>Ga0126314_10000041_pt1 | contig 77150 bp, 61 predicted proteins | sample Plot105B_FD_92535 | JGI IMG/M metagenome (GOLD analysis project Ga0126314, IMG submission 92535) | Serpentine soil microbial communities from UC McLaughlin Reserve, CA, USA - Plot105B | ecosystem: Environmental > Terrestrial > Soil > Grasslands | place: USA: UC McLaughlin Reserve, Lake County... | reverse complement strand
ACGCGGCGCTGCCGCCTCCCCAGGTGGACTCGCTCTTGCCGCCGCTCGCGGTGGAGGACGACCGGGACCACATCCGCGAGGGTGACCGCGTCCTGCTCATCATCGAGGACGACCTGAAGTTCGCCCGCATCATGGTGCAGCTGGCGCGGGAGAAGGGCTTCAAGGCCCTGGTCGCCACGCGCGGTGACACCGGCCTGTCCATGGCCAACGAGTTCCAGCCGCACGCGGTGACGCTCGACATCCAGTTGCCCGTCGTGGACGGCTGGAGCGTGCTCGACAGGCTCAAGCGCAACCCGCGCACGCGCCACATCCCGGTGCACATCATCAGCGTCATGGACAAGCACCTGGGCAACGCCCAGGGCGCGTTCGGCTACCTCACCAAGCCCGTCAGCAAGGAAGGCCTGGAGCGGGTGTTCAACCAGCTGGCGAAGTTCCTGGAGCGCAAGGAGCGCCGCCTGCTGCTGGTGGAGGACGACGACGTCCAGCGCAACAGCCTGGTCAGCCTGCTCGCCGAGGGCGGCGACGTCGTCGTCACGGCGGTGGCGACAGGCCAGGAGGTCCTCCAGAAGCTGGAGGAGGGCGAGTACGACTGCCTCGTCATCGACCTGTTGCTGCCGGACATGGACGGCATCAAGCTGGTGGAGGAGGTGAAGACGCAGCAGCGCTTCAGGGATTTGCCCATCGTCATCTACACGGGCAAGGAGCTGACGCCGAAGGACGACGCGCGCCTGCGCCGCTACACCGGCAGTGTCATCCTCAAGAGCGGAACGAAGAGTCCCGAACAGTTGCTCAGCGACACCGCGCTGTTCCTGCACCGGCTGGACCAGAACCTGCCTCCGCGCGCGCGGGCGGCCCTGGCGCAGCGCAGCGAGCAGGAGACGGAGCTGACGGGCAAGAAGGTGCTCGTCGTCGATGACGACATGCGCAACATCTTCGCCCTCACCAGCGTGCTGGAGAACCACGGCCTGCAGGTGGTCTTCGCGGAGAACGGGCGGGCGGCCATCGAGACGCTCGAGCAGCACCGCGACGTGGATATCGTGCTGATGGACGTGATGATGCCGGAGATGGACGGGTACGAGACCATGCGGGCCATCCGCAAGGACGTGAAGTACGCCAGCCTGCCCATCATCGCCGTCACCGCGAAGGCCTTGAAGGACGACAGGGAGAAGTGCATGGCCGCGGGGGCCAGTGACTACCTGCCCAAGCCGGTGGATACGGACAAGCTTTTGGAACTCATCCGTCTCTGGGTGTCGGCTTGAGAGGCCGAATGATGGTTAGCGCACGACTTGTTACCGCCGGGCTTGGGGACAGCGGAGGTCGCGCCTAGCCTGTCCCACCAGTGAACGGTGGGGCATACCTTGCTCCTATTTCAATGACGCCTAGCGAACACATCTCCGAACGCCCCCAGGACGGCGCAAGCCGTCCCCGGGCGAGCATCTTGATGGTGGACGACCACCCGTCCAACCTGCTGGCGCTGGAGGCCATCCTCGAGCCGTTGGGGCAGGAGCTCGTCAAAGCCACCAGCGGCGAGGAGGCGCTGAAGTTCCTCTTGCAGCGCGACTTCGCCGTCATCCTGATGGACGTGCAGATGCCGGGCCTCGACGGGTTCCAGACGGCCACGCTCATCAAGCAGCGTGAGCGCACGCGCACCATCCCCATCATCTTCCTCACGGCGCTCAGCCGCGACGCGGCCCACATCTTCAAGGGCTACGCGCACGGCGCGGTGGACTACCTGCTCAAGCCCTTCGACCCGGAAATCCTCCGCTCGAAGGTCAGCGTCTTCGTGGATTTGTTCCTCAAGGAACAACAAATCCAGCGCCAGGCGGCGATGTTGCGCCAGCGCGAGCGCGAGGCGGTGGAGCGGCAGGGTGAGCTGCGCTACCGGCGGCTCACGGAGTCCCTGCCGGAGGTCATGTGGGCGGCGCGGGCGGACGGCTCGTTCACGTATGCCAACCGGGCGGGGCGCGACTACACGGGCATCCACGAGGAGCAGCCGCTGTCGTTGACCACGTTCCTGGAGTTCGTGCACCCGGTGGACCGGGAGGAGATGCGCTCGACGTGGGAGGCGGCCATCCGCTCCAGCCAGCGGGTGGAGCGCGAGTTCCGGCTGCGGCGCTTCGACGGCGTGTATCGCTGGCATCTGGCGCGCGCGGTGCCGGAGCGGGACGAGTCCGGGCACGTGCAGGGCTGGATTGCGGTGGCCACGGACATCGACGACAAGCGGCGGGCGGAGGAGGCGCTGGGGCGCTTCAAGATGACGTTGGACGCCACGCTGGACTGCGTCCTGATGTTCTCGCCGGACTCGCTGACGCTCACGTACGCCAACGCGGGCGCGGCCAAGCAATTGGCGAGCAGCACGGATGAGCTGGTGGGGTTGTCGGTGCTGGAGGTGGAGAGCGCGTTCGACGAGGCGGGGTTCCGCAAGCTGCTGGCGCCGCTGGTGAGCGGGACGTTGCCCAGCCAGACGTACTCCACGACGCACCGGCGCCGGGATGGCACCGAGGTTCCGGTGGAGGTGGTGCTCCAGTTCGTGGCGGCGGCGGAGGGGCCTGGGCGGTTCATCTCCGTGGCGCGCGACATCACCGAGCGGCAGCGGGCGGAGACGGCGCTGCGGCTGGCGAGCGAGGCGAAGGACGCGTTCCTCGCGGCGGCGAGCCACGAGCTGCGCACGCCGCTGGCGGCGGCCAAGGGGCACGCGCACCTGGCGCTCCTGAAGCTGGGGGGCGAGACGGAGGCGGGGCCGGGCAAGTCGCTGAAGATCATCAACCGGCAAATCGACCGGATGGCGAAGCTGGTGGAGGACCTGCTGGACATCAGCCGGCTGCAGGCGGGGCGACTGTCGCTGGAGCTGGAGAAGTTCGACTTGAGCCAGCTGGTGCAGGAGACGCGGGACCGCATGGCGGTGTTGTCGCAGGGGCATGAAATCCAGGTGGAGACGCCGGAGCACCTGGAGGGGACGTGGGACCGGGGGCGGTTGGACCAGGTGCTGACGAACCTCTTGTCCAACGCCATCCGCTACTCACCGGAGGGTGGGGCGGTGCTGGTGCGGCTGGTGCGCGAGGGGAAGGAAGGCGTGCACCTGTCCGTGAAGGACAGCGGCGTGGGGATTCCCAAGGACAAGCAGGCGCTCATCTTCGAGCGCTTCGGACGCGCGCACGGCAGCAAGTACGGCGGCCTGGGGTTGGGGCTCACCATCAGCCAGGGCATCGTCGAGCAGCACGGCGGTCGTATCTGGGTGGAGTCCCAGGGCGAGCCGGGCCAGGGCTCCACGTTCAACGTCTGGCTGCCCCGTGAGACGGAGTCTCCGGGCGGCGTCGTGCACCACGAGCACGGGACGCGCACGGCGAGCTGAATCCCCGCGGCGAGCCGGCGCATCCGTCGGCCCCGCGTTCCACCGAAACGCACCCGCGTCCGCCTGGAACGCGCCCCGCGTCCAGAGGGGGCGCTTCCTTCGTGTCCCCAGTCGCTTGGCGCTGGCTTGCCGCTTGCTGTGGGAAGGGTTGGCCGTTACCCCCCTCAGGCGCGCGAGACACCATGTTGATTCGATGCAAGCGATGCAGCCAGAAGGTGTTCGTCTTCGAATACGAGGACAAGAACCTCTGCCGGACCTGCCTGAGGGCCGTCGCCGTAGCGAAGAACCTCGCGCCCGTTGACCCACTCAAACCACTTGAGCCCCGTAAGCCTCTTCCGTTCAGGTACAGCGACGCCAAGCGGGACCATCACCGCGAGAAGGTCGAGAAGTCCAAGCCCGGCGTCAATCGGGACTACAGTGGCATCTCCAAGAAGATGGTGGGCACCAAGCGCTCCCATTCCGACATGGGGACGCATGGCACCCAGGCGCGCCCCAAGCAGGTGAACGCGATGGCGGAGGAGCCCTCGCCCCATGCGTTCGACGACACGCCCAGCTTCGTCCGGCCGAACACCCTCCAACTGCAGTGCATGACGCTGTTCATCCCGTTCGACGCGGGAAAAAACATCTATAAACAAAACGCCGGCAAGGGGACCTTCCAGGCGGACTTCATCCCCAGGCCGGACAACGTCTTCTCGCCGTTCACGGACCCGAAGGTGCAGAAGCCCCTCAGTGCACTCAACGCCAAAGTCTTTCCGGGGCAGTCATCGCTCGAGCCCAAGGCTCCGGCCATGACGGAGCAGGCCATCGGGGCTCACTACAACCAGATTGTCGACAAGCACATCCGCGCGTGTACCGACTGGAAGCGCTGGGAAGCGGTGCACGCCAGGCGCGAGTTCACCATGCATCTGCAACTGTCCCAGTTGTGCCCCGAGGTCATCTTCCTCTCGGAGCAGCTGAAAGGTGCCCCCTTCCCGGACGTGCTCCAGCCCTGTCCGCAGCTCAAGTACCGGAAGATTGGCAGCCTCAAGGCCCTATTGGGCGACAAGAATGTCGACCACAAGAATGAGATTGCCGCCTACGTCCTGAATGACGAGATGATCGCGACGCGAGTCCTCTTCAACGCAAGAGCCTTGACCCGCAAATCGGGCCCGACGAAGACCGAGAAGTGGCTGTCCGTCCAGAAGATTGCCTTCCCGAATGTCTATGTCGAGGTGGCGGGGGTCCATCTGGATGCGGACTACACGAAGCACACCTCTCCATCAGCCAAGGAGAAAACCCTTCAGGAGGTGGGGCAGTTCGCGCGCGACCAGGGCATCGATGCGCTGCTGGGCGACCTGAACATGGACTCCTTCGAACTGCGCGGAGGGTTCTTTCCGAACGACTACTCCTTCGAGAAGACAGACGGCCCGTCCGGGACGTTCAATCCGAAATACACCTTCTCCCATTCCAACTCGAACTCGCAGAACAACTTCATGGGGGGGATGATTGTGAATCTGGAACAGGTCCAGACAGAGCCCATGCACTGGCTGGGACACGACACGATAGCCCTTTCGCGCACGCTGGACGGCGAGTTCTACTCAGACCATCCGGCCATCATGGCGAACTACGTCAAGTCCTTCACCTGACGTGGCGTGCGTGGGGCGTGTCAGAGATTGAAGCCCACGTTGCCCACGGAGATGCTGGGTCCGAAGATGAAGGACCAGCGGCTCGAGTCGATGACGGAGCCGTCGGAGCGGCGGGTGATGTCGTCCCGGAACTCCCTCGCCACCCACGCCTGCGCTCCCACCGCCGCGCCCGGTCCAATGGGCACGCGCAAGCTGAGTCCCATCACCACCGCCAGCGTCGGGGGGAATTCGATGTCTCCGGACTGGGGAATCAATCCCATCCCCATCAACCCCATCTCGATGCCCAGCAGCCGCTCCTGTCCCTCGTTGTTCAGGAGCGCCAGGCGCGTCACCACGCCGAAGTTCAGGATGAGCTGCCCGCTGGGCTCCGTCGCCCGGTAGAGGCCCGCCGGAATCGTCGCCGTCGTGTACAGCCGGAAGTGCCCCCCGCTCACGATGGCCGTCCACTGCGCCGACGGCAGCCCCGAGCGGTCCGACGTGCTCAGCGCATAACGCGACTCGTCCGCCACCAACGACACCTGCACCAGTATCCGGTCGAACTGCGCCAGTTGGCCCGGCACCGGAATCGTCCGCGCCTCACCTTGAGGCCGCAGCAACATCCGCTGCTCCACCCGGCTCTCCCCTCGCGCCGCGCCGTCCGCCTTGGTGACATCGATGCGCAGCACGATTTCCTGTGTGCCCTGCTCGGGCTTCAGCCGCTCGCGGTGGATGATGACCCGACACGAATCGCGCATCTCATAGTGGATGCGGTGCGGACGGCTGGGCTCCAGCACCTGGTCCTTGCCCTCCTTGTCCGCGCACACCAGCTCCACCACGCTCTCGATGCGGATGGGCACGCTGGCCTCGCGCACCGAGCGCTGCACCCGCTCGTTGACGATGAACAGGTCCGTCGTCGCCAGCTCTCCCGGCAGCGTGGACACCTGATAGCCGAAGCGCAGCGACACGAAGCCGCCCGCGGTGGGCTCGCCCTGCACATACGTCGTCCCGTCGCGCGAGGTGATGCTGTACGCCCCCGCCACCGGACGCGGCACGAACCGTCCCTGCTCCCCGCTGGAGGCCACAATCAGCTCCGCCGGCCGGTTGATGGGGATGAAGTCGATGGCCCCCTGGTCCGACAGCTCCAGCGAGGCGCGCGGCACCGGCAACGGCTGCGTCTTCGTCGTGTCCGACGCCACCACGGAACCCTCCACCCGCGAGGTCTGCGCGATGACCGTCACCTGCTGCTCGGACGTGCCCCCCGTGCGCAGCAGCACATAGACGCCGTCCTGCGCCTTCACCACGCGCTCCACGCGCGCGCGCTGGTCATTCATCGACCACAGGAGCTTGCGCGGGTCGTGCTGACACGACGTGTCCAGCCGCACCACCATCGCCGCGTTCTCCGCGTCACGCAGCACCGTGCCCTCCACGGCCGTGAGCGGACACGCCAGCACCGGCAGCGTCTCCAGCAGCACCTGCTCCAGCACCTCGCCCCGCGCGAAGTAGATGCGCGGCGCCAGGCGCAGGCGCAGCGTCACGCTCACGTCCACCCCGGGCACGTTGCGCAGCGACACCGTGCCCTCGTTCACCTCACAGCGCACCGGCCCGCAGTCCACCGACGCCAGCGCCTCCGAGTGACTCAGCGCCACCGAGCCAGGGCCTCGCGACACATCCACGCCCCCTGACTGGATGAGCGGCTGCGTCAGCACCACGCGGCCCGGACGCAGACGGAAGGTCTCCGGCGCCACCACATTGCCCGCCGCGTCGTACGTCGTGACGTCCGGCCCATGTCGTCCGTGGGGCGGTGTCCAGTAGAGCGCCGCGTCCGTGGGCAGCCCTCGCGCCACGGGCACCGTGCAGCTCGCCGTCCCTCGCTCTGTCGAGGGCGCAAGGCACCGGTCTTGTCCTTCGATGAGCTGGGGCTGGGATTCGCCCCGGGGCGTTCCGCTCCAGGCGATGCCCACGTGGTCCAGCCCCGTGCCGCGCAGCTCCACGCGGCCCTCGTCCGGAAAGAAGTTCGTACCCGCGGCGTCCACGCGAGGAAAGGCGCCGGTGGCGATGACGGTGACGCGCTCCTCGGTCGTCTCGCACTGCGCCGCCGAGGCAGCCACCTTCAACTCCTGGATGCGCGCGTCGTCCTGGTCCACCCGCTGCGGAGGGCGCAGGGTGCGGCCGTCCGTGGCCAGCGTCCAGCCCGCGCGCAGCGGCCCGCAGACGACACCCTTCGAGACGACGGGCACGCCAGCACCGCCCTCGGGCACCTGGACGATGGGGGCGGCGGCGGCCAGGCCGCCCACCAGCAGCCATGTGAGACAGAGCGCGCGGACGAATTCCATCCCCCCGTTAAACAGCGAGGAAGGGCACCAGCGTCAAGCACCGTGTGCCCCTGCTCGCTCCGGTTGACACGCGACGTGTGGTCCCCCGAGCACCCAGGGTCTACGCGCCGAAGGCCCGAGACGAAACCCTGGCGCGTTCCTGGTCGTACGTCCGCACGGGTTTCGCGCGGGGCGTGGGGCCTCAGCGCTTCTTGCGCGTCAGCAGCACGACGGCGCCGAGAATCGCGGCCATGGCGACCCAGGACTGGGCGCTCATCGACTCGCCCGCGAACACGACGCCCAGCAGCACCGCCACCACCGGATTGACGTACGCGTAGCTGGTGGCCACGGAGGGGCTCGTGTGGCGCATCAGGTAGCCATACGCGGTGTAGCCCACCAGCGAGCCGAAGGTGACCAGGTACGCGAAGGCCGCGAGCGCTCGCGCCTCCGGCATGGCCGTCAGCTGCTCGCCGCGCAGGAACCCGAAGGCGAGCATCAGCGCGCCTCCGCACAGCATCTGCGCCGCGGGCGCCATCATCCCCTGCGGCATGGGCATGCGGCGCGCGAGCACGGAGCCCAGCGCCCAGCTCATCGGCGACATCAACAGGGCCAGCGTGGCCCACCCGCCGCCGCCCAGCTTGCCCCCGAGGTTGAGCAGGACGATGCCGCCAAACCCCACCGCCAGCCCCCAGCGCTCCAGCTTCCCGGGCCACTGGCCGAACAGTCCGCCAAACAGCGCCGACCACATGGGCAGGCTGCCCACCACCAGCGCCGCGACACCGGAGGGCACCCACTGCTGCGCGAAGACGAGCGCCCCGTTGCCCACACCGAGCAGCAGCAGTCCCACCACCGCGCTCGCGCCCCACTGCCGCGCCGTGGGCACCGGCGAACCCTTGAGCCACATCACCCCGAACAGCAGCGTCCCCGCCAACAGGAAGCGCGTTCCCGAGGCCAGGAATGGCGGCATGCCACCCTGGAGTACCCAGCGGATGGCCAGATAGGTGGAGCCCCAAACGAGGTACAGCGTCACCAGGCACAGCAGGATGCGACCGCGCTGGGCGCCCGTCTGGAGCGCGTCACCGACGACAGGGGACGCGACGGGGGAGAGGGCGGGAGTGGAGGGCGCGGACAGGGACGAAGCGGCGGACGATGCGGACACGGTGGCGCGGCTTGTAGCGTCCGTCCTCCCCGTGGGCCATGTGCGCATTGCCGTACCCCACAGTGGCTGGAGCCGTCGGGCGGTACAGTGCGGGTGCACGTCAGGTGGGATGCGGGAGTGCCTGCTCGGCTCCCTGGCGGGTGTGAGCCAGGGCGGGGACCACCCTTTGTCCGCCTGTCTCCTTCCGACGTGGATTGAACCCCCGGACGCGCTTTCCTACACTTGGGTCTCGTGGAGCGCTCGCGGCGCCGTGGCTGGCCGCATGCTCCAGAGTGAGAGCGCCTGGATGTCGTCCGAAGAGCTGGGTGAACGGGAGAAGGAAGTCCTCCGGGCCGTGGTGCAGGAGTACATCTCGACGGGTGGGCCGGTGGGGAGTCAGCAGCTCGCTCGCCGCCCTGGCTTCGAGGTCTCCTCGGCAACGATGCGCAACGTGCTGGCGGATTTGGAGGAGCTGGGATTCCTGGAGAAGCCTCATACGTCGGCCGGACGGGTGCCCACCGACGCGGGCTACCGCTTCTACGTGGACACGCTCGTCAAGCTGAAGGACCCCACGCCCAGAGACCGTGAGCTCATCCACGCAGGCCTCTTCCATGACGCGAACCTGGAGGAGGTGCTGGGGGATGCCAGCCGGCTTCTCCACTCGCTGACGCGACATGCGGGTGTCGTCGTCACGCCCCGGCCGGAGTCGGCGGTGTTCCGTCGCATCGAGTTCGTCCGCCTGCGCGAGGACCGCGTGCTCGCCATCCTGGTGGGGCAGAGCGGGCAGGTGCACAACAAGGCCATCACCGTCGATTTCCCCATCACCTCGGACGAGTTGATGCGGGCGAGCAACTACCTGTCGGAGCTCTTGCACGAGGTGCCGCTGGAGGAGGCGCGTGAGCGCATCCGCTCGGAGATGGACCAGGAGCAGGCGCTCTACAACGCGCTGACGGCGAAGGCGCTCAAGCTGGGCGCGGCGGCCACGGACCTGCCGACGACGGAGCGCGTGCTCATCCAGGGGACGAACTCCTTCCTGGAGCAGCCGGAGTTCGCGGACGTGGAGCGCATGCGCGCGCTCTTCAAGACGCTGGACGAGAAGCACCGCCTGCTGTCGCTGCTGGACCAGGTGCAGCGCGCCAACGAGATGCAGATCTTCATCGGCGCGGAGAGCGACTTCTCCGCCGCTGGCGACGTGTCCGTCATCGCGAGCCCCTACGGCAACCAGGAGCAGGTGCTCGGCACGGTGGGCGTCATCGGGCCCACGCGCATGGACTACCGCCGCGTGATTCCACTGGTGAACTTCACCGCTCAGGTGCTCTCGCGCGTGCTGGAGAAGGTGTAGCCCGAGGCAGTCCGCGCGGAGGGGAGACCTCCGCGCGGGTCCGCGGGTGAACGACACCGTGCCGGTGTCATCCCGCGATGCGGAAGAGGTGTAGCCCGCGTCACTCCGCGCGAGTGGCCTGCAACTCGCGCTCGCCGCCGGCGCGCCGCACCTGGAGGCGCACCGGTGTGCCGGGCGCGCCTCGGGTGCGTGCCTCCGCTTCCATCCTGTCGCGCACCACGAGGCCATCCACCGCGAGCAGCCGGTCGCCCACCACCACGCCCGCGCGCGCGGCGGGCCCGTCCGGCGTCAGCCACGCCACGGCCACCTGTCCACGCTCCTCGCTGAAGCCCGCGCCCACCGTGCCCGGAGACGCGCGGCGCGGGGACACCGTCACGTCACCCAGGTCCGAGGCCTCCCCCTCCGTCACCTTCACGGGGTGCGTCTCCACGCGCCCCTCGGGCGGCATCAACCGCACCGTGTGAGGACCGGGCCTGACGTCTTCCAGGCGGAAGCGGCCGTCCGCGCCGGTGACGGTGTCGGGCTTCGCGGACACGGCGCGGTCCAGGAACACCGCCACGCCCGCCGCGGGCCCACCCCCTCGACTCCACACCGCACGCCCGATGATGGAGGCCGCGCCTCCCGTCGTGAGCGGCACCTCCACGTTCGCGCTGCCGCCCGGCTCCAACGCCACCCGCGCCGAGCCCGTGCGTCCGTCGTGCGTCTGCACGTGCACCTTCACCACCTGCCCGGGTGCGTCCCTCAGCTCGAAGGTGTCCCCGCTGAAGCGCCGCGTGGACGGCGCCAGCGGCTCCCACGGCAACTCCTCGCCATTGTCCTCCGTCAGCCGCAGCGTGAAGCCCTCGGGCACCGCGCCCCCTCGCGCCACCACCTTGCCACGCAGGTGGGCCGCGGGCTGAAGGCGCAGGTCCACCAGGCCCTGGCCCTCGCGCACCGAAGGCACTCGCACCACGCGCCCGCCGTTGTGGGCCACCAGCTCCTCCAGCGGCGGCGCGCCCGAGGGACGCGTGGGGATGGCGAACGTGCCGTCCTCGTCCGCGCGCACGCGCATGGTGAAGGGCATGTTGCCTCCCTGCACCGCCGCCACCACGGCGAAGGGACTGGGCGTGCCGGAGGGCTCGCGCACCGTGCCGGAGATGCCGCGCTCCTCCACGAGCACCAGGTCCTGCTGCACGGCGCTGCCCGCGCTCACCGTCACGCTCGGGTCGTCGTCTTGAAAGTAGATGAAGCGCGCGCGAGGCAGCACCGCGGTGAGCTGGTACACGCCCGCCGGCAGCTCCAACTGATACAGGCCCGCCGCGTCCGTCTCCGCCCACGCCAGGTCCGACGTGCCACCCGGAGCGCCGCGTGGCACCGCGCGCACCACGGCGGGTTCGGACAGGGGCTCGCCCGAGGACTGCGTCACGCGCCCCTGCACCATGCCGGACTCCGTCAGCGTCAGGTCCACGCGCGTGCGCACGCCGGCCTTCAGCGTCTCCACGCGGCTCGTCCAGCCCTGCGAGCCCTCTCTGCGCGCGCGCACCGCCGTGGGTCCAGGTACCAGCCCGCTCAGCGTGTAAGCGCCTTGCGTGTCCGTGCGCGTGGTGCTCGCGGCGCCTCCGCCCGTGCGCGGCTGGGCACGCACCTCCGCCCCCGCCACCGGCTGCCCCTGGGGATTGAGCACGACGCCTTCAACCTCGGCCGTGGCCGGCTCCAGCTTCACATCGAGCTTCGCGGGCGCCCCCTCGGTCACCACCACGCCCTCATGCGTGGCCCTCGCGAAGCCCCGCGCCCGCACCGTCACGTCGTACTCACCGGGCGGCAGGGCCAACTGGTAGAGGCCCTCGCCGCTGGACGTCGTGCCGCCCAGCACTCCCTCGGTCCCCGAGGACCTGACGACCAGCTCCGCGTCGCGCACCGGCGCGCCATCCCCCGCCGACACCACCTGCCCGGTCAGCCCGCTCGCCGCGACCAGCCTCACGGTGAGGCCGCGCAGCGTCTGGCCCGGAGCCACGAACAGCGTGCCGGGCACGCGGCCCAAGGTGTCGCCATGTCGCGCGGTCACCACCCAGTCACCTCCGCCCACCTCGAGCGCGAAGCCGCCGCCCTCGCTGGTGGCGGTGTTCACGGGCTCCCTCCCTCCCGACGCCGTCACCTGCGCGCCGGAGACGGGCTGGCCCTGTGCGTCCACGACGAAGCCCTCCAGCGTGCCCGCGCCCCACAGCCCCACCACCAGCTCTCCCTGCTGGGGCACCTGGAGGAAGCGCAGCGTGCGGCGGCTGTAGCCCGGTGCCTCGGCCGTGAGGCCATAGCGGCCCGGCGCCAGTCCGGAGAATTGGAACTGGCCGCGCCCGTCGCTCGTCGCCGTCACGGCCTCCTCCGCCATCGTCGCGGGCTCCGCCCAGGCGATGGCGGCGCCGGGATACGGATGGAGCGTCACCTCCGCCAGCGGCACCGGCTCGCCGCCTTTCTCCTCCACCGTGCGGCCCTGGAGCGTCACACCCTCGCTCAGCGTCAGCTCGACGGACGTCTCCGACTCACCCGAGGGACGCGTGGCCTCGCGGCGCGCGGGCGCGTGGCCCTGCGCGCGCGCGGACAACAAGTAGTCACCGGGGCGGGTCGGCAGTCGCAGCGTGCCGTCCTCGGCCGTGACGCCCTCGCTCGCGAGCCGCCAGGAAGACGGTGAGGTGTCGGCGCGGTTCATCGCCTCGTTGCGCCAGGCCCGCACACTCGCGCCCGGCACCGGACCCGAGGGCCCCACCACCCGCACCACGAAGGCGCCTTCCCCGGCGGCCACGGGCTCGTCGCGAGCCGTCGTGGCCGACACGGGCTCGGCGCGGGCGGCCGGGCCTCCGACGTTGGCGGCGGGACTCGCGAGGAGCCCCGAGGGCGTCGGGTGGGAGGGCGCGCCGGGCCTCGGCACGCGGAACCAGAGCAGCAGCACCGCTCCAATGGCGAGCAGGGCGGCGAAGAAGAGGGGACGGTGGGACCGCAGGCGCATGTGGGCTCGTCCTCGTGAGGACGCCAGCGTAGGCCAGCCTGGGTCATTTCGGAATTACGCGGGAGCCGGGGCGTAGACGCGCAGGGCCGCGGGGGCCACCTCGAAGCGCATGGGCGTCAGGCCGACGAGCTCCCCGTCCGCGTTGACTTCCTGCGGCGGAGTCGCCTCCACGTACAGCCGCACGGCGCGCAGCGCGGTGACGGCGGGGTTCTCCGCATGCTCCCCGCTGCGCACCGCCAGCGCCACCCGCGCCAGTGTGGCCAGGTCCTGGAGCTGCCCCAGGCCCGTGCCGTCACGGCCGGAAGTGGTTGAGGGCGCGGAGACGGCGTAGACGTGCAGCCGCCGGTCATCCAGGCGCGCGTCCGGAGCCACCATGTTGCCGGCGCCGTGGTACAGCCCGTTGCCCACCACGAGCTGCAGCACGTCCAGCTCCAGCTCCTGGTCATCCGCCTTGATTCGGATGCGGAAGGGGCGCAGGTCCTTCACCTCGGCGGCGGCGGCCACTGGATAGGCCAGCTTGCCCGCCCGCTGCTTCAGTTGCTTCGTCAGGCGCCGGGCAATCGCCGAGGCCAGCCCCAGGCTCGCCGCGTTGAGGAACGGCCGCCCGTTGGCCAGGCCCACGTCCACGCGTGCGGTGTAGCCCCGGGCGATGACGTCACACGCGGACTCCACGTCGGGCTCGATTCCCAGCGAGCGCGCGAAGTCGTTGCCGGTGCCCAGCGGAAGCACGCCCAGCGTCACGTCGCGTCCCAGCAGGTGTCCCACCACGCCGCTCAGGGTGCCGTCTCCGCCGCCGACGATGATGCGGCGGGTGCCTTTGCCCAGCACCTGCTCCAGCACGCGGCGCAGCCGTCCGCTTTTCGACAGCGCGTGGCTCTCCGCCACGAGGACACCGCGCGAGGCGAGGGCCTCCCGGGCGAGCGCATAGGCCTCCCGGCCCGAGCGCGACTGCGTGTTGACCACCAGGGCCGCGGGCCCGTCGTCCGGGGCCAGCCGGCGTGGAGGCTCGATGAGCGCGGGTTCCAGGGGGACCTCCTCCTTGCTGCGTGCTGGAAAAGGTGTGCACGCGGAGTCCAAGGGGCCAGCGGGCCCGGGGGGAAGACGACCGAAAGCCACCGGCCACTTGCCGCCCCGAGGCCCGGAAGAGGGCAACCTGGGAGCCGAGGGGTTCAGTCCTCCGCGTCGCGCCCCTCGATGATGCGGCGCTGGATGTCCTGGCGCAGCGGCAGGGCCTCCGAGGTGCTCAGGCGGCCGTCGCCGTCGGTGTCATACGTGGCCAGCAGCGTCGCACGGCGCTCCTGGGCCGCCTCCACGCGGTCCGCGCGCAGCGCCACGCGCTCTCCGGCGTCGAGCACGCCGTTGTCATTCGTGTCGTACGTCACCAGCCGCTCCTGGCGCCGGGCCTCCCAGCGGGCGCGCCGCGCCACCCGAGCCGCCTGCCGCTCGGACTCGTCCAGCGAGCCATCGCCGTTGGTGTCGTGCTGCTCCAGCCGCTCGGTGCGCAGGCGCTGGCAGCGCGCCTCCATGGCGTCCACCAGCGCGACGCGCTCCTCGGCGGACAGCATGTTGTCGCCGTTCTCGTCGAAGGCCCAGCGCACGCGCCAGAAGGCCCAGTGCCGCGCGCGGCGGCCGAGCTGCGCCAGGCGGGGACGCAAGGTGTCGCGCCGCTCACCCACGTCCGCCTTCAGCTCGCGCAGCTCCCGCACGCTCAGCTCGCCGTCGCCGTCGTCGTCGTACTTCTCCACCACCGCCTGGCGGTGGGCGCTGAAGTCGCACGTCTTCCCGTCGTCGGTGGGCTCCGTCTCCAGGCCGCCCACGTCCTCGTCGGCCATGGCCTCGCGCTGCGAGGCGTCCGTGTCCGCCACCGCGTCCGCGCCCAGGGCGCCGTCTTCCTCCGCGGCGGTGAGATAGGACGCGGCCTCGCCCACGTACTGCGTGGTTTCGTCCGGCACGTCCTCGCCACAGGCGGCGAGCCCGAAGGGCAGGGTGAAGCACAGCGCGGCGGCGAGGATGCGACGGTGGGGGGTGACTCGGTTCATGGGAAGCGCTCCAGGTTCGAAGTGCGGGTGGTGTCCGGCCTCGCTTCGCTGAAACCCGATGCGTCGGAAGAAGTTGCGGCGGTGGACAGCGGTGGGTGTCCCACCCCTTCCCCGCGCAAGGGGGGCTGCACACCTTCCAGGCACGGCCGGCTGTGTGCCGGCGGAGTCCGAATCCAGGAGGTTGCCGCATGGCACGAGGAAGCAAGGCGAAGTACACGGCGAAACAGAAGCGGATGGCCGAGCACATCGAGAAGGGCTACGAGGACCGGGGCACGTCGGAGAAGACGGCCGCGGCGCGCGCCTGGGCCACGGTGAACAAGGCCACGGGTGGCGGAATGAAGGGCGGCTCCGGCAGCAAGGCGAAGGTGGCCCGGCGTCGTCCCCAGGTGCGTGCCGCCGCGAAGAAGACCGCGCGCAAGCGCACCGCCGCGCAGCGCTCCGCGTCGGCTCGCAAGGCGGCGGCCACCAGGAAGCGCAACAAGCCCGTGCGCGCCACGCGCTCCGGCAGCAAGTCCACCGCGCGTCGAGCGGCGGGCCGCCGGGCCACCGCGCGTCGCGGCTCCACCAGCACGCGCTCCCGGAGCGGCACGGCTCGCAAGAGCACGCGCGGCGTCTCCAAGCGCGGCGCCAGCACGCGGCGGGGCTCACGCGGCTCGCGCAAGTAGCCGCGAGCCGCTCGCGCCCCATCCCAGGTGAATCCAGGGTGGGGCGCGGACGCCCTGCCGCTTCAGCGGTTCTCTTCGTCCTTGTTGGAGGCCGGCGGCGTGGCGCCAGGCCCGTTCCACGGCCAGTCGACGGAGGAGTCCTCGGCCAGCCGCAGCAGCTCCGCGGGGTCCTTCACCAGGAGGCGGCAGCCCGCGGCGCGCAGGTCCTCCGGAGAGAAGCCTCCGGCCAGCACACCCACGGTGGACAGGCCGAGCTTGCCGGCGGCGAGCGCGTCATACGGCGTGTCGCCCACCACCACCGTCACGTCCGGCGCGGGGCGGCCCAGCCTGCCGAGCGCGCTCTCGAAGATGTCCGGGTGGGGCTTGCTCTTGTCCACCTCGTCCTTGCTCGCCTTCGTCTCGTACAGGCCGTCGATGCCACACAGCCGGACGTAGTGCTGCAGCTCCTCGTCGTTCGCGCTGGAGGCCAGGGCGATGCGCCGTCCGTGCTGACGCAGCCGCTGGAACAGCTCCCTCACGCGAGGAAACGGCCTCACCTTGGGCAGGAACTCCCGCACGAACAGCTTGGTGCGGTACTCCTCCAGCTCCTTGCCGAAGCGCTCGAGCTCGTCGTCGTTGAAGAAGACGGGAATGAGCTGATCCGCGCCCTTGCCAATCTGACTGCGTACGTGTGCGAACGGGAAATCCCTGCCGAAGTGCAGGAACGCGCGTCTCCACGCCTCGGCATGCTCGTCCACCGAGTCCACCAGCGTTCCATCCACGTCGAAGATGACGTTCTCCACCATCGCGCGCCTCCCGGGCCAAGGTGGGGTCGCCCCGGGTGGCGGTCAACCGCCCGTGGGTGGGTTCTCCGCAGGCGCCTCCACCAGTGTTCGTGTCTTCACATCGTAGCCTTCGGGCGGCACGAGGGTGAAGGCATCATTGGGAGGGGGGCTGTTCAGCTCCACACGTCCGAGCACCGTCTCGCCAATCCTCTGGCCGCCCAGCCACCGGGTGAGGCGTTTGGGGACACACAGTCCCAGGGCCGCGTCGCAGTGCTCCTCCTCCATCCGGACCTCCGCCTCGGTGCCGTCGGGAGCGCGCGAGCGCTTGTCCAGGAAGTCGAGCCCCGGCCAGCGCAGCACGTACACCAGCGCCACGCCCTCGGCCTCGCCCCCCAGCGTCGCGGTCAGCTCCACGGCGTCCTGGGCGCGGGGGTGTTTCACGCGGCGCAGGGTGGCGCCCCGGGAGAGCAGCGGCGCGCGGAAGCCCTCCGGAGTGAAGACGCCGAAGGTCTCCGTGAGGAAGCCCGCGAGCTTGGCGGGCGGCAGCTCCGACTTGAACGTGGTGAAGCGCTTGTCGCCGTCGAGCTGCTCGAAGAGGTGGGTGCCGTCCCACGAGAAGATGCGCGTGGGCGGCGTGCCCAGCGTGCCGCGCATGCGCTGGGGGGCGCGGTAGTCGAAGGTGAAGGGGACCGGGTCCTGGCCCTCGTCCTTCACGGTGCCGGCGATGTGATAGCCGGACAGCTTCGTGTCGCGCTCCGCCAGCCGCTGCTTCACCTGCCCGGCGAGCGCCGCCGTGTCGTCCGTCTTGCGTGAGCAGCCCGCGAGGGCGAGGAGGACACAGGGGACGAAGAGGCTGGGGCGCATGGGATGAGAAAGTGAGGCAGGAGGGGGGCTGAAAAGCAAGGAGGCCCGCCTGTCGCCAGGGGGCCTCCCGAAAGGTGCCGCCGTGAGGGCCGGCGGCCCGACTACTTCACCGCCACGCCGGTGGCCGTGGAGGAGGTGATGCCGATGATGGTGCCGAACAGGGCGTAGATGCCGTGACGGGGGGTGGTGGAGGCCGACTTCAGGTCGACCTTGGACGCGCCCATCGCCTTCGCCTCGGCGATCAGGAGCTTGTTCACCACGGTGTCCAGGTCGCTCTGGACGATGTCGATGATGTGGAAGATGGCGGTCAGGCCCAGCGCGTTGGTCTGGATGACGGCCACGGCCTCACCGTTGGCCGCGATCTCGGTGCCGGAGACAACGGCGCTCTCGACGCTGGTGCAGCCGATGAGGCTGGACGCGGCAACGGCGGACAGGATGAGCTTCTTCATGGTTTTCCCCTCGTTGGATGTTGCTTGGATGGTGGTCGAGCACGCCCAGGAAGAGAGCGCCCGTCCGTTTGATTGGGACCGCAAGCGGCGGGGTTCGTACCAGATGTCGACTCCATGTCAAGGTCCGTCCGGACACACTGTACGGACGTCGGTAGAGCGCGCTCGCGTTGCAATGCACATCTCGCCTTGCTAGCCCAACCCCGAGGCTCCTGAATGGACATCGTCCCCGTCGCACGTCCCGCGCCCCGGTACTGGATTCACCTGCTGCTGCTGCTGCTGACGGTGGTGACGACCTTCACCTCGTACCTGCTGTACTTCCACTTCCAGCGGCCCTACTCGCCGGACGAGGTCTCCACCGAAGCGGCGCTGCGCGCGCTGTCGTTCAGCCTGTCGCTGCTGGCGATTCTAGGCACCCACGAGATGGGCCACTACGTGCTCGCGCGCATCCACCGCGTGGACACGTCGCTGCCGTACTTCATCCCGTTGCCGGTGCTCGGGGTGGGCACGTTGGGCGCCGTCATCCGCATCCGCGACCGCATCCCCCACCGCAACGCGCTGGTGGACATTGGCGCCGCGGGGCCGCTGGCGGGCCTGATTGTCGCGCTGCCCATCCTCTACTGGGGGCTTTCGCACTCCACCGTGGTGGACGCGCCGCAAGTGCCCTCCCAGTTCCCCGGCGAGGCGTCGCTGTGGGTGTATGGGAAGGACCTGTTCACCTGGGTGATGGCGAAGCTGACGCACGCGCCCGCCGCGCCGGAGGAGACGTTTCATGGCGTACAGACCCTGTTTGGTGACAGCCTGTTGATGCAGGGGCTGACGTGGCTGGCGTTGGGGCCCCTGCCGGAGGGCAAGGACGTGCTGGTTCATCCGGTGGTCATCGCGGGCTGGTTCGGTCTGCTCGTCACGCTGCTCAACCTGATGCCCATGGGGCAACTGGATGGCGGGCACCTGGCGTTCGCGCTGTTGGGCCGTCACGCGCACTGGGTGGGGCGGGCCATGGCCGCGCTGTTGTTGTTCCTCACGCTCTTCGTCACCGCGTCCTGGGGCCTGTGGCTCCTGGTGACGAGCAAGGTGGTGGGCTTCGGGCATCCGGAGGTGGTGGAGCCGCTGGAGCCGCTGAGCCCTTCGCGCAAGCTCATCTGCGCGCTGTGCCTGCTGGCCCTCATCGGCTGCGCGATGCCCGTGCCGCTGCGTCAGGTGGTGTCATGAAGTTCCAATGTGAAGCCTGTGAGCGGCTCATCCCCCTGGAGTCCTTCCGGATGGAGGGCGGCGGACTGGTGGTGCAGTGCCAGCGCTGCGGGGCGGAGAGCCGGGCGCGCGCGTCGCAGGTGGCGGTGTCCCCGGCGCTGTCCAATGAGGGCTCGGGCTCTGGCGTGTCCCAGTCCGCGGCGTCGGAGGAGGCGTCGTCGTCCACGCCGCCCCTGCCCGCGCGCGCCAGCACGCCGGCCCTGCGCGTGGTGCGGGGCGCGACGGTGCCGGTGACGCTGGATGACGAGTCGCTCTTCACGCCGCCGCCGGGACACTGCCCCAAGTGCGTGTCGTCGCGGCGGGAAGTGGACACGTCCTGCGCGCAGTGCGGGCTGGTGTACGCCAACTTCCTGGCGGAGGAGCACCAGCCCTCGGAGGACCTGAAGGGGGCCTGGCGCTCGCTGGCGGAGCGCTGGGAGGAGTGGGAGGCGCACGACAGGCTGCTGACCCTGGCCATGGGACGTGGGGAGCTGGCGTCGGCGGGGCGGCTGTACCGCGTGCGACTGGCGCGGGCACCGGACGACGCCGTGGCGCACCGGGCGCGGGAGGAAGTGGTGCGCCGGGCCACCCTGGTGGTGCCCACGGAGGTGGAGCCCTCGGAGCTGTCCCTGGGCAAGCGGCGGCTGCGCGCGGCGGCCATCGCGGTGCTCTCGTTGGTGGTGTTGATGCTCTTCGCGTTCGTCATCCAGCGCGTGCGCATGCTCCTGTCGGGCGACCTGCCCTGACGCGGCGGTCGTCGCCTCCCCGCGGGGCGGCCGGCCATGCGGGCACGGGCACTGGACGCAAAACGGGCCTGGGGCGCGACTGGCTGCTATCGTGTCGGGCCGCTCCCGCGAGGCTCGCCACTCCCGATGACGCTCCCCGTCTCTCCGTCACTCACCGTCGACAGCCTGCTGGGTCCGGGAGGGGCGCTCCAGGTGGCCCTGCCCGCGTACGAGCACCGGCCGGAGCAGCTCCAGATGGCGCGCGCCGTGGAGCGGGCCTTCGCGGAGCGCAGCTACCTGCTGGCGGAGGCGGGCACGGGCACGGGCAAGACGCTTGCCTACCTGGTGCCCGCGCTCTTGTCGGGCCGCCGCGTCGTGGTGTCCACGGCGACGAAGACATTGCAGGACCAGATCTTCTTCAAGGACCTTCCGCTCCTGCGCGAGAAGATGGGGCTCACCTTCGAGGCCGCGTACCTCAAGGGGCGCAACAACTACCTCTGCCTGCACCGCTACGGGGCCTTCGCCAAGGAGCCGCAGTTCGGCTCGCGTGACGAGGCCCGGTACTGGCCCAAGCTGAAGGCCTGGGCGGAGGACACGCAGACGGGGGACCGCAGCGAGCTGGACCTGCCGGAGTCCTTCAGCGCGTGGGCGCGGCTGTCCACCACGTCCGAGACGTGCGTGGGCACGCGCTGCCCGCTGTACGAGACGTGCTTCGTCACGCGCATGCGCAAGCGCGCGGAGAGCGCGGACCTGCTGGTGGTCAACCACCACCTCTTCTTCGCGGACCTGTCGCTGCGCAGCTCCGGCAAGCGCACCGAGGGCGTGCTGCCGTACTACGAGGCCGTCGTCTTCGACGAGGCGCACGCGCTGGAGGACGCGGCCAGCGGCCACTTCGGCGTGGGCGTTTCGAACTACCGGCTGGAGGAGCTGGCGCGCGACGCGGTGGCGTCGTTGAAGGAGGACGACTCCAGGCACGCGATGTTGCGCGCGCTGACGGCTCGGCTGCGCACCAGCGCGGATGCCTTCTTCGCGCAGGCGCCCCGGGCGTTGGGGTTGTCCGGGCACGAGGCGTCCGTTTCGCTCCAGCCGGAGGCGATGGGCAAGCTGTCCACCGCGATGGAGGGCGTGCGCGAGGGGCTGGCGGCGCTGTCCGCCTTCACCGCGGGCGAACGCGAGCCGGAGCTGGCCGCGATTACGCGCCGCGCGGATGAGCTGGACGAGCAGCTCTCCTTCCTGGAGAAGGCGGAGTCGGCGGACCACGTGTACTGGGCGGAGCAGCGCGGCAAGGGGCTGTTCCTGCGCGCCAGTCCCATTGACGTGGCGAAGGAGCTGCGCGAGCGGATGTACGGCGCGCTCGACACGGTGGTGTACACGTCCGCGACGCTGGCGGCGGAGAGCCGCTTCGACTTCTTCGCCCGGCGCATGGGGTTGTACGGCGAGGATGGCCAGCCGGTGACGCGCGTGCGCACGCTGGCGGTGCCCAGCCCGTTCGACTATCCGCGCCAGTCGGCGCTTTACCTGCCCACGCACCTGCCGGACCCGAGCGCCCCGGGCTTCATCGAGGCGGCGGCGGAGGAGATTGTCCAGCTCTGCCAGGTGACGGGGGGCCGGGCCTTCGTGCTCTTCACGTCGCTGCGCAACATGGTGCGCGCGTACGAGCTGGCGGCGGGACGGCTGCCGTACCAGGCGCTGCTCCAGGGCGAGCGGCCCAAGCAGCAACTGCTGGAGGCGTTTCGGGACACGCCGAGCGTGCTGTTCGCGGCGCACAGCTTCTGGGAAGGCGTGGACGTGCCGGGAGAAGCGCTCAGCCTGGTCATCATCGACCGGCTCCCGTTCGCCTCGCCGGGAGACCCGCTGGTGGCGGCGCGAATCAAGCAGCTCCAGACGCGGGGGGAGGAGCCCTTCGAGCAGTACCAGCTCCCCCAGGCGGCGCTGGCGTTGCGCCAGGGCTTCGGGCGGCTGATTCGGACCCAGTCCGACAAGGGCATCGTCGCGATGTTGGACCGGCGCATCCTCACCAAGGCGTATGGGCGCGTCTTCCTGGACAGCCTCCCCGACGCGCGACGGCTGGATGACCTGGTGGAGCTGAGCCGCTGGTTCAACGGCCCGGTGCGCCCGGTGCGCGCCTTGCGTTCGGTGGAGTGAGCCGGATTATTTTCGGGGAAATTGCCCGAGAATCCGGCTCGGTTCGTATGCCATCGGCCGGGTCCGTTACCGACGGCCGTCCTCGCACCCCAGAGCCCTGACGTGGACTGTCCGGTCCTTTCATTCCCGCGCCTTGTCCTGCTCGCCGCCGTGGCGCTGGTGAGTGCGTGTGAGCCCATCTCGCTGTCGCCCGCGGCGGTGGACCCGGCGGATGCGGGCTCCAGCTTGGACGACGGGGGAGACGATTCGGGGGGGAACCCTGAACCGGATGGAGGGGAGGAGCTCGGCGCTCCGGACGGGGGGCCGGATGGCGGGGTTCCCATCACCGAGGACGCGGGGACGGATGCAGGGCCGCTCATCCCCAGACCTCCGCTGGGGGATGGCGGGGTGGATGCGCGGATGACGGAGTGGAGTGACTGCGAGGCGGGCTGGCAGTCGCGCACGGTGCTCCCGATGGGGAGCGACAGGGGTTATCCGCGGTTCGCGCTGGATGCGGACGGCGAGGCGTACTTCGTGGAGTACACCGGGGATGTCCTGCGGGTGGTGACGACGAAGCCCTGGCGTGTCTTCGCCGACATGGGCGTCGTGGGGAAGCAGTGGTGGTTGGGGGGCATCCAGGTGGATGCCTCAGGTGACGTCCACCTGGCCCTCAACCCGCGGTTCGATGACCTGGTGGCGGTGGTCCCCACCGATTTCCTCCACCACACCGAGGGCCGCTGGGAGCGCGCTCGGCTGTCGAGTGGCTGGGTGCGCGCGTTCGATTTGGATGGGTCGGGGAGGTTCCATGCGCTCACGCTGGTGGATGCCGTGAAGCATCGAATCAACCATGTGCACGGTCGCCTCGGTGATGTGACGGTCATCGACACGGGCATCGAGTTGGGGGGGAGTTTCTCCCAGTTGTCGATGCGCGCGGATGCTCGAGGCAAGGCCCATGTGACGTATGAGCATGGGGCCGACCCGGGTCGCCCTGGCATCTACTACGCCACGAATGCCTCGGGGACCTGGGTGAAGGAGCAGGTCGTCGCGGAGGGTGCGTATCCGGTCATCGCGGTGTCGCCAGCGGGGGTGCCGCACATCCTCTGGAAGAAGGTGGGCGTCCTGAGTCTGAGCACCCGGAGCGCCGAGGGGGAATGGTCCACGACCGTGCTCCCATTTTCGGGGAACGGGGAGATGAGGATCTCTTCTTCGGGCGTGGTGCATGTGCTGCGCAGTCTGGGGAAGCAGTTGGAGCACCGAGACAACGCGCAGGTGGGTTGGGTGGCGAAGACGGTCGTCGACCGGGAGACGAGTCCCCTCGATTTGCCCTTCTTTGACTGGGCCCTGGAGGTGGACGCCCAGGGCCGCGCGCATGTCATGTACTCCGAGCTGGCCGAAGAACAGACCGGGGACGGGGTGCGGATGTTCCGGCGCATCGGCTATTCGCGGCAGTGCCCGTGAGCGGTCACCGCTGAGGCCGTCGACGGCCTCCCTGTCGCTTGCGAGGCTGCCGCCCGTGCTGCTTCTTCGGCGCGCGCGTGGCCGGGCGAGGTGCTTTGAGCAGGAGTTTGTCGCGTGCCAGTTCGCGCTCCAGCTCTTCGACGCTCGGTAGGTAGGTCACGTACTTGGCGGCGAAGAGCTGTTCGTGCTCATGCAGGATGGAGTAGCGGGCCACTGCTTCGTTCTTTTGTGCGCAGAGGATGAGGCCAATCGTGGGCCCATCGCCTTCGGTCCGTCCCTGCGCATCGAACAGCCGCACATAGCTGTCCATCTGGCCGACGTCCTGGTGTGCGAGCTTGCCAAGCTTGAGGTCGATGAGCAGGTAGCACTTCAGGATGACGTTGTAGAAAACGAGGTCGACGTAGAAGTGTTCGTCCTCGAAAGACAGCCGCTTCTGTCTCGCCACGAAAGCAAAGCCCCTGCCAAGCTCGAGAAGAAAGTGCGAGAGCTTGCCGAGTATCGCGCGCTCCAGGTCGCTCTCTCTCAGCAGCTCGCTCTCGGGGAGGTCAAGGAAATCGAGAACGAAGGGGTGCTTGATGGCGTCGGCTGGTCTTTCAAGCACCTGCCCCCGGGTCGCGAGGTCCATGACGCCTCGCTTGTCGCGACTCTTGAGCAAGCGCGCGAAAAGGTGCGTGTGAATCTGTCGCTCAAGGTGCTCGACGGGCCAGGGGCCTCGTTCAGCCTCGATTTCGTAGAAGCGTCGTTCGGCCTCGTGTTCGACCTTCATGAGCAGCCGGTAATGTGACCAGCCAAGCGTTGGCGAGAAGCCCTTGAGCACTTCCTGGTGCCCGAGCGCACGCTCAATGTTTTGGAGAACACCACGTGCTTTGTGGCGGGCCTCACGCACGGGGCCGGGCGACGCATTCGTCATGCTCTCTGAAGATTCGCCACTTCCGATGTGGCGAATCGTGGGGGAGCGGTCTGCATATGCGAGATAGAACGTCCTGAAGTACCGGAGGTTCGTCGTCGAGTAGCCGCGACCTACGCGCTCTTGAAGGCGCGCGGAAAGCGCATCGAGGAGTTGGTCGCCGTAGCCCGCGCGGTGTGCACCACGTTGATGAAACTCGACAAGCTCTCTTCCAATCTGCCAGTACGCCAGCACCATCATGCTGTTGATGGTGCGAACGACCTGCGCGCGGGACCTCTCGAGGATCTCCACCACGCGTTCGAGCAATGGGCCGACGTCAGGCACCCTGGCTCCCGCCAGTGCCGACGGTTGGTTGCGTGGCGTAGAGGTTTTCTTGCCCCTCTTTTTCGAGGTCTTCTGGTGGGACTTCTTCGTCGTCAACGACCACCTCGGTGCTGAATGGGTGTCACCATTCTTCATGGCGACGAGGACGTCTACCCTACAGACAGGGGGTGTCACGCGAGTGCCCGCGAGCCTCAGGGCGCGTCGCGAAGTCGCAGGCCCACGCGCGCGAGCAGCGGCGGCCCCAGCGTGTCCACGCCCGCGCGCCCCGCGAGGTACTCGCGGTCGAAGAGGTTCTCCACCGCGGCGAAGAGGTCCACCTTCCAGAAGAGGCGCCGACTGACGGCGGCGTCCACGACGAGCACCCCACCCATGCCGCGCTCGTTGAGGTCATCCTCGAACTGAGGACCGGTGACGCGGAGCTGCACGGTGGCGGTGACGAGGGACGGGTCCTCGAACGTGAGGCTGGCGGCGCCCCGGTGTCTGGGGTCTTGCGCGAGCTGTCGGCCCACGAGCGCCGGCTGTCCGGGCGCCTCCGTGACGGTGGGGTCCACGAAGGTGTACCCGAGGAGCGCCGTCCACTGTCTCGACACTCTCCAGTCGAGGCTGGTCTCCACGCCGTGCACGCGGGCCTTGCCCAGGTTCTGGCGCTCACGACCCGCGCCATCGGGGAGGGTGACGTTCGTGATGGGGTCCTCGAGCACATTCCAGAAGCCCGTGACGCGGGCCGTGAGCGTGCGAAGGGGCTCGACCTCCACACCGGCCTCGGCGCCCCACAGGCGCTCCGCACCGAGGTTCGCGTTGGCGGCGGTGAACACGGTGCCGACCTGGAAGGGACGATAGAGCTCGTTGAGCGTCGGCGCGCGGAAGGCCCGATACCCGGAGGCGCGCAGCGTGACGGTGTCCCAGGGGCGCACGCGCACGCCCAGGCGCGGACTGAGCTGGTGCGCGGTGCGGTCCTCGAAGGGCGTGGTGTCCACCGTGCCGTTGGCACGCTCGACACGCTGGAGTCCTTGGGTGTTTCGCCAGACGTCGAAGCGGAGCGCGGCGGACAACTCAAGGGCTGGGGTGATGGCGTAGAGGTCCTGGAGGAACACGCCACCGGCCCACTGCGTGCCGCCGGCATCGCGGGCGAGGACGGTGTCCGGAGTCCGCGTGGGTGGGAAGAGCTGCTCGCGGGACGTGCCCGCCATGCGTCGGGCATCGAGGCCGGCGGAGAGCTGATGGGTGCCTCCCGCGCTCCAACTCGGAGCCGTCCACACGAGCGAGGCCCCCTGGTCATCGGCGGGGACGTCCTGGGACGCGGCGAGAGACTCGGCGGCGCGCTCCTGGGCGACGCGAGCGCGGTTCTGTTCGAAGCGCAGGGCCCGGCCGAAGAGGTCCAGGGAGAAGGTGCCCAGCGTGTCGGTCTGAAGTCGTGCACCCGCGCCGAACTGCGCCATCTCCACGCGAGCGGTGGTGAAGCGGGTGCCTCCGTTCTGGTTCTCACGGAAGAGGTTGGCGCGAGCCGACAGCGTCAGTGAGTCAGAGGCCTGGGCTTCCACCCGGCCATTGAGGACGACGTGGTTGCTGGGCGTGTCACTGTCGATGGCACCGCGCTGACCTGGGGTGACGATGCGATAGCCATTGCTCGTGAGCAGCTCGGTCTCGACGGCGGCGGCGATGGGCCCCCAGCGTTGGGCTCCGCGCGCGGCGAGGAGACCTGTGTCGCGGTTGCCGTAGGAGAGGTCCGCGTCGACTGCCGGGCCGGTGATGGGACGCGAGATGAGCTGCACGACGCCGCCGAGCGCGGAGCTGCCATAGAGGGCGGAGCCGCCACCGGGGACGACCTCGATGCGCTCCAGTCCAAGTCGAGGGAGCGAGCGCCAGAAGACCCATCCACCGAGCGGGTCGTTGACGGGCACACCGTCCAGCAGGACGAGCGTGCGAGCGACGCCGGAGGGAGCAAGGCCCCGCAGGTTGAGACCTTGCGCGGTCGGGTCGGAGACAAGGCTCGGCGTGCGGCGGAAGGTGGCGACCGAGGGCAGAGAACGGACGAGGGTGTCCTGTGTCAGCGTGGGACTGCGGTCGATTTCTTCACGAGGTAGCACCACGGTGGTGGCGGGCACATCCCGCACGGGACGCGGAAGGCGCGTGCCCGTGACGACGGTGCGCGAGGATGCGCTGGGCTCTGCTGTCTCGGTGGCCGGCGCTGTACTTGATGGAACCTCAGGCGCGGTGGACGCATCGGCGTCGGGACGGGAAGGCGTCTCGTGCTGTGCGGATGCCTCTTCGAAGGCGCGAGGGGCCGTCGCATGCTCCATGGGCACATCGACACGAGGGGACGTCTCAGGCGCCGTGGGCACATTGGCGGTGGGCTGCTCCGGAACAGGTGCGGAGGAGTCGTCGAAGCCGGCGGTGCGAGTGCTCGCCTCAGACGCTGAGGAGGTTCCGATGACGATGTTCCGCGCGCCGGGCTCCGTCGTCGTTGCTCTGGTTCCCGGTGTCTGGGCCCAGGCCAGTGAAGAGAGCAGAACCCAGGGAGCCACGAGCCGATGAGGCGATGACGGGATGCGTGACGACCTGCGCGGCATGTCTGGCGGTTCCCTTTCGGTCCTGACGCTTTCGGCGCGGCAGTATGTCCCCACCTCGTACACGGGCGACCCCTGAGCGTCATGAGGCGAATCGAGGCCGTCTGGTATCGTCCAGTTCGCAACGAGCGAGGGGGCGGTTCGGATGTGTGGTCAGGACGTGCTGGGACGGACTTCACACCCGCAAGGCGGACTGATGCGGGTGCTTGCCGCGCGGAGGCTCAATGACAAGGACTGCGCGGTCTCCCTCGAGATAGCCGGGTCACGTTACGAACTCGTGGCTGAGCGCATCTGGGAACCGGAGGAGGGGATGGGAATGGCGTTGGGCGATTTCTCGCCCTCGCGTGTCTTCGCCGACCTGCCACTCAGCGCGCACCAGGTCCGTGAGCTGGTTCGCGCGGCGGTCCTCACTCACCGGGGAGAAACCCTGGCGTTCCCGCTGGAGGTTCCCGGGTAGCGAGCTGGCGAGCCCTCACCCGCCCGCGTCGCGCGGGGCGAGGCCGCGCACGGTGTGCACCGCCGTGTCCACCTCCGCGAGGATGCGGCGCGCGTGGAGCAGGAACACCTCTCCGGCAGGCAGCAGGTGCATGCCCTGACGCGTGCGCTCGAAGAGCCGTGTACCCAGCTCATCCTCTAGCGCGAGGATGTGGCGGCTCAGGGGCGGCTGGGTGAGGTGGAGCCGGCGGGCGGCGCGGCCCACGTGCCGTTCCTCGGCCACGGCTACGAAGGACTGGAGGTGGGTGATGCTCACGGCCTCCATGTTAGCGCGAGCGCCCCCCGGGTGCACCTCCGCCCCCGAGCGCGATACTGAAACAGCATTGGACGCTGAAGGCCCCCGGAGACACCTTGGCTCCCCATGGGAACTCCATTGTTCAAGGGCACCGAGGTGGAGCGTCTGCGTCGCGCGGGCGCGGCGGCGGCGGGCACGCTCGCCTGGGTCGCGGGGAAGCTGACGCCGGGCATCTCCACGGGAGACATCAACGAATGGGTGCGCGAGGACACAGCTCGTCGAGGCGGCACACCCAGCCAGCTCGGCTACCACGGCTTCCCCGCGACGGTGTGCACCAGCCGCAACCACGTCGTCTGTCACGGCGTCCCCAATCCACACGAGAAACTGGCGCTCGGGGACATCATCAACGTGGACGTCACGACGTGCCTGGACGGCTACCACGGAGACACGTCGGCCACCTTCTGCATCGGTGAAGTGTCCGACGATGCGCGGCACGTGGTGGACGTGGCGCGTCGGTGTCGTGATGTGGGCGTCTCCGTCGTGCGTCACGGTGCTCGGATGGGCGACATCGGCGCGGCCATCCAGGAGCTGGCGGAGCGGGAAGGGTGCAGCATCGTTCGGGAGTTCGGCGGGCACGGCATCGGACGCTCCATGCACGCGCCGCCCCATGTGCCCCACTTCGGCACGAAGGGCACGGGCATCACCCTGCGCTCCGGCATGGTGCTCACCATCGAACCGATGGTGAACCTGGGCCGCCCCGAGATTCGAATGCTCTCCGACGGTTGGACGGTGGTGACCGAAGACGGAAGCCTCTCCGCGCAGTTCGAGCACACCATCCTCGTGACACGCGAGGGCTGCGAGGTGCTCACCCCGTACCCGGGTGCATACCCCCTGATTCCGTCCGCCGCCCCTCCGTCACAACCCGAGGCCCGCTGATTCGAGCCGGCTCACGGACCTGTTCAGTGAAACACCCTGGATGCGCTGTCGCTGTGACTCGCGCTGAGTCCCCCGAGCCTCCGGCTGTTTGATGCCGACGGGAATTGAGGCTAGACGTGGAGCCTGCGAGTGGGGACCGCATGCGCGCACGAGGCGACCAGGTCGGAATCGGAAGTGTGGTGTTGGGCGTCGTACTGGTCGCGGCGGGAATCCCCCTGCTGGTGCCTCGGTACCTGTTGCGTGAGGACTCCGCCGCCGTGAGCCAGCGGGAGCCGAACCAGGTGGGTCGGCTCGAAACACCTCCTCTCCCGCGCAAGGGTTCACCGGAGCCTGTTCTTCAAGTCGAACAGGTCCAGGGCCCTGCTGGCCTCACGGTAGAGGTGGCGACTCCCGCCCCCGCGCCGTCCCTGCTGGAGCGGTTCGCGAAGGACGCGTTGGTGCCGCTGACACCGGACGAGGAGGCCTTGCTGCGCGAGGAGCCCGTCGACGACCTGGCCACGCTCGTGACGCGAACGGAGCAGGCCTTCCAGGACGCGAGCCCCGAGACGCGGGCGCGCCAGGAGCGGCGCTACCTTGCCGCGCTCAACCTCGTCGCGAAGCTCTCCGCTCCGCCGAGGGAAGACACGCACGCGAGGGACCAGGACGCGCGCTACCAGCAGGCGCTCGCGCGGGAAAAGGCGAAGTGGAGAGACCTTGCGCCCGAGGAGCAAGCGCGCGCGCAAGAGACCTTCAAGGAGTGGTTCTTTCAGGGGGAGCAGAAGCGATGAAGTCGTTCATGGGGGCGCTTCGCGCGGTGTTGCTGCTGGCGCCGATGATGGCGTGGGCGGGGCCGCACTACGTGGCATCACGGGACTGGGGCAGCTTCATCTGGCTGAGCACCTGGCTCGACGCGGGACAGACGTACACCTTCGAGACGCGAGACCTGGCGGGCTCCGCGCCGGACACCGTGCTGCATGTGCTGCGCGACAGGAGCGGCTGGAGTCAGGTGGCCGTGAGTGACGACTGCCAGGGGAACACGCGCTCGTGTGTGACGTTCGTCGCACCGGACTCCGGCTACTACCGCGTCTGGGTGCGTGCGTATGCGGATGGGCGCGGTGGCACGGCGAGTCTGTACCGCAACGGGACGCTGCTCCTGTCGCAGCAGCCCTTCGGTGGCGTGCCGCTCCTCTTCGCGTGGAATGCCAAGGACACCTTCAGGGCCTCGGCCACCACCCCTGGAGGAGGAGACCATCTGCTCTTCCTGCTGCGCTCCAATACCGAGTACCTCCAGCACGATGACGACAGCGGGCCGAAGCACTACCCGCTCGTCACTGCGGCGAGCACGCAGAACGTCGGCACGCAGCGCGTGGTGGTGGGGCGCTACCCGGGCAGCGCGGGCACGGCGACCTTCATCCACGACGAGGAACTCTGGTCCACCATCTTCGACGACAACGATGGAGACGAGGATGGGCTCTCGGACTCGCTGGAGCCGCTCATCGGCTTGAGTCCGAACAACGAGGACTCGGATGGGGATTCGATTGCGGACACGCTGGAGGTGTTCGGCAACGACGGCTTCTCCTTCTCCGAGTGGAGCAGCCCCACGGCGAGAGACCTCTACGTGGAGATTGATTGGATGCAGCACCCGACGAACCCGTACCTCACACGGCAGCCGTACGCGGGGCTGGTGGCGGACGCGGCGGCGGTGTTCGCCCAGGAGACGGGCGGGAGCGTGCGGCTGCATGCCTTCATCGACAGCGTGCTGCCTTGGTACGAGGTGGTCTGCTACGGGAGTTGCCCTGGCGGCGTGGACTTCTACGCGCTGAAGCAGAGCGCATTCTCGTCAGCGAACCCCGAGCGTCGGCCGTACTTCCACTACGCGATGTGGGCCAACCGGCACACGAGCCTCACGAGCTGCTCCTCCGGCAAGGCCGAGCTGCTGGGTAACGACCTCATCATCAGCATGGGCTGCTTCAGCAGTCCGAGCATCCAGGAACAGCGCGGCACCTTCATCCACGAGCTGGGCCACAACCTGAACCTGGACCACAACGGCAATGACGTGCCGGGGCAGTACAGCGTGGTCCACGACAGCGTGATGAACTACCGCTACCAGTTCGCGGGCGTGAGCAACTCGGGGTGGCACTCGTACTCGTTTGGCGACAACGGGTGCGCGGCGTGCGGTTCATCACCGAAGGCGGAGTGTGTCGACTGTCGCGATGGCTTCCTCGGCTGCGGCTTCCCGGGCTGCGGCTCATGCGACTGTGACGTGGGTGAGTGGGGCGCGCTGGAGCTCGACTTCTCCGATGATGGCGACGCGGACGATGGCGCGGGGCGTGTCTCGAAGCGCTCGGCGCTGACCCGCTATCTGCCGGACGACAAGGGCGGCCCCGCGCGCTTCCAGCCGAGGGTTCCGCACGAGGAGTCCTCACTGGTGAGACGGCGTGACGACGTCCAACGCAAGCGGGAGCGGCTTCTGTCACGAGGCCGCGTGGAGGGACGCGACTTCCACGTGTCGGCGGATGGAACCCTGCTGTACGCGGAGTGCCTCTGAGTGAGTTCAAGGGAGCACGCCCGTCGCGACGAGCTCGGACCTTGGGGCTGGGGCTCCTGCTGATGCAGGGAGCGTGTTGGTTGCGGCCCGAGCCTCCATCGACGGACGCGGGGACGGGTGTTGCCGCGCGGTCCGAAGCCACGCCGCTGTCCTTGTCGGCCACGGACCGTGTGCCGACCGATGGTGGCCTCGCCACTGCTGGTGTGTCCTCACCGGACGCCCGTCGTGGACTTCCAGCGTCGAGCGACTCATCTCGCCCATCGGAGGCGACGCCGGACGGAGGCGTCTCCAGCCACGTGTCGGAGGCACCTGACGCGTGCTCGGACATATGGCGCGCGGCGCGAGTGGATGTGGCCTTCAAGGAGACTCCGGAGGCGCGCTCCATCGAGCGAACGGGCCCACGGCTGGAGCGGCGGTTCACGGTGGCTCGACAGCTCCGAGGAGCGTACCGACATGAAGACCAGTGGGCCTCGGTGCTGGAGTACGACGTCGGCGAGACGCGCGGCGGCGTGAGCTATGGGCTCACGGTGCCAGACGTCCTCGCGGACCTGACGGGGAGGACCGTGAGCTGGACCAGCCACCGCGAGCCCGCGAGCTGTGTCTCCAGTGAGGGAGACCATCCCGAGCTCCTCTCGGGCGACACGCTCCGCGACGCGGAAGGACAGCTGCTGCTGCTCACTGTGCCGAGCGCGCCCACCACGCCGGAGGGCGACGTGTTGCTTCCATCAGGACTCGTGCCGGAGCTGCGCGCCCGCTGGGAACTCGCGAACTGCGAGCGGCGAAAGGGCGCCCGCACCCAAGGCGCGCGGCTGCGGTTCGAGGACGCCCGGAAGCGCGGCGCCTCACCTGTCACCATCTCCGTGGGAGAGACGAAGCGCCTCGTGCTCGGCGGGGCCCGCTACGAGGTCCGTGTGGTGAGAGCGCAGGCGGGCACCGAGGGCCGCTGCGGACAGGCGGTGTTCACCGTGTTCCGCGAGGGACTCCGCGAGCAGCAACAGTGAGTCCGAGGCCGGACGAAGCTCACTCGGCCACGTACAGTCGGCTCGGCGTGCCTTCGTAGTCGGTGATGCGCTCGAACTTCAGCCCGAGCCGCTCCGCCACGCGGAGTGAGGCCGTGTTCTCGGGATGGATGATGGCGACCAGGGGGACGTCCGGGAGGTGTCGCCGGGCCTTCTCCACTGCGACGCGGGCGACTTCCGTGGCATAGCCCGAGCCCTGCGTTTCGGGTGCGAGCCGATAGGCGAGGTTCAACACCGTCCGACCTTCGAACAGCTTGTGGCGCACGCCGCAGAGGCCCACGACGACGCCCGGTGCCTCGCGCCGCTCCACGGCCCAGTACCCCACGCCGTGTTTCGCCCAGTCACTCAGCCACACCGCCAGCAGCTCCTTCGCCGCGTCCAGCGTGCGCAAGGGGCCCGAGGGATTGAAGCGAGCCGTCTCCGGATTGCCATGGAGCGCGAACACCGCCTCCACGTCACTGTCGCGGAAGGGGCGAAGCAGCAGCCGCTCCGTCGTCACGCTCTCGAAGCCCTGAAGCATGGTCGGCATCATGTTCCGCGCCGCCCGCCCGCGCACGTGGGTTCGTCGAGCGTCCAGGTCCCATTCACGGGCCGTGCGCATCTCCGCGCGACAGGTTGGTCAGGACGGGTACGGGGAGGGCCGCGAGCGTGGCGGTGAGGTCTCCGCCGAGTTGATGGAAGGCCCGCAGGAACTTGAGCGCCACGGGGCGGATGGGCGCATGCGGCCGTGGATGGCTCCAGGAGGAGACCTGGTGACTCTTGATGCCCAGGTCATCCAGGAAAGGGAGCACGTCATGCGCGCCCAGCAGCAAGCGGGGAGCGTCACCACCGTGGAGCACCACGTGCCGACGACCGTCGTGTCCCCACTGCCTGCTCCATCTCGTGGCGGACGCGCGCTTGAGGTAGCCGTTGAAGGACTTCTGTCCGGTGGGAAGCCGCAGCAACTGGCGCAGGAGCTGCGCCATCAAGCCGCGCTCGGTTGGCAGCCCCGTCCTCCTGCGCAGGCGCCAGGACTCCTGGGCTGACAGCTCCGCGGTGCTCAGGAAGTGCAGCTCCTGTTTCAGATGGGAGAGCGCGTGCTGGCCGATGAGCCCATGGGGGAGCATCTTGCGCAACAGCCCCATCCTCAAGTCGCGGGGTTGGTCCAACGTCCGTTGCGTCGCCCATCGGATGAAGGGATTGACCTTGTCCGCCGCTTGTCGCTCCCACACGAGCCCTCGCATCTCGCTGGAGGTGTCTTCATCCAGCTCCGCACAGTCCTCGGCGAGCTCGGGGGCCCGGATGAGCTGGGCGACCCGGGTCCTCGCGGTGCGACGGACACTTCGGTGCAGGCGCGTGCGACTCTTGCGCACCGCCTGGCGACGCGTGGAAGGCAACAGACTGCGTGCCATCTCCAAGGACTTGTCTTCGCCGTAGCGCATCCGGAGCTCCTTGGAGCGCCAGCGACGCCACGGCTTCGATTTCCTGACGAGACCAGGAGCGCGACTATGCCTTCATCGACTCCGGCAGCACCCAGTCCGGCTTGAGGCGCTGGATGACCTTGGCCAGGTTCTCCTTGTCCTGGGCCTTCTCCAGCGCGGCGTCGGGGGTGATGATGTTGTCGCGCACCATCCGCTCCAGGTGCATGTCCAGCGTCTGCATGCCCTGGCCCTGGCCGGCCTGCATCTTGGACGCAATCTGGAAGACCTTGCCCTCGCGAATCATCGCGGCGATGGCCGCGCCGCCCACGAGGATTTCCAGCGCCGCCACGCGGCCCTTGCCGTCCGCCGTCTTGATGAGCTGCTGCGCGACGATGCCCGCAAGGCTCTCCGCCAGCATGCCGCGCACCTGCTGCTGCTCGTCCGCGGGGAACGAGTTGATGATGCGGTCGATGGTCGCCGGCGCGCTGTTGGTGTGCACCGTGGCGAACACCAACACTCCGAAGCTCGCCAGTTGGAGCGCCAGCTTCATCGTCTCGTTGGTGCGAAGCTCGCCGATGAGGATGACGTTCGGGTCCTCGCGGCCCGCCGAGCGGATGGCCGTGGCGAAGCTGGACGCGTGAGGCCCCACCTCCCGGTGCGTCACCTGCGCTCGCGCGGACTCGTGCACGAACTCCACCGGGTCTTCAATGGTGAGGATGTGCGCGGGGCGCGTCTGGTTGATGTGGTTCACCATGCCCGCGAGCGTCGTGGACTTGCCGCTGCCCGTGGGGCCCGTCACCAGCACCAGCCCGCTGCGGCGGTCGGCCAGCTTGCGGACGATTTCGGGCGTCTTCAGGTCCTCCAACGTGAGGACCTTGCTGGGGATGGTGCGGAACACCGCGCCCAGGCCCGTCTGCTTGTAGAAATAGTTCGCGCGGAAGCGGGCCTTCGTCCCGTAGCCGTAGGCGAAGTCCAGGTCCAGCTCCTCGACAATCTGCTTCTTCTGCGTCGGGTTGATGAGCTCGAACAGGAGCCCCTCGACTTCCTGGGGCGTGAGGGGCGCCTCGCGCAGCGGCGTCAGCTCGCCCCGGATGCGGCCCATGGGGGGGTAGCCGGTGCCCAGGTGCAGGTCGCTGCCCTTCTGCTCCAGCAGCATGTCGAAGAGCGCGGCGATGCGCGGCGTGGTGCTCATCTCAGCCCCCCTTCCTTCCCATCAACGAGCCCATCTTGCTGAGCAGCCGGGCGCTGTCCTGCTGCGTCTCCGGCGCATTCACCGCCGTCGTGCCCGGCCGCTTCCCCGTCACCACCGCCTCCAGCTCGTCCGGGTTGTCCACGAAGCCCTTGGCCACCTCCAGCTTCACCTTCTGCGCGCGCACCAGGTCCGCCATCGAGTCCTCGAAGCGGATGATGCCCAGGCTCTTGCCGCGCTGCTGGAGCGAGGGAATCTGGTACGTCTTGTTGTCGCGGATGAGGTTGCCCAGCGCCACCGAGCCCGGCAGCACCTCCGCCGCGGCCACCATGCTCTTGCCGTCCGCGCTCGCCATCAGCCGCTGGCTGACGATGAGGCGCAGGCCGCTCGACAGCGACAGGCGCACCTGCTGCTGGTCCGCCGGGGGGAAGAGGTCGATGAGCCGGTCAATCGTCTTCGCCGCGCTCGGCGTGTTCATGGTGCTGATGAGCAGGTGGCCCGTCTCCGCGGCGGCCAGCGCCATGCGCACCGTCTCCGTGTCGCGCAGCTCGCCCACCACGATGACGTCCGGGTCCTCGCGCAAGCTGCCCTTGAGCGCGCTGGCGAACGTCTTCGTGTGCGCTCCGACTTCGCGCTGGCTGATGAGCGCCTTCTTGCGCGGGTGGACGAACTCCACCGGGTCCTCCACCGTGAGGACGTGGTGGGACGTCTCGCGGTTGATGAGGTCCACCAGCGCCGCCAGGGTGCTCGTTTTGCCGTGGCCGGACGGGCCCGTGACGACGATGAGGCCCTGGTGGTGGTGCGTCGCCTTGGCGATCTCCGGAGGCAACCCCAGCGACTCCAGCGTGGGGATGTCGCGCGCAATCACCCGGAAGGTGCCCTTGAGGCCCGTGCGGTGACGCGAGACGTTGACGCGAAAGCGCCCCATCTCCGGCGAGTCGAGCGAGAAGTCACAGCTGCCCTCGCGCTCCAGCACCGAACGCAGTCGCTCCGGCACCACGGGCATCAACATGCCCTCCACCCGCGCCGCATCCAGCGCGCCGCCCTGGGGCACCAGGTCTCCAGCGAGGCGGAAGAGCACGGGGCGCTCGGCCACGACGTGCACGTCGCTGGCGCGGCTGCTGCGCCCCTGCTCCAGGACGACGGCCAGGTCCCTGGCCCCACCCGACATGCGTGACGTCGCCAGCGAGCGCGCGGCCTCCTGGGCCCCCGTGGGCACATACCCGGCGCTCTGGGGCGTGGCGGGAGTCGAGGGCGCATACGGGGCGGGCGCGGAGGCGGGCGCATACCCGGCGCTCTGGGGCGCGGCGGTGGGCGCGGGCGCATACCCCGCCGAGGGAGCGGGGGCGGTGGCGGGCGCATACCCGGCCGAGGGCACGGCGGCCGGCGCGGCATACCCCTGGGCGACGGGGGCCGCTCGAGCCGCTGGCGCCGGAGCGGCCGCGGGCTGGGCTACTCCAGTGGAGGCCTCCGCCGCGCGCGACAGCCGCAGGTGCATCAGGTCCCCTCGACGCATGGCGGCGATGGCCAGCGAGCCCAGGCCGTTGGCGTTGACGGACCAGTTGGAGGGCGAGTCGGAGACGCTGGATGCTCGCGCGACTCCCACCATGGCCTGGAGGGCCCGGACGACGTCGTCCGTCGTCACCGCAGCGGGGTCCACCGGCTCGTAGCCGTTGCTGCCGCGAATCATGGGAGGACGCCCGGTGGCCAGGGTCAGCTCCGTCACTCCAGGCCGCGACAGATGGCGCAACAGCTCAGCAAGGGGTTTCATGCGGATTCGAACTCGAGCCGTGACGGAGCGCGGAGCGCGGGGGACCGCAGGATAGTCGACATTGACGTAAAAGCGCCCACCCCCTTGGACGCACGTCCCGCGCCACGCCTCGCGCAGTGGGCTCCACACCCACCCCCTTCATGGAACGCCGAAGGGGAGCGCCGACGCCTGCCTGGGTGGAAGAGGGGGCTCCGGGGCCTGAGGCCCGCTCGGAGCGCTGGCGGCGGGAGGCGAAAACCTCCCGCCAGCCAGGGTCCGCGAACTACAGCTCGCGGGACATCAGAAGCCGGAGCTTGCCGGACTTCTTGGACACCACCGTGGCCACGGTGGTGAAGCCCGCCTTGCGGTAGAAGCTCACCGCGGGGGCGTTGGACGGGTCCACTCGCAGCGCAATCGTCTTGCGGTACATGTCGCGCGCGGCTCGGAGCGCCTGCTCCAGGACCACGGCGCCCAGGCCCTTCTTGCGCAGCTCCTGCTTCACCACGATGTTGCGCAGGTACGCGGCGCCGGGGACCGGGCCGTCGCGCTCCACCGTGACGTAGCCGACGGTCTGCGTCTGCAGCTTCGCCACGTGGATGTAGGGCTTGAGCTGGGCCAGGGCCTTGAGGCTGTCCTCCTGCGTCTCACCCCGGCTCTTCCAGGGCTCGGAGCTGGCGCGCAGGGCCGCCACCGCCGTCATGTCTTCGTCGGTGGGCAGGGTGAACTTCACCGCCGCCGTCAGGTCATTGGGGAGGCCCACCGCCGCTTCCAGCACCGGGGCTGGGGCCATCTCCACGCCCGGGTCCACCTGCTTCATCGTCATCGCCATCTCCTCCGTCGCGCTGCGATCCTAACCGCACCCCCGCCACCGGTGCACGCGGTGATTCCGCGCACATTGTCTTCCCAAGTGAGGAGATTGCCTCCCCCGAGGATGTGAGGGCCGGATTCCGGTCAACCCGAGCATGGCCCGTCCCATTCCGAGAATGGGCATCGCTTCCACGGCTGGCATCCAGCCGGCCTTCCGCGCCGGGCGCCTTCCCACTATAAAACCCAGGTCGTCGTTCACGGAGGGCTGGCCTCCTCATCCCGACCCCGCCCGCCCGAGTCCCGCCTTGCAACTCAACCACGCCCAGCGAGAGCTGACGCTCAAGATCGTCTACTACGGTCCCGGACTCAGCGGGAAGACGACGAATCTGCGCCAGCTCCATGCCCGGGCGTCCCCGGAGGTGAGGGGTCGGTTGCTGACGGTGGACACGCACGACGACCGGACGCTGTTCTTCGATCTGCTGCCCGTCTTCTTCTCCACCTCGTCCGGCTTCAAGGTGAAGGTGAAGCTCTTCACCGTGCCCGGCCAGGTCATCCACAACGCCACCCGGCGAATCGTCCTCCAGGGCGCGGACGCGGTGGTGTTCATCGCGGACAGCCGGCACAGCGCGACGGCGGAGAACAACGCCTACTGGCGCAACCTGCAGGACAACATGAAGGAGAACGGGCTGGACGTGGACCAGGTGCCCGTCGTCATCCAGTTCAACAAGCGGGACCTGCCCGACGCGCGCACGGACGCGGACCTGGAGGAGGCGCGCAAGCGCGGCGGCGAGGCCGTCGTCGGCGCGGTGGCACTCAAGGGCGAGGGCGTGGTGGAGACCTTCCACGCCGTGGCGCAGGCGGCCTACCGGCGACTGGACGCCCGGGCCCACCTGGCGCGCAACGTGGGGCTGACCGAGACGGAGTTCCTCTCCCAGGTCTTCGGGCGGATGGACCTGTCGGGCACCACGCTGGCCGGCCGCTACACCGCGGTGGGCCGCGACGAGCAGTGGGGGGGTGGCCGATGAGCGGCTACCAGGGCAACGTGCCACCGGAAGGCTCCAGTGGCTCGCGCCGCGAGTCGGTGCTCCAGCGCCGCCTGTCGCTGGGCGAGATGCTGGACCTGCCCTCCTTCTCCGAGGTGGTGCGCAGCTTCAGCGAGCTGTACCGCGTGGGCATCAAGGTGCTGGACGCGCGCGGCACCAAGCTGGCCGACGTGAAGGTGGGCCACGGCGACTTCTGCGCCTACGTCTTCTCCTTCCCGGACGGCCGCTCGCGCTGCACGGCGACGGTGGCGCGGGTGAAGGACGGCCCGGTGCTCCCGATGCAGGGCGCGCGCGTGGCCCAGGGCGACGGCGCGGAGGAGGCGGGCCTCATCGCCCTGCCGTGCTTCACCGGCCTGCGCTACCTGGTGATGCCGGTGCGCTGGGAGGGCGACTTCCTGGGCCGCGTCATCCTGGGGCCCTTCACGCCCGAGGAGCTGGGGGACTTCCCCGACACGCTCACGGACATCTCCAGCCTGGAGCTCACGCGCGCCCAGGAGCTGGTGGCCAAGGTGCGCCGCGCGCCCGAGCGCACCGCCGCGCAGGTGCTCACCCACTTTGGCCAGGTGCTCGCCGCGCTGGTGGCCAGCGGCCACCGCACGTACCTGACGACGCAGCTCCACATCGAGGCGATGCTGGAGACGCACCGGGAGCTGGAGGCGCAGAACTCGCGGCTGGCGCAGGTGAACACCCGCCTCAAGGAGCTGGACCGGCTCAAGTCCACCTTCCTGGGCACGGTGAGCCACGAGCTGCGCACGCCCCTGGCCTCCATCATCGGCTACTCGGAGATGCTGGCCGAGGGGCTGGCCGGCATGCTCAACCCCGAGCAGCTGCTCTACGTGCGCACCATCGTCGAGAAGGGCGAGTCGCTGCTCAACCTCATCTCCTCCATCCTGGACCTGAGCCAGATTGAGGCCGGCAAGCTGCGGCTGTCCATGGGCCCGGTGGACCTGGCGAGCGTCATCCAGGCCGCGGTGTCCACGGTGATGCCGCAGGCGCAGCGCAAGGGCGTGGAGCTGGAGGTGCGGCTGCCGCCCCTGCCCAGGCCCCGGCTGGCGGGGGACGCGGAGAAGCTGCGGCAGGTGCTCATCAACCTCCTGGTCAACGCGCTGAAGTTCACCGCCTCCGGAGGCCGCGTGTCCGTCGTGATGTCGGAGCCGGGCTCGCAGGAGCCGCTGGGCCTCTCCGGCTATCGCATCAGCGTGGAAGACACCGGCGTGGGCATCCGCGAGGACCAGTTCGAGCGCATCTTCCAGAGCTTCTACCAGGTGGACGGCAGCTCCACGCGCGAGCACGGCGGCGCGGGCCTGGGCCTGGCCATCGTCAAGAGCCTGGTGGAAGGCCACGGCGGCAAGGTCTTCGTCGAGAGCGAGTTCGGACGGGGCTCGCGCTTCACGGTGGTGTTGCCCATGCAACCGCCCATCCCGGAGCACGGCCTGCTGGCCGCGTCGGCGCCGCTGCCGGAGATGCCGCCGGGGCCCGACCGCTTCTGACGCGTCAGGTCGCTTCCGGGCGTCACGCTTCCGGGACGTGTCCGGGAGCGCTCGCACCGCGCACGCAATCCCCCCAGGAAGTGGCGCGCGAGCGTATTGTCCGCGCCCATGCTCACCGGACGTCCCCCCGCCGCCTCCTATGTGCTCATCGATGCGGAGAACATCGACTGGGCCGTGTCCAACGTTGTCGGCCGCAAACCCGAGTCCCAGGACCGCGTCCAGTTCGACCGGCTGGTGGCGTTCTGCGAGAGCTACTTCCCCCCGCCCGTGCGCTGCATCGTCGTGCTCAACGCGAGGGGCGAGCAGCTGCCCGACATGATGATTGGCTTCATCCGCGCCCTGAAGTCCGCGGGCTGCGAGGTGGCGCTCCTGTACGGACGGCAGGACCAGAAGGTGGTGGACCTGGGCATCCTCAAGCTCCTGGAGTCCATCCGCGTCCAGCGGCCCAAGGCGGCGGTGGGCCTGGCCAGCCACGACGGCGGAGACTTCGCCGAGGCGCTCAAGCCCATGCTGGAGGAGAAGCGGCAGGTGGCCGTGCTCGGCCTGCGCGAGTACGTCAGCCAGCGCTTCAGGGATTTGGTGCCCTCGGGCCTCAAGATTGTCGACCTGGAGCTCAACGCGAAGGTGTTCCAGCGCCCGCTGCCCCGCCTGCTGCCCGTCAACGTGGATGAGTTCGACCCGATGATGTTCGTGTAGCGGCCCGCCCCCCGCCGGAAGGCTCCAGGCTCCAAGCCCGCGGGCACGAACAGGTGCCCGCGCGTCCCCCCTCCCCGTGGCGAGCCGCGGGGCACCCCTGTCGGTCCGCGCACTCCTGGCTTGCAGATGGTTAACGACGGCGTTAAATATTGCCCGTGAAGGCAACGAAGTTCGTTCCCACGGGAGACGGGTCATGAAGAAGGTTCCAGAGGGCTGTGCGCGCATCACCCCCGGGCTGTTCTATGTGGATGCGCCGGCCGCCATCGACTGGCTGGAGAAGGCCTTCGGCTTCCAGACGCGGCTGAAGGTGGAGGGCGGGCCGGGCGTCATCGTCCACTCGGAGCTCGTCTTCGGCGAGGGGGTCATCATGGTGAACTCGCTCAGCTCGAAGTACCCGGCGCGCACGCCCACGGCGGCGGGAGGCACCAGCGCCGCGTACCTCATGCTCTACGTGGATGACGTGGACGCGCATTGCGCGCGAGCAAGGGCCGCGGGCGCGAAAATCACCCGGGAGCCGGAGACGACGAACTACGGCGAGGACCACTGGACGGACCGGGGCTACGGCGCGGAGGACCTGGAAGGCCACGCGTGGTGGTTCGCCCAGCGCGTGAAGGGCTGAAGCCCGGAGCCTTCAAGCCCATGGGAGCCGCCCGACGTCTCGACGATACCTTCGCCGCCCTGGCCGACCCCACCCGCCGGGGCGTCATCGACCTGTTGCGGGAGCAGCCCCGGCGCGCCGGTGAGCTGGCCGCCGCCTTCGACATGTCTCCTCCGGCCATGAGCCGCCACCTGCGAGTCCTGCGCAAGACAGGCCTCGTCGAGGAGGACGCCGTGGAGGACGATGCCCGCGTCAAGCTGTACCGGCTGCGGCCGGAGCGCTTCTCGGAGCTGCGCGCGTGGCTCGACGAGGTGGAGGCCTTCTGGGGCGGGCAGCTCCAGTCGTTCAAGGAACACGCCGAGCGCACGCGCGGCAAGAAGCGGCCCTGAGCCGCCCTGCGAGGCCCGACATGACGATGGAGCAGACCGCCCGCGTGACGACCTTCCTGGAGGTGGAGCCAGACGTCGCCTTCACCGTCTTCACCGAGGAGACCGACCTCTGGTGGCGCCGGGGGCCGCGCTTCCGGGGCTCCCACGCGGCCGACAGCGTGGTGCGCTTCGAGGGCGGCGCCGGAGGCCGCCTGGTGGAAGAGGACGGCGCCGGCGTGTTCGAGATTGGCCGCGTGCTGGCGTGGGAGCCCGGCGCGCGGCTGCGCTTCGAGTGGCGCGGCAGGAACTTCGCCCCCGGCGAGCTCACCCAGGTGGACGTGCGCTTCGAGCCCGCCCAGGGCGGCACCCGCGTCACCCTGGAGCACCGGGGCTGGGAGGCCCTCCGTCCAGACCACCCCGTGCGCCATGGCCAGGACGTCTCCGCCTTCCTCGGGAGCATGGGGATGTGGTGGGCGGGCCTCGCCACCGCGCTGCGCTCCCAGGCCGCCCGAGCGACAACACCTCCCGCGCGGCAGGGCTGAAAACCGTCAGGCCATCATTTTTTAGCAATACCCACTGCGAGTGCGTATGCTGTTGAGCTTTCAACGCAGGGGGGACAGTCATGACGGAGAATCCGTACTGGCACTGGAATCGTGTCTTTCTTTGGCCGCTGCTCCTGGCCTTGGCCTGTACCCAGTCACCCCCGGGAGGCGGCGCCGAGGCGCTTCCGGCGGAGCGCCTGGGGACCCAGGAGGCCCGCGCGGTGACGTCCTCCTACGTGGACCTGCGGCTGCGCATCGGCCGGGGCGTGGCGGTGGGCCGCACCTGTGGCGCCGCGAACGAGGTGACGCCCGCGTGCGGTGGCGGCAGCGGCCCGGACATGAGCTTCCACTTCATCGCCCCGTATGACGGCGCCTACACCTTCGTCACGGACCCTATCGACACCACGGACTACGACACGGTGGTGCAGGTGACGGACTGGAACAGCAGCGCCTCGCTGGGCTGCAACGACAACGCCTCGGCCTCCACGCTCACGTCCTCCGCCGTCCTCAACCTGGCGCGCAACCAGGAGGTACGCATCACCGTGGACGGCAAGAACGGCTCGTGCGGCCGCTTCATGCTCAACATCCTTGTCGTGGAGTCCTCCTGCGGCCCCTGCAACACCCCGCCAGGGCCCTGCCACTCGCCCTACGGCGTCTGCTCGGGAGCGACGTGTGTCTACGCACCCCTGGTCGCCGGTGCCTCCTGCAACGACGGGAATGCTTGCACCCTCAACGACAAGTGTGGGGCGACCGGGGCTTGTACCGGGACGACGGTGGGCTGCAACAGTCCGCCCGGCGCCTGCTACGCGAGCCCCGGCACCTGCAACCCCGCCACGGGCACGTGCTCCTACGCGGCGCGTCCAGCGGGCACGTCGTGCAGTGACGGCGACTCGTGCACGAGCGGGGACACCTGCCACGGTGGGGATTGCTACGGCGGCCCTCAGGTGTGCTGCTCCGGAGGGGGCATGCTCTGCAATGGCGTGTGCTGCTTCCAGGGGGACTACTGCATGGGGGGCGTCTGCCGGCCGGCGTGCCTGTCGCAGGACGTCATCCGCACCCCGGAGAATCAGATGATTCCCTCCTGCACCATGGACGTGTTCTGACAGTCCTTGCGTGCTGTTGAGACGCACCGGTGCGTACGGCTTGAACGCGCGGCATTGTTTTGTCTCGCGTCCTGGCCGCGTACCAGGATGACGCACCCCGCGTACGCCTGGGACGCCAGAGGGAGTGCAGTCTTGACGCACCCAGGGTAAATGCCCGTGTGTCGCGGGTACTACGTATCTGTGTACGCGTGAACTGGCTTATGTGGGTATTGTGGTTATTCGGATTGTGTCTTGTAATTGTTTGTTGAATCCTTCATAAGGGCGCGCGCTGCACAGAAGTGGTGAAACCAGTTGTGTCAATTCGAAGAGGGGGAGTCCATGGACAAGCGCGTGCGGCGCTCATGTCTTGCTTTTGCATCGATGCTGGCTCTTGCGGGCTGTAGCACCCAGGAAGACTTGCCGGAGGCGTCACAGACGCCCCAGCCCGCGCGAACCACTCCACTCCACTCAGAGCGCGCCGGTATCGGCCTGCTGCATCAGTCGGGTGACAAGTCGCAGATGGCCACGGTGACGGTGAACACGTTTCGTTCCCTCATCGTGACGGAGACGGCCATCCTCGCCAACTTCCCCATGCGCGACGTGTTCACCCAGCTCGCCGCGCAAGCCAACGGCTCCGGGGTGACGGCGCTGTCCCTGTTCCGCCAGCTCTGGGACACGCAGAACGCGGGCCCGGGCCTCAACCAGGGCCAGCACTGCAACGACCAGACGGTCAGCGGGCAGACGCAGTTCAACAGCTTCCCGTACCAGTGCCGGGCCCAGGAGGGTGCGCAGGCCACCCAGGACCCGTTCACCAACCCCAACCTCGCCACCGGGTACAAGGCGGTGGGGTTGTTCAACCGCTTCGACCTGGCCCCCGCGGACGGCGCCAACTGCGGTGAGTACCGCATCGTCTTCGCGCGCAAGTCGGGCGAGACGAACGTCCTGTCGCGCAACTTCATCATCTTCGAGGGCGTGCTGCCCAACCCCCACCTGGACGAGGGGCTGGACGGCTGCCTCCCGGTGGCGGAGTTCTGGTCGGGGCTTTCGAACGACCCGGACGCCAACTCGCGCTCGGCGAAGCTGCGCACGTTCTACTTCCAGGGCCTGCCGGGCTTCCGTCCCATCGTCCACATCGACAACTACGGCGCGGACCCGGCCACCATCGCGGGCCAGATTCGCACCAACCAGTTCCTGCAGAGCAACTGGCTCTTGCGTGAGTTCAAGCTGCAGAAGACCTGCGCCGCCGGCACCTGCACCTCGCTCAAGGCCATCATCTCCACGGACAAGGTGAACCCGTTCGGTGGGCTGTTCAACCCGGCCTCCACCCACCCCCGCGCGACGGACTTCCGCTTCTTCTTCGAAAGCCAGGTGGAGGCGCTGGCGCGCAACGACATCAACCTGTTCAACATGGACGTGCAGGACCAGTTCAACGGCGGCCAGAGCGACGCCCAGGGTTCGGAGAACAACTACACCGGCCAGTTCGGCACCGGCACGTCCGCGCTGCGCTCGCTGATTCAGGCGGAGCTGACCCGCATCGGCAGCCCGCTGGCGCCCGTCAACATCGTCGCCCGCGCCAAGGCGCTGTCCTGCGCCGGCTGTCACGAGCTGAGCAACAGCAACTCCCTGGGTGGCGGCATCACCTGGCCCAACTCGCTGGGCTTCACCCACGTCAGCGAGCTGACCGACGCCAACGGGCCGGAGGGCACCCGCTTCCGCATCTCCCCGGCGCTCACGGACGTCTTCCTGCCCCACCGCAAGGCCGTCTTCGAGGAGTTCCTCAGCCGTCCGCGCCCGTGCCACCACGTGTGCAGGCCGGGCAATCCCATCCCGACGACCTGCTCGCCGTGCGCGGCGGCCGTGTGCGAGGGCGACCCGTTCTGCTGCACCGGCAGCTGGGACTCCATCTGCGTGGACCAGGCCGAGGATATCTGTGAGCTGGCCTGCAACTAGCCACGGCGGGACGCCCGCGCGTCCCCTGGCGTAGTCGAGCAGCGGGGCAGGGCAGGTGTGCCTGGCCCCGAATCTTCAAGGGCTCCCTCCTCGTCGGTGAGGAGGGGGCCCGTCTCAAGAGAAGTCGTCTGGCGCGTTGTGGTTGTCGTTGGCAAAGGCAGTCCACTGCAGCAGAGGGGGTTACAAATGAAGCCGTACTCGCGTTTCTCGGTGCCTGTTTTCGCGGCCCTGCCGCTCGTCGCGTTCGCGACGTCTGCCTGGGCCGGACCGTTGCGCTCCCCGGACCGGGGGTTGGATGGCGCGACCCTGGTGGAGGACTCGCAGTACATGCATCGCGTCCTCGGGGAGAAGTCCCCGGTGATGGGCGACGGTATCGCCATCGACCTGGCCGACCCGGGCCAGTACCGCTTCGTGATGAACCGCCTGCGTGGCTCCGGGAAGACGGCCAGCAACTCGCCCAAGCTCTTCACCCGGCTGGGGCTGGCACGCGAGAAGGCCCTGGCGCGCAAGTCCGCTGGCAAGCAGGAGCTGGGCGCGACCCTGGTGAACAACTGGGGCTGTGACCACTTCCTCAGCATCTCCCGCGGCACGAACGCCGGCATGGTGCGCACCTACGAGAGCAACCCGTGGGCCGCGTGTGTCAACGGCGCCAGCTACGTGTACACGGACATCGTCGCCTTCAACTCGAACAACGCGGAGACGCAGACCTCGGTCGTCGACTCGGCTTCCGGCGAGGAGTACGCGGCCGGCCAGAGCTTCGACGACGTCATCGTCCGCCCGGCCATCCCCATCAACATGGACCGGCAGGTCGTCCTCGACTCGATGATGATCGCCATGAACGAGAACACGGGCGAGGAGGTCGTCACCTTCGCGCGCGGCAAGTCCAGCGCGACGACGGGCGGCGCGGACCTGTCCATGGACCACCCCCGCCTGTCGGTCCCCACGAGCGGGAAGCTCGCCACGGAGCTGTGTCAGATGCGCGGCGGCATCGACTGTGACTACGCCGCGGTGGGCAACACGCTGGCGCCCTCGGGCGGCAGCACGCCGACGAGCATCGCGCTGCGCAACACGGCCATCACCGCCAGCTGGGTGGGTGACGCCGCCAACAACTTCGCCGTGACGCCGCCCTGGGACTTCACGCACGTGTACGTGCCCACCCAGTTCACCTTCAACGGGGGCAGCAAGGCGGGCGTCGCCTGCGTCATCAAGGAGGTCCTCGAGGGCTCCAAGGTCCGCCTGGTGAAGCTCATCACCGGAGGTACCTGCATCACCGAGACGTCCCTGAGGAACGTGCTGCAGAGCTCCATCAACAGCCAGACGGCCAACGTCAAGCTGCTGGCGGACTTCTCGCGCGAGACGCCCACCGCGGGCCTCATGGAGGACTGCCGGGGGCAGACCATCATCAACCAGGCGGTGGAGTACGTCATCACGGTGAGCACCAAGGTGAACTGCGGCACCCCGACGAACACCTACGCCACGGTGACGGTGCGTTCGATGAGCGACCCGCGCTATCGCTACGGCGTCATGGTGTGGAACAGCTGCATGGCCGAGGGCACGAAGGTGGTGCTGGCCGACGGCAGCGTCGTCAACGTGGAGGAGGTCAAGCGCGGCGACCGCATGGTGACCAACGACAAGGGCGAGACGCTGACCGTGCGCGACATCCAGGTCGGTGGCGAGCTGGAGCCGATGGTGAACCTGCGTGACGACAAGGGCCACGCGGTGAGCCTCACCAACAAGCACCCGGTCATCATGGCGGACGGCAAGCCCGTGGCCGCGGGCAAGCTGAAGGTCGCTGACCGCGTCAGCACCCGCGAGGGCGTGGCCACGCTGACGTCCGTCACCCTCGAGAAGTACGCGGGCAAGGTCTACAACTTCAGCCTGGGCACCAAGGAGGAGCTGGCGCGCGCGGGCAAGGGCGCCAACACGCTGTTCGCCAACGGCTTCCGCGTGGGCGACAACGCGATGCAGGGCGAGCTGACGGCGCCCGTGGCCGACTCCCGCCAGGTGCTGGAGCGTCTGCCGGCCTCGTGGCACCAGGACTACAAGCACTCCGCGTCGTTCGTGGCCGGCCAGCGCTAGTCCCGCGGCTCGCGGTGAAAGAGCTTCCGGGCCTGCTCCCAGGAGAAGGCCCGGACCCGGCGCCCCACCCGCGGCTCATCGCGGGTGGGGCGTCTGTCTGTCGAGACAACAGGTCAACCCGGTGGTGGCAGGAGCGCGGATGCGAAACACGGTCGTCATGAGCGTGCTGGTGGTGGGTCTGGGACTTCCGGCGTGCGGAGGGAACCCGCCCCAGCCGCCGCCTCCCAACTTCTGTCCGGAGCGCCCCGCCCGCCAGGAGCCCAGGCCCGGTCAGGCGCCGCTGCTGGTGCGCGCGCGCCCCCGGCACCAGGAATTGCTGGCGCGCCGCGACCTCGCCAACCTGACGGTGACGGCGTACGCCCGGCCCCAGGACCCGGGAGAGGTGGGCGTGGAGAGCAGGGCCTGGTGGGCCTCGCCCTGCTTGCTGGGCACGCCGGGCCTGGAGACGGCGGTGCCCCAGGTGGCGGTGGCCGGGGATGGCCACGCGATGTCGGTCTGGACGGAGAACGACGGCCTCCACCAGGCGCTCTGGTTCAGCGAGTACGTGCCCCAGACGGGCTGGACGCCCGGCGCCGCGGTGGGGCTGTGGCGCGACTTCCCGGAGGAAGTGCTTCGCGTCCGGCTGCCGCGGCTGGTGGCCGACGGGCAGAGCCGGATGCTCGCGATATGGCTGCAGCAGGAGGGGCCCGGGGCGGAGCAGATGTGGTCCTCCCTGCACACGCGCGGCGAGGGGTGGAGCAAGCCGGAGCGCGTGCTGACTCGCTCCCCAGGGGACGCGACGGACCTGGAGGTGGTTCGCGACGCGGCGGGCACCGTCACGGCCGCCTGGACCCGGTTCGACGGGGACTCGTTCACCGAGAATGTCTGGGTGACGCGCGGCTCGCCGGAGACGGGGTTCGAGGACGCGCGCCGCATCGACACGCCCACGCCGGGCTTCTCCCTGGAGCCCCAGCTGTCCGTCAGCGAGGACGGACACGTGGTGGCGGGGTGGACGCGGTTCGACGAGGTGGAAGGCATTGGCATGACCTGGTTCAGCCGGTGGACGCCCGCTGGCGGGTGGAGCGCCGCGGAGCGCGCCAGTTCGGAGGGCGTGGAGAGCTTCTACGCGGAGCCGCTCGCGGGCCCCGGGGGCGCGGTGCTCGCGCTGTGGAGCGTGCTGGGCCCGGTGAACGTGGAGCTGTGGGCGCGGCCCTTCGTGCCCGGCACCGGCTGGGGGGAGGCCCAGAAGCTGGAGGACGTGCTGGGCACCTCCGGCATGGCCCAGGCAAGCCAGGAGAGGGGCGGCCGGGCCATGGTGGTCTGGCCCCGCCTCCGGGCAGGCTTCACCCGGCTGTCCGCCCAGCCCTATGACTTCTCGCAGGGCTTCCGCGAGCGCCAGGACGTGGACGCGCAGCCCCTCACCCTGGGACAGGCCCGGGACCCTCGGGTGGTATCCCTGAGCCGCACCCAGGCGCTCGTCGTGTGGTCCCACCAGATGGTGGGTGGCCACCGCATCGCCACCAGTCGCTTCAGCGCGGGCCGGGGGTGGGGCAGGGCGCTGCTGCTCGACACGGCGCCGTCCGCGCAGAGCGGCGCCCCCCAGCTCTCCGTGGGCCCCACGGGCGTGGGCGTGGCCACGTGGCTGCACCAGGGCGAGGTGCCGGGCCTGGGCGTCAGCGTGTTCCAGTAGCGCGGCGCACGCGCGCGTTGCCTCGGAGCGGCGGCTGGTCTTTCCTGCCGGGTGATGCCTGGTGAGTTCGACTTCATCCGCCGCTTCCTCCGCCACTTCCCCACGGCCCGCGTGCCGGTGGGGCCGGGTGACGACTGCGCGGTGCTCGCGCCCTCGCGCGGCGCGCTGTGTGTCACCACCGACGCGGTGGTGGAGGACGTGCACTTCACCCGCGCGGGCTTCTCCCCGGCGGACATCGGCCACAAGGCCCTGGCCGTGAATCTGTCAGACGTGGCCGCCATGGGCGCCACGCCGCGCTGGTTCGTCTGCGCGCTCGCGCTGCCTCGCGACTTCCCTCCCGCCCACCTCTCTGGAATCGCGCGGGGCATGGCCGCGCTGGCGCGCGAGCACCGCGTGGACCTGGTGGGTGGCAACTTCACCTCCGCGCGCGAGCTGTCCGTCACCATCACCGCCACCGGCGAGCTGTCCCGCCCCCCGCTCACCCGCCCGGGCGCCAGGCCGGGGGACTGGCCCTATGTGTCCGGCACGCTCGGTGATGCCCGGCTGGGCCTGGCCCACTTGAAGGCCGGACTGAGGCGCGGCGGCCCCGTGCGCCGCCAGCGTCGCCCCGTTCCACGCGTGGCCCTGGGCCAGCTCGCCTCGCGCTACGCGTCCGCTGCGCTGGATGTTTCCGATGGCCTTGCACAAGACCTGGGTCACCTGTGCACCGCATCCGGGGTGCGCGCGACGGTGGAGCTGGCGCGGTTGCCCATGTCGGCGGCGGTGAAGCGGGAGCTGGGCGCGGCGGGGGCGCTGGCGGGAGGCGAGGACTACGAGCTGCTCCTGGCGGTGGCTCCGGGACGCCGCCGGGCATTCGAGCGGGCGTGTGCTCGGGGCGGGCACGCCGTCACGCGGGTGGGCGTGCTGTCAGAGGGCGCGGGGTGGGTGATCCACGATGAAGCGGGGCGCATGGTGCGCCGGCCGGGCGGGTTCGACCACTTCCGGTAGCATCCCGGGTGGATTGACCCTTCCCCCTGGCAAGGCTAAACCCAGGTCGCGTCCGTACCTCCCCCGAAAGCATCCCGTGCGCCGTCCCCTACGTGACGACACTGCCCCAGGAATGACTCCGCGTCGCGAGCCCATGCAGCGGCTGCTGCGCGCCGTGGACGGGCCTCGTGCGACCAAAGAGGTCTCCCTCCGCCAGAGCATCTTCAACGGCTACGTGATGCTGGGGCTGCTGCTCGTCGGCTGGATGCTCCTGTCCGACATCGCCTGGAGCACGCTGTGGCCGGACCTCGCGTTGGGGTGGAACTACCTGGGGCGGGGAGGCGTTGGTGTCTTCCTCACCGTCACCGCGGCGCTGCTGCTGCCGTCCTGGTTGGTGCGCATCACCCGCGTGAAGGTGCTCAGCCGCTCCGCGTATGAGATTTCGCAGGGAGATTTGTCCAAACCGGTGGCCGCCGAGGGGGGCCGCACGCGAGACGAAATCGACGAGCTGACGGGCGCCATCATCCGCATGCAGGAGAACCTTCGCGAGCTGGTGGGCAAGATTCAGGAGACGGCCAAGAGCGTGGCGGACACCGCCATCGACCTGCAGCGCTCGGCGGAGAACGTCAACGGCTCCACGGAGGAAGTGGGCTCGTCGATGAACATCATCGCCGGGGGCGCGGAGTCGCAGTCTCAGCTGGTGTCCAAGGCGTCCAAGGTCATCACGGAGATGGCCAGCAGCATCCAGCGCGCGACGGGCAGCGCCGAGGACGCGGCGCGCACCACGGCGGAGACGAGCAGCGCGGCGGAGGACGGCTCCAAGGCGGCGCGGCTGGCCGGCGACAAGGTGAAGAAGGTCTTCAACCGCATCGAATCCGCCAGCCAGCAGGTGTTCGCCTTCGGCGAGAAGACGCAGGAGATCTCCAAAATCGTCGACGCGATTACCCAGGTGGCGCAGCAGACGAACTTGCTGGCGCTCAACGCGACGATTGAAGCGGCGCGCGCGGGTGAGTACGGCCGCGGCTTCGCGGTGGTGGCCGACGAGGTGCGCAAGCTGGCGGAGAGCGCGGGCCGGTCCGCCGAGCAGATTTCGAAGCTGGCGCGGGACATCTCCGGCCAGTCCACCTCCGTGGTGAGCGCCATGAAGGAAGGCATCGCGGAGCTGGCCGAGGGCCGCGAGGACCTCACCAACATCGTGCGCAGCATGGGCGCCATCACCGACACCATCCGCAAGGGTTCGGAGAAGGTGCACCTCATCTCCGAGAGCACCCGCGAGCAGCACAAGGGCAGCGAGGAGATGGTGAAGGCCATCGAGGAGATCAAGCTGGTGGCGCGCAACAACGCCGCCTCCACGGAGGCCATCCAGTCCGTCATCCAGGAGCAGACGGCCGCCGTGTCGCGGATGACGTCGCTGGCCAGCGAGCTGACCAACCTGTCCGTCGAGCTGCAGAGCGTGGTGCGCAGCTTCCGTCTGGGGCCATGAGCAAGTCCTCCGCTTCATCGTCCGAGGCCGCGCTGCGGGCGGCGGAGGTCCGCCTGCGCGAGGTCATGCTGGCGCTCCCCCAAGTCACCGAGGAGTTTCCCTGGGGCCACCGCACCGCCAAGGTGAAGGGGAAGATGTTCGCCATCCTCGTCCTGGACGAGCGGGGGCTGCACGTCACCACCAAGCTGCCCCAGTCCAACGAGGCGGCGCTGATGCTCCCCTTCGCCGAGCCCACCGGCTACGGCCTGGGCAAGAGCGGCTGGGTGACGGCGCGCTTCGCCCCCGGCGAGGTGGCCCCCGTGGAGCTGCTGTCGCTGTGGATTCGGGAGAGCTTCAACGCCGTGGCGCCCAAGTCGCTGACCGAGGGACGCAAGGGAAGCACGGGCGGCCAGGGCGCCGGAAATGCGCGTTCGTCCCAGGTGAAGAAGTCCACCCCGGCCAGGAAGAAGGCCGTGGCGGTCGGGAAGAAGCCCACGTCGGCGGCGAAGAAGCCCACGGCGGCGGCGAAGAAAGTCGCGCCCGGGTCGAAGAAAACCGTGGCGAAGCAGGCCGCGCCCCGGGGGAAGAAGCCCCGCACGGCGCGTCGCGGCACCGCGTCGCGCTCAATGCAAAGCTGATACAACACGACCTCTGTGCGGCACGTCATCTTCCGGGTGGAGAAGGAGCGCTACGGGCTGCCACTGTCGGCGGTGCGGGAGGTCGTCGTTCCCCCGGAGCGCTTCACCCGAGTGCCCCGCGCGCCTCCGGCGATAACGGGGGTGATGAACCTGAGGGGCAGGGTGGTGACGGTGGTGGAGCTGCGTCAGCTCCTGGGGTTGCCGGACGGTGCCACACCCCCCTCCCGCGTGGTTCTGCTGGACCGGGGCCGGAGGGATCTGGGACTGTTGGTGACGGACGTGGATGGAATCGAAGCGGTGGAGCGGGTGAGCGCGGCGCCGGGCAAGTTGACGCCGGCCATCCGTGGCGTTGCTCGGTTGGGCGGCCTGGGAGTGACCGTGTTGGATCCCGAGGGACTGGACGCCGCGGTGGTTGCCTTGTTCACCCATTCCAAGTGAGTAGCCCCCTGGAAAGCGCGGGTGATAGTGTCCGCGCTCCTCTAGGCTAGGCGATTCGGAGGCGGAGTTCTTCACATGGCTAAGAAGGTCCTGGTCGTCGACGATGCCATCTTCATGCGCAACATGATCAAGGACATCTTCGCGTCTGGAGGGTTCGAGGTCGTCGGCGAAGCGGCCAACGGTCTGGAGGCCGTGGAGAAGTACAAGGATTTGAAGCCCGACCTCACGACGATGGACATCGTGATGCCCTTCAAGAGCGGCATCGAGGCCACGCGGGAGATCATCAAGCACGACAGCAGCGCGGTGGTCATCATGTGCTCCGCGCTCGGGCAGGAGAGCCTGGTGATGGAGGCCATCGAGGCGGGTGCCTCGGACTTCATCGTCAAGCCGTTCCGGGCCGAGGACGTGCTGGCCGTGGTGAAGAAGGTCCTGGGAGAGGCGTGAGCGGCATCGCCTCCGGGCGGTCTCGCTTCGCTTCCTGACGAGGTCGGGCCATGACGATGGACATGTCCCGTTACCTGGGCCTCTTCATCTCGGAGGCCACCGAGCACCTCGAGGCGCTCGGAAGGGACCTGGTTCAGCTGGAGCGTGAGGGGTCCTCGAGTTCGGTGGACTCGATGTTCCGCCACGCCCACTCGGTGAAGGGCATGGCGTCGTCCATGGGCTTCGAGCCCATCGCCATTGTCGCGCACCGGGTGGAAGACCTGGTGGACGCCGTGCGGCAGGACCGTGGCCGGCTGGACCGGGACCTGGTGGACCTGCTGCTGAGCGCCTCGGACACGCTGCTGGCGCAGGTGCGCGCGGTGGCCGAGGGACGCCCCCCGGATGACGCGGCGGCGCTGCTCGCGCAGTTGGGTGTCCGCGTCACGGCGATGACGGGCCATGCGCCCACCGCCACCCGCGTCGCCAAGGTCACCGTGAACAAGCCCGAGGACCCCGATGGTGGAGGGGACTCCGGCTCGGGCTCGTCGGGCAGCGGCGGCGCGGCTCCCGCGTCCGGCACGTCGGGCAGCGGCGGCGCGGCTCCCGCGTCCGGCTCTTCAGGCAATGGGGGCGCGGCCCCCGTGTCGGACGCTGGCACGGATGCGTCTGGCGATGGCGGTACGGGCTCCGGCGGAGGCACTCCGGCGGGAACGAGTGGGCCCTCTGCCCCTGTGACGGACAGCTCCCCGGGTGGAGTACCGGGAGGCGACGCGCCTTCGGGCAATGGCTCGCAGGCCGCGGGTCTGTTGGATGCGCCACCCCGGCTGACGGTGACGGAGAGCGGCGCCGGAGGTGTGCGCGAGGTGCTGGGCATCGGCGCGCCTCCGTCCTCCGGCAACGGCCACGTCTCCCCGGTGACGCCGCCGGTGCTCACCGAGGCGCAGGTGGCCGACCTGGGACTGGCGCTCAAGGCGGCCTCCGGGGGCGTGCTGCCCGGGGAGCCCGCCGCCGAGGGCCGGGCCACCCAGCGCTGGGCGGTGCGGCTGCGCATCTCTCCCACGTGCCAGGTGCCTGGCGTGCGCGCCTTCCTGGTGCACAAGCGGCTCACCAACCTGGGCACGCTGGTGGACCTGCGGCCCGCGCTGGAGGAGCTGAAGGCCGGACGCATTCCGGACGGCTACATCCAACTGGAGATTGAGACGTCCGTGGGCGAGGCGGGCATCCAGGCCTCGCTCAAGAACGTGGCGGAGGTGGACGTCGTCTCGGTGAAGCCGGCGGTGGCCGTCGTGCTGCCGGTGGTCGTCCCCACGACGGCGGCCGAGGGAGGCCGAGCCGCGGGTGACTCCTCGTCTCGCACGGTGCGCGTGCGCACGGAGCTGCTCGACTACTTCCTCGACACGGTGGGTGAGCTGATGCTCGCCACGGCGCGCCTGCGCGAGGTGGGCAAGGTGCTGCCGGAGACGGTGCGGCCCGTGCTGGACGAGGGCGTCTACCGGCTGCACACGCTGGTGAAGGACCTGCACGACAAGGTGATGTCGGCGCGCATGACGCCGCTGTCGCTCATCACCGACCGGCTGCCCCGCGCGGCGCGCGACATCGCCCGGCGCAAGGAGCGCGAGGTCGACCTGGTCATCACCGGCGCCGAAATCGAGCTGGACCGCGCCATCCTCGACGAGCTGTCGGACCCGCTGCTGCACCTGTTGCGCAACTGCATCGACCACGGCCTGGAGTCCCCCGAGGAGCGCATCGCCGCGAAGAAGGGCCCGCGCGGGCGCGTGCTCGTGGCCGTCAAGCGCGCCAGGGACCGCGTCATCATCGAGCTGGAGGACGACGGCCGGGGCATGAACCCCGCGAAGCTGAAGGCCGCGGCGGTGGCGCGCGGACTGCTTCCTCCCGAGGTCGCCACGCGGCTGACGGACCGGGAGGCGTTCATGCTGTCGTGCCTGCCCGGCGTGTCCACGGCGAAGGACATCACGGACATCTCCGGCCGGGGCGTGGGCATGGACGCCGTCAAGCGCGTGGTGGAGAGCGTGGGCGGCACGCTTGAAATCGACAGCGAGCCGGGCCGGGGCACGCGCTTCACGCTGCGGCTGCCGCTGACGGTGGCGGTGGTGCACCTGCTGCTGGTGGAGGTGGGGGACGAGGTGTTCGGCCTGCCCATCGCCAAGGTGGTGGGCGCCACGGAAGCGGACGGCGACGCGCTCAGCCGCAGCCGGGAGACGGCGCTGCTACCGCATGGCAACTCGCTGTTGCCCGTGCACGCGCTGGACACGCTCGTCGGGGTGCCGACGCCGGGCATGCGGGGCGTCAGGCCCTTCGTGGTGATGGAGGGTGACTCCGGCCGGGTGGCGCTGGGCGTGGACCGGCTCCTGGGGCAGGAGGAGGTGGTGCTCAAGCCACTGTCCCGGCCGTTGGATTTGTTGCCGGGTCTCTCAGGTGTGACCATCCTCGGAAGCGGTCGGCCGGTCTTCATCCTGGATGTGCCGAGGTTACTCTCCGCGTGAGCCTCCCCGTTCCCAGCGACGCGCAGCTCGATGCCCTGCGCGAGGTGGCCAACATCGGCTGTGGCCACGCCGCCAACGCCCTCTCCCGGCTGATGGGCGGCCGCCAGGTGGACCTGTCCGTCCCCCGCGTGGTGCTCACCGGCCCGTCGGACGCGGCGGGGCTTCTGGGCGGCGACTCGCCCGCGGTGGCGGCCTGGCTGGCCATCACCGGCGGGCTGCGGGGCGTGTTGATGCTGGCGATGCCGCTCGCGGATGGGACGGCGCTGGAGACGCTGCTGTTGGGCGGGCGGGAGACCGGGCAGGCCGAGCGCGACAGCGCGGTGTCGGAGGCCGCCAACATCGTCGCGAGCGCCTGCCTGTCCGCCATCGGCAAGCTGACGTCGTGGCGGCTGATGCCGTCGGTGCCTACCCTGCGTCGGGACTCGGCGCGGGCCCTGGTGAACGCGGCGGTGGCCCAGGTGGAGGGCGACGCCAGCCGCGTGGTGGTGCTGGAGGCGCGCTTCATGGCGTCGGCCACTCCTCCGGTGAGCGGGCAACTGCTCCTGGTGCTGGAGCGGGAGAGCTCCCGGGCCCTCCTGGCGCGGCTGGGCGTGTAGCCCGTTTCGGGGTAGACGGGCCCCATGGATGAGAAGGCGCTGAAGCAGCTCCTGGGGAGCGTGAAGTCGGGCCGCGTCTCGGTGGACTCCGCCGTGGGCAAGCTCAAGGATTTGCCCTTCGCGGAGCTGGGCTACGCGACGCTCGACACCCACCGAAACCTCCGCTTCGGCTTCCCCGAAGTCGTGCTGGGCGAGCCGAAGACGGTGGAGCAACTGCTGGGCATCGTCGGCGCGCTGGTGGAGCGCAAGCAGACGGTGCTGGTGACGCGGCTGCAGCCGGACAAGGCCGAAGTCCTGGTGTCGCGCTTCCCCAAGGGGCTGTACCACCCGGTGGCGCGCATCTTCCATCTCAAGCAGGGCAAGGTGCGCTCGGGCAAGGTGGCCGTCGTCACCGCGGGCACCAGCGACATCCCCGTGGCGGAGGAGGCCGCGGTGACGGCCGAGGCCATGGGCGCGGAGGTGCGGCGCGTCTATGACGTGGGCGTGGCGGGCATCCACCGGCTGTTGCGGCGCCGGGAGGAAATCCAGGAGTGCCATGTCGCGGTGGTGGTGGCGGGCATGGAGGGGGCGCTGGCGAGCGCGCTGGGCGGCCTCGTTGGAATCCCCGTCGTCGCGGTGCCCACGTCCGTGGGCTACGGCGCCAACTTCAAGGGCCTGTCCGCGCTGTTGGCGATGGTGAACTCGTGCGCCTCCAACGTGGCGACGATGAACATCGACAACGGCTTCGGCGGCGGCTTCTACGCGGCGCTCGTCTCGCGCACCAAGGGGCGGCGGTGAGCGGCATGCGGCGCATCCTCTACCTGGAGCCGGTGGGCGGCATCGCCGGGGACATGTTCCTGGCGGCGGGCATTGATTTGGGCCTCAAGCCGGAGGCGATTGAAGCCGCGCTGCGCGGCCTGAGCGTCCCGGGGTGGAAGCTGGCGGTGAGTCGCGCCGTGCGCCACGCCATCAGCGGCACCCACCTGGACGTGGTGCTGGACACGCGCGAGGCGCACCCGCACCGCGCCTACGCGGACATCCGCCGCCTCATCGAGTCCGCGTCCACGCTGTCGCCTCGCGTGAAGGAGCGCGCGCTCGCGGTGTTCCGCGCCATCGGCGAGGCCGAGGCCAAGGTGCACGGCGTCTCCATCGACGACATCCACTTCCACGAGGTGGGCGCGGTGGACTCCATCGTCGACATCTGCGGCGCGGCGGTGGTGCTGGAGCTGTTGGGCGACCCGGAGGTCCACGCGGCGCCGCCTCCGCTGGGCAGCGGCTCCATCCGCGTGGCGCACGGCACCATGCCCATCCCGGTGCCGGCCACGCTGGAGCTCTTGCGCGACGTGCCCGTGCGCTTCGAGGGCGTGGGCGAGCTGACGACGCCCACCGGCGCCGCGCTGCTCAAGGTGCTCGCCCATATTGGCCACCCGCCCGACTTCATCGTGGAGAAGGTGGGCTACGGCGTGGGCACCAAGGACTTCAAGGACCGGCCCAACGTGCTGCGGGCGTCCCTGGGGCGCATGGAGGACTCGCGCTCGGAAGGGCTGTGGGTGGTGGAGGCCAACCTGGATGACGCCACGCCGCAGCTGCTGGGACACCTGGTGGAGCGGTTGCTCGCCGTCGACGCGCTGGATGCGTGGGTGACGCCCGTGGTGATGAAGAAGAGCCGCCCCGGGCACCTCTTGAGCGCGCTGGTGGAGGGCGGCCTGCGCGATACGGTGGTGGACACGCTGCTGCGCGAGTCCACCACGCTGGGCGTGCGCTACCACCGCGTGGAGCGACAGGCGCTGGAGCGCGACTGGGTGGAGGTGGAGACGCCGTGGGGCCGGGTGCGCGTGAAGCGCGGCCTGCGCGACGGCGCCGTGCTCAATGCCCACCCCGAGTTCGAGGACTGCCGCCGCATCGCCGAGGCCGCGGGAGTTCCGCTCAAGCAGGTGGTGGCGGCGGCCCTGGTGGCGCTCGGCGTCCCGAGCTGAATCGCGCTGTCGTCCGAGCCCGAAGCCGAGCCCGAGCCCGAGGAGCCCCTCGCGGCCAACTGACTGATGAACCGCGGGGCGCGGTCATGCGAAAACATTCTTGCCGGTTTGTTTGAGGCAAGAGGGGGAAATTCCATGACTGATGCAATCCGTAGAGGCCTGGGGCCGGTCATCCGGACTGTTGGGAACGCCGTCATCGAGAAGGCGGTGCCGCCGCCGCTTCAGCCGGTGGCGAAGGCGGCGATGAACTTCGGGGTGTCGTCGTTCGAGCAGGCGAATCGCTCGCGCCCGCGGGTGTCGCTGGACGTTCCGCCGCCGCCTCCACCCGCCGAGGCCTTTGGAGGGGGGCAGGGTAACGCCACGCTGGAGGTGGGCGACAAGCTCCAGGTGAGCGCGGGGATTGGGGTGAATCTGCGCGCGAGCCCGGACGCGTCCTCGGCGGACCTCGGTGGCTTCAACAACGGGGCCCGGCTGGAGGTCATCGCGCCGCCTCAAGGCTCGCCGGAGCAGGCTGGGTTCGTCTACGTGCGCGGGCCCGATGGGAGCACGGGCTGGGTGAGCACGGAGTTCACCCGGGAGCTGACGGAGGAGGAGGCGGCCCAGGCGCCGGTGGCGGCGGGAGTCCCCAGCGCCGACAACACGGAGGCCGCGGCGGAGTACAAGGACGTCTACGTGGACCAGTTCGGCGCCGAGGGTGACGTGGGCGGCGACGGCGAGAACGCCAACTGTGGTCCTTCCGCCACGCTCACGGCGCTGCGCAACGAGGGCCTGGAGATTCCGGCCATCCCCGACCTCGTCAGTGCGACGGGGCAGGGCACCACGGGCGCGGACGTGCAGGCGGTGCGCTACTGGGGCAACCACGAGAACGACTCCGGTGATGACGGCGTCGGCACGAATGACCAGGGCGAGGTCGTCTACGCGCTGGGAGAGAACGGGAGCTTCACCGGCACCATGGACATCGAGAACGCGGTGACGGCCGCGGGCGGCACCTTCTACAGTCCGGGGACGAATCCGGAGGCCATCGCGGACGCCCTTCGCAACGGCAGCACGGTGGTCGTCTCCGGCTCGTTCTTCGAGTACTCGTCCGCGACGGAGCTGACGCCCGAGGCGCTGAGGGCTCCCGAGGGCCGCGTCTACGTGGACGCCAACGGCGACAACCTTCCCGACGCGAACGAGGCGGGTGAGTTCAGCCTCGCCACCGAGAAGAAGACGGACACCTGGGCGCAGGGAGGCGGCGCGATTGAGCACTTCGTCGCCGTGGTGGGCCTGACGGACGAGGGCAACTTCATCGTGTGCGACCCCGCTCATCCCTCGAAGGCGCCCATCGAGGTGTCTCCCGAGAAGCTCGATGCCTTCATGCGCGGCAACCGCAGCGCCGTCGCCATCGACGGCCCCACGGCTGAAGCCGCGTAGTCGCGAGGAGTCTCCAGGTCCAGGGTCCGGGGTGCGCCGCCCTTCGCCAGCTTTGGGTGGCGCGGGCACCCCGGCCGCTCATCTCCAGCGCCCGAGCCGGGTCCGCCACGGGGTGAACAGCAGGACCCCGAAGAACATCATCCCGATGCCCACCCACCGCGCGTCGCCCCGGCCGAAGCGCATCAGCCCGAGCGTCACCCCGGCATAGCCCACCATGGCCAGGCACCGCGCGAGTGTCGAAGGCAGCAACGCCAGCAGCCCCGTGCCCAGGGTGGAGTGACGCGCGAGGATGCGCCACGCGCCGTGCTGCTGCTCCTCCTCGCGCAGCTTCTTCAGGAGGTACGCGTAGCGCTCCGCATCCTCGCGGCGCTCCTGCTCCAGCCGCTGGAGCCCGTCCTCCCGCTCGAGGCCGCGCTGCTTCGCGCGCTGCTCCCGATGCTCGCGTGCGAGCTGCTCCCGGTATTCGAGCTGCTGGGGTGTCCCCAGGTCGGCACCGCACTGCTGGCAGTGCTTCGCGAAGCGGCCGTTGTCCGACGCGCAGACGACGCAGCGGGGAAAGTCCGGCCCGGCGTCCTCCGACGTCTCCGGCCGGTGCTCCAGCGCCACGGGAGGCTGGGCCTTGAAGCGCTCCAGGTGCGCCTCTGGGACCTCACCCTGGGGCAGCGCGCCGCGCTCGGCGATGTCCTCGAAGCGGCGTCCTCCGTCTTGAAGCTGAGGTGGCAGCTCCTGCTTGCCGCGCGCGCCCCGGTCCTTCTCCAGGTGGAGGAAGCGCGACAGCTTGGAGCTCATGTCGCCCTCTGGGGCAGCGTTCTCCCGGACGAGGCCGGGCGCGTGCGGCCCTTTGCCCAGTCGCGCAGCCGGCGAATCTCGTCGTGCATCGTCACCGACAGGGGGAAGGTGTCCTTGATGGTGCGCACCAGGTGCTGCTGCGCCAGCTCGGTGTTCTCCGCGAAGGCCTCATAGAGCCCGGCCACGACCACCTGCTCGATTTCGGCGCCGCTGAAGCCCTCGGTGAGCGTGGCCAGCTCCTCCGTCGAGAAGCCCTCCGGCGCCCGCTTCCGCCGTCGCAGGTGGATGCGGAAGATGTCCTCGCGCTCGGCTTGCTCGGGCAGGTCGATGAAGAAGATTTCGTCGAAGCGTCCCTTGCGCAGCACTTCGGGCGGAAGGCCATCGATGCGGTTGGCCGTGGCCACCACGAACACCGGCGCCGTCTTCTCCTGGAGCCACGTCAACAGCGTGCCGAAGACGCGCGCCGACACGCCGGTGTCCCCCGCGCCGGAGGAGGCCACGCCGGACAGCCCCTTCTCGATTTCGTCCACCCACAGCACCACCGGCGCCACGCTCTCCGCCACGCGGATGGCCTTGCGCAGGTTCTCCTCGGAGGAGCCAATCAACCCGCTGAAGATGCGGCCCATGTCCAGCCGCAGCAGCGGCAGGTTCCAGTGCGCGGACACCGCCTTCGCGGTGAGGCTCTTGCCACAGCCCTGCACGCCCAGGAGCAGCAGGCCCCGGGGCTCGGGCAGGCCGAACTGGCGGGCTCGCTCTCCGAAGGCCGCGGTGCGCTGGCTCAGCCACCCCTTGAGGTTCTCCAGCCCGCCCACGTTCCCCAGCGTCTCGTCGGGCGGGTAGTACTCGAGCAGCCCGCTCTTGCGAATGACCTGCCGCTTCTCGTCCTGGATGCGCTTGATGTCCTCGGGGCCCAGCTTGCCGTCATGGGCAATCGCCTTGGCGAACGCGTTCTCCGCCTCCGCCATCGTCAACCCCATCGCCGCCTTGATGAGCTGGTCGGCGTGGTCCCTCGACAGGTCGATGGTGGCTTTGTTCGTCCGCCGCACCACCGCGACAATCTCTCGCAGGAGCTGGAGCAAGTCGTTGTACCCGGGCATGGGCACGTCGATGACGGAGATTTCCTTCTCCAGCTCCACGGGGATGAGCAGGGTGGGCGACAGGAGGATGACGGTGGTGAAGGTGCTCTTGAGGAAGTGCGCCAGCTCGCGCAGGGCGCGCACCACGCCTCGGTCCTCCAGGTAGGGATGGAAGTCCTTGAGCACCACCAGCGCGGGCTCGCCCAGCTTTTCGATGGCGGCCATCGCGTCGATGGGGTTGCGCGTGTCCTCGGGCAGGGGCGCGGTGCGCGAGGTGCCCATGCTGCGCAGGCCCCGGGTGATGGACCAGGTGAAGAGGGCCTTGCCGTGCGCGCGCGCCAGCTCCGCGAGGATGGCGTCCACGCGGTGCTCCTCCCACGACACCAGGTAGAGCAGCGGGTAGCGAGCCCGCACGAAGATGTCGAGCTCCTCGAGCCACGGCTCGGCGGGGCGGGGGATGCGGGCACTGCCGGGGGAGAAGGACGACATTCGTCCGGTACTTTAGTGGGCACCGCGCGGAAGCGAAAACGCGGGTGCCCACGGACTGGCGCGCGACCGACAGGGCGCTATGGGGTGGGCGAGACGGGCTGGGTGAGGGTGAAGCCCGCCCCGGCGGGGTCCGTCACCACGCAGAAGCGACCATAAGGTGAGTCCATGGGCCCCACGTGCACATGGCCTCCCAGCTTCCTGACCTGCTCCGCCGAGGCGTCCGTGTTCGTGACGACGAAGTAGTTCATCCAGTGGGGCGGGAGGTCCTTGGGCCAGTGCTCGTTCATCTGGAGCACTCCGGCCACGGGCTCACCGCCCTGGTGCAGCGTCCAGTAGTCCATGGCCGTCTCCAGCTTCCGGGCCTCGAGCCCGAAGAGGGCGGCATAGAAGTCCTTCGCGCGGACACCGTCGCGGGTGTTCACCTCGTGCCAGGCCATGGCGCCGGGCTCACGAACCACCTGGGCGCCCTGGTGCTCGCCGGATTGCCAGAGGTTGAAGCGCGCGCCGGTGGGGTCCACGATGGACGCGAACGTCCCCTGGCCGGAGGCGCTCGTGGGCGACACCACCAGCTTGCCCCCCAGCTCCACCGCGCGGGCGGCCAGGGACTCGGTGTCGGCGGCCTCGAAGGCCAGCTCCCAGTAGGCACGGCCGGGAATGGCGGGGTCTTTCAGGCTCATGCCCGCGACCTTGCGGCCGCCGAGCTGGCACATCGTGTAGTAGCGGGCTTCCTCCGGGCCGACGAGGAACTCCCAGCCGAAGAGCGCGCCGTAGAAGCGCCGCGCGCCTTCCAGGTCAGGCGTGCTCAGGTCTACCCAGGCCGGAGTTCCCGCCGCATGGCTGTCGACCGAAGGCATCGTGTCATCCTCTCTGTTGGGGTGTGTCCCGGCATCAGGTCGCCGGGGCTCCCGAGGCTAGCCATTCATCGCGTTCGGGGAAGGGGCTTCTTCGCCACGGACGCGGTGTGTCACGCGGGCTCGGAGTCGTTCGCCACGGGGACCCGCTGCCCCTCCGTGTCGGAGCGGAGCGCCGCCGCGATGACCTCCTGCACCGTGGCGCCGTCGTCCAGGGTGGCGAGTCCGTCACGGGGCGCACCGCGCAGCAGGCCGAGGAACCGGCGCGCGCCTTCTTCGTGGGCTCGGGCCCAGGGCTCGGGCTCACCAGAGCGGGGCTCGACGCCGGGGGCCACGTCCTTCCAGACGCCGTGCTCGAAGGCGCGCACGGGGGAGATGCACCAGCCTTCGCGCGAGGGCACATAGCCACCGGAGAAGCCCACCTCCCAGTCTCTACCGAGGAGCGTCCAGCCGCCGTGGATGCCCGGCTCCGGACAGGCGACGTGCGTGAGCACCAGCACGGCGCCGGAGGAGAGCCCCACGTGCAGCGCGGCGGTGTGCACGGGGCGGCCGGAGAGCGTGGCCTGCACCCAGACCGGGGACTGTCCCGTCAGCCACAAGGCGGCGTCGATGACGTGGGAGAGGCCGCCCCAGTCACCGGACTCGCCCGTGCGAGGCGCGCCTGGGAGTTCGTCGGCGACGGGCATGAAGCCGTTGCGCAGCGTGAGGACCAGGTGTCGCACGGCGCGGCCTTCGAGCCAGTGCTTCAGGGCTCGCAGGGGCGGCAGCATGCGGTAGGGGAAGTTGACGGCGCTGGGCGTCGGGGCCTCACGGGCGCGGCGTGCCAGCAGGCGCGCATCCTCGACGGTGCGAGCCAGGGGCTTCTCGCACAGCACCGGGCGATGGGCATCCAGGGCGGCGAGCACGTGCTCGGTGTGCACGGCGTCCGGGCTGGCGACGACCACCGCGTCCACGGCGGCGCACAGGTGGCTCACGTCCGTGGTGGCCAGGGGGATGTGCTCGTGCTCGGCCACGGCGCGGGTGGCCACGGGGTCGCGTCCGCACAGGGCCGCGATGTCCGCGCCCGCCGCGCGGAAGGCTCCCACGTGCATGCGCCCCCACTTCGTCCCGATGATTCCGATGCGCGTCATGGCGGCACAGCCTGCCAGAGACGGCATGCCCGGAGTGCATCCGCGTCCACCCTGATGGTGTCGGCCGGCGAGGCGAGCCTCTTCGTGTCATGCCCATCGAGTCGTGTCGGAGCGTGGAGGGTGTGAATGCCACCCCCTCGGACATTCAATCGCTTTGGGCACAACCCTCACGGGCTTCATTCCGCCTCGACGTGAAGCCCGGGAAGTGACGATGGTCATGCCGTGCGGACACGTACGTGGTGAGCACGCCGAAGGTCACTCCGACCCTGTCAGGCAGGGCTCTCATGAGGGGCGCCCGCGCAGTGGAGCCTTCGAGGAGACGGCGTGCGCGGCATACATCCGCCGCCGCCTGGGGCATGCGATGTTGTGCGCCACCCGGCCTTCACGTCCGGGAGCTCCCGAGACGAGGCCCCTTGATGCAGCCCGCGGTTCCACTGTCCTCGACGCCCTCCGCCGACTTCGTCGCTCCGTACTTCGCCCCCGTGCGTGGCACGCGCGCGGAGGCTCGGCTGCCGTTGATTCTCGCGGCGGTGCTGGCGCCCATCCTCGTCGCCACGCTGCTCCTCAGCCCCGCGGGCAAGCTCAACTGGCTCTTGGAAGTGGGGCCCGGGCTCGTCGGCATGGCCGTGCTGGCCGCCACCTTCCGCCGCTTCCCCATGTCGCGCTGGGTCTACGTCTGCGTCTTCCTGCACGTGCTCGTGCTGACGTACGGCGGCTACTACACCTATGCGCTCACGCCCCTGGGCGACTGGGCCCGGGACACCTTCCACCTGTCGCGCAACCCCTACGACAGGCTCGGCCACTTCGTGCAGGGCTTCTTCCCCGCGTTCATCATCCGCGAGGTGCTCCTGCGCTCCACGCCCCTGCGGCGCGGCGGCTGGCTGAACTTCCTCACCGGCTCCGTGGCGCTGGCCATCAGCGCCTTCTACGAGCTGCTGGAGTGGTGGGCCGCGCTCGCGCTGGACCCCGCGGGCGGTGACGCGTTCCTCGGCACCCAGGGCGACATCTGGGATGCCCAGTGGGACATGTTCCTCGCTCTCTGCGGCGCCATCATCGCCATGGCCGTCTTCGGCCGCGCCCACCTGCGGAGCGTGGAGCGACTGGTGACACGCGCGAAGCTCACATCCACTTGAGCGAGTAGCGCCGCACCGTGTTCTTGGGCGTCATCTTCGCCTCCGTCACAATCTTTCCGAAGCCCATCAAGAAGCCCCGGAAGGTGCCCAACAACAGCGGAGCCGGCAGGCGCGAGCCGCTCTCCAGTTCCGCCGCCAGCGGCATGAAGGCCACCGTGCGCGTGGTGTCCGTCGCGGGCAGGTCCTTCACCAGCGCGCGCAGCACCGAGTCGAAGTCGCCGAACACCTTCTCCACCGAGTCGAACCCCCGCGCCCGCGCCAGCGGCAGCGTGCGCATCGCCGAGCGCTGGGCGATGGCCTCCACCGCCCGGTCTCCCAGCGCCACGTGCAGCTCCGCCGTCATGCGCACGTAGTCCTCCCACGCGTACCACGTGTCTTCACGCATGCTGTTGATGGTGCGCTGGTGCGCCGGAAAGCGCGAAGACGCCGCCGTCATCGCGCCGAGAATGGCCTTGAACCAGGCGCCCTGGATTTCGCCGGACATGAGGTGCTCCCCCTGACTGGAGAGCACTCCACCCGCGTGGCCCGCCGCGAACCAGGGGGGAGCCCCCACGGGCGTGCACGGCACGACGCTCGCGAGCGTCCAGGACAGGGCTTCCGTCTCCCGGTGGATGCTCCGCGCGTATTGCGCAGGACACCCACCCGGAGCAGCGCTACGCGGGCAGCCGCACCTGCACCCGCGTGTGCCCCGGCTCGGAGAGCACGCGCACGTCGCCGCCATGCCGCTCGACGATGCGCCGGCTGATGTCCAACCCCAGCCCCGCCGCGTTCGGCTTCGTGCTGAAGAAGGGCTCGAAGATGCGCGGCATCAAGTCCCTGGGAATCCCAGGCCCGTCGTCAGCGACCTCCGCCACCACCTGCCCGGCCTCCGTCCAGGTGCGCAGCTTCAGCGTCCCGCCGCGCTCACCCAGTGCCTCCAGCGCGTTCAGCACCAACTGCGTCCACACCTCGTCCAGCGCGGCACCCTCCGCGCGCAGCTTTGGTGCCTCCCGCTCGAACTGCCGCTCCACGGTGACGTGGCCGCCCTCCAGGCGGTGGCGCAGCGCGACCAGCGCGTTCTCCAGGCCGTCGTGCACGTCGACCTCCGTGGCCGGCCTCCGGTCGATGAAGCTGTACGCCTTCACTCCCTCGACGAGCGCGGAGACGCGGGCGCTGCCGCGCTCGACCTCCGCCAGCAGCACGTCACCGCTCACCGCGGCCACCAGCCAGGAGAGCGTGTCCCGCAGCAGCGCCTCGCCCACGCGGCGCGCCACCGAGTCCAGCCAGTCCACATCCAGCCCGGAGGCCACCAGCGCGGGCGCGACGTCCCACGCGTCCGACATGCCGCGAAGCTCCAGCCACGTGCCCACCTCCTCCTCGCGCCGCGTCCGCGCGAGCGGCTCCAGCGCGGGAGTGGCCCGGCCCCGGTCGGCGGCCTCCCGAGGCAGCGCGAGCAACGCGCCACGCTGCGCCGAGGACAGGCCGTGCTGCCCCAGCGCCATGGCCCGCGCGGACACCAGCCGCAGCGTGTCGCGCAGCCGCGTCGCGCTCCGGTTCGCCGCCGTCGCCGGGTTGCCCAGCTCCGGCGCCAGTCCCGCCACCATCTGCCCCGGCGTCGCCGGCCCGGGCTGTTGCGTGGACACCACCTCCTGCGGCTGGGTGCGCTGGGCCGCGACCTCCATCAGCCCCCGTCCCAGCGAGGGAGCCAGTCGCAGCAGCTCCCAGAAGGCGGCGGGCTCCAGCCGCAGCAGGCGCACCTCCGTCTGCGCGTGGCCGGTGGTGGGGTAGGGGGAGTTCAGGAAGAGGATCAGCTCTCCGAAGATGTCGCCCGCCTCCAGCGCGCCCGTGGGGGCATCCTGGTCTCCCACGCGGCGGGACCACACCGTGCGCCCTTCGAGGATGACGGACAGGCCGTCGGCGGGGTCTCCCTGCGCGGCGACCCGGGTCCCGGCGGCGAAGTGAAGCTGGCGCCCGTGACTGGCCACCCAGTGGAGCTGCTCGTCGCCCAGCCGGGAAAACAACGGTACCCGGCGCAGCGCTGTGACGATGTCCTCGCTTCCCATGTCCCTTCGGATGCTGCCTGGGTCCGAGGAAGGGTGTCCATCTCAGGTTGACCCCGTGGACCCGGAATCGACATGGACTCTGGGATGCAAGCACTGTAGGCGCCCGGCGCCTTCGGACCCGTGGGGTGGCTTTTTCGCGACAGGGAGCAGGCGGCCTGCGCCTGTCAGCCCGGCTCCCGGTCGCCGCATGTCCGGCAGGGTGGCGGACGGCGGAGCGCGCAAACAAGCGAGAGTCGCCCGTGGGACGCAATGTTGGGGGAACCCTTCCTGGAAGGAGCTCCGAATGGAGCCGCACGCCGCTCCCCCTCCACGCACGGAGGCCATGGACTTGTCGCCCATCGGCCCTCCGCCCGCATCGGCGCGGCTCGAGGACGCGGACCCGGCGGCTGTCTTCCTGGCGGACCTGCGCACCGTCTCCCTCTTCACCGACGTGGACCCCGAGGAGGCGGAGCGGCTGCGTGGCGAGTCCTCATACCTGGAGCTCCAGCCCCAGGAGTGGCTGGGCCGCGAGGGAGAGCCCGCCGCCTTCTTCCTCATCCTGGAGGGAGAGCTGCGCATCACCCGGACGATTGGCGGCGTGGAGATGCTGGTCTCCGTGTTCCGCGCCGGCGAGTTCTTTGGAGAGGTGCCGCTGCTGCTCGGCCAGCGCTTCCTCGCCAGCAGCCGCGCCATGTCGCGCTGCCGGCTGGTGAGGCTCAGCCACCAGGCCTTCTGGCGGATGCTCGCGGAGTGTCCCACCGCGAACCGGGAGATTCTCCGGACGATGGCCGAGCGCATGAAGACGCTCCAGTCCATCTCGCTCCAGCAGGAGAAGCTGGCGTCGCTCGGAACGCTGGCGGCGGGGCTGGCCCATGAGCTGAACAACCCCGCGTCGGCGGTGATGCGCGGCGTGCGCGAATTGGGAGAGCGGCTGGGTGAGCTGCCCTCGCTGGCGCTGTCCCTGGACTGCCGCACACTGTCCGAGCCCCAGGTGCGGGCGCTGGAGTCTCGCGCCGTGCTGGAGCCCGTCTCCCGCAGTCCCCTGGACCGCGGCGACGCGGAGGACGCGCTGGCCCGGTGGCTGGGCGCGCGCGGCGTGGAGGACGCGTGGGTGCTGGCGCCGGAGCTGGTGGAGGCGGGCCTGTCGCTCGAGCGACTGGAGCAGGAGCTGGAGCCGCTCGAAGGCGAGGTGCTGAGGGGCACGCTGCGCTGGGTGGCCGCGACGCGTGGAATCTCGGTGCTGCTCGACGAGGTGGGCCAGGCGGGGGGACGCATCGCCGCGCTGGTGAACGCGGCCCGGGCGTACACGTACCTGGACGAAGCGCCGCTGCAGCGCGTGGACGTGCATGACGGCCTGGAGAGCACCCTGGCCGTGCTGGCGCATCGGCTGCGCGGGGTGAAGGTGGAGCGGGACTACGACAGGCGCCTGTCGCCCATCACCGCCTATGGCACGGAGCTGAACCAGGTGTGGACCAGCCTCATCGAGAACGCGGCCGACGCCATCAAACAGAACGGCGGGGGAACGTTGACGCTGCGCACGCGCGGCGACGGGGACCACGTGGTGGTGGAGGTGGTGGACGACGGGCCCGGCATCCCCGAGGAAGTCCTGCCCCGCGTCTTCGACCCGTTCTTCACCACCAAGGGCGTGGGCGAGGGCACGGGCCTGGGGCTGAGCATCACCCACCGCGTCGTGTCCCTGCTGCACCGGGGAGAAGTGGTCGTCACCTCGCGGCCCGGCGAGACGCGCTTTCGCGTCCGACTGCCCCTGGAGCTCGACGGGGCCTTCATCCCCGAGCCCGCCCGGCCGCGCGCGTCCGAGGCCACGCCACGACAGCCCCTGGAGGTGGAGGCGCTGCGCGGCGCGTAGCTTCTACGCCGAAGGGGGCGCGTCCAGCGGCAGCCTCACCTGGAAGGACGTGCGCCCGGGCTTCGACTCCACGCGCACGTCGCCATGGTGCCGGTCCACGACGACGCGGCGGGTGATGTCCAGGCCGAGTCCGGTGCCATGCCCCATGGGCTTGGTGGTGAAGAAGGGCTCCCAGATGCGCGGCAGCAAATCGGGCGGGACACCAGGCCCGTCGTCCACCACCTCCACGAGCAGGAAGCCGCCGTCCTTCGCGGTGCGCACGGTGAGGTGGCCCTTGCCGCCCATGGCGTCGATGGCGTTGTCGACGAGGTTGGTCCACACGTGGTTCAGCATGCCGGGCAGGGCCTGGACGCGTGGCAGCTCGCGGTCGTACTCGCGCTTCACCTCGACGCCGTGCTTCAGCTTGTAGTTGAGCAGCAGCAGTGTGTTCTCCAGGCCCTCGTGCACGTCCACGGGCTCGGGCTGCTCCTTGCCCGCGTGGGTGTAGGACTTCACGGCGCCGGCCAGCTCCGACAGGCGCGTGGTGCTCTGCTTCACCTCCGCGAGCAGCGCCCGCGTGCGCACCAGCGCCTCCAGCCACGCGAGCGAGTCCGGCAGCGCGTCCGCGGGGAGCGCCTGGGCAAGCGCCTCCAGCTTCTCCTGGCCGATGGCCGCATCCAGCAGCGTGGGGGCCAGGTCCCACGCGTTCACCACGCCGCGCGCATCCATCCACGTCGCGAGCGCGTCCTCCGCGTCCCCGCGCGTCAGCGGGTCCATGTCCCGGGTGGCGCCCCGGCCCTGGCTCTGTCGGCAGGTGCGCAAGAGCAGCAGGCGCTGGGCCTCCGTCAGCTTCCAGCGCTCCAGCGCGAGGGACAGGTCCTCCTGTGCGTCCATGGCCAGGGTGAGCTGCTCGGTGGCGCGCCGGCCCGCGGAGGCGGGGTTGTTCATCTCGTGCGCGAGGCCCGCCGCATGACGCCCGAGCGCGGCCAGCTTCTCCTGGCGCAGCAGCGTGCCTTCCAGACATCGCAGCCGCTCCTGCGGCTCCATCACGTCCGAGGACACGTCACACCTCACTCAGGTATTGGTGGATGAAGGAGATGGCGATGGAGCCCTCGCCCACGCCGGACGCCACTCGCTTGATGGAGGCATGGCGCACGTCGCCCGCGGCGAAGATGCCCGGCACGCTCGTCTCCAGGAGGAACGGGGGACGGTCCGGCTTCCAGCCCTTGGGGCGCTGGCCTCCCGGCATCAGGTCCGGTCCGGTGAGGACGTAGCCGCGCGCGTCCCGAGCCACCATCCCATCCAGCCACTCCGTCCGGGGCACGGCGCCAATCATCACGAACAGCGTGCTGGCGGGCACGGTGCGCTCGGGCTGTCCCCGCGTGGCCAGGGTGACGCGCTCCAGGTGGGCGACTCCCTCCACGCGCGTGACTTCCGTGTCGAGCAGCACGGTGACGTTGGGCAGGGAGCGCACCTGCTCGACGAGGTAGTGGGACATGCCCCGCTCCAGCGAGTCACCGCGCACCACCAGCGTCACCTGGCGGGCGAACTGCGCGAAGTAGAGCGCGGCCTGCCCCGCGGAGTTGGCGCCGCCGATGATGTAGACGTCCTCCTGCTTGCAGGACACGGCCTCCGTGCGCGACGAGCCGTAGTAGACGCCCGCGCCGGTGAGCGCCTCCATGCCGGGCGTCTCCAGCTTCTTCCACTGCACGCCCATGGCGAGCAGCAGCGCGTGACAGCTCAGTTCCGTCCCGTCCGCCAGGGTGACGATGCGGTACGGGTCCTCCACGCGCAGGCCGCTCACCTCCTGGGGCGTGAGGATTTCGACGCCGAAGCGCGCCGCCTGCGCCACCGCGCGCCGCGCCAGGTCCGCGCCGCTCAGGCCCGCGGGGAAGCCCAGGTAGTTTTCGATGCGCGAGCTGGTGCCCGCCTGCCCCCCCGGCGCGCTGCGCTCCACCATGACGGTGCTCAGGCCCTCGGACGCGCCGTACACGGCGGCGGCGAGCCCCGCGGGTCCTCCGCCGATGATGACCAAATCGTAGAAGGGCTTGGTGGCGCGGACCTTCAGGCCAATGCGCTCGGCCACCTCCAGCGTGGAGGGGCCCATCAGCCGCGTGCCATCCGGGAAGAGGACCAGGGGCAGCTTCTCCACGGCCGCGCCCCCGGCCTGGGCGAGCAGCAGTCGGCCCTCGTCGCTGCCCTCCACGTCGAGCCACTGGTAGGGCACCTGGTTGCTGCCCAGGAAGTCCCGCAGCGCGTGGGAGCGGGGCGCCCAGCGGTTGCCCAGCACGCGGATGCCCTCGAAGGTCGGCGGGTGGTGTGCCCACCACTCCTCCAGCAGGTCCGTCAGCACCGGGTAGAGGCGCTCCTCGGGAGGCTCCCACGGCTTGAGCAGGTAGTGGTCCAACCGCACCTCGTTGATGGCGTGGATGGCGGCCTGCGTGTCGGCGTAGGCGGTGAGCAGCACGCGCCGGGCCTCGTCGTAGAGCGTCTTGGCCTGCTCCAGGAACTCCACGCCGGACATGCCCGGCATGCGCTGGTCGACGAGGAAGAGCGCGATGGGGTCTCCGCGCAGCCGCAGCTGCCGCACCGTCTCCAGCGCGGACTCACCCCGGTCCGCGCTCAGCACGCGGTACTCGCGGCCGTACTGCCGCCGCAAGTCGCGCTCCACCGCGCGCAGCACTTCCGTGTCGTCGTCCACCGCGAGGATGACGGGCTTGGCCATGCGGTTCGCTCCCCCCTGGGAGAGAACGCATCATCACGGTCAGGTGCTCCAGGCGGGCGGACGGGCCCTGTGTGGACTGCTCGGAGCCCGGACGTCAGCGAGCGCCCGCGAGGCGGGCTACGGCGGGCACGCGGCCGCTTCGTCGTTGTTTTCGATGACGCGCTCATCGAGGGCGCCCGTGTGGACGGCCTGGGCGAGCCGGGTGGCCCGACACGAGGGAAGCCACGTGTTGCCGGTGACCATGAAGCCGACGCGGACCTGGGCCAGCGAGTCGAGCCGAAGCTCCGTGAGGCTGGGATTGTCCCGGACCGTCAGCCCGTCCACCTCGCGCAGCCCCTTCAATCCCACCAGCGTCGGCAGGTTCGTGTTCCCCTCCGCGTAGACGTAGCTGACGACGGTCAGTCGCTCCAGGCCCGACAGGTCCACCAGGGAGCGGTTGTTGGCGATGACCAGCTCACCGCGGATGCTCTGCAGGGAGCTCAGCTCCGTGACTTGAAACAGCCTCGCGTTTCCGATGATGCGGAAGCGCGGACCCACGTCCCACAAGGCCCGCATGGGTCCGACGACGGACAGGTTGCTGTTGCCCTCGATGGTGAAGCCCCCCACCCGGGAGAGGTTGGGCAGCTCCAGGCGCTTGAGCTGAGGGTTTCCCGACACCTCGAAGTCCCGGCCGACGGTCTGCAGATTCTCCAGCAGGGCGGGGTCCTCCAGCGCCTCGTTGCGGATGACGGAGGCGTCACCCGTGACGGTGCGCAGCTTGCGCAGCCCGGCCAGCGTCTGGAGCGAGGGGTTGTCGACGACGGAGAGGGAGCCGACAAGGGCGACCTGCGGCAGCGGAAGGTCTCTCAGCGCCGGATTGCCCGAGATGCGCACCGTGCCCGAGATGCTCTGGACGAAGGTGAAGCTCCCCGCGCTGTCGAGGAGGGCGTTGTCCGTGATTTCAAGGCCCTGTCGAGGGGCGAGGGCGCTCGTCCCGGCCAGGGAGAACAACCGGGCGTTTCGCTCCACCTTCAGGATCCGACCCACCGGGACCTCGCGACTCGGAGGGAAGGCGGCGGGGCCGAACATCAACGAGGTCAGCTCCGGGTTGCGGGCGATGACCAGGTCATCCCGGACGAAGCGAAGCCCGGGGATGGCCACGCGCGCGAGCAGCGGGTTGTCGTGGATGTCCACGGAGCCTTCCACGAACTCCAGCCCGGGAAGCACCACCTCCGTGGCCACCTGCGAGGAGATGATGAGACTGCCCCGGATGTGGGAGATGTTCTGGAGCGCGGCGACGTCCGTGGCGTCGAGCAACTCGTAGGTGCCGTCATGGGTGGCGGCGGACCGGCACACGTAATGCCGGGCCAGGACCTCCAGCTCCTCCAGCACCTGGTTCTTGTCCTCGTCTCCGCCGTAGGCCACGGCCATGCCGCCAGCGAGGCAGTTCACGCCGGGCGCCTCCGCCTGCTGGCGTGTCAGGATGGGCACCCGCGGGTTGCAGAGGTGGCTCGCGGCGCGAAGCTCGTCGTCGTCGAGGGTGCCGTCCCGGTCCAGGTCGGGTCCCGACTCCACGGCGTAGATGTCCGAGGAGCCGCACTCACTGTCTCCTCGTGTCCCGAGCAGCACCACTCGCGTGAGCACCGTCTCGGGCTCCAGGCAGCCGTAGACCTCGCGGGTGATTTCGTCGTCGGACAGGATGCCGTCCTGGTCCGTGTCGTTGCCCGCGTGCGTCAGTTGTCCGCCCAGGGGACACGCCGCGCCCGGAAGCACGGCCCGGGTGCGCACCAGCACGCCGGGGAAGGTCGTGGCGCAGACGTACTCGGTGGCCGTCATCTCGGCGTCGTCGAGCACGCCATCCCAATCCGAGTCGATGCCCGTCTCCACCGCGTGCCCGCCGTGCTCGCACCGCGTGCCCGCCGGCTCCTCCCGCGTGCGCTGCGCGGCGCGCGGGGGACGCTCGTCGCAGAAGTATTGGGTGCTGGCCGCCTCGTCGTCGGACAGGAGCCCGTCGTCATTCGCATCCGGGCCCGCGAGCAGCGCCTCCCCGCCATGCTCACAGTGCTCGCCGGGTGGCTCCGGCTCCTTGCGGGTGAGCGTCGCGTGAGGCGCGAGGAAGTCGCCGATGCGAATCGCATCGCAGCCCGCGAGCAAGAGCAGCGGCACGGCCCAGGTCCATCGCATCGGAGCTCCTCCGCGCCGCTTCCCGTGGCGTGGCGTCATGGGCAGGTGGCCTGGTCATCGTTGTCCGCCACGAAGAGCAGGTGTGACGGGCCCTTGTAGAACGAGGTGGCGAACGCCTGGGCCTGACACGTGGGGAGTCGCGGGTTGCGACGGATGGCCAGGTAGCTGGTCACCTGCCGCATCTTGCCCAGCTCCAGTCGCGTCAGGTTGGCATTGTCCTCCACGAACATCGATTCGACGGTGTCCAGGCTCGACAGGTCCGTGAGGCCGAGCAGGGCATCGCAGTCCCGGACGGTGAGCCCCTTCAGTTGCTCCAGGTTCGACAGCCCAGGCAGCGCCGTCAGCTTGGGGTTCCTGCTGAAGGTGAGATAGCCGCCGTTCACGAGCGCCCACAGGTCGCCCACCGTCGCGAGCTGCGCGTGGGAGTCCACTTCGATGTCCCCCTTCACGCTCCTGAGGAAGGGCATGCCTCCGAAGTACGTCATCGCGTTGTTGCGGAAGAAGTAGATGCCGCCTCCCACCTGCCAGAGGTTCTCCAGGCCCACGGAGGAGATCATCCGCTCGTTCTCCCGCACCACCAGCACGGTGGAGATGACCTGGAGCGAGAACAGCCCCTGGAGGCTCATCAGCGACGCGTTGCCCTTCACCATCAACTGCCCGCCGATGAACGTCAGCGACGTCCCCGACAGCGAAAGGAGGCTGGCGTTGTCCTCGATGAGCACGTCTCCGGCCACGCTCACCAGGTTGGGCAGGGGCAGCCGCTCCAGGGCGCCATTGCCGCGGATGTCCACCACCCCCTCGAGGAACTGGATGGCGTCCAGCCCCCGGAGGGGCCGCTGCGTGAGCACGGCATTCTGAATCAGCCGGACACCGCCGCGAGGGACCACGGTCCTCAGGCCCTCCAGGCTCGTCAGCCGGGCGTTGTTCTCCACGGTCAAATCCGTGGACACCCAGAGCTTGTCTTCGTTCGCGCCTCCGACCGTCAGTGTCTCCAGCGCGTCGTTGCCGCGAATCACCAGCCCCTGGCCGATGAAGCGCAGCCCGGGCAGCTCCAGCCGCGTGAGGGAAGGATTGCCCTCGACGACCACCGCGCCGTCGACGACCTCCAACGAGGGCAGTCGCATCTGGGCCATGGTCGGAGTTCCGCCCTGGAAACGCAGGGTGCCTCGGATGCGGCCGATGCCCTGGAGCACGGCGAGGTCCGTGTCGTCCTGGACCTGGAAGTCGCCCTCGAAGGTCTGCCTGTCCCTGCACAGGACGCTGGAGGCGAGGACCTCCGAGGTGTCCAATCGGGTGTCGGCGTTCTGGTCCATGCCCGCGAGCACGCGCGTGCCTCCCACCGCGCAGCGCGCGCCCGCCGGCTCCCAGTCCAGCTCCACCAGCAGCAGAGGCGCCTGGGCGCAGAGCGTGAGCGTGGTCCGCACCTCGTCATCGTCGAGGTTCTTGTCGCCGTTCTCGTCCGGCCCCGCGTCGACGAGGGTGAGGGTGGCGGGCTCGGCGCAGGAGGAGGGGATGGGCGTGGCGGGGGCGCGCACCCGCGAGAGGATGGGCGCGTCGGTGACCTGCCAGCAGGTGTACACCTCGCGGGCGACCTCCTCCGCGTCCAGGCTGCCGTTGCCATTCACGTCGCGCCCGGCGCGGGTGACCTGTCCTCCTCCCAGACACCGCGTCCCGAAGGGCACCGGCTCCACGATGACCAGAATCTCCGGCAGGGTGGAGCAGTGGACCTCGGTGCTCGTCACCTCGTCCGCGTCGAGCACGTCGTTCCTGTTGGTGTCCACGCCCACGGACACCACCTGTCCCCCGAGGGGACAGCGCTCCCCCGGCGGCTCCGTGACGGAGTGAGAGAGCGGAGGGAACTGCTTCAGCAGCTCGCTCAATCGCAGGGCTTCACAGCCCGTCACCCAGGGCAGCAGGACCAGCAGCCAGTACCATCTCATCGAGTGAGTCCTTCAAGGGGCCACGCGTCCAGTCCCGCCGGTCCGCCCACGGGAAGCAGCGGGGGCCCGCAGGAGGCCGTGTCGTCGTTGCCCTGGATGTTCTTCTCCGTCCCGATGAACACCCGGTCCGCGAAGGCGTTGGCCAGACAGGTGGGCAGCGCCGGGTTCCAGACGATGTCCAGCGCGAGGCGCACTTCCTGGAGGCCGTCCAATCCGAGTCGCTGCATCGTGGGATTGGAGTCCACCTTGAGCCTCGTCAGGGACTTGAGGTGATGGAGCCCGTCCAGGTGCTTGAGCGTCGGGTTTCCCGTCACCTCGAGTTCTTCGAGGCTCGTGAGGTTGCCCAGCCCCGACACGTCGTTCAGCACGGCGTTCTCGGAGAGCGTCAGTCGCGGCAGGGAGGACAGGGCCGGGAAGCTGCCCAGGTGCGTCAGCGCCTTGTTGCGCGTCAGGTTGAGCTGGCCGTGGATGGCCATCAACCGGGGGAGGTCGCAGGCCGTCAGGGCATTGTTGTCGACCAGGTACAGCGAGCCCACGGTGTACAGCTCGCCCAGCCCCGAGGTGGACACCAGGGCGTCGTTGGCCGTCACGTTGAGGCCTTCCTGAATCGTCCGGAGCACGGGCAGGCCTGACAGGTCGGTCAGCGAGGTGTTCTTGAAGAGAGTGAACATGCCGCCGACCGTCTCCAGTTGCACCAACTCCAGCTCGACCAGCGCGGGGTTCTCGCTGATGTCGACGGAGCCACCCACCCGCTTCAGGGTCCGGAAGGGCAGTCGGGTCAGCATCGCGTTGCCGGCGACATGAAGCGAGCCGGGCAACTCCGTGAGGCTCCACGAAACAGGTTCGGTGAGCGCGTTGTTGCCGAACAAGGACAGGTTGCCCCGGGGCCTCACGTGCTTCAGCCCATCCAGGCTGGTGAGTCGCGGGTTCTGCTGCACGGAGAAGTCCCGCTCCACCCACAGGAGGTCCTGCTCCGTGGCGCCTCCGAGCGTCAGCGTCTCCAGTTCTGGATGGGAGTAGACCATGAGGTCGCCGCCCACGAAGCGCAGCCCCTCCATCTCCAGGCGCGTCAGGGCCGTGTTGCCGCCCACGTACAGCGGGCCCTCCACCGCGACGAGCGAGGGCAGGACGAGCTCGGTCAACGAAGTGTCCTGGATGTTCAGCGAGCCCTGGATGCGGGAGAGGGAGCGCAGCACCTCCAGGTCCACCGCGTCGTGCAAATAGAAGTCGCCGGTGAACGTGCTCTCGGAGAGGCACACGTAGGTGCGAGTGGCCACCTCCGAGTCCTCGAGCGTGCCGTTTCCATTCGTGTCGCTGCCCACGTTGAGGCGCGTGCCGCCGGAGGCACAGCGGGCTCCGGGCGGTTCGGCTTGCGGGCGCACGCGGACCATGGACGCGGGAGCGCAGACGACGGTCTGTGCGCGGCGCTCCGAGTCGTCCAGCGCTCCATCGTCATCCAGGTCCGGCCCCGCCTCCAGGAGGGAAGTCCCCTCGTCGCAGGCGAGGGGATACGAGTCCTGGTCCCTCACGCGATACACCACCGTGGAGGCATCCCGACAGGTGATGCCTTCCTGGGTGACCTCCGTGTCCTCCAACTGCCCATTGCGATTCACGTCCAGGCCTGCTCGAAGGAGCTCGCCGCCCAACGGGCACGTGGGGCCCGGGGAAATCGTCCGCGTCGTCACCAGCACTTCCGGCGGAGCCAGGGCACAGTCGTAGTCGGTGGTGTGCACCTCGGTGTCGTCCAGGACGCCGTCGCTGTTCGTGTCCAGGCCCGTGAGCGTGCGCCGTCCGCCGTGCTCGCAGGTATCACCGGGGGGCTCGGCCTCGAAGCGGGACAGGGGCTTGTGTTGGAAGATGCCCAGGTCGATTGCGT
>Ga0126314_10000040_pt1 | contig 77219 bp, 56 predicted proteins | sample Plot105B_FD_92535 | JGI IMG/M metagenome (GOLD analysis project Ga0126314, IMG submission 92535) | Serpentine soil microbial communities from UC McLaughlin Reserve, CA, USA - Plot105B | ecosystem: Environmental > Terrestrial > Soil > Grasslands | place: USA: UC McLaughlin Reserve, Lake County... | reverse complement strand
GTCGGACGCCAGCGCCGAGGTGCGCATCGTCGGCCGTGGCGAGTTCCTGGTGAAGGCCGGCAAGTGGCGCTCGTGGGAGGGCAGCATCACCTCCTCCACGCGAGGCATCTTCCCCGCCACCGCGCTCCAGGTGCCTCCCGGCACGGTGAAGCTGAAGCTCACCGCGCTGGAGTCGGCGCCCCCGCCGGCCGCGCCCCAGCCGACGGCGAAGCCCCAGCAGTAGGCGGCGCGCCGTCGGACTCGCGCACCAGCCGCGCCACCGCGTCCACCCAGTCCGGGTGGGCGTTCAGCGAGGGGACGAGCGTCAACGACTCGCCCCCCGCCTCGACGAACTGGTCGCGGGCGCGCAGCCCCACTTCCTCCAGCGTCTCCAGGCAGTCGGCGACGAACGACGGGCACATCACCGCCAGCCGCTTCACGCCTTGCTTCGCCAGCTCCGGCAGCACCAGGTCCGTGTAGGGCTTCACCCACGGGGTGCGCCCCAGTCGCGACTGGAAGGACACGCTCCACCCGCTCGCGGCAAGCCCCAGGCGCTCGGCCAGCCCGCGCGCCGTGGCGAAGCACTGGGCCCGGTAGCAGTGGCGGTTGGCGTCCGTGAGCGCGTCACAGCAGCCCGCTGAAGCAAAGCAGTGCTGGCCGGACGTGTCCGTCTTGCGCACGTGCCGCTCCGGCACGCCGTGGAAGCTGAACAGGACATGGTCCGCGCGCGCGCCGGCAATCACCGGCCGGGCCACCGCGGTGAACGCATCCAGGAAGGACGGGTGCCCGTGGAACGCCGGCACCGCGCGCACGTTGGGGACATCCCACCCCTCCGTCATCACCTCGTACACCCGGGCCAGCGACGAGGCCGACGACGACGTGGCCTCCTGCGGATACAGCGGCAGCACGGTGAAGTCATTCACGCCGCGCGCGCGCATCTGCGCCACGGTGTCGGGGATGGACGGGCGGCCGTAGCGCATGGCCAGCGCCACGTCGTACTCGCCCGCGAGCTTCTCTCGCACCGCCGCCTCCAGCTCCCGGCTGTACACCAGGAGGGGCGAGCCCTCCTTCATCCACACCTTGCGGTACGCCTCCGCGCTCTTCGCGGGCCGCGTGGGGAGGATGAAGAGGTTGAGCAAGAGCCAGCGCCCCACCGGGTGGAGGTCCACCACGCGTGGATCACTCAGGAACTCCCGCAGGTAGCGCCGCACCGGCCCGGACTCGGGCGCGTCCGGCGTGCCCAGGTTGAGGAGGAGCAGCCCCCGCTTCGGTTCCGGAGTCGTCATCAGTGCAGGGCGTTGGGAAGGGTGAGCGCGAACTCCGCGATGCGCGCCTCGAAGTGCGAGCCGTCCGGCCGCTCCATCTCGTAGCTGCCCCGCATGGTGCCGAACGGCGTGCGCAGCATCGCCCAGCTCGTGTACTCGAAGCGCTCGCCCGGGGCCACGCGGGGCTGGCGGCCCACCACGCCCTCCCCCTTCACCTCCTCCACCTTCCCGGAGGCGTCGGTGATGAGCCAGTGCCGCGACTTGAGCTGTGCGGGCGCCTCGCTCTCGTTGACGATTTCCACCGTGTACATGAAGGCGTACTGCCCCGACTCAGGCGAGCTTCGCTCCGGCCAGTAGGCCGGCTTCACGGTGATGCGGATGCCGTCAGTGGTGGCGCTGGAAGACATGCCTCCACATTTGAAGGCAAGCCCCCCGGGTTGCAAGCAAAACCCCGGAGGGCCACCCGTCTGGGTTCAGGTTTTCGCGCTCTCCCGGTCATGGCCGGGCTCCGGGCTCTTGGGCCAGATGAGCGACGCGACGATGGCGGCCAGGAGGATGCCGCCAATCACACCCAGCGACAGGACGATGGGGAGGTGGATGTCGAAGTACGTGATGAGCATCTTCACGCCCACGAAGCCCAGGATTCCGCTCAGCCCCAGCTTCAGGAAGTGGAACTTGTCCATGAGGCTGGCCACCACGAAGAACAGCGAGCGCAGGCCCAGAATCGCGCACACGTTGGACGTGTAGATGATGAAGGCGTCCTGGCTGATGCCCAGCACCGCGGGGATGGAGTCCAGGGCGAAGAGCAGGTCCGTGGCCTCCACCACCAGGAGGACGATGAACAGCGGCGTCACCTTGCGGCGGCCATCCTCGGAGACGAAGAAGCGGCTGCCCTCGCCCAGCCGCGCCACCGGCAGCACCCGGCGCGCGAACTTGACGATGCCCTTCTGCTCCGGGTCCATCTCCTCGTCCTTGGAGACGAGCATCTTCACCGCGGTGAAGACGAGGAACGCACCGAACAGGTAGATGAGCCAGTGGAAGCGCTGCACCAGGGCCGCGCCGGCGATGATGAGCACCGCGCGCATGATGAACGCGCCGATGATTCCCCAGAACAGCACCCGGTGCTGGTGCTCGGCCGCCACCCGGAAGTAGCTGAACACCATCAGGAAGACGAACAGGTTGTCGACGGAGAGCGAGTACTCCACGACATACGCCGTCAGCCACTGGAGCGCCGGAGTGCTCCCGGAGAAGTGCCAGATGCCTCCGCAGAACGCGAGGCTGATGGTGATCCACACCACCGTCCAGATGCCCGCTTCCTTGGGCGTCACCGCGTGGTCCTTGCGGTGGAACAGACCAAGGTCCACGGCGAGCATCGCCAGGACGAAGAGGTTGAAGCCCACCCAAAGCGCGACTTGCGTATTCACGTGTGAATCCTGTTTCAGAAACAGCCGGCGCACCCTAGCGGCGGCGCGCCCGGGCGTCGACTCTTCCGTATAACCCGGGGGCCCCCGGCCTTCAGGGGCCCTGCCCCCGCTACTCCGTCGCGGGTCGGCGCAGCACCATCAACGAGCGTCCCGCCACCTGCACCTTGCCGCCCGCGGGTGTGTGTGTGTGCAGGGACTCCCCCGCCGTGGCGGTGTCCACCACCTGCTCCCAGTCCGCGCCCCACTCCAGGGCCGGCAGCAGGAAGGAGATGGGCTCATGGTGGGCGTTCATCAGCACGAGCACCGTGTCACCGACAATCCGGTTGCCCTCGTCATCCGGCGCGGCGATGGCATCACCGCCCAGAAGGAAGGCGAGCGAGCGGACGTAGGGCTTCTCCCAGTCGTCCTTCTTCATCTCCTTCCCGTCCGGCCGGAACCACGCCAAATCCTTCAGCTCGCTGTCCCACATGTGCGCGCCGCGGAAGAAGCGGCGCTTGCGCAGCACGGGCTGTTCGCGGCGCAGGCGGGTGAGGCGGCTGGTGAACTCCAGGAGGGCGCGCTGCGTGTCGTTCAGCTCCCAGTCCACCCACGACAGGGCGTTGTCCTGGCAGTAGGCGTTGTTGTTGCCCTTCTGGGTGCGGCCCATCTCGTCGCCGGCCACCAGCATGGGCACGCCCTGGGACAGGAAGAGCGTGGCCAGGAAGTTGCGCTTCTGCTGCTCGCGCAGGGCGTTGATTTTGGCGTCCGCCGTCTCGCCCTCCACCCCGCAGTTCCAGGAGTGGTTGTCGTTGGCGCCGTCGCGGTTCTCCTCGCCGTTGGCCTCGTTGTGCTTGTCGTTGTAGGTGACGAGGTCGTGCAGCGTGAAGCCGTCGTGCGCGGTGACGAAGTTGACGCTCGCGGTGGGCTTGCGGCCTGACAGCGCGTACAGGTCCGAGCTGCCGGTGAGCCGGTAGCCGATCTCCGCCGCCTGCCGGTCATCACCCTTCCAGTAGCGCCGGATGGTGTCGCGGTACTTGCCGTTCCACTCGCTCCACAGCACCGGGAAGTTGCCCACCTGGTAGCCGAAGTCGCCCACGTCCCAGGGCTCGGAGATGAGCTTCACCTGGCTGAGCACCGGGTCCTGGTGGAGAATCTGGAAGAAGGCCGCGCGCGTGTCATAGCCGTGCCTGTCGCGCCCCAGCGTGGTGGCCAGGTCGAAGCGGAACCCGTCCACGTGCATCTCCTCCACCCAGTAGCGCAAGCTGTCGGCGACGAGCTTCAGCGCGTACGGGTGCGTGGCGTTCCACGAGTTGCCCGTCCCGGTGACGTCCAGGTAGTAGCGCGGGTCCTTCTCCGTGAGGCGGTAATAGGCCTCGTTGTCCACGCCCTTGAAGGACAGCGTGGGGCCCAGGTGGTTGCCCTCGCAGGTGTGGTTGTAGACGACGTCGAGGATGACCTCGATGCCGGCGCGGTGGAGCGCCTTCACCATGGCCTTGAACTCGTCCACCTGACCGCCCCGGGAGCCCGCGGCGCTGTAGCGCGAGTCCGGCGCGAAGTAGCCCAGCGTGCTGTAGCCCCAGTAGTTCGTCAGCTTCCGTTCCGCGAGGAAGGGCTCGTCGACGATGTGGTGGATGGGCAGAAGCTCCACCGCGGTGACGCCCACCTTCTTCAGGTGCTCAATCACGGCCGGGTGGCCCAGGCCCGCGTAGGTGCCCCGGACCTCCTCCGGCACGCGAGGGTGCAGCTTGGTGAAGCCCTTGACGTGCAGCTCGTAGATGACCGTCCGGTGCCAGGGCACGCGGGGCAGCGTGTCGCCTTCCCAGTCGAAGGTGTCGTGGAGCACCACGGCCTTGGGCACGGCCGCGGCGTCGTCCCGCTTGTCCTGGACCAGGTCCTCATCCTTGCCGCCGGACACATGGCCGTAGATGGGGGCGCTGTAGTCCACGACGCCGTGGATGGCGCGGGCGTACGGGTCCACCAGCAGCTTGTGCGGGTTGAAGCGCAGGCCCTTCTTGGGCTCGAAGGGCCCATGGACCCTCAGGCCGTAGAGCGTCCCCGGCGTCAGGTCCGGCACATACCCGTGCCAGACCTGGTGCGTGTTCTCCAGCAGCGGGAAGCGGCGCGTCTCCTTCGACGGCTCGTCCGCGTCGTAGAGACAGACCTCCACCTTCTTCGCATGCTCGCTGAAGACCGCGAAGTTGACCCCATGCCCGTCATACGTGGCGCCCAGGGGAAACGGCTTCCCTGGAAGCACCTCGGCCCTCCTCATCCAGTGCTCCTCTCCAGCAGCACCACCGGGAACCCCGACAGGAGCGGCGCGAGAGGCAGCACCACGCCACCCGACCCACGCTCGGGCCGCACCTGTCGCCCGGTGAAGACATCGCGGAACATCATGCCCGCATATGCCTCCGGAAGGTCCAGGAACGTGTTCTCATACGCACCGGCCAGCCCCTGGGGGGACTCCAGCGCGGACAGGACGTAGCGCGGCGCGCACACCAGGATGACGGAGTCCTCCTGCTCGCGCACGAAGGCCACCGCCGCCTGGGCCCGGGGCCCTGACAAGTCCAGCGCCTTGTAGCCGCCGCTCCGGAACAACTCCGCGTGACGCTGCCGCAGCCGCAGCACCCGGGACAAGAGGAAGAGCTTCGCCTCGCCATCGTCCAGGCGCTCCACCAGCCGCGCGCACAGCCCCTCCCGGTCCTCCTTGGCTTGCGCATCCAGCGCGTCCAGCTTGCGCGCGCGCAGGGCGAAGTCCACCGGCCGGCGGTTGTCCGGGTCCACCAGCGACAAGTCCCACAGCTCGCAGCCCTGGTAGGTGTCCACCACGCCGGGCGAGGCGAGCTTCAAGAGCAGTTGGCCCAGGGCGTTGTACTGCCCGGCGCGCTCGATGCGCCGCTTGAAGTCGCGCACCTCCTCCAGGAAGGTGGCGCCCTTGTCCGCGTCGAAGCATGCGTCCACGAAGCCGGCCACCGCGTCGTCATAGGCGCTGTCCGGGTTGGTCCACGAGGTGCGGACCTTGGCTTCCTTGATGGCCTTGCCCATGTACTCGCGCACCCGGCGGTGGAAGTCCGCCATCGCCTCCGGGGACTGGGCCTCGCCCATGGGCCAGGCGCCCACCACCGTCTGGAGGAAGAGGTAGACGTCATTGGGGCTGGGCGCGGGACCGGAGGGCAGAAGCGTCACGAACTTCTCGGTGAGCCGCATCCACCGCCGCGCCAGCTTGCGCCAGTCCTCGGGCACCTCCGTCAGCACGTTGATGCGCGCGCGCACATCCTCGCTGCGCTTGGTGTCATGCGTGCTGGAGGTGAGCTGGCTCGCGGGCCAGTGCTCCGCGCGCTCCTGGTTGCGCAGGTGGAAGGTGTTGGCGCGCACCCCGAAGCGCTCCGGCTCGCCGCCCACCTCGTTGAGGCTGACCAGCCGGTTGTAGATGTAGAAGACGGTGTCCTCCAGGCCCTTGGCCATGACGGGTCCCGTCACCTGCTGGAGCTTCATCGCGAAGCGGAGCATCACCGCGCGCTCGCGCTCGTCGGACTGCTCCGGGTAGCGGCCCAGGAGGATGTCGCGCAGGAAGTCGAAGATGGAGGCGTTGGTGGTGGCGTTGCGCTCCTTGGCGCGCTGGATGGTCCACTCCACGTACTGCACGTCGCGCGCGTCCAACCCTGGACGCCAGCCGTCCACATAGGTGCGGTACACGGGGAACAGCGCGACGAACTCCACCAGCGCGCGCCGCAGCGAGTTGAGCGTGAAGTCGCGCGTGCGGCGGCTCATCTCGGAGATGCGGTTGAGCTCGTGGGCCAGCACGTTGATTTCGCTGGCCATGGACACGCGCATGATGAGGAGCTTCTTCTGGTAGACGAGCTCCGCGAAGTCGCCCTTCTCCCCGGTGAGCCGCTCGTACGTCTCCGTCAGGTGCGTCTCCGCCGCCGGGTGCACGAAGAGGCCGCTCACGGCATTGGCGAAGCGGTAGCCGGTGGTGCCGTGCACCGCCCACGCCTCCGGAATCCGCTCGCGGCCGCCTTGAATCTTCTCCACCACCACGTACAGCGCCTTGCGCAGCGGACTCGCCGGGTTCTCCGTCACCTCCGCGCGCCAGCGCTCGCGCAGCGCGGCCTCCACGCCCGGCCAGCGCGTGTCGTCCCCGGCCTGCTCCTGGAGGAACAGCGCGTGCGCGCGCTCCACGAAGTAGCGCTCCTGCAGGTCGAGGAAGTACGCGGTGGGGTCGAACAGGCCGTCCGGATGGTCGATTCTCAGCCCGGTGACGCAACCCTCGCGCAGCCAGCGGAAGATGAGCGCGTGCGCCTCCTGGAAGACCTCCGGGTCCTCCACGCGGATGGCCGCCAGCCCGTTGATGTCGAAGAAGCGCCGGTAGTTGATCTCCTCGCCCGCCACCCGCCAGTGCGCCAACCGGAAGCTGCACGAGGACAGCACCGCGTCCAGCAGGTCGAACGAGCGCGGGTTGCCCGGCTCCCCGTTGAAGACGCGGACATTGTCCTGGATGTACGCGAGGACCTCCTCGCTGGCCGCCGCCACCGCGGCCAGGCGGCGCTTGATGACCTCCTTCTCGCGGTGCCGCTCGATGACGCGGGGGCGCTCGATTTCCGTGCGCAGCGGCAGGTGCTCAATCGCGGTGAGGATGGAGAGCAGCTCCACCATGGGCGCGGCCTCGGTGCCCAGCCGGGCCTCCAGCCGCTCCAGGCCGTGGCGCAGGATTCGGCCGTACTGACGGGGCGCCACCGGCAGCAGGTGGTCGTAGTAGTGGAGGAAGAAGGCGCCCTCACGGAAGGACAGCTTCAGCTCCCCGCGCTCCAGGACGACGCCGTACTGGTCCCCCAGAATCGGCAGCAGCACCTTGTCGCGCAGCTCGTCCTTCACCGGCGACCAGTCGATGTCGAAGTACTTGGCGTAGACGGACGAGGGGCCGTTCTCCAGCACGTCGAACCACAGGCGGTTGTCGCGCTCGATGCCCATGTGGTTGGGCACCACGTCCAGCACCTGCCCCAGGCCGTGCTCACGAAGCGTCGCGCACAGGGCCGCGTGGTCCTCGGGCGAGCCCACCTCCGGATTGAGCTGCGTGTGGTCCACGCAGTCGTAGCCGTGGGTGCTGCCCGGCGTCGCCTTCAGGTAGGGCGAGGCATACAAGTCACTCACGCCCAGACGGGCCAGGAAGGGCACCACCTCGCGCGCTTGCTGGAAGGTGAACCCGCGGTGCAGCTGTACCCGGTAGGTGGACAGCGGCGTGCGGGGACGCGGCCCCAGCTCCTGCTTCACGCGGGAGAACAAGCCCTCCGCCAGCGACTCCGCGCTCAGGGTGGCACCCGACGCCCCCGTGGCGGGAGCGGTTCCCTCTTCTTCCAGTCCGTCGAGCAGCATGGGGACGAGAGGTAGGGCGCCAGGGCGTCCGACGCCAGCGCGGGGTGCGACTTCCGCCCTCTATCCAACGCTCCAAGGGGCCGGATTGACGTGCATGCCTCACCCGCGCGCGCGCCAAAAAGCAGAGGGCTCGCCGGTACTTCCGGAGAGCCCTCGGGATGCAACTGCCGGGTGGCCCCGGCGACGGTGTCAGCTCAGCTGCTTGTTCACCAGCGAGGTCATCTCGAACATGGTGACGTTCTTCTTGCCGCCGAAGATCGGCTTGAGCTTGTCGTCGGCGTTGATCTGCCGCTTGTTCTTCGCGTCCTGGAGGTTGTTCTTCTTGATGTAGGCCCAGAGCTTCTTGACGACCTCGGTGCGCGGCAGCGGCTTGGCGCCGACAATCTCAGCCAGGGCGGCGGAAGGAGTCATCTCCTTCATGAACGACGCATTCGGCTTGCGCTTCGGGGCAGCGGCGGTCTTCTTGGCGGCGGGAGCCTTCTTCGCAGCAGCTTTCTTGGCGGCCATTCGTCTTGAGTCTCCTCCCCTCCGAAGGGGACGTTGTGCGGCCTCGCTTGTTTTTAAGCCAGTGCCGGTGGGCCGTAGGTAGCACGCCCAAGCCCGAAAAACAGCCCTCTCCTGCGTTTTTCCCTCTGGAAACGCCCTACGCAACGCGTTTCATGCCCGAGAAACCGGCTCCGCAGCACGATTCCCGCTCGGACGCCCCCCTCTCGCGGCGCGTCCCGACCCGAGAATCCGGCCTCGCGCGATGTCCGCCCTCGGAGGATTGCGACAGGGCCCGTGGGATTCCGCTTGCGGACGAGGTGTACTTTTTCGGATGAAACGACCCATGCGAGCCCTCATCACCGGAGCCGGTGGCTTCCTTGGAATCTGGTTGGCCCGTGCCCTGGCGGCGCGCGGCGACACCGTGACGTGCCTCCTGCGCTCTCGGGGAGACGCCTCCGGACTGGCCGGCATCTCCTATACGCGCGTGGAGGGGGACGTGACGGACGCGGCCTCGCTGCGCCCCGCCGTGGAGGGCCAGGACGTCGTCTTCCACCTCGCCGGCGTTCGCCGCGGCGCGACACGCGAGGACTTCCTACGCGTCAACGCGGAGGGCACGCGCCTGTTGTGCGACGCCATGGTGGCCGCGGGACACCGCCCGCGCCTCGTCCTGGTCGGCTCGCTGGCGGCCATGGGGCCTTCCTCCCCCACCCGCCCGCACGTCGAGGAGGACGCCTTCCAGCCGCACGAGTGGTACGGCGAGAGCAAGGCGGAGGCGGAGCGCATCGCCTTCTCCTATGGAGACCGGCTGCCGGTGACGGTGTCGCGTCCGCCGCGCATCCTCGGCCCGGGCGACCGGGAGAACCTCACCTTCTTCAAGCTGGTGAAGAAGGGCATCCGGTTGGAGCTGGTGGGCGGCCCCCGTCCCCTCACCATGGTGGATGTGGAGGACGTGGTGGACGCGCTGATCCTCCAGGCCGAGCACCCGAGCGCCGTGGGCCAGGCCTTCTTCTGCGCGGGCCCGGGTGGGCCGCTCTCCTTGGAAGCCGTGCAGGACCTGGGCGCGAAGGCGCTGGGCCTGACACCCCGCACGGTGCGCATGAGTCCCTGGGTGCTGAGCACCCTCGCCTCGGCGGCGGACGGCGTGTCGCGGGTGACGGGCAAGAAGCTCCCCCTGAACCGGAAGCTGGCCCGACAGCTGCTCGCGCCCGCCTGGACCTGCTCCAGCGCGAAGGCCGAGCGCCTCCTGGGGTTTCACCCTCGGAGGGATTTGGAGGACTCCATCCGCCGCAGCGCCGAGTGGTACCGCGAGCAAGGCTGGCTCTAGCCATGCTAGCAGGGGTGGGGGAGCCTTCCCCCGTCCCGGCGTCGTTGACCTCACCCCCCCTGGAGTGTCAGGAAGCCCGCTGCCACATGCCCTCGAAAGCCGCCTTTTTCGATGTCGACGGGACGCTCGTGAAGACGAACGTCGTCCACGTCTACGCGTACTACGCGATGAACCGGGGCTCCGTGTCGGGCATCGCGGGACGGACCTTGAGCACCGCCCTCAGCGTGCCCCTCTTCGGGCTCATGGATTCGCTGGACCGCAAGACGTTCAACGAGTTCTTCTACCGTTATTACGCGGGGTTGACCGAGGACCGCCTCGTCACCATCGCGGAGGACATGTTCGAGGACGTGCTGCAGCCCGCGCTCTTCGAGCAGTCCCAGGACCTCATCGACCAGGCCCGCCGCAGCGGGTGCAAAGTGGTGCTGGTGACGGGGGCGCTGGACTTCACCATGCGGCCGCTCGCCCGGCACCTGGGCGCCGATGACCTGATCGCCAACAAGATGCAGTTCGTGGGCGGCAAGGCCACCGGCAAGGTGATTCCGCCCATCATCGAAGGCGCGAACAAGGCCAACTCCATCCGCGCCTATTGCGCCAAGGAGGGCCTGACGCTGGACAAGTGCCATGGCTACTCCGACAGCGCCTCCGACTACGCCATGCTCGCGGTGGTGGGCCGTCCCACCGCGGTGAACCCGGACCTGCGGCTGCGCTCCATCGCGCGCGCCTACAACTGGCCCATCCTCGACCTCAAGTAGTCCCCGTGTCCGCCATGCGCCCGTTCAAGACGCTCCAGAAGCTGTACGACGAGGAAAGCCAGGTCGTCATCACCGAGAAGGGCAGCCCCCCGCGCGCCCTCTTCTACGGTGAGGGCTTCCTCCAGGAAGACCTGCCCGTGGGTACCCGGGTCATCTTCCCCCGCCCGCCCATGGCGGGGGTGCCCAACGTCAAGGCCGCCATCCGCTGGGCCATCAACAACCCGGATGGCATGGACCCGCTGCACGCGCTGCTCAAGCCGGGCATGCGGCTGACGTGCGTCATCGACGACATCAGCGTTCCCTTGCCGCCCATGGTGACGCCGGACGTGCGCCAGTCCATCCTGGAGGTGGTGCTGGAGCTGGCCGCCGACAGCGGCGTGGATGACGTGCACCTGGTCATCGCCAACGCGCTGCACCGTCGCATGACGGAAGGCGAGATGAAGCGGATGGTGGGCCAGAAGATCTACGACGCCTTCTATCCGGACCGTTACTACAACCACGACGCGGAGGACCCGGACGGCATCGTCGCGCTGGAGCGCACGTCCCACGGCGAGGAGGTCTCCGTGAACCGCCGCGTCGCGGAGAGCGACCTCATCATCTATGTGAACGTGAACTTCGTGCCCATGAACGGCGGGCACAAGTCCATGGGCACCGGCGTGTCCAACTACGCGTCGCTGCGCCACCACCACAATCCGAAGACCATCCGCGCTTCGGAAAGCTACATGGAGCCGAAGGCGAGCGCGCTGTACCGCAGCAACGAGCGCATCGGCCGCAACATCGACAAGCACCTGAAGGTCTTCCACATCGAGACCACGCTGAACAACCGCATGTTCGGCGCGCCCACGGACTTCCTCGCCAAGCGCGAGGAGGACTACACCGAGGGCGACCGGCTGAAGTTCCAGGCCATGCGCTACGCGCTGTCCAAGATGCCGCGCGCGGCGGCCCGCAAAATCCTCAACGCGATTCCGGCGCCCTACGACGTCACGGGCGTGTACGCCGGGGCCACCGAGCCCGCGCACGCCAAGACGCTGGAGACCAGCTGGAAGCAGTACGTGGTGCCGGTGGAGGGGCAGAGCGACATCGTCATCTTCCCGATTCCGTTCGTCTCTCCGTACAGCGTCAACTCCATCCTCAACCCGCTGCTCGTGCAGGTGATGGGGCTGGGCTACTTCTTCAACCTGAACCGCGGCGTGCCGCTGGTGAAGAAGGGCGGCGTGCTCATCCTGCTGCACCCGGCCTACGACGAGTTCGACCCGGAGCACCACCCCAGCTACATCGAGTTCTTCCACCGGCTGCTTCCCGAGACGCGTGACTCCATGAAGCTGGAGCACAAGTACGAGAAGGAGTTCGCGGAGAACCCCAGCTACGTGCACCTGTACCGCAAGAACAACGCCTACCACGGCGTGCACCCCTTCTACATGTGGTACTGGGGCGAGAACGGTCGCCAGCACGTGGGCAAGGTCATCGTCGCGGGCGCGGAGAACAACCACGTCCCCGCGCTGCTCGGGTGGGACCGGACCGACACGCTCACCGAGGCCATCGAGGAAGCGCGCGGCTTCATGGGCCGCTCGGCCACCATCAGCCTCCTGCGCATTGCCCCCACGGTGATGGTGGACGTGAAGTGAGGTCGGACATGTCACCGCAACCCGAGCTGAACGTCTCCCAGGTCTTCACCGGCAAGCGCCTGTTGTTCGCGGGCGCCACGGGCTTCGTGGGCAAGGTGACGCTGTCCATGCTGCTGCACCGCTACGGGCAGGAGCTGGAGCGCGTGTACGTGCTCGTCCGCAAGGGCAGCGCGGCCTCCGCCGAGCGTCGCTTCTTCGACAAGGTCGCCACCAGCGAGCCCTTCCAGCCCCTGCGCGACACGTACGGGGAAGAGGGCGCGCTCGAGTTCCTGCGCAAGAAGTGCCAGGTCCTCGACGGCGACATCACCGACCCGTGGGTGGGCCTGGAAGAGGCCCAGGTGGCGGAGCTGACGGGCAAAATCCACGCCTTCGTCAACTGCGCGGGCCTGGTGTCCTTCAACCCGTCGCTGGAGGTCGGCCTCAACGTCAACACCCACGGCGTGAAGTACGCGGTGGAGCTGGCGCTGCGCTGGGCGGTGCCCCTGGTCCACATGTCCACGTCGTTCGTCGCGGGCAACCGCAGCGGGCTCGTGTTCGAGGACGAGGAGGTCCGCGGCTACTTCCCGAAGAAGGACGAGCTGGACGGGCGCGACTTCAGCCTGGAGCAGGAGCTGAAGGACGCGGAGCGAATCGTGGCGCGGCTGCGCGAGCAGGCCGATGACCGGGCGCTGACGTCCACCTTCCGCAAGAAGGCGTTGGACCGGCTGGCCGAGGAAGGCCGCGACGTCAACGACGAGAAGACGCTGCGGCTCGCCGTGGGCCGTGAGCGCAAGCTGTGGCTGAGCGGCGAATTGGTGCGCGCGGGCATGGAGCGCGCGGCGCACTGGGGCTGGCCCAACACGTACACGTACACGAAGTCCCTGGGCGAGCAGGTCATCGCCGGCACGCCGGGGCTGCGCTACGCGATTGTGCGGCCCTCCATTGTCGAGAGCGCGCGCCACTTCCCCTTCCCGGGTTGGAACGAGGGCTTCACCACGTCCGCGCCGCTGGCGTTCGCCGGCATCAAGGGCCCGGGTGGCATCCCCGCGGGTGAGAACACCATCCTGGACATCATCCCGGTGGACCAGGTGGCGGGCGCGACGATTGGCATCACCGCGCAGTCCATCGACGTGGAGGAGCGGCGCGTCTACCAGTTGGCCTCGGGCGACGTGAATCCGTTCTACGCCAGCCGCTCCGTGGAGCTGGTGGGCCTGTACCGGCGGCGCTACTACCGGAACAAGGAGTCGGGCAACAAGGTGCTCAACTCGCTGCGCTCGCGGCTGGAGCCGCAGCCGGTCAGCAAGCTCGAGTTCGAGTGGATGAGCGCGCCCATGCTCGTCCGGGGCGCCAGGTTCCTGAGGAAGGCCATCGACGAGGTGCGGCCCGCGTGGGGTGCGCCCGCCGTGCAGGCGATGCTGGACAAGGCCAAGGTGTCGCTCGAGGAGGTGGAGACGAGCAACGCGGGCCTCATCGCGATGACGGACCTGTTCCTCCCCTTCCTCTACGAGAACCGGTACGTCTTCCGCTGTGACAACACGCGCTCCGTCTACACGCGCATGGTGCACGCGGACCGGCTGAAGATTCCGTGGGACCCGGAGCACATCGACTGGCGTGCGTACTTCATGGAGACGCACCTGCCGGGCCTGGAGAAGTGGGTGTTCCCCGGCCTGGAGGAGGAGCGCGAGAAGCGCACCGTCATCCCCGCGCACCGCGACTTGCTGGAGCTGTTCGAGGCGACGGTGCATGCGTACCGGCACCGGGTGGCCTTCCGCATGGTGGCGGGCGAGAAGGAGGAGCGCTTCACCTTCGGCGAGGTGCACCGCTACGCGGCGCGCGTGGGCAGCTTCCTGGTGCGCTCGGGCGTGAAGCCGGGAGACCGCGTGCTGCTGGTGTCGGAGAACCGGCCCGAGTGGGGCACGTGCTTCTTCGGCATCTTGCGCGCGGGCGCGACGATGGTGCCCGTGGACCCGGGCCTGAGCGAGGCGGAGGTCATCAACATCGCGAAGCGGGCGGAGGCGAAGGTCTGCCTGATGTCCGAGGACGCGTCGCGGGACTTCTCCGGCCTGATTGGCGCGCTGGGTGACAACGTCCTCATCGCGAGCCTCGCGGAGGCGATGACGGGCGACCCGGCGTACCCGGAGGACCGCATCGGGCCGGTGCGCAAGTCGGCGTCGGCGGATGACCTGGCGAGCCTCATCTTCACGTCCGGCACGACGGGCACGCCCAAGGGCGTGATGCTCACCCACCGCAACTTCTCCTCGCTGGTGGCGAAGCTGGCCGGCGTGTTCAACGTGGGCGTGGGCGACGGCGTGCTGTCCGTGCTGCCGCTGCATCACACGTTCGAGTTCTCCGCGGGCTTCCTCACGCCGTTCTCGCGGGGCGCGGAAATCACGTACATCGACGAGCTGACGTCGGACCGGCTGGGCGAGGTCTTCGAGACGGGCCGCATCACCGCGATGATTGGCGTGCCGGCGCTGTGGCAGTTGTTGCACCGGAAGATGACGCAGGAGTTCGCCAGCCGTCCGCCGCTGGTGGAGCAGGCCATCAAGGCGATGATGGCCACGCACGGCGAGCTGCGGAACCGCGCCAACGTCAACCTGGGCAAGCTCTTGTTCTGGCCCGTTCACCGCAAGTTCGGCGGGCGCATCAAGGTGCTGGTGTCGGGTGGCTCGGCGCTGCCCGAGGAAGTGCACAAGGCCTTCCACGAGCTGGGCTTCAACATCACGGAGGGCTACGGCCTGACAGAGGCAGCGCCGGTGCTCGCCGTCGCGTCGCCCGGCAACAAGCGCACGCCCGGCTCGGTGGGCAAGCCGCTCGCCGGAATCGAGGTGCGCATCCTCCAGCCGGACAACGACGGCATTGGCGAGGTGCTGGCCAAGGGCCCCAACGTCATGGCGGGCTACTTCGGTGACCGCGAGGCGACGGAGGCGGTGCTGAAGGAAGGCTGGCTGCACACCGGCGACCTGGGCCGCGTGGACGCGGAGGGCCGGCTGTACCTGGTGGGTCGAGCCAAGGACGTCATCATCGACCACAACGGGAAGAACATCTACCCGGACGAGCTGGAGGAGCTGTACCAGGAGCATCCGCACGTCAAGGAGCTGTCCATCGTCGGTCTGTCGGACGACGCGGGCGGCGAGAAGGTGGCGTGTCTGTGCGTGCCGGACTACGGCGACCGTCCCCGCGAGGAGGTCCGCCGCGAGCTGGAGGAGCACTTCCGCAAGGTGGGCGCGGCCATGCCCTTCTACCGGCGCATGAAGGTGCTGCGCTTCTGGGACGGAGAGCTGCCGCGCACCTCCACGCGCAAGGTGAAGCGCAAGCAGGTGGTGGAGGAGCTGCAGCGGCTGGAGCGCGTGGCGGCCAGCGCCACCAAGGCGCGTGAGAAGGTCGCCGCCACGGTGGCGGGCACCGGCGGCGCGTCCGAGTGGCTCTACCCGCTCATCGCCGAGGTCTGCCACAAGCCGCTGTCCGACGTGCGTCCGGAGACGCACCTCACGGGGGATTTGGGCTTCGACTCGCTGATGCTCACGGAGCTGTCCTCCGCGCTGGAAGGCGCGGGCGTGCCGCTGCCGGCCATCGAGGATTTGACGCAGGTGCAGACGGTGGAGGACCTGCGCAAGGTGGTGATTGCGTCGGGTCGCCGGCCGTCGGCGGAGACTCGGGCGAAGGAGATCTCCAAGGAGAACGCGAAGGCGGAGGAGGTGGAGATTCCGGTGCCTGACGTCGTCGCGGACGTGGGCCGGCAGTTGCTGTCCTTCGGGCAGAAGGTCCTCTACGGCGGCGTCTTCGACGTGAAGGTGACGGGCCGCTCCTTCATCCCGATGAACCGCAACTTCCTGGTCATCGCCAACCACTCCAGCCACCTGGATGCGGGTCTGGTGCGCGTGGTGCTGCAGGAGCAGGGAGACCAGCTCGTCTCGCTGGCCGCGCGCGACTACTTCTTCGACACGCCGCTCAAGCGCGCGTGGTTCGAGAACTTCACCAACCTGGTCCCCATCGAACGGCACGGTTCGCTGCGCCAGTCGCTGCGTCAGGCGGGCGAGGCGCTGCGCCAGGGCTTCAACGTCCTCATCTTCCCGGAGGGCACGCGCTCGCCCACCGGAGAGCTGCAGGAGTTCAAGTCCACGCTGGGCTATCTGGCGCTGACGTACCGGGTGGACGTGCTGCCGCTCTACATCCACGGCGCCTACGACGCGCTCCCCAAGGGCAGTGTCTTCCCCAAGTCCAAGGACCTCAAGGTGAGCATCGGTCCCGCGCTGGGGCACGAGGCGCTGCGCGCGCGCACGCAGGGCATGGCGCGCTCGGAGAGCTACCGCTACGCCACCCGCATCGCCGAGGACGCGGTGCGCGAGCTGCGTGACGGACGCGTCCTCAACCTGGGCGGACCGCCCTCGACGGACGTGGACGTCCTGCCCGCGCTCCCCTCGGGAGGGAAGAACTCGTGAAGCTGCTCGTCACTGGAGGCACGGGGTTCCTGGGCACGCATCTGGTGCCCAAGCTGGTGGCGGCGGGCCACACGGTGCGCCTCATCGGACGCTCGCGTCCGACGGGGCCGGCGTATGCGGGCACGGAGTACGTCGCGGGTGACTTGAAGGACCGGGACGCGGTGCGCCGCGCGCTGGACGGCGTGGAGGGCGTCTACCACCTCGCCGGGCTCGTCTCCTTCCAGCCGAAGGACGCTCGGAAGATGTTCGAGCTGCACGTGGACAGCACGCGCGAGCTCCTGCGCGACGTGCGCGAGGCGGGCGTCAAGCGCGTCGTCCTCGCGTCTACGTCCGGCACCACGGCGGTGTCGAAGGAGGAGGCGGTGCTCGACGAGTCCGCTGACTACCCGATTACCGTGGTAGCGCGGTGGCCGTACTACATCTCCAAAATCTACGAAGAGAAGCTGGCGCTGGAGTACTGCCGCAAGCACGCCATTCCGCTCGTCGTCCTCAACCCCAGCCTGTTGATGGGGCCCGGGGATGACCGGCTGTCGTCGACGTGGACGGTGGTGAAGTTCCTCAACCGGGAGATGCCCGCGATGCCGGGCGGCGGCATCTCCTTCGTGGACGTGCGCGACGCGGCGGAGGCGTTCCTCCAGGCGCTCACCCGGGGTGAGGTGTACGGCCGCCACCTGATGGGCGTGAACATGACGCTCCGGGAGTTCTTCGAGCGACTGGAGCGCCTCACCGGCGTGGCCGCGCCCCGGCTGCGGCTGCCCAAGCAGGTGAACATCCTGGGTGGCCAGTTGCTGGAGCGCTGGGCGAAGGTGCGCGGCACGCCCGCGCCGTTGGATCCGCAGGAGATAGAGATTGGCGAGCACTACTTCTGGCTGGATGCCGCCAAGGCCCAGGCCGAGCTCGGCTTCCACGCGCGCGACGTGCAGGAGACGCTCGTCGACACCGTGAAGCACATCTACGCGAAGCTGCCGCCGGGGAGCCTGCCGGGCACCAAGGGCCGGCTGGGCGATTTGCGCGAAGGCACCTGAGCTTCTCGCGCACACGGGTGTGCGCCGCCTTGCGACGGGCGGCGCCTCACCCGTCTCCGGTGTGGTGCCCTGGACGGACGTTGCGTAGCGTCACCGCCGCGAGGACGGAGAGCGCGAGGAACACCACCGCGCCAATCGCCGCCGCGGTGTTGAGTCCCAATGTGAAGGACTCCCGAGCGGGCACCAGCAGCGCCTCCCGGAGCGCAGGGGGTAGCGAGGGCGCCACGGCCGACGCGCCGATGAGGCTCTCGCGGACGCGGTCGGCGACCTCCAGCGGGACTTCGGGCGACACCACCGCGTCCATCCGCTTGCGGTAGATGAAGGTGCCCAGGCTGCCCATCACCGCGACGCCCAGGGCGAAGCCCAGTTCATTGGCGGTCTCCGAAGTCGAGGCCGCGGAGCCGGCCTTCTCCGGAGGCGCCGAGCCCACCACCAGGTCCGTGCCCAGCACGGCCATGGGCGCGAAGCCGATGGCCGCCACGACGGTGCCGACCACCAGCAACAGGCCTCCACCCACGCTGTCCGCCTGGGTCATCACCCCATAGCCCAGGCTCGACAACATCAGCCCCGCGGCCATGACGAAGCCTGGACGCATCCGTCGGATGATGAAGGGCCCCAGGAGAGAGCCCGCCATCATCCCCACCATCTGCGGCACCATCCGCAGCCCGGCGTCCAAGGGCGTCAGCCCCGCCACCAGTTGGAAGTACATGGGGACGAGCAAGGCCATCCCGCCCGAGCAGATGGCCATGAAGAGCATGATGACCAGCGTCGCGCTGAAGGCGCGGTTCGCGAACAGCCGGGGGTCCAACAGGGGATGCTCCAACCTCCCCTGCCTCCGGACGAACACCACGCCCAGCGCGAGTCCCCCCAGCAGCACGGCGGCGGGCAGCGGATGCCAGCCGTAGCGGGCCAACTGCTTGAGGCCGTAGACGGTGGGAAGAATCGTGGCCAGGGACAACGCCACGCTGGTCAGCTCCACGCGGCCGCCCGAAGGGTCCTTGTACTCGGGGAGCAACAGCGGCGCCGCCACCAACAGCACCCCCATCACCGGCACGCCCATCAGGAACGCTGCGCCCCACCAGAAGTGCTGCAACAGCAGCCCCCCGAGCAGCGGCGCGACGACCATGCCCAGCAGGAAGCAGTTGAGCCATACGGCGATGGCCAGCGAGCGCTGCTGGGGCACCTGGAACATGTTGCTGATGAGCGCCAGCGTGGACGGCATCAGCGTCGCGCCGGCCATGCCCAGCGCGGCCCGCGAGGCGATGAGCATCTCCGGGGTGCGGGAGTACGCCGCCGCCACCGATGCGAGACAGAAGGCCGACGCGCCTATCAGCAAGAGCTTGCGCCGGCCGATGCGGTCTCCCAGCGTGCCCATCGTCACGAGCAGGCCGGAGAGCATGAAGCCGTAGATGTCCATGATCCACAGCTGCTGGACGCTGCTCGCCCCCAGCTCCGCGCTCAGGTGCGGCAGCGCCAGGTAGAGCACGCTGACATCCACCGAGATGAGCAGCGTGGGGAGCGCGAGCACCACCAGGCCAATCCACTCCCTGCGTCCCGCCAGGGAAGGCGCTCCACCCACGGCATCCTGCGACTTCGTCATCGCGTCACCCTCTCATGCTTCGGACATGGCCTCGACGAAACCCGGACACACGTCCAGACACGCCGTGACGGCGAGCCAGGGCTCACTCCAAGCCCTGGACAGCATCCAGGGCGAAGAGCGGTCAGCGGGAAATCGGGAACGAGCGGAGCTTCGGCGGACCTACCGCTTCACCGTCTCACGGGCGCGGTCCACCATCTGCCCCGCCCAGGGCTCGGAGCGGTGGCTCCACACCCACGCGGCGCCCAGGAAGCCCAGCCCGAGCAGCACGAGCACCAGCCGCGCCAGCATGGAAGGGCCCTGCTCGCCTTGCGCCATGACTAGCCCACCACCCGGTTGCGGCCCGTCTTCTTGGCCTTGTACAGGTTGGCGTCCGCCACCTTGATGAAGTGGGTGGGCTCCGTCATGTCCGCAGCCATCTCCGCCACGCCGATGGAGATTGTGACGGGAATCTCCTTCTCGTCGTAGAAGAAGGCCTTCTCCGCGATGAGCTTGCGAATCTTCTCCGCGAACAGGAGCGCCTTGTCCGGCCCGTCCTCGGGCATGACCACGGCGAACTCCTCGCCGCCGTAGCGCGCGAAGCACTGCTCACGGCGCACCAGCCGCTTGACGGACTGGGCCAGCTCCCGCAGCACGTAGTCCCCGGCCAGGTGCCCGTGGACGTCGTTGATCTGCTTGAAGTGGTCGATGTCGAACATCATCAGCGACAACGTGCGCTGGTACCTGCTGGAGCGACCCATCTCCCGCTCGAGGTACTCCAGGAAGAAGCGCTTGTTGTTCACGCCGGTGAGGCCATCGGCGATGGTCAGCGTGTAGATGGTCTCGTGGTACTGGGTCTCGATGTTGTCGCCATCGAGGAACTTGAAGATGGAGCCCCCTACCTTGATGAGGTCGCCGCTGCGAAGCGGCTGGGCCTGGAGCACTTCCTGGTCGTTCAGGTAGGTGCCGTTGGTGGAGCCCAAATCCTCCACCAGCATCTTCCCGCCCCGCCCCAGCACGCGGGCGTGCCGACGGGAGACGTTGTCCAGGTCCACCACGATGTGGTTGTGCTGGTCCCTGCCAATGGTCAGCTCGGAGTCGACAAGATACTTCTTGCCGAGCTCCGGGCCGTGAATCTGGACGAGGCAGCACTCGGTGCTGCGCTCAGAGCGCAGATCCAGGGAGGAAATCTTGGTGACGCGCGTTTCGTCGCCTGACATCGCCACCAAGGCTAGCACGACCCCCTTTTCGGAAGCCAAGCAACCCCAGCGGGAACCGTGCATCCCGGCGCGCCCGGGACATCCCCGACGGCGACCATGTCCCACATCTGGGGAGTCCCGCCCGGTGGGGAGGACGTGGCCGGGCGGTTGAGCACTCAACGAAGGCAACCGAGCAGGCCTCGGCGGCCTTGTCGCCTGAAGGGCGCGGACTAACGTCCGGCCCAACTATGTCCAAAGTCCTGGCGATGATTCTGGCGGGCGGCGCGGGTACGCGCCTGGAGCCCCTCACCCGTGAGCGGGCCAAGCCCGCCGTTCCCTTCGGGGGACGCTACCGCATCATCGATTTCGCCCTGTCCAACTTCACCAACTCGGGAGTCTACCGGGTCAAGGTGCTCACCCAATACAAGAGCGACTCGCTCAACAACCACCTGTCCCGCGCCTGGCGGATGTCCGCCTTCCTGGGCCACTACGTGGAAGCGGTGCCCGCGCAGATGCGCACCGGCGTGGACTGGTACAAAGGCAGCGTCGACGCCATCTACCAGAACCTCAACATCATCACCGACGAGGAGCCGGACTTCATCTTCGTCTTCGGCGCGGACCACGTGTACCGGATGGACACGCGGCAGATGCTCGACTTCCACGTGTCCAAGCGGGCCGCGTGCACCGTGGCGGCCATCCCCGTCCCGATTGAGCAGGGGCGTGACTTCGGCATCATCGACGTGGGCCCTGACGGGCGCATGCGCGCGTTCCTGGAGAAGCCCAAGGACCCGCCGCCCATGCCGGGCAACCCGAAGATGTGCCTGGCCTCCATGGGCAACTACCTCTTCACCACCGAGGTCCTGGTGCAGGAGGTGGTGCGCGACGCGGCCAACGAGACGAGCGCTCACGACTTCGGCAAGTCCATCATCAGCGAGCTGTACAAGACGGCGCCGGTGTACGTGTACGACTTCGCGCAGAACGAGATTGCCGGGCAGGAGGGCAAGGAGCGCGGCTACTGGCGGGACGTGGGGAACATCGACATCTACTACCAGTCCAACATGGAGCTGGTGGAGGTGGACCCCATCTTCAACCTGTACAACGACCGCTGGCCCATCCACACGCAGTCCAACAACTACCCGCCGGCCAAGTTCGTCTTCGCGGACAAGGACAACCAGAGGGTCGGCCACGCCACGGACTCGTTGGTGGCGGAGGGCTGCATCATCTCCGGCGGGCGCGTGAATCGCTCCGTGCTGTCCCCGAAGGTCCGCGTCAACTCGTACTCGGAGGTGGAGGCATCCATCCTCTTCGAGAACGTCACCATCGGCCGCCGCAGCCGCATCCGGAAGGCCATCATCGACAAGAACGTGGAGATTCCGCCGGGGACGACCATTGGCTACGACCCGGTGGAGGACAAGCGGCGCTTCCACGTCACGCCGGATGGCGTCGTCGTCATTCCCAAGGGCATGAAGGTGGTGTGAGCGGTCATGGTCTCATCGGGGGGCCTTCACCTGCGGCCAGCGCGCGACTCGGACCGTCGCGCGCTGTGGCGTGTCCACACCGAGGCGGTGGAGACGCTGTGCCAGGGTGTCTATGCCCCCGATGAGCTGAACACCTGGGTGAGCCTGCTCCGGCCAGAGGGCTATCTCCGGCCGGACCGGCCGCGCACGGTGCTGGTGGCGGAGCGAGGCCGGCGCCTCGTCGGCTTCGGCCAGCTCAACTGCCGCGCCGGAGAGCTGGAGGCCCTCTACGTGGTGCCGGACGAGGTGGGCCATGGCGTCGGCTCCCGGTTGCTCGCCGCGCTGGAGTCGGTGGCCTGGGGTGACGGCACGCCGCTGTTGGGCCTGGATGCCAGCCTCAACGCGGAGGACTTCTACCGGCACCGGGGCTACGTGTCGCTGCACCCAGCCAGACGGCCGCTGACGCAGCGGGTGCAGCTGGCCTGCGTGCGGATGCAGAAGCGCAGGCCCCTGGCCTCCTCGCTGCGCGAGCCGAGCGCCGGAGCGATGACGTCTACCTGAAGGCGGCCTTCACCTCGGGCTTGGCCAGGACCACCAGCGCCCAGATGCCGATGGGCAGGGCAAGGCAGCCACAGGTGCCACAGCATGGCACAAGCGACGCGATGGCACCCGCCATGGCCAGTCCGCGATTCTGGAGCTGCCGCATCTTGAACGCGCCGAAGAAGGTGAGCGCGTTGAGGAGGACGATGGGGCCGAACGTCGCCAACCGGCCCCCCATGGAGACGAACCATTCGATGGTTCCCCTGTTCTGCTCAATCGCGTCCCGGTACCGCGCCAGGTTCGGGTCGTTGAAGATTTGGTCCAGTTGCTCCGGACCCACGGGCGTCGCCATGTTGGTGAGGGCCCACAGGAACGTCACCGCGGAGGTGACCATCAGGAGGATGGCCGGCAGGGACACGGCCTCCTTCGGGTTCGTACCGGGGAAGCCATCTCCCGCGGGGACGCCGTATGTGTTCTCCATGTTTCCAGCTCCCGTGACGCGTGAAGGGTGCGTGGGCCCATGGCCCAGGACGGCGTGCATTCCAACCAGGAGACGGTGCGGGCACCAAGCGAAATGGCTCCGCACCGTCCCCCAGTCGTCGTCAGGCTCACGCCTTGAAGGTGAGCAAGGGCGCCAGCCGCGCCACCTCGCGGACGATGCCGGCCTTCACCTGCGAGTCGACGACAGGACGGATGGGCTTGTAGGCGGCGGGGGCCTCCTCCACCCGACGCTCCGAGCGCAAGGTGATGCAGTCCACGCCCTTCAGGCCCAGCGCCGCCTCGCTCTGGTCCGCCCCACCCCGTGACAGGGAGAAGCGCGAGCGCGCCCGCCCCGCGCCATGGGACGCGGACTCCAGCGCCCGCGCATCACCACATCCCACCATGAGGAAGGACGTGGCGCCCATGGAGCCGGGGATGATGACGGGCTGCTCGGCGCCCGCGGGGCAGGCGCCCTTGCGCGCCAACCAGCCCCCCTCGTATGGGAGGGTGAGGTTGTGCGGTATGTCGTAGACGAGCGGTGCCTCCACGTCGCCGAACAGCTCACGCAGCGTCTGTCGCAACAGCTCCGCGAGCAGCAGGCGGTTGAGGAAGGCATAGTTGGCGGCGGTGGCCTCGGCCTCCAGGTAGCCGGCGACGAGCGCCTCGTCCGCCAGCGGGAGGATGCCGCTCTCCGGGAAGGGAGCCCCCTGGGGCCAGGCCTTGCGGGTGCGCTCACGCCAGGCCACCCCGACGTGTTTGCCCACGTCGCGGCTGCCGGTGTGAATCATGAACGCCAGCTGCCCTTCGCGCACGCCCCACTCCCAGGCTCGCGCCCGGTCCTCGACGGCCTCCACGCGCTGCACCTCGACGAAGTGGTTGCCACCGCCGATGGTGCCGAGGCCCGCGTCGCGCACCACGCCCTCGCGGGTGAGCGCGTCCGGTGCCCAGCTCGGGTTGCCGTGCAGCGCGCCGCCCAGGTGGATTCGGCCCACCTCCGCGTCGAGCTGCGCCAGGTCCGCCGTTTTCGCGCAGCCCAGCGGTGCGTCCAGCGTCTCCAGGAGCCAGCCCGGGATTCCGTCGCGCAGCAGGGCCGTGGACGCTCGCGAGGACATCGCCACGTCCCTCGTGCCGAAGAAGTAGTGGCCCTTCATGCGCTCGACGAAGTCGTCTCGTCGCGCCAGGAAGTCCTCCACGGAGAGGTCCGCGACATGCAAGCGCATGCCGCAGTTGATGTCGGTGCCCACGGCGCCCGGGACGACGAGCCCCCGCGTGTGCAGCACCGAGCCGATGGCCACGCCGGAGTCGCCCGGGTGGAAGTCGGGGGTGGCGCGCACGCGCAGCACCTCGCCACCACCCGGGTGCTTCAGGGCGGCGAGCTGAGCGAGTTGTTGGAAGGCCTTGCCCTCGACGGGCAGGTCCGGGGGAAGAAGCACCTCGGCGGGTGGCGCGTTCGCGTCACCGAGGAGGCGCACGGTGTAGAGGTGACCGTCATAGGTCACCTCGAGCCCCTCGCGGGCAAGCGCCCGCAGGAGCCGATTCAGTTTCGGCTGCATGACCCAACTCAGGGAATGCCCCGGTGCTCGCGGACGAGCCTCTCGGGGAGACGTGGCGGAGAGAGATGGTGGACCTTGGGTCAGCAGCCGCGGTCGCCGGACGGCTCGAAAGCCATCCTCACCGCGCAGGGACGCGGGCCACACCGGAGGCTGACGAAGAAGTCCGCCGAGGCGGCCTCACGGCCACATTCCCCGCGCCAGGTCACGGTTCGCCGTGCCCCGATTTCCCCGCGCGAGGTCGCGGTTCGCCGCGCCCTGATTGACGCGACGGAAAGCGCCCGCTCGACCCAGCGGCACACGGCCGCGAGCCGAGCGTCCCGCCGCCGCCGTGTCGGGACGACTACACCGCTCCGGACAGGCCGCCGTCGACGTTGATGGCCGTGCCGCTGATGTAGCCACCCCGGGGCGACAGCAGGAAGGCAACGACGTCCGCGAACTCCTCGGCCCGCCCTACCCGCCCCAGGGGGATGCCCGCGTTGCGCGCCATCTCCGCCTGGAACGACTCCACCGACTTGCCCAGCTCCTGCGCCCGGCGCACCCACTGGCCGCTCTCGATGATGCCCACGAGCACGGCATTCACGCGGATGTTCTTCGCCCCCAGCTCCTTCGACAGCGCCTTCGTCAGCGCCATGCCCGCCGCGCGTGACACCGAGGACGGCGTCGACTGCGCCCCGGGGGACTTCGCGCCAATCGACAGCACGTTGACGATGGACCCGCCACCCGACTCGCTCAGGTGGGGCAGCACGTGCCGCGACGCGCGCACCGCCGCGAACAACTTGAGCTGGAGGTCCGTCTCCCACTCCGAGTCCGTCACCGAGGCGAACGGACGAGCCGCGGCGGTGCCGGCGTTGTTCACCAGCGCGTCCACGCGCCCCCACCGCGCATGGGCCGCGTCCACGAAGTGCTCTACTTCCCACGCCTTGGACACGTCCGCCTGCACGGCGAGGACGTCACCGCCCTCCGCGCGCAGGGCCGAGGCCGTGGCCTCCAGTCGCTCCGCGCCCCGGGCACACAGGGCGACCTTCGCCCCTTCCCGGACGAGCCTCCGGGCCACCGCCGCCCCCAGCCCATCCGAGCCGCCCGTCACCAACACCACCTTGCCACCCAGCTCCAGGTCCATGTGCGCACTCCTTCGCGGGCCACGGTACCGGAAGGTCGCGAGAGTCTCCGGCCTGGACACCGGTGCGTGGCTGATGACGCCGCGCACGCACCGGAGGCTACGCCATCACGCCGGCTGCTTCACGGGCACATGCCGCTTCTTGTCGAAGGCGGCCAGCGTGGTGGCGATCTCCTCGTTCACCAGCCGCAGCATGTCCTGCTTCTCGCGGAACGGGAGGAAGGCGCTCTTGAAGCCGGAGACGATGATGGTGGCCAGGTCATCCAGCGACAGGCCGAGCTCCTTGTGGGCCACCCACAGCTCCTTCGTCACCGTGGTGTCGGTGATGAGGCGGTTGTCGGTGTTGATGGTCACCCGCAGGCCGTAGTCGAAATAGAACTTCAGCGGGTGGGCGGAGAGGCTCGACACCGCGCCCGTCTGCACGTTCGACGTGGGGCAGACCTCCAGCGGAATCCGGTGGTCGTTGACGTAGTTGAGCAAATCCCCGTCTTCGCGCAGCCGCGTGCCGTGGCCGATGCGGTGCGAGCCCAGGTTGTGGATGGCCTGGGAGATGGACTCGGGGCCGTACGCCTCGCCGGCGTGGGCGGTGCAGTTGACGTTGTTCTTCAGGATGAGCTGGAAGGCATCCTTGTGGTCCTTGGCCGGGAAGCTCGCCTCGGCACCCGCGAGGTCGAAGCCGATGACGCCCCGGTTCTTGTAGGCCACCGACAGCTCCGCCAGCCGCATGGACGTCTGCGGATTGATGTGGCGGATGCCGCACACGATGACGCCGCACTTGATGCCCGTCTCGCGCTTGGCCACGCGCAGGCCCTCGAGCACCGAGTCGATGACCGTGGTCATCTTCAGGCCCTTCTGCAGGTGCAGCGCGGGCGAGTAGCGCACCTCCAGCCACCGCACGTTCTCCGCCGCCGCGTCCACCGCCAGCTCGTAGGCCGCGCGGTAGAGGGACTCCGCCGTCTGGAGCACGGAGAGCGTCACGTCGAACGCGACGAGGTACTCCTCCAGGCTCTCGCAGACCTCACCCATGTGGATGGCCTTGGCCAGTCCGTCCACGGTGTCCGAGGGCAGCTTGACCTTCTGCTGCTCGGCGAGCTCGAGGATGGTCTTCACCCGCATCGAGCCATCCAGGTGGCAATGCAGGTCCGTCTTGGGCAGGGCGTGCAGCAGCTCTTCCGTCACCGCCAGCGTGGGGGGCGGGACGAAGTCCGTCCGCCGGGCTCCAGAAGGGATGCCGGTGGCGCTGGGAATCTCGTCGTCACGAATCGTAGGCATGGTCGAACTTCCTTCCTTACGCCATCCTCCAAACCATGTCGCCCCGCGCGTGTCCATGCAGGCACCTCGCCCCCGCCCTCGCCCTGACATTGGTGATGGCCGTGGGGTGCCGGGAGCCCGCTGAGACGGCCTTCCGGTACTCCACGGATGCATCCTCCCGCGCCGGACTGACACCCCTGCCGGACGGGGTCCTCACCGGCAACGAGGCCGGCGCCGTGGTGCGGCTGGACCGCGCCGGAGCGGTGGTCTGGCGGGTGGCGCTCGGACGGGAGGTGGCGACGCGGCCCGTCGTGGCCGGCGACAGCGTCATCGTCGGAACAGTCGCCGGAGACCTGGTGCGGCTGGCCCTGGCGGACGGAGCGGAGCGCTGGCGCCTCACTGGCGAGCCCCCCGTCCTCACCCCCCTCGTCGTGGCGTCCGACGGAGCCTCGGTCTTCGTCGTGGCCCCGGATGGCGCGGTGCGTTCACACGCGGTGGACACCGGGAAGGTCCGGTGGAGGACGCCCCCGCCCAAGGCCGAGGAAGCCCACCTGGACGTCCGTCGCGGGCTCCCCTCCCCTGTCCTCGTGGACGGGCGGCTGGTGGTGGCGCTCGGGGACGCGGGGCTGGTGGCCCTGTCCTCGGAGGACGGGGCCAAGGCCTGGCGGCAGGAGGTCCGGGGCGTGCTGGGACTGGAGGTCTCCGGTGGGGTCCTCTTCGTCAGCACGCGAGACAAGCGCGTCTGGGCCTTGAAGGCCGGGGATGGCGCGCCCCTGTGGGAGCAGAGCCCCGCGAAGGAGCTCACCAGCCCGCCCTCCCTGGCCCTGGGCCTCTTGTGGGTGGGCGCGCGCGTGGAGGACGCCGCGGTGCTGGTGGCGCTCTCTCCAGAGGACGGGAAGGAAGTGGCGCGGGTGGGATTGCCGGACACGCTCACCACCTGCGTGGCGGAGGCGCCTGGCGACGTGCTGCTGGTGCCTACTCATGGACGACAGGGACGACTCGTGGCCTTGAAGCGACCCACGTGGGAGCGCGCGTTCTCCCTGCGCACGGACACGGCGCTGCGCTCACGGCCGGTGGTCCTGGGGGAGCAGGTGTTCGTGCTCGGCCAGGACGGCCGGGTGCTGTCGTGGAAGCTGCGCCCACCGGAGCCGGAACGCCGGCCGTGAAGCTTCCCGGCGCGACGTCGTCAGGAGGCCTCGCGAATGGGCGTCCTTTTTTCCGCGCCCGGCAGAAGAGGCCCTACACGCTCTCGGACTTCGCTGGTTCAAATCCAGCTCCCTCCGTCACAAGAGGGATAGCCAAGCGGTCAACGGCACCAGATTTCCATCTGGCGGTTCATCCTCACGGCTTCCTCACTCGGGCGCGGAAGAAACCCCACACGTTCCCCCGCTAGCCTGGCATCAGGAAGCGGGCGATGACGCGCTTGAGTCCCACGGCGCCGCCGAACTCCACCGTCACCTTGGCATTCGGCCCCGAGCCATCCGTGGCGACGATGCGGCCCACGCCAAACTGCTCGTGTCGCACGCGCATGCCGCGCACGTCCCCGCTCACCGCGTCCATGTCCGACGCCTGCGAGTAGGAGCGGTCGATGCGCGGCCCGTCGTCCTCGTCCCAGGTCCGCTTGCGCGGGGGGGCCATGGGCGCGGGCCGGGGCGGCTCCGGAATGTCCTGCTCGCTGATGCCGAACAGCTTGGGCGGCACGTCTCGCAGGAAGCGACTGGGCTGGTTGTAGCGCAGCTCACCGAACAGCGAGCGGCACTGCGCCAGGCTCACGAAGAGCCTCTTTCGCGCGCGGGTGAAGCCCACGTAGCAGAGGCGCCGTTCCTCGGCCATCTCCTCCCCGTTGTCCGGGTCCTCGCCCTTCAACGCGCGCGAGTGAGGGAAGACGCCGTCCTCCAGGCCCGTGAGGAACACCGCGTCGAACTCCAGGCCCTTGGCCGCATGCAGCGTCATCAAGGCCACCCGGCCCTCACCGACCTCCGCGTCCGCATCACCCACGAGCGAAATCTGCTCCAGGAACGCCTGGAGCGGAGGCGTGTCCGCCGACAGCGGCGCGGCATCCACCTCGGGCGGCACCTCCGCGGGGGGATTCGCCGCGGCGGCCACAGACGCGGCCGCGCGGTTCAAGTCGAACTCCTGCGCGGCGCCCAGGAACTCGCGAAGGTTCTCCGCGCGAGTCGTCGCCTCATCGCTGCCCTCCGCGACGAGCGTGTCCACCAGCTTCGTCTCGCGCAGCATCTCGTCCACGGCGCTCGCCGCGTCCGTCGTCCCCTCCGCGTAGGCGTTCAGCGACTTCAGCAGCGCATGGAACGTGCGCAGCCGCTTCACCGCCGTGCTGTTCAACGCGGGGATGCGCTCGGGCTCAGCGAGGACCTCGAACAGGCTCTGGCCCTGGGTGTTGGCGTAGTCCGTCACCCGCTCCACCGTGGTGTCGCCGATTCCGCGCGCGGGCGTGTTGATGATGCGCAGCAGGTCCGCGTCCGAGCGCGGGTTCACCATCAGCCGCAGGTACGCGGAGGCGTCCCGCACCTCCGCTCGGTCATAGAAGCTGCGCCCGCTCACCAGCGTGTACGGCACGCGTGCCAGCCGCAGTCCCTCTTCCAGCACACGGCTCTGCGCATTGACGCGGTAGAAGACCGCCATGCTGGAGTACTTGATGAAGCCCTCCCGCTGGAGCGCGAGAATCTGCCGCGCCACCTCCTGCGCCTCCATCCGCTCGTCGCGGTTGAGCATGAGCTGGAGCGTCTGGCCCGCGGGCCGGTCCGACCACAGCTTCTTCTCCATCCGCCGCGTGTTCTTCCGGATGACCTCGTAGGCCGCGTCCAGGATGTTCCGGTCCGAGCGGTAGTTCTGCTCCAGCTTCACCACCTTCGCGCCCGGGTACTCGCGAGGGAAGTTGAGGATGTTGTCCACGTCCGCGCCGCGCCAGCGGTAGATGGACTGGTCGTCGTCTCCCACCACCACCAGGTTCGCCGACGGCGGCGGCGCCAGCTGCTGCAAGAGCGCGTACTGCACCGGGTTGGTGTCCTGGAACTCGTCCACCAGCACGTGGTGGAAGCGGCGCCGGTAGTTCTCCAGCACCTCCGGCCGCTTGCGGAACAGCGTCACCAGCAGGAGCAGCAGGTCGCCAAAGTCCACGGCGTTGGCCGCGCGCAGCCTGTCCTGGTAGGCCCGGTACACCTTGTGGACCAACTGGCCGCGCTCGTCGCCGGGCGCCACCTCCATGTCCTCGGGCAACCGGGCCGCGTTCTTCTCCTGGTCGATGCGGCTGAGGATTTCGCGCGGCTGCATGGACTGCTCCAGCCCCGCCTCCCGCATGGCCCGCTTCACGACGTTGAGCTGGTCCCCGTCGTCATAGATGACGAACGAGCGGGTGAGTCCCACGTGCTCCGCCTCGCGCCGCAGAATCATCGCCGCGGCCGAGTGGAAGGTGCTCACCACCAGGTCGTTCGCCTGGCGTCCCAGCAACTGCACCAGGCGCTCGCGCATCTCCCGCGCCGCCTTGTTGGTGAAGGTGACGGCGAGGATGCGCCACGGGAAGACCTCTTGGACCTTCACCAGGTGCGCCACCCGGCGGGTGATGACGCGCGTCTTGCCGCTGCCGGCGCCCGACAGGACCAGGAGCGGGCCCTGCTGGTGCAGCACGGCCTCGCGCTGGGGAGGATTCAGGTCTTCGAGGAGGGCGGATTCGTGGGCGTTCACGGTGGGACTCAAGGCGAGCCTCTGCTTCTAACGTCTTTCTCCGTCCGATGGGCGTCCTTCCACCACCCCGGTACGCCCGGCCGGTCCCCTGGCTTTTCGCGCTCGGGTATATAGGGCGAAACACCATGTCCGACTCCTCTTCAGGTCCCCCTTCGCGACCCTCCCAGGCCGCACTGGAACGCTACGCGGAGCTCTTCAACCAGAGCCTCACGATGCGCCACTTCGGCGCCTCTGTGTCCTTCCCCGAAGGCCGCAAGGTCGTCGTCTCCCTGGCCGAGCTGCGGCCGGAGCACCGAGGGGGCGTGGGCAGCGCCGCCGCCGTCAACGGAGGCATCCTCGCCGCCCTCTTCGACCTGGCCATCGGCACCTGTGGCGCACTGGTGGACCCCAGCCGCCGCTGCGCCACCGTGCAGCTCTCCATGAGCTTCGAGCGGCCCGTCACCGGCGACCACCTCCGCGTGGAGGCCGAAATCGACAGCCAGGGCCTCACCCTCCTCTTCGCCACCGCCCGCGTGTACGACGCACAGGACAGGATGTGCGGGCGCTGCCAGGGCGTCGTCCGCCTCTCCAACCTCCCCTGGTCTTCTGGGGAAAGCCCCGCCATCAACTGACCCTTGACCACCCCTCCGCACATCTTCCCGGTTTCCGACGATATGTCCGCCACGGACACACGTTACCCGGGGACCGGGGAGCGGCCACGTCCCGGAGACGCTTCAGAGCGACGGGAAGACGGCATGAGTGCAGCCGTGCAGGGCCTGCGGATGACGACGGTTCGACTACCGAGGGAAGCCGAGGAGCCGATGGAGGCGTCGCGCGGGACGGACGAGGAGTCCCTGTCGCGCAAGGCCCTCGCCGGGGACAGGGGCGCGTGGGACGCACTGGTTGCGCGCCACCACCGTCGCGTCGTGGTATCGCTGCTGGCCCGAGGCGTCCGGGTGGACCGGGCGCACGAGCTGGCCCAGGAGACGTGGGCCCGGCTCATCCAACAACAGCAGCGAGGGCTGCTGACGGAGCTGCGCCTGCCCAACCTCGCCCTCACCCAAGCGGCCTTCCTGGCCGCGGACGATGCCCGCCGCGTCCGGCGAGAGTCCATCTCCGGGGCGGTGGAGGAATTGCCCGAGCGTCAGCACCCCGTGGACCCGGCCGTGTCCGCCGAGCGTCGCCTGCTTTCCGAAGAGCAGTTGTCCCGCGCCCATGCCGCGCTCGCCCAGGTGTCGCCGAGCGCGCGGAGCGTGTTTCTCCTGGCCTGTGACGGCCAGGAGCTACCCCATGCCGAAGTCGCCGCGAAGGTCGGTCTCTCCGTCCAGCGCGTGCGGCAGATCCTGTGCGAGGTCCGGAAGAAGCTGCGGACCGCGCTCGAGGAGGAGACCCATGCTTAAGCCCCACCTGACCCGCGACTCCGCGGAGCAATACATCCTGGGCGCACTGGCCCCGGAGAAGGCGGCGGCGTTGGAGGCCCACACCCTGGAGTGTGAGCCTTGCGCCGTGCTGCTGCAGGAGGAGGCCCTCCTGTCCGAACAGCTCACCGAGGCGGCCAGCACCTTCCCCCGGGAAGAGCGCGTCGTGCGTCCGCTCGCGTGGCACGCCAGGCGCGCGGCGACGGGCGCGGCCATCGCGGCCCTGGCGGCCGCGGCCTCGCTCACGCTGGTGCTGTTGACCGGCGACAAGCCGGCGCATCCGTCGGTGCCCGACAGCCTGGATGCGAATCCCCCCACGCTGGCCCTGGAGTTGGACGAGGGCGACGCTCCGACGAAGTCGAACGTCGTCGCCTGTCCGGACCTGGCCACGCAGGACTTCTGCACGCGCAAGGCCGCCGAGCGCGGCCTGCTCGTCATGAATCCCTGGGGCACCGCCGAGGTCCCCCGCTACGAGGCCCGGACCGGCCTCCCCGAAGGCGCGCTGAGCGCGCGCCAGCCCGTGTCGCTGTGAGGACGCCCGCCATGGACTTCCGGAAGAACCTCGTCGCCCTGCTGCTCGCCCTGGCCGCTCCGGTGGCCGTGGCGCAGTCGTCGGGCGGCGCCCAGAAGCTGCCAGTCGGTTGGTACGTCACGGAGAGCGCCCCCAAGCGCTACGAGGCGGGGGTCGACAACAGCGAACCCTGCGAGGGCGCCCGCAGCGCCTACCTGCGCTCGCTGTCGCTCGACGAGGCGGGCTACGGCACCTTCATGCAGGCCTTCGGCGCGCAGGACTTCCGCGGCAAGCGGCTGCGCTTCTCCGCCGCCGCGCGCGTGAAGGACGTGGACGGCTGGGCCGGCCTGTGGATGCGCGTGGAGGGGCCTGACCCGAAGCAGCCGCTCGCCTTCGACAACATGCAGTCGCGCGCGCTGGTCGGCACCCGGGGCTGCAAGCGCTACGAGGTGGTGCTGGACGTCCCCAAGGAGGCCACCACCATCATGGCCGGCCTCATCATGAGCGGCACGGGCCAGGCGTGGCTGGACGGCGTGCGCTTCGACATCGTGGACAACACGGTGCCCGTGACGGACCTGCTCGCCGCGCGCCCGCTGGTGGCCTCCACCGGCCCCGCCGGGCTGGACGAAGTCGCGCCCGTGGCCAAGAACGAGCAGGTGCCCCTGGGCCGCGTGGGCGACATCTGGTTCAACCATGGCCGCGTCGCGGCGGACAAGCCGTACACCCGGCGCGCGGATGGCGTCTGGGTGAGCATCCTCTCCGAGGAGATCTACGAGCACGGCATCGAGGTGACGGGCACCTTCGGCCAGCGTCAGCTGGAGCTGAAGGTGAGGGCTGGCACCTCGAAGACGCTCATCGATGGCACGTGGGGCGGAGAGCCCGTCAGCATCGCGCTCTCTCCGGACACCCTCACCATGAAGTGGGGCCGGCTGACGCGCGAGCTGCAGCGGGACAAGAACGCCGCGGTGGACAGCACCTGCAACCGCTACCAGGTCAACGAAGGGCCGCGCGTCATGGACCAGATTGACGTGTGCGGCGCGGCGCTCGGCACCAAGCCTCCCGCGGCCCAGCTCGTCACGGCCTTCCTGGCCAATGGCTTCCGCCGCAGCATGCCGGCTCGCAACTTCCCCATCCCGCAGCCGCCCGTGCTCAGCCGGGAGGCGCTCGACACGCAGCGCACCGGCACTCCGAATCAGTAGCAGCCCGGGAAGTGAGGGGCCCCGCGCTCACCGCGAGGGCCCCGTCCCGCGAAGTCAGAAGGCGAAGTCCCGCTCCAGCGTCTCGCCGCCAGCCTGCACCGTGAGGTGGGCGGAGCGCGCGCCGGTGGAGGACGCCGTGGACAAGTCGAACGCCAGGCCCTCGGGTCCGGACGTGGGCTTGAGCGAGGGACGGCCGGGACTGAGGAACACCGCCGCCGTCACCGTCCGGCCCGTCAGGGGCTGCACCAACAGCCGGACGCGCTGACGCTCGCGAACCAGCACCACCCGAAACTCCCGCCGCTCCTCCAGCACCTCCCGGTGCTCCGGGTGGCGCGCCGCGGAGGGACGCTGAGAGGCCGGCTCACGCGAAGAGCGCGCGGCGCGGGCCATCGTCCCGTCGCCCTCCTCCAGCTCCAGGGCCTCTTCAATCGCGTCGTCGCCCTCGCCCAAGGCCAGCACCGCCTGGGCGCACTCGCCACAGCGGGCCGTATGCGCATCCATCCGCTCGCGCTCGTCGGCGGACATCATGCCCATGTCGAAGCGCCAGAGGTCATCTTGCGTGAGATGGCGACGCGGGGGCGCATCCACGGGCGCCGCATCCGCGATATCCGCGCGGCACTCGACACAGCCCTGGATGTGGGGAGTGGGTGCTTGGGGCCCGCCTGTCCAGGTGGCCACCAGGTCATCGCAGCCGGCCCGGGAACCAAACCACCAGGCCTTGTCCTGCTCCGCGGAGTCGAGCAGCTCCAACTCCTGACGGCGCTGCGGGTTGAGGGGGATGAACCAACGGGCTCTGGGGCGAAGCGACGAATCCAGGCTCCCGAGCGACTCCAGATAGCGGTCTCGATTTCGAGCGGCCTCGCCATCCAAGGCACCGTGGAACCCCTCCCAGGCGGCCAGCGCGAATGCGGCGGAGGCGGCCCTGTCCCGAGCGGCAAGTCCCTCCAGCGCCGAGGCCCGCCACACCTCCGCCTCGTCACCCCCGTCCAGCGCCACCTCCATCGCTTCTTCCGCAGCCCTCAACAGCACGGGCTGGAGCGCCTGCGGTTTCTGCGCCTGGAGCCAGGTCTCCACCCCCGGTCGACCGAGACCTCGAAGGGCGGCCTCCACACCTTCCGCCCCCAACCGGGTCGCCCTCCTCAGAAAGTCCCCAGCGGCCTCGAGGACGACTCCTGGTGAGGTGGACCCGGCGGTGAGAACAGAACGACGGGCGGCGTAGCGAGACATGGCATCGGTCTTCATGACTTCATTCCTCCTGAATACCCCGGGGTGTGTCCGGGAAGGAGGCTCACGCTTCCTCCCCTCGTGGCGACTCTCGCTGGAGATCCAGCAGGTAGAGCTTCAAGTAGGCCTGGGCGCGGCTGACGCGCTTGTAGGAGTTGACCACGGTGATGTTCAGCCGACGTGCGCATTCCTCGTGATCCTCCACGTCCTCGTGGTGATACAGCTCCCATGCCGAGGCTTCCTTGGGGTGCTCCTGCTGGAGTCGCGCGAACGCGGCCCAGTACAGCTCCTGGGCGTCCGCGCGCTCCTCGGTCCTCCGGCCCAGCTCCACGGCGCGAGACCGCTCCGACGGAGACTCTTCCATGGCGTCATCGGGGTCCGACGGAGGCGCCGCGAGCTCCTCGCGGTGCCGCCGGTAGAAGTCGATGGCGACGTGCTTGACGATGCGCAGGAAGAACGTCTTGGGAGACGCGCTCCGGCCCGGCATCTGCTGGGAGATGCCACGGAACTGATCCAACCCGCGGTCGAGGAACTTGCCGACCGCGTCCTGGAAGAGCTCGTCCGAGTCCGCTGGGGACCCACGGCCGTAGCTCGCCTGAATCTTGCTGATGACGTACCGGGCAGGCCGGTTCCATCGCTGGACCAACGTACCGAGCGGGCCTCCAATGGGCTCGCCCGTGGCGCGGCGGCGGACCACCTCCGCGAACAATTCGTCATCCGTGAGCTGCTCGAACACCGGAAGGACCTGAGGGCTGTGCCCGGAGAACCACCCCGGGAGATGGGGTTACAGGGATGTGGCGCGGCAAGGTACCACGTTGGCATCCGCAGGCAGCCTCCGAGTGGAGCAGAGGACCCCGGCCACCCGGACGACCGGACAGACGGAGCACCCGAGGAGGCCCGACCCTCGACGCGCCGATTTCCTGACAAACTATCCCTCAGGAAACGCGGGCGGGGAGCGGGAATTTTCCGCGTCAGGAACCCGGAAAGGTCGCGTCCCTGGCCGCATCGCTTTCGAGCGCCCGGCCCGAGAGGCCCTACACGCAGTGGTTCGACTCCACGCACCCACCTTCGGGTGGATGACGCCGGGCGGTCCGGCACTGAACTCGTAAATCAGCCCACCGGCCTCTCGACTCGGGCGCTCACCCTCTCTCTTGAAGGAACCGTGTCATGTCCCCCCGCACCATCGTCATCGGAGATCTCCATGGCTGCCACGACGAGGCCCTGGAGCTGCTCGCCAAGCTGGGGGCCACGTCCAGCGACCGCGTCATCTTCGCCGGGGACCTGGTGGACCGGGGCCCCAAGCCCCGTGAGTGCGTGGAGCTGGCGATGCGGCACGAGGCCATCCTCGGCAACCACGAGGAGAAGCACCTCCAGCAGCGCCACCGCGAGGATGACCGGCTGCTGCCGGACCACCTGGCGACGCGCCAGGCGCTCGACACCGAGCACTTCGACTGGATGGCGGGGCTGCCCCACTACATCCGGTTGCCCGAGCACAACGCCCTCATCGTGCACGCCGGCATGCTGCCCGACCTGCCCGTCGAGAAGCAGGACCCCTACCACCTGCTCCACGCCCAGTGCATCCAGCCGCCCGGCAAGAAGAGTTGCTGGCCGTCCAAGGCACCGGCGGGCTGGAAGTTCTGGACCCATCACTGGACGGGGCCCGAGCGGGTCATCTTCGGACACACCGTCTTCGACCAGCCGCTCGTCACCGAGCACGCGGTGGGTATCGACACCGGCTGCGTGTATGGCCGCTCACTGACGGCGGTGGTGCTGCCCACGTGGGAGCTCGTCTCGGTGCCGGCCCGGAGAAGCTACAAGGGTGGCAAGGACGTCGCGCGGTTCCCCGTCCACGGCGACGTGTGCGTCTTCTCCTGAGCACCCGCGCCTGACCGCCACCTGGTGGCGGAAACCCACACAGCTTCGCGCCCGGCCGACGGGGCCAGACACGCCTGAGAGGTGCGGGTTCGAGTCCCGCCGAGGCCGTCAGGCCTCGTAGTTCAACTGGCAGAACACTGGACATTCAATCCAGCAACACAGGCCTCGTCACTCGGGCGCACCCTCTCCTTCCCTCTCATCCCAGCTTCGCGCGGGTGGCCGTGCCTTGAGCACGAAAGGCCCCCGTGCGTTCCACGCGCGGTGCACTCCCCTCACGCCCCTGGGCGCCTGGGGTCCGCCCCGCGCCTGACCCGCCGCACGTCCCGAAAGGTGGCACCCCATGACGACCACGACGCAGAACACCTCGCTGCTGCCCGAGACGCAGCGTGGCCCCGCCGAGCGCCTGTTGGACCTGGTGCTCAGTGGCTCCGCGCACCTGTGGCACAACCGGCCGGGACTGGACGTGGGCGGCACGTGGGTGGCCGCGGCGCACGCCACGCCCGCGCAGCGCGCGGTGGGCAAGCCGGTGAAGCCGGGCCTCTTCGTGCCGGCGGCGGTGAAGCTCTACCGACAGCTCCTGGAAATCCACCGGCTCAACTCGGAGCTGATGGCGCACTTCGCGTCGTACGCGCTGACGCAGACGGACTGGCGTGACCTGAAGGTGGCCACGTGCGCGCTCATGCTGGTGCAGGAGCACGCGGGCCAGCCCGTCGTCGGCGAGGACGGGAAGGTGGCGTTCCACGACGACGACTGGCGAGCCATTGGCGAGGCCATGGTGCTGCATTACGAGCGCAAGTCCACGCGCATGCTCACGCCCAAGGCGGTGCTGCGAGTGGCGGAGCTGCTCGAGCTGCCGGACATCGCGAGCCTCAACCGTGAGGCGGGCTTCGGTGACCCTGCGTCCCGCAAGGCGCCCATGGGCCGCTGGAAGCGCGTGGCGTCCCGGTGGCTGGCGGCGCGTGAGGCCAACCTGCCGATGCTCCAGGGCCTGGTGAAGGCGGGCTACAAGGAGACGCTGAAGAAGCTGGCGCGCAAGGCGGGGTACAAGCCGCGCGCGCAGGGCTTCTTCGAGGTGCTCGGCTGGAAGCAGAAGCAGGCCGAGGGCGGGCACCGCACGGTGGGCCTCAACGGGCTGACGTTGGTCAAGAGCCAGCGCTTCGACGGGTTGTCGGAGGCGGAGATCTGCGAGTGGATCGAACTGGAGCGCCTCTCCTACAAGGAGGTGGTGGGCCGGCTGCCGAAGGACCTGGGCATGACTCCGGCCATCATGGCGGCGCTGCTGCCCTCGTTGTCGGACCGTGACTTGCGGCTGATGACGCCGACGCTCGAGGAGCTGGGGCTGTTGGCGGAGCCCTCCGTGCGCGGGCGCTGGGAGCAGGCCGTCCAGACGGCGACGGACCAGCGCGCGCTGAACATCGCGAAGAACGTGCGCAGCGACGTGCTGCGCCAGAAGCTGGAGGAGGCGAGCGACAACGCGGCACGACAGGCGGTGGCGGAGGCGACGGCGGAGACCGACGTGAGGGTGATGTTCCTCATCGACAAGTCGGGCTCCATGGAGGGCGCCATCGAGAACTCGAAGGAGGCGCTGGCGCGCATCCTCGCGGGCTTCCCGGTGGAGAAGTTGCACATCGCGGCGTTCGACACGATGGGCACCGTCCTCAAGCCGAAGGCCGCCAACCGCACGGCGGTGCAGCACATGCTCGAGCGGCTCAAGGCGTCGGGCGGCACGACTCACGCGGCCGGGGTGCATGCCCTGCACCGCGACGGCGTGAAGGTGCCGGAGGGGGCGAAGCTGGTGGTCATCGTCGTGGGTGACGAGGCAGGCGAGGCGGGCGACCAGTTCGCTCGGGCGTTCCGCGACTGCGGCTACACGGTGGCGGCGCTGGCGTTGCTGGTGAGCGTGGCGGGGGCCCGTGGCAACACGGTCCGCACGTGCGCGAGCTTCATGAAGGTGCCCTTCAGCGAGGTGAACGTGGACCAGTTCGCGGACCCCTACCAGGTCCCCCGGGTGCTCAAGGCGCTGCTGGATGCGCCGACGCAGCCCGGTGCCAGCCAGTCCGGCTGGGTGGAGCGGGTGATGCGCACGCCGCTGTTGAAGGTGGCGTGAACCCGAAGTCGTGGTGACAAGGAGGCGGCATGGACTACCGGAAGTTCCTCGGGAAGGTGGAGTCGGCGGTGCTGCCGTATCTGGGCGGCGGCACCGTGGACACCGCTTCGCGCCGCCTCCGTGTCACCGCCCCCGTGGCGCCGGGGTGGTGGCGCTTCGAGGTGAAGGGGCGGGAGGCCACGGCGCGCGAGCCGGCCGGGCCGGAAGGTCTGGACAGGCTGCCGCGCGTGCGGGGCCACATCTGGGGCTCGCGGCTGGTGCGCGAGGGCGCGGTGGCCGAGCCCCTGGAGTTGATGCCGGAGGAGGAGCCCTCCGTGCTCGCACCCGTGAGTGCCCGGCGCTGGCATGACGGCTCACTGCTGTTCGACGGAGTGGACTTCGAGGGCGAGGCGGAGGACCAGGCACGCCGTGCCCTGGAGGAGGGCCAGCCGCTCTCCAGCGTGAAGGGCGTGAGCGCGCCGCTGCGGGCGGCCTTTGGCTACGCGCTCTTGGGGTCGGCGGCGCGGACGCTGGGCATCCGCTTCGCGCCAGCGGAGACGCGTGGGCAGGTGCTGCGGGTGGCCGAGCAGGGCCGGGCCGAGGCGGAGTCTTGTCTGCGGGCACTGGTGGCGGAGCGAGAGGCCCATCAGCGCGCGCTCGCGGCGAGGCTGCTCGCGGCGAGCGTGCAGGCGCAGGCGACGCAGACAGCGGAGGCAGCGCGGGCACGTGCCGTGGAATTCGCGGAAAGGGCTCGGCGCCACCTTGACGGCGCGGGCGCTCGACACGGACGGGGCGCGCCGGTGGGTGACCACTCGCGCGCGGAGGTCGCACTCCAGGGCGCGGGGGCGCGGTTGCTGAACCATCGAAGGATGGCGGGAAACCAACTGGAGGTGACGTTCGCCTTCATGGGGGAGCGCTTCATCTCCGTCGTCGACGCGGGCACGCTCCAGGTGTTGGACGCGGGTGTGTGTCTGGCGGGCGCGGACAGCGAGGTGACGCTGGAGAGCCTGCCCTCGGTCATCCGCGAGGCCATCGAGACGGACGTCCTGGTCATCACCCGGCACGGGTGACGCGAGGAGAGGAGGAGTCATGTCGATGCAAGAGGTGTGTCTGCTCATCGGTCAGGACGAGGAGGTGCTGTGGTGCGAGACCTCCGACAGTCCCGTCCTGCTGCCCGACTCCCGCACACGGTGGGAGGCCATCTGGTACTGGCGTCACGAGCTGGTGGAGGTGGCGCACAGCCACCCCGAGGGCCCGCTCGGCTTCTCCACCGAGGATGAGACGACGATGACGGCGCTGACGGAGGCGCTCGGTCGCGCACCGCGCTTCTCCGTCGTGGCCCCCGGCGGAATGGTCGCCCGCGTCGAGGGCCGCGATGTCTGGGTCTCCGATGAGCCCTGGTGGGCCGAGCCCTTGCGCGAAGTCTCGGGCATGACCCACTCGCCCATGGCGCGGGCATGAGGCACCCCGCTCAGCTCGGGTGACGCCACAGCTCCTTGAGGTCCTCGGGGAGCTGGTCCATGACATCCTCGGCCTCCCCTTCGCTGATTTGATCTCTCACGGCGTTGAGGACCGCGCGAACCACGGGCGCCACCGCGTCAGGGTTGAGGGCCAGGTCCTCACCCACGCGCTTGAGCAGCTCCTCACGGCCGAAGCCTCCCGGCAGTTCGTCCTCGTGACGCTCGCACCGATGCAGCAGCTCCGTCAGCTTGCTGGGGAGCTGCGCCTCCAGGTCCTCTGTCTCTTCGCTGTTGATGCGCTGCTCCACCGCGCAGAGCACCGACACGGCGGCCTGCTCCGCCACCGCGGGCGACATGCCACCGCGCTCGCACAGGTGTTTGATGAAGGCCCGGTAGGTCTGGCTCGCATGCGCGGCGCTTCGCCGGGCACGTCGGGCCTCGATGGACAGCTCGCCACGCGCGCCTTCTGGTGAAGCCCTCCGGCCCTCTTGCTCCCGCTTGTCCGTCATGACCTGTCCTCCCGATGTGCCTTCGTGGACATCAGGTTGCCCACGGGGCCCGGGAGGAGCATCACTCGACCTGAGCGGAGGACGGGCCGCCGTCTCCCCGCCCGCTACGCGGCTTTGCGCACGTAGGTGTCATACAGCGCGCCGAAGAAGAACCGCCCGAAGCGCAGCAGCGCCGACAACCGACGCTGCGTGTCCCGAGCGCTCGGCACGCGCAGCGTGGAGAGCTGCACGGCGAAGTCCTTCGCGTTCAACCGCAGCAGCCCTCGCGCGATGCAGGGCCCCGAGGCGTCACTCCCCTGGTGCACGAACACGAGCAGCCGCGTGGTGTCCACCCAGAGGTCGAAGCCCGCGTCATCGTGGACGTCCTTGTAGCCGTCGAGGAAGAAGCGCTCGCCCGACTCCGCCACCAGGGGAAGCTGGTAGTGCATCCGCCGTCCGCCCGGTCGCGCCGCCTCCCGGGTCATCAGGTGGAGCTCGCCTCGCTCCACGGTGAGAGGCCGAGGAGACAACGACAAGGCCTCCACCACGCCGGAGAGCCCCAGGGGATGCAGCGGGTCCTCCAGCGTGCGCTCCAGGTCATGAGTCTCCACCGTGAGGACGAAGCGCAGGTGGGTCGCGTCGATGCGCTTCGGGTCTCCCGCGACGAGCGCGTTCTCCTCCACCGCGCCGGAGATGGAGCCGTACATCGTCTCGGTGAAGCGCACGCCCACCGGCGCCCCAGCTCCCGCCTCCAACTCCTCCGTCGCGGGGGTGTAGTCGATGTGCCACCCGTGCCGCTTCGCCATCAGCGAGACACAGCGCTCGGCCACGGCGGAGAGGGTGAACAGGGGATTGGTCCCCAGCGGCCTCGGAATCACCGAGCCGTCGCTGACATAGAGCCCTTCGTGCACCTCGGTGCCTGCCTCGCGGGAGAAGACACGTCCCTCGTGGTCCACGACACCCGCACTGGCGTCCTCGGCCATGACGCAGCCACCGAGCGGATGCGTGCAGAGGACCTCATGGCCGGTGAGCCGATTCCACAGCGGGTTGCGAACGAAGGTCCCACCCAGGGCCGCGGTGGCCTCGCGCAGTCGCCGGTCCACCCGCTCCAGCTCCGGCTGCGTGCCCACGTCAGGCCAGCTCACCCGCACCCGGTCGCCCTCCAGCCGCAGTTCACCAGTGCCCGCGTCGTGGGACATGACGAGGAAGGTCTGCGTGTTGCGCATGGCCCCGTGGTACGGCCCGCGCACCGCGCTGTCCGCCACGCGCGCCAGCTCCTCCAGCTTGTCCCTCAGCCCCTCGTCCGTGTCGTCTCCGGCCACCGCGGCCGCGGCGGCGAGCAGACCCAGCATGGGCCTTCCGAACGCGCCCGGCATGGCGCCGTTCTCGATGACCATGCCGTCCTCCTGCCGGAACGTCCCGCGCTCGTCGATGATGCCGCTGATGGTGGGGCCCACGGGCTCGCGGCCCTCCACCGGGTGGGTGCCATGGCCCACGCCGTTGATGGGGACGTCCGTGTTGTAGCCGAACGCCATCACATCGCCGTTGGCGCTGAAGCGCTGACCCAGCCTCCGCGACAGCGGCAACCCCAGGGCCTGGGAGCGCAGCAGGATTTCCGCCGTGCCCATGGTGCCCGCCGCGAGGACGACCATGTCCGCCGTCACCCAGAGGTCCGGCGCCTCGAAGCGCTCACGGCCGCTGTTCATCGGCCGGTAGTAGATGCGCCAGCGTCCGCCATCGCGCGCCAGGTAGCGCACGCCCACCTCGGTGAAGAGCTTCGCGCCATGACGGTGCGCATCCGGCAGGTAGTTCATCAGCACGGAGTTCTTCGCGCCCTGATTGCACCCGGTGAGGCAGTCACCGCACAGCGAGCAGGCGCCCTGGCGCACGCCCGCTTCATTCACGCCACCCGCGAAGGAGATTGCCAGGGGCGGACGCCGGAAGGTGCCACCCAGGTGGCGCGCGGCGCGCTCCATCGCTTCAAGTGAAGCCAGGGGCGGCGAGGACTCCGGATAGGGCGTGGGACGCAACATGCGCTCGGCCCAGGTGAACCCGTCTTCGAGGCGACCCGGCACATCCTCGCGGAGCGCCTCCGGCCAGCGTGCGTCCTGGAACACGCGCGGGTCCGGCCGCAGCGTGACGCCCGCGTTGATGAGCGATGTGCCGCCCAGGCCGCAGCCCGTCACGACGGCCACGTCTCCACCCCGGTGCAGCTCGAAGAGGGCCGTGGAGCGTCCCAGGTCCACGCCGCTCTCGGCCTCCAGATGTATCTGGAACTCCTTGGCGAAGTCCGCCTCCGTGCGTGGGTAGTCGCCCGGTTGCAGCTCCCGTCCCCGCTCCAGGACGCACACCTGGCGCCCCGCTCTCGCGAGCCGGCTGGCGGTGATGGCGCCGCCATAGCCCGACCCGATGACGACCACGGAGTAATGGGACTCCAACTCACTCCACCGTGCTGACAGCCTCCGCATCGGCACTCCCAATGGCGACCCCCGCCCTCGCTTCCCCCCCGGAGTACGGTGCCAACGCCCTGGCACTGCTTCCCGCGAAGGCGGCCGGGGTGACGTCCGCCCGAGCAGCCTGGCGCCCGGACCACGACCCCGTCATGAGGACTTCGGACATAGAGGGGGACGGGCCCGCGGTCAAATCCACGGGGGTGCGTCACTCCAACTCGGCCGCCTCGCCGTCCGCGCGCCTGAGCGCGTTCACCAGCCGGTGCGCCTGTCGCGTGGTCTCCGGCTCGCGGTACTTCGGACTCGCCCGCAGGACCAACTCCACCGCCGTGGGCAGGTCCATCAGGTGGCCTGGTGACACATACACGGGCTGCACCGCCTTGCGCGTGCGGACCGCCATCCCCACCACCTCTCCCCTGTGGGTGATGGGTGACGTCGCGCCTCGCTCCTCGCCCAGCTTGCCGTGTGTCCCCACCAACAAAGACTTGCCACAGCCGATGGAGGGGATGCCGAACAGCAACCCGCCATGGCTGGCGATGCCCAACCTGCGCGGATGCGCGATGCCATGCCCGTCGAAGATGAGCACATCGGGCCGCACCGTGAGCCGCTCCCAGGCGACCGCCACCACGGGCAGCTCCCGGAAGGACAACAGGCCCGGCACATACGGAAACCCGAGGGTCACCGCCGAACCCGCCTGCGCCACCGGCGCGAGCGTGGCCGCGTCCAGCACCACGATGCCGCCAAAGCCCGTGTCCTTCCCCTTCTCAGTGGACACATCCGCGCCCGCGATGCGCTCCACCCGCAGGCCCGGCGGAGGCTGGAGCACCACCCGGTCCTTGAGCTGACGTTGCAGCGCCACCGCCTCCGTCGGCGAGACATTCCAACGATGCATCTCCGGCTGAAGCTCCATGCGGGGTCCGCCTCCTCGTGCGTCTCCAGTCTGTGAACCCGCACGGACTCGGCAACCCATCACGACACTCGCGAGCGGGCCTCCGTGGACCATCCAACGTCTACACCGCCCCGACGGGTCGAGCACGGGTCCTCTCCAGTACTGCCCTCCGGGTCCGGCCTGGAATGCCGAGGCACCGTGCCTACCGTGCTCGCTCCCAGGCATCGGTGAAGCCGCTCCCACGGACCTCCCCCGAGCCACGCCTGGGACACCAGAGGGGCCGGCCCACGGGAGCGTCGCATGTCCGGGAGTCACTGATGCGTCGAGTCCTCGCAGGCTGTCTGGCCCTATCCGCGCTGGGAACCACCCTCCCCGCCGCCGCGTCCGAGTGCGGCTACACCGCCGCGGGCTGGAACGCCCCCAACGGCGCGGTGGTGTTCAGTCGGAGTGATGAAGGCCCCATCCGCAATGTGATTGATGCCATTGGTGAATTCCGTACGCACTCCATGCTCTCGCACGGCGCGACGGGAGGCGTCACCCACGCCACCATGAAGGACCCGGACCAGCACTCGTTGCCCACCGTCTGCGGAACACCGCTGAGGGCCGGCCAACTCCAGAACGGCTACCCGGGGCTGGAGCAGATCAATCAGGGCGGCATCTATCATTATCTCTACGACGCGAATGGCCACGGGCCGGACTGGACCGCGTGGCAATTGGGAGACGCGGTCGGCGCGGCGCGCATCGCGGACAGCCTCTGGTTCAACCACCCCTATGTCAGCGATGTGTCCCGCGCTGACGGCAGCCAGCTCATCGACCGACCTCTGTGGAACGGGGCGCGCGTGCCGTATTCGTTGTTCCAGTACAGGGACGTGGAGTCGACGCACCAGATTCCCGGCAACGCGGCCAACAACGGCATGATGTGCTCCAGCTTTCTCGCCTATGCCCACAACTACGCGGGCAGGGGCGCTGTCACCACGCACACCTATCCGCACGAAATCGTCGCCAACGCGGCCAACACCATCCACTGGGGCGTGCATGGTCAGTGCAAGTCGTCGCTCGGCTGGTTCGAGAAAGCCGCGTTGACCGTCATCTGTCCCTTCTCGAACGTGTGCACCAACGCCGGCAATCAGGTGGCCAACTGCATGTCGGCCAATCGCTGTGACGTGAGCACCAGCGGCATCTGGAAGGGCGTGCGCGACAACCCAGAAACCACCGCGACCTCCATCAGCCCGGACCGCATCGGCGGCTGGAGCGTGCACCCCTCCAACACCACCCTTTGGGCCAGCGACTACTCGCACCAGCTCCAGTGGAACTCCGGCGGCAACGTCTACGGCTGCTGGCAGTGAGCACCCCTTCCCGCTGAATCGACAGGAGCCCTCGGATGAATCCCTCGGAACCGCCCTGGTGGCGCCGACGCCTCACCCTCATGCTCGGTCTCGGAATCGCGGCGCTGGTGGCCGGCGGGTTCCTCTCCCTGGAGTCGCCCGCGCATCCCGAAGCCACGCCGCTCGCCGTGGCGGACCCACGCCCTCCAGCGGTGCCCGCGCGCACGGCCCCCATCCTGCCCACGGCGATGGACAGGACTGTTCGCCCCGCGTCGAAGCGTCCTCCCGCCCCCATCATCGACAGCGTGACAGTGGAGAAGCGGGAGGTCTGCTCCGGCGAAGACAACCTCATCAGCGTCCGGGCCCATTCACCGGACGGCAATGACGCCTATCTCCACACCACCGTCGGCGCGGGCATCGGCATGCGCGTTCCCCTGCGCGTCTGGCGCGAGCCGGATGGGACGTACGAGCTGCCCACCGTGACGGTGTTCGGCAAGGACAACGTCGCCACCACCGTGCAGGTGCCTCGCTACACCGTGAAGGACTGCGAGCCCGAGCACCTGGTCGAGGTCTTCTCCCGGCGAGCCCCCAACACCGAGGAGGACTTCGAGTTCCTCGCTCGCATCCTCGAGCCGCCTCGCCGGGACACCGCTTCACGGGCGCCCTTCACGCCCGTGCGGTTCGTCTGGACCTTCGACGACCCGCACACCGTGACGACGAGCACGCCCATGGTGACGCAGACCTTGCGTCCTGACGTCACCCGGCCCCCTTCCATGTACGTCCAGCACCTGGTGCGGGTGGACGTGTTCGACGCTACCGGCAAGAAGGTGACGGGCCGCTCCTCGCTCCAGCTCCTCGACAGCACGTTCGAGAACTTCGACAAGAAGGGCGTCGTCACCGTGCTCGCGGTGGGGACTCCACGCTTCCCCGTGGAGGACGCCGAGGGCGTGGTCCGACAAACCTTCCGCCTGTCCCACCGCTGGAAGGGCGCGGTGCGGCTGGAGCGTGTCACCGCGCTGCGCGCGCGAGCACCGGAGGCCGATGCCCCACCCCTGCCCGAGGACACCGAGGAGGTGAGCCTGGGCGTGGACTCCCTCCCCGAAGGCCGGGGCGTGGACGTCTCCGTCTTCCTGGACACGCGGGCCGAGGCGGACGTGACGCAAGTCACCTACCTGCTCGAAGGCACCACCTCGGATGGACACGCCGCGCGCGGAACCTTCTCCGTGATGCGACCACCGCCTCGCCCCACCCGCGAGAACAGCACCCCCGTGACGGACCCGCTGCTGCTCGCGAAGGTGAAGCGGGCGCGCGAGCTGCTCGGCCAGCCCTTCGTCACCGACGAGGACCTCTGGCGACTGGAACGGGAGGGACGCTTCGCGGACCTCAAGGTCCAACGCGACACGCCGTGAGCCCCGCCGTCCACCCGGCGGGAGCGACCACTCCCACCGGACGTGCGACCGGTGGGCGCGACACGGTGTCCCGGGCCGGGAAGGGCGTGCTGACCTCCGGGTCTCCCATGCCCCTCGCCCTCCTCCGAGCCCTGCCCCCGCTGCTGCTCCTGTTGATGGGGAGCCCTGGCGCCGCCGAGGCTCCCGCTGCCTCGTCCTCGCCCGACCTGAACGTCCCGTCCGTCCAGGAGCTCGACGTGCTGGAGCAACGCATCCTCGGACGCGGCTGCGAGCCCCAGCTCCTGGGCGACGCGAGCCGACACTTCTCCGAGGCCCAGCTCCTGTGCGCGGCGCACCTGTCCTTCCTCCTGGTCCAGTTGTCACTGGATGGCGGTGCTCCACCCGAGACTCCCCGACGGGTGAAGGCCCTGCTCGACAACGCGCTGACGAAGGGCCGCGCGCCCTTCCTTCCCGACGGCACCGCGCGCGTGGAGAAGCACCACCTTCCCCACAGCGTGCTCTACCGGGGCTATGTGCTGTTGATGCTCGCGGGGATGGAGCGCGCGGGCCTGGCAGATGCGGAGTCCACCGCGCTGTTCGATGCCCTGGCCGCGCGGCTCGTGGAGGCCCTCTCGAAGCAACTCCTGCTGCCATCCTTTGGCAGGTCCATCTGGCCCTGTGACAGCGCTCCCGCCGCGGCGGGCCTGTTGCTGCACGGCCGGCTGCGCGGCAACGCCGAGTCACTCGCGATGGGAGAGCGCCTCACGGCCCGGCTGGTGGAGCTCGCCGCCCTGCCCTCGGGCTTTCCCACCAAGGTGAACGCCAAGGGTCGGCTCGTCGAGCCCACGCCTCGCGGCACCACGCTGGCGTGGACGGGCGCCTTCCTCGCCATGGGCTCGCACGCCTCCGCCGCCACCTTCACCACGGCGCTGGTGAAGGGCTACTGCGACCGCCCGGGCGGCGAGCTGCTTCCCTTCGCCGCCTGTCGCGAGTGGCCCCGAGGGGTGAAAGGCCGCGAGGACTCCGCGAGCGGCCCGCTGCTTCACGGCGGCTACTCCGTGGGCGCGAGCGCGCTCGCCATCGCCGCCACCCGACTCTCTCCGGAGCACCGCGCCTGGCACCAGCCCCTGCTCAATACCGCACGAGAAATGGGCATCACCCCCATGCTCGAAAAGCCACACAATCACCCGCTGGAGACCGCGCTGTACTGGTGGGGAGCCAACGCTCGCTCCTGGTAGGGAATGCCCCCGCATGTCGGCGCCCACCTCGGACGTTCAATGACGAACCGAGGTCTCATCCCAGAGGGCTAAATCAGGATTAAGCCGAATTTAAAGTCGATCCGTATCATTCGGCGTAACCCATTGCAGGGGGATGAGACATGAATCGACGGATGACGACGCTGACCCTGGCCATGAGTGGACTGGCGATGCTGGGGGCCTGCTCGAGCAGCCGGCCCGTTTGCAAGGACCCGTCGGCCGCCGCCGCGCTCCGTGCGCCTCCGACGGGGAAGTTCCTCACTGTCAGCAAGAAGATACCGGGCGAGTACGTGGTGGTGCTCAAGGCGCCCGAGCCGGGATTCCAGCCGCTCGCCGTCACCCAGGCCACCCAGGCCCTCACGGAGCAGTATGGCGGCACCGCGTTCGCGGTGTACGAGCACGCGCTGCGCGGCTTTGCCAGTCGGATGAACGAGGACCAGGCGCGCGCGCTCGCGGAGGACCCCAAGGTCGCCTACGTCCAGGAGAACGGGGTGATGTCCATCCGGGAGAGCCAGCCGAGCCCCACCTGGGGCATCGACCGCGTGGACCAGCGCACGCTGCCGCTCGACAAGCTCTACATGTACAACGCCACCGGCCTGGGAGTGCACGTCTACATCCTCGACACCGGCGTGCGCTTCTCCCATCGCGAGTTCGGCGGCAGGGCCTCCGTCGGGTTCGACGCCATTGGCGACAGCATGAAGGGCAATGATTGCCATGGCCATGGCACGCACGTGGCGGGCACGGCGGCGGGCAGCACGTATGGGCTGGCCAAGAACGCCACCGTGCACTCCGTCCGGGTGCTGGCGTGCAACGGCTCGGGGTCTACGGCCCAGGTCATCGCGGGCATCGACTGGGTGACGAAGAACCACCAGTCCCCGGCCGTGGCGAACATGAGCCTGGGCGGAGACTCCGACCCGGCCATCGACGAAGCGGTCCGCCGCTCCATCGCCTCGGGTGTCACCTACGTGCTCGCCGCGGGCAACGAGTCTGGCGATGCCTGCAGGCACTCTCCAGCCCGGACGGAGGAGGCCATCACCGTGGCCGCCACCGACACCGGCGACAAGCGCACGCCGTTCTCCAACTACGGCGACTGCGTGGATGTCTTCGCTCCTGGCAACAGAATCACCTCCGCCTGGCACTACAGTGACAAGGAGTCGCGTGAGCTGAGCGGCACCTCCATGTCCGCGCCCCACGTGACGGGCGTGGCCGCGCTCTGGCTGGAGCTGAATCCCAACTCCACGCCCGCCATCGTCGCCAGCGCACTGTTCGAAAACGCCACGCTCGACAAGGTGCGCAGCCCCGGTGAGTGCACGCCCAATCGGATGGCGTACTCGGGCTTCATCGGCGCCGTGCCGGTGCTGCCCACCGTGAGCACCGAGTCCGAGACGTCGCCGGCACCGGTGAGCGGCGAAAGCTCGAAGTAAGCGTCCGGCCGCGAGGACCCCTCCCCCTCGCGGCCCCCGAGGGCCGGACTCCGTCAGTACGACGGAGCCCGGCCTTCGTCTTTTCACGGGCGCCCTGCCACCGAGTCAGGACGCCCCGCGCGCCCCCGTCCCGCGAGGTGCCCGGCCGGCCGCCCTTTCTCACGGCCCCTGGCACGCGCGAGGAGGCGCGAGACGACCATGGCGACCCTGAACATCACCTACGACGGCATGTCCGCGGACGTGCCGGTGGAGCTGGACCGGCCGGTGTCGGACTCCGACGTGCGCCGCATCGCCGCGGAGCTGATTCGCGCGGGCGGAGTGCCCGGCCTGCACCTGGCACACCTGCGCGACGACGCCTTCCAGCACTTCGTCGTGGACCGGTTCCGGGGTGCGCGCGGCGACGAGCGCATCTACCTGCGCCCCAAGGTGCCCTTCGGCGCCCGCTGAGGAGAAGCCATGCGCATCCTCTTCTGCGGTGTGGGCGCCATCGGCTCCCAGGCGGCCGTCCTGTGCCGCAACCTGGAAGCCACCCTGGTCTTCATCGACTTCGACCGGGTGGAGTCCAAGAACCTGCTCGCCCAGGCCTACGTGAAGCCCTCCGTCGGGAAGAACAAGGCCGAGGCCCTCAAGCTCCAGCTCCTCAACCTGCACGGCGTGAAGGCGGAGTCGTTCGGCGTGCGAGTCACCCGCGACAACGTGGCGGCGCTGTGTAGCGGCGCGGACCTGCTGGTGGACTGCTTCGACAACCAGGACAGTCGCCAGCTTCTCAGTGCCTTCGCCCGGGCAGCTGGCAAGCCCCTGCTGCACGGCGCGGTGAGCGCGGACGGGACTTTCGGGCTGGTCCGCTGGGACGAGCGCTTCGTCCCGGACGCCGAGGACTCCGCCGGGCAGGCCACCTGCGAGGGTGGCGCGCACCTGCCCCTGCTGGGCCTGCTGGCCGCGACGCTCGCCCGCTCCGTCCAGGACTTCGTCAAGCAGGGGGTGAGGCGGGATGCACTGGTGAATCTCTCCTCCGTCGTCTCCACGGCGGCCTCCTGAAGTTCCGCTGACGAAATCGACGCCGCGACGAAAAGAATCGCGGCGCTGTCAGGGATGAAAATCAACCCCCGTAGATTCCCCCAGAAAGGAGCGGTGACATGACAACGGCGAAGATGCAGTCGAACGAGACGAAGCGCAGCTATCGACACAACCTCTGGTCCCAGTTCGACGCCGCCTCCTGCTCCTTCTTGAGCGCCGGCTCGATTCGCAACGTGGGATTCGGCCACCTTCACGGCCATCCGCCCGTACCCTGCTGACGCTCGCGCTTCGTCACTGACGCGCCAAGCCACGCAGAGGCCGGGCTCCCATCCAGGGGACCCGGCCTTTCGGCTTTCGGGCCTCCGCTCCAGGGGACGTAGAGCGTTACGGCAGACGCGCGGGCCTGTAGAGCCCGAGCCCGACAGGGCCTGCTGGGTTCAACTCCCAGCGTCCCCATGCTCCCACGAGCAGGGCTGCATCACCCAAACCCAGACATTGTTTTCCAGGGGTATAGCTCAAAGGCAGAGCACTCGCTTGATAAGCGGGTGATCCCGGTTCGACTCCGGGTACCCCGACTCCATGTTGGCCGAAGGCGATTGGTGAGCCACCGGGATGTGACCCCGGGGAAGAGGGTTCGATTCCCTCCGGTCAACCTGACAGTCCCAGCTCGCTGACAACTGAATCGTCGTCGTGAATGCACGCCGCCCGCTCGCACGGGGGTGGCGGCAAAATGCCTCCGTAGCTCATGGGTAGAGCATCCGCCTCTTAAGCGGACGGCGAGGGTTCGAATCCCTCCGGAGGTACTCGAAGCAGCAGCAGTAGCAACGCGGGTGTCGTCCAGCGGCAGGATGGCGGTTTCCCATACCGTCGACACGGGTTCGAATCCCGTCACCCGCTTCACATGTGTCACTTTCATACCGGAGTCGTCTAATCAGCAGGATGGCGGACTCTGACTCCGCAGGCGCAGGTGCGATTCCTGCCTCCGGTTCTCTCTTCACGCAGCACATTCCCCGGTAGCTCAATGGCAGAGCGCGCGGCTGTTAACCGCGAAGTTGGGGGTTCGAGTCCCTCCCGGGGAGCTGATTGAAAGGGCCTGCAAACTGGCAGGGCCGTTTCGGTTAACGCGAATCGCGCGATGGATTGCGCCAGACACTCGTGCTTAAGCCCCTGAATCACAAGAGTTTTCACCCCACGACGATTCAGAGGACACTCTCTACGCGCTGCGACGCAGAACGCGATTGCCCATCCATTCGGCCGCGGATTGGGCTTTCTTTCGCCCGATCTGGGGAGAGAACAACCGAGAGCGGTTAACAGGTGCTGTTAACCGTTGGGGCACCGGTTAACACAATTCCCTGAGAGTCTCACTTCTCCGTTCTAGAGTTTCCAGGACGGCCGCTCTCTCTGCTTTCCAGTTTCGTCCCTTACATGCGTTTCAGGCTTCCGAAGGGAAGGCGCGAAACGTGAACGGCCCGGGCCGACCAGCGCGCTCCTGCCCTGCCTCCCCGGCGGCCCTAACTCTCGCAGCGCCACCGATCCTCGCGCAGCCCCGGGAACAACCACTCCCAGCGGGGTCCTCTGCGACTCTGGCCTCCCATGCCCAGGGCCCGCGATTCGCAGCCCGTGAAGGGTGAGGTGGGCGGCGACGACCATCAAGGGCATCCGCAAGGCGAGCGGCGCCAACGTGGCCATCGCCTACCACCACTTCGTGCGGGCCAGGACACGAGCATGACGTGGCTCGTGCCTGGAGCGCGGACGTCCCTCGACTGATGTCGGAGTCTGGAACGAAATGCGCTACACAAAGCGTGACGGCCCACATGTCTTTTTCCAGTACTTCTGGCCAGACACGAGCAGCACCGCGGAAGCCGCTCAATACCAACAACGCCAGTTCCAATTCCATGCGCATCCAGCGATGATGTCGGCGATTGGCGCAACGCCAATCCTTGACACAAAGGACAACAATGCCGCACCTTCATAAGCGTCTGCTGACAGCCGCTCTGGCTTTCCTTGGTTTGAGTGCCTGTGGCGACGCGGCCCCTCCGGCCCTGGAACAGAGCAGCACCCGCCAGGCTGAGGTGGTGGCAGCGGCAGTGCCTCTCCCGCTCCCTGTCGGCTGCCTCCTGACCTCACTGGATGCAGACGGTGACGGCATCTGTGACATCGTGGAGGCTGTGTTGAGAACCGATCCCAACAAGGCTGACACGGATGGGGATGGCCTCAGCGACTACGTAGAGACGTTCGGCTTCGGCGGCTTGGATTTGAGTGCCCTCGGCGCCAACGCGCGCAAGAAGGACATCTTCGTGGAGGTGGACTATTACCCCAACCTCAGACCCAGCCAGGCCACGCTGGACAAGGTCATCACGGCTTTCGCCAGCGCGCCGGTGAGCAATCCGAATGGGACCACAGGCATCACGCTGCACCTGTTGCTGGACCAGCAGATCGCCGCCGCGGACGCGGACATGAACCTGAGCCCCGTGTGGGCGGAATTCGACGTCATCAAGAATAAGTACTTCGCCGCCGCCCGCGCGCCCTACTTTCACTACGCGGTGTTCGCGCACCAGTACGACGGGAACTTCTCCAGCGGTATCTCGCGCGGCCTCCCCGCGCAGGACTTCCTGATGACGTTGGGCTCTTTCAACGGCACCGAGCAACAGCAGGCCGGCACCTTCATGCACGAACTGGGGCACAACCTGGGCCTGCGCCACGGTGGCAATGACGAGGCCAACTACAAGCCCAACTACCTGAGCATCATGAACTACGAATACCAGTTCTATGGATTCGAACTGGTCGGCACGTTCGGCGCGCTCGACTACTCGCGTGTGCACGTGGACTCCATCAACGAGGCGGCCGTCAATGAGCTCACCGCGTTCGCGGCCGTCGCCCCGTCCACCGGGTCGGAACTGACTAGGTACTACGGGCTGCGCTTCAACGACGCCCAGGTGGCGATGTTCTCCGCAGCCGACTTCGTCGACTTCAACAACAACCGTCAATACGACTTCAACACCATTGCGTTGGACTTCAACCGCAACGGCGTTGCGACGGATGTGTACCCCGTGTCGCAGAACGACTGGGCGGTTCTGATCTATGACGGCGGCCAGATTGGCTTCGGCACGCCGGGCATGCCCCGGCATCTGGACCGCGAGGAGCGCTTCCTCGTTCCCCCCGAGAAGACGGAACCCTGCCTCCCCGGGGATCCGGACCGCGCCCCGTAAGTCCGCCTCCCGTCTCTGAAGAGTCGAATCCCACCGCCAGGGCCGGCTGAACGGGCCCCGGCGGGCGTGGCTGCTCCCTCAAGTAGACATGGAGACAGGCTTGAAGGTCTCGGTGAGCTGAATAGAAGGCCCTGCCAACTGGCAGGGCCTTTTTGTTTAACACGGGCCTCGCGATGAACATCGCGGGGCCTTCGTGCTTAAGCCGCTGAATCCCAAGGGATTCTGGCTCGTGGTGCTGAAGACCCCCTGTGTCAGGGAAGATGTCGCCTCGGCTGACGTGTCGAGCTGACCACCCATGGGGGCGAGTGCAGGCTGGACGTGGCCCGGTTCCGTGGCTCTCCCACACCATGAACAGTGCAGCAAGGAGAGGGAGCGAGGCGACACCTGCCCAATCACAGGGGGTGCCACCCACCATGGGTACGTGAAACGCGGCAGCGAGACCCGAGAAAGAAAATTGCGTCGTGTCAGGGACGAAAATCAATCGCCGTAGATCTCCAATGAAAGGAGCGGCGACCATGACGACGTTGACGGTGCGGACGAACCCGATGAAGTGCAGCTATCGCAACAGCCTCTGGCCCCAGTTCGACGCCGCCTCCTGCTCCCTTGTGAGCTTCGCCTCGAAGTCCCCCGCGGGCTTTGACCGGCTTGGCGGCCCTCCGCCCGTACCCTGCTGACGCTCGCGCTCCTTCACTGGCGCGCCAAGCCACGCAGAGGCCGGGCTCCCAACCAGGGGACCCGGCCTTTCGGCTTTCCGGGCTCCAGCGTCCCCATGCCACACCCGCGTGGCCAGCCACGCACAGCCGCATCGCATCACGAGTTACTGCTCGAGGGTCGGACTCGCGTCCGTGCGCAAGGAATCCTGGCTCGCGTTCGAGTACCCGACAGCCTCAAGGTCTCTGACAACTGAATCGTCGTGGTGAATGTATGCCGCCCGCGCGCATCCGGGGCGGCAAGCAATCTGCCTCCGTAGCTCATGGGAAGAGCATCCGCCTCTTAAGCGGACGGCGAGGGTTCGAATCCCTCCGGAGGTACTCATACCGGGGTCGTCTAACTAGCAAGGATGGCGGACTCTGACTCCGCAGGTGCAGGTGCAAAGCCTGCCTCCGGTTCTCTCCATGCCCCCTTCTGAGGGGCGGCTCCCTGCTGAAGGTCGCAGCACCAATCGGCCCCCGATTGAAGGACAGCCGCAGGCTCCATCCCCGAGCCCCTGAATATCACTCACCATTCTACCGCTCAGAGAGTTCGAGTCCTCTAGAGAAAAACAGAGAACGAGTTCGCACAGAGTTTCGTTCGGGGAGCTTTCGACACACGCAACTGGCCAGTTCCGCCCGGGGTGGCAACGGTCTGCAAAACCGTTTGGGACGGGTTCGACTCCCGTATTGGCCTCACTTTCATTGCCGACCTGGCGTAGGTGGTCCGCGCGCCCGTCTGAAGAGCGGGAGGACTCGGTTCGATTCCGAGGATCGGCACTTCACAGCACGTCTCACTTCATAGGCCGCGCTCCGGGAGCAGCTTGGACTCCAAATCCGAGCGCGCGGGGTTCAACTCCCTGGCGGCCTGCTCGTTTCGCCCCTGTAGCTCAACTGGTAGCAGCACCGGTTTCGTAAACCGGGGGTTGTCGGTTCGAACCCGACCGGGGGCACTTCACGCAACACGCAGTCGTCACATGGGTTCGTGGCTCAATGGGAGAGCACTCGGTTTGCACCCGAGGGGTTCCGGGTTCGAGTCCCGGCGGATCCACTTCATGCCCTTGTAGCTCAGTGGATGAGAGCGCACGGTTCCGAACCGTGAGGTCGCAGGTTCAATCCCTGCCAGGGGCACTCGCTTCAGCCAAAGCCATTCCGCTTCCGTAGCTCAGTGGATTCAGAGCAGGCGCGTCCTAAGCGCGAGGTCGCAGGTTCGAATCCTGCCGGGAGCACACACGTTTCACGTTTTTTCTGCGGGGAGAGGCTGGTGCCTCACCGGGCCTCATAAGCCTGGCCTCCAGGGTTCGACTCCCTGCTCCGCAACTTCTCCTGCACGCCGAGCCAGCTGGAGACGGCGACGGTCCCACACACCGTTTTCGCCGGGTTCGATCCCCGGGGCGTGCACTCGTATCGCAGCAGTCTTGCCGGTGTAGCCCAATTGGTAGAGGTGCCAGGTCGAGAACCTGGAGGATGCGGGTTCGACTCCCGCCACCGGCACTGTCGTCGCAGTCCGTAGCCCGCAGTCGCAAGTCAGCAGGACATCCCGAAGTCCGTCCGCGTAGCCCAAACGGGAGAGGCCGCCGGCTCAAACCCGGCACAGTGCGAGTTCGACTCTCGCCGCGGATACAACCGAAAGGCGTTGCGTCATGGAGACGCTGGTTCTCAGTCAATCCTTCGAGCCCGTCGCGCGGATTCCCTGGCAGCGCGCGGTGATGCTCATCTTCCAGGGCAAGGTCGAGGTGGTCGAGGAGTACGAGGACCGCTTCGTGCGCTCGGTGACGGTGGAGATCCGCATGCCCTCCGTCATTCGCTTCTTCCGCGGGCTGCGCAAGGGCCCCAAGGGCGTGAAGTTCAGCCGGGAGAACGTCTACCTGCGAGACCGCTGCCGCTGCCAGTACTGCGGCTTGAAGGTGTCGCGCGCGGAGGCGACGTATGACCACGTCCTCCCCCGCGCCCAGGGTGGCCGGACGTCCTGGGACAACGTCGTCATCGCGTGTGTGCCCTGCAACCAGAGGAAGGGCAACCGGACTCCGGAGCACGCGAAGATGGCGCTGCGCTGCGCCCCGGTGAAGCCCAAGAAGCTGCCGGACGCGATGCACCTGACGTTCGTCTTCGAGCAGGGCATGCCCATGTCGTGGGCCAAGTTCCTCAGGGACGTGGCGTACTGGCATGGCGAGCTGGAGGCTTGAGGTCCCAGGTGAAGGGGGTCCACCGGAGGTGGCCCCCGTCCCCACCCGTCCCAGGACGGTGCGCCTGGAGGGGATGAGGAGGTCCGCCAGAGGCGGCCTCCCGCCCGTGGACCTCCCCGCGAGCCGGCAGGCGGGTGCGCTGCTGCCGGCGACTTTCCTGGAAGACCGACGCTGGAGGCCGGCGGCCCGTTTCGAAAACGGTGCGGGTGCATGACGCGCTCGGGGTTCGAGTCCCCTGTCTTCCGCTGTGTCTTGGAGCATGCGGGCCGGGTGGCCGGCCGCCTGGCTGGAAACCAGGAGGGCCCTTCGGGGCTCGTGGTTCGACTCCACCGTGTTCCGCTCGCTTCACAACAACTGTTTGGAAGTTGGACTGGCGATGGCGCCAGGCCCCGCTGCTACCGGGTGCGAGCCGGCTTGCCGGCTTGAGGTTCGAGTCCTCCGACTTCCGCTTCCCTCAGGCCTCAGGCCAGGGGATTCCGGCCACTCGCCGGGATTGAGCGCTCACCTCGGCGGTTCAGCGGTTAGAGTGCGTGCTCCGGCGAGGGGGCGGCTGACGACACATGGCGACGAGGAAGAGCGAGGACCAGGAGCGACTCATCGACCGGGACCTGACCGCGTTGGCCCGAGAGGGTCGGCTGCCGGCCGCGCATGGCGTGGACGCCGCGGTGACGGAGGTGCTGGGTCTGCTGACGCGCGGTGGCAAGCACCCGCTGCTGGCGGGAGACCCCGGCGTGGGAAAGAGCGCGCTCGTGCAGGAGGTGGCGCGCCGCATCGCCGAAGGGCGCGTGGACGCGGAGCTGATGCAGTCGCGCCTGGTGGAGGTGTCCGTCGCCAACATCCTCGCGCGCAGCACCCAGCGACAGGCCGCGGAGAGCTTCGAGGAGCTGCTCGGCCACCTGGCGCGGCACCCCTGTCCCATCGTCTACATCCGGGATTTGCCCGCGGCGCTGGGAGGGCCGCTGGCCCCCGTGGCAGTGCGCGCGCTGCGCACCGGCGGCCTGCGCTTCATCTTCGAGACGGAGCCCAAGCGCGTGCAGGAGCTGCTGCGCTCCGACGAGGCACTGGCGGAGCGGCTGCACCTGCTCCCCCTGCACGAGCCCCCGCTGGAGAAGGCGCGCTGGGTGCTGGGCCGCGTGGCGGAGGAGCTGGAGCGCGAGCTGCGCCTGCCCATCGACCCGGCCGCGTGCGATTTGGCCCTGCGGCTGTCGTCCAAGTTCCTGCTGGCGCAGCGCATGCCGCGCAAGGCCATCGAGCTCTTGAAGGAGACCGCGGCGGAGGCCGCGAGCGCGGCCAAGGACCATGTCGGTCCCGAGGACGTGCTGACCCGTTTCTGTTCCGCCACGCGCCTGCCGCGCTTCGTGGTGGACGACGCCATGCCGTTGGACCTGGAGGAAACGGAGCGCTTCTTCGGGGAGCGGCTGCTCGGCCAGACGGACGCGGTGGGCGCGGTGCTGCGCTCGGTGGCGCTGCTCAAGGCGGGATTGAACGACCCGCGCCGGCCGCTGGGCGTGTTCCTGTTCGCGGGCCCCACGGGCGTGGGAAAGACGCAGCTCGCGAAGCTGCTGGCGGAGTACCTCTTCGGCTCGGCGGACAGGCTGGTGCGCCTGAACATGGCGGACTACCCCAACGACGGCGACGAGAGCGTGCCTTTCGGCGCGTCCTGGGCCCCGGCGTTGGAGACGCGTCGCGGAGAGCTGAGCGCGCTCCTGGACGGCAAGGTGTTCTCCGTGCTGCTGCTCGACGAGTTCGAGAAGGCCGCGCGCAGCGTGCACGACCGCTTCCTCCAGCTCTTCGACGAGGGCACCTTCGTCAACGGCGCGGGCGAGGTCGTCTCGTGCAACAACACGCTCATCGTCGCCACGTCCAACGTGGGCGCGGAGGTGTACCGGGAGCCCGCCATGGGCTTCGCGGGCACCAAGCGCGCGGACGAGATGGTGTCGGAGGTCGACCGCCGCATCGGCGAGGCCTTCCGTCCGGAGTTCCTCAACCGCTTCGACGCCATCTGTCACTTCCAGCCGCTGTCCAAGGTGGACATCCGCAAAATCGCGCAGCGCGAGGTGGGCCGCGTGCTGGAGCGAGAGGGCATCCGCGCGCGCTCCTTGGACGTGGAGGTGACGCCCGAGGTCGTCGACCGGCTGGTGGAGCGCGGCTACTCGCCCCAGTTCGGCGCGCGCTACCTCCAGCGGGAAATCGAGAAGACGCTCACCGCCGCGCTGGCCGTGGAGATTGCTCGCAAGCCCCTGCCCCCCGGCACCCCCGTGCGCGTGGAAGCACGTCCTGGTGGCCGGGTCATCGCGGTGGCCGAGCCCGCCGCGCCGCTGCCCTCGCCCACCGCGCAACTGCTGCTGCCGTCCGCGCGCGCGACGCCGGTGAAGCGGCGGCTGGACCGCAAGTCGCTGCTGGTGGAGATGGACCGGCTGGTGGGCAAGGCCCGCTCGCTGGCGGCCTCCGCGGGGCGGCCGGAGCTGGAGGAGCGCCGCGCGGCCCTGCTGACGGAGACGCAGGCGCCCAACCTCTGGGACGACCCCACGCACGCGGCGGATGTCATCCGGGCCTTCCGGACGGTGGAGGCCCACCTCAACGAGCTGGAGCGGCTGGAGGCCGCGTGCCTCTTCGGGCGGCGCCTGGTGCGAGAGGCGAAGAACGAGGTGCAGCTCGCCTCCGCGGCCCGGCAGGTCGAGGACGTCGCGCGCGAGGTGCAGATGGCGGAGGCGCTCCACGCCTCCGGCTCCACCACCCTGGACAATGAGGCCCTGGTGGATATCTGCGCGAGCGACTCGGCGGAGACGCAGGAGGCGTGGGTGCAGGAGCTGGCCACCATGTACCTGGGCTGGGCGCAGCGGCGCGGCTACGAGGCGGTGGCGGTGGCGGAGGCCGATGAGCCGGCCCGCGTCGTGGTGCGCATCGCCGGCCCCGGGGCCTACGGCTTCCTCGCGGGCGAGGCGGGCATGCACCGACGACTGGAGGACGAGAAGCGCCAACGCGCCTATGTCCGCGTGCACCGGGGCGGCGCGCTCTCCGAAGGGGAGCTGGAGCTGCTGGAGGTGCTGGGCCGGCCCGTGAAGAGCCATGAGGGCACCTACCTCCAGCGCGTGCGCACCGAGGTGACGGTGAAGGACGAGTCCACCGGCCGCGTGCTGACGCTCACCGGGGCGGGCGAGCTGGACGAGCTGAAGGACATCGCCACTCGCGTGGTGGCCGGACAGGGCGGAAGCACGGACGAGGTGCGGCGCTACTACCTGGGCCGCAGCGCGCGGGTGGAGGACCCTCGCACCGGCGCCGGGACTCCTCGCGTGAAGGACGTGCTGCGCGGCGAGCTGGATGTGTTCATCGCCGCGTGGATTTCGCGTCCGCCGTCGGAGCCGCCGCTGGGGAGCTGAGCGGCCGGAAACCAGTGAGGGGACGGGCCATTCCGCCCCGTCCCCTCGTCAGACTGTCAGCGCGCTATTGATTGATTTGGAGTGCGATGGCGCGGGAGTTGTTGTCCTCGCGCAGCTCCGACTGCGACTGGTACGGGTCCACGTAGGCGCCCAGGAACCAAGCGCCACCCTGCCCCATCGCATCCATCGGCAACCAGGCCGTCACGCTCAGGCTCTGGGTGATGCAGTCACCCGGGTTCAGCGCGATGACATTCACGCCTCCCAGCTCCCGCTGGTCCGAGTTGGGGTTGTTCCCAGGGCCCGGCATGGAGGGCTCCGGGGAGAGGTTCGCGTCGAGAGACGTGTAGAGCGACACCCAGGCGGAGAGGCTCGCCTGCGTGCCCTGGTTGCACACGCGCACCGTCGAGGAGAAGGTGTTCCCCTGGAGGACGGAGGCAGGCCCCGTGAGCGAAGTGACGACGAGGTCCGGCTTCGTCCCCACGCCGAGGAGGCCCTTCACGAAGGTGTTGTTGTCCTCGCGCAGCTCCTGCACCCCGCCGCTCGAGTCCACGAGCGCGCCCAGGTAATAGGCCGTCCCCTGACCACCGGGCGGCGTGTACGCGTTGACGCTCGCGGTGCGTGAGATGCACTGGGCCGCGAGCAGCGACGGCACTGACACCGAGCCAATCATCACCTGGTCCGCCACCATGGGCGACGTCGACAGGGAGAGCACGTCGTCCAGCGACAGGACCACCTCGACGTACGTGGAGGCGCTGGGCTGGGTGCCCTGGTTGCACACCGTCACCGTGGTGGTGAAGGACTGTCCCTGCGTCACGCTCGTGGGCGTGGTCATCGCGGTGATGACCAGGTCCGCGCGGCTGCCCACGCCGATGAGCCCCTTCACGAAGCTGTTGTTGTCCTCGCGCAGCTCCTGCACCGAGGCCGGGTCATCCACGATGGCGCCCAGGTAGTACGCCCCGTCGCCCTGCGCATCCGGCGGCAGCCACGCAGTCGCGCTCACCGAGCGCGTGGCGCACTGCCCCACCGTCAGCGAGGGGATGCTCACGTTCGCGACCTCGGTCTGGTCTCCCGGGGGATAGCCAGGGCCCGACATCGACGACAGCACGGTGTCCACCGACAAGAGGAAGCGAGCCTGCGTCGAGGTGCTGGCGGTGGTGCCCTGGTTGCACACCGTCACGCCAGCGGTGAACGGCTGGCTGATGGATGCGCTCGTGGGCGCGGTCATCGCGGTGATGACCAGGTCCGGCTTGTTGCCAATGCCGATGGGGCCCTTCACGAAGCTGTTGTTGTCCTCGCGCAGCTCCTGCACGGAGGCCGGGTCATCGACGATGACGCCCAGGTAGTACGCGCCGTCGCTCCCCTGCGCGTCGGGCGGCAGTCCGGCCCACGCCGTCGTCGAGCGCGTCGCGCACTGCCCCGGATTCAGCGACGGCACGGAGACGTATCCCACCGGAGACTGGTCCGTCGCCGGGTAGCCGCCGGGTCCGTACGGCATCGGCGTCAACACCGTGTCCATCGACACGTAGAGTTGCGCCTGCGTCGAGGTGCTGGCGGTGGTGCCCTGGTTGCACAGCGTCACCGACGCGGTGAAGGACTGACCGTTCTGAAGGGCCTGAGGCGCGTTCAGCGCCGTGACGACGAGGTCCGGTCGGCTGCCCACGCCGATGAGACCCTTGACGAAGACGTTGTTGTCCTCGCGCAGCTCCTGCACGGAGCTCGGGTCATCCACGATGGCCGCCAGGTAGTACGCACCGTCGCCCGTCCCATCCGGCGGCGGAGGGCTGCCATAGAACGAGCCACTGCGCGTCACGCACGCTCCGGCATTCAGGGAGGGCACGGGCAGGGAGCCCAGCGGCAGCTGGTCCGTCGGCGGACCACCGGGGCCGGACGACATCGGCGTCAACGTCGTGTCCGTCGACAGGTAGAGCTGGGCATTCGTCGAGGGGCTGGACTGGAGGCCCTGGTTGCAGACCGTCACCGTCGCGGTGAAGTTCTGGCTGGAGTTGAAGCTCGCGGGTCCAGTCATCGCGGTGATGACGAGGTCCGCGCGGTTGCCCACGCCGACGAGTCCCTTCACGAAGGCATTGTTGTCCTCACGCAGCTCCTGCACGGAGGCCGGCTCGTCCACGATGGCCCCCACGTAATAGGCCCCTTCTCCCTGCCCATCCATGGGGAAGCTCACCCAGGCATTCATGCCACGAGTCGCACACTGCCCCGGGCTCAACGAGGGCAGGCCAATCATCGCCAACGGAGCCTGGTCCGTCGGAGGAGAGCCGCCAGGGCCGGGGTACATCGGCGTCAGCGTCGTATCCGTCGACAGGTAGAGCTGCGCGTTCGTCGAGGAGCTGCTGGTGGTGCCCTGGTTGCACACCGTCACCGACGCGGGGAAGGACTGACCGGGCGACAGGGTCGGCGGAACGCTCACGTCCGTGACGATGAGGTCCGGCCGGTTGCCCATGCCGACGAGCCCCTTCACGAAGACGTTGTTGTCCTCGCGCAGCTCCTGCACGGAGCTCGGGTCATCCACGATGGCCGCCAGGTAGAACGCGGTGGCCTCCGTGGGCGACGGAGGAAGCGAGGCCCAGAGGTTCTCTCCGCGCGTCACACACTGGCCGGGAGACAGCCCCGGAATCGAGATGTAGCCCATCGGCGACTGGCTGCTCGGAGGAGGCCCCATGGGCCCCATGGGCGTCACCGTCGCGTTGAGGGACAGGTACAGGTTGGCCATCGTCGAGCTGCTCTGCGCCGTGCCCTGGTTGCAGACCGTCACGCTGAACGGAGCGGACTGTCCCGAGCTCAGGCTCGCCGGCGACGTCAACGCGGTGACGACGAGGTCCGGCCGGTTGCCCACGCCGATGCGCTCCTTCGCGTAGGTATTGTTGTCCTCGCGCAGCTCCTGCGCGGAGTTCCCGTCGTCCACGATGCCCCCCAGGTAGAAGGCGCCGGGGCTCTGCCCCGCGGGAGGCAGCCAGGCCTGGGCGGAACCGGTGCGCGTCACGCACTGCCCCGGGTTCAGCAGGGGGACCTGCACCATGCCCACGTCCCGCTGGTCCGTGGGAGGCGCACCCGGCCCCATCTGCGTCAGCACGGTGTCCAGCGACAGCAGGAGCCTCACGGACGTCGCATTGGCATAGGTCGTCCCCTGGTTGCAGACGCGCGCCTGGACCTCGATGTTCTGACCTTCCGATGCACTGGCGGGGCCACGCAGCTCGGTGATGATGAGGTCCGGCCGATTGCCCACGCCGATGCGCTCCTTCGCATAGGCGTTGTTGTCCTCGCGCAACTCCTGCACCGAGGCGGGGTCATCGACGATGGCGCCCAGGTAGAACGCCCCAGGGCCCGGCGACGCGGGAGGCTGCGCCGCGAAGACGGAGACGCCGCGGCGGACACAGGCGCCCGCGTTCAGCGTCGCCTGGGTCAGCACCTCGCCAATCGGCGACTGGTCCGTGGGAGGAGCGCCCGGGCCGGTCGGCGTCAGCACGGTGTCGGTCGACAGGAAGAGCTGCGTGCGGACCGAGGGGACGCTCACGGTGCCCTGGTTGCACACCGTCACCGCTACGGTGAAGTACCCACCCTGCGGCACGCTGGGAGGACTCGACAGCTCGGTGATGACGAGGTCCGGCCGGTTGCCCACGCCGATGCGCGTCTGCGCATGCGTGTTGTTGTTCTCGTTCAGCTCCGCCACGGACTGATTCGCATCGACGATGGCGCCCAGGAAGTAGGCACCGTCACCCTGCGCCGCGGGCGGCAGCCAGGCCGTACCGAGCACACGGACATCCGCGCACTGGCCCACCGACAGGTCCTGCTGGAGCGTCTCCTGCCCCGCCAGGGACTGGTCCGACGGAGGAGGCATTGTCGTCAGCGGAGACAACACGTTGTCCACGGACAGCAACACCGCCACGGTGGATCCCCGGTACGCGGGCGCCGTGCCCTGGTTGCAGACCGTCACCGTCGTGGGGAACGACGAACTCCCCGAGGTGACACTCGCGGGGCCTCGTACGTCCGTCACCACCAGGTCGGGCCCCGGGTTCAGGGCACCCGACGCCGTCTCCAGCACGGGTTGCTCCTGTGCGGGCTCTCCGCCCGAACAGCCCGTGCTCACACCGACAAACAAGCCCATGACCAGCCACCTCGTGGCGGTCGCGCTCCACTCCGGCCTCTTCATGAAGTCTCCCGTTGCATGACATGCGGAGCGACACGGCGGACGCCGGGCCAGACTCCAGGCACGCGCTCTAAGTGCGTAGCAGGAAGACTGAAAGTACCGAAGTGCCTGGGAGGTATTGCTCCCAGGAAAGCCTCATGAAGTCTGAAAAGACTCCAGCAAACCCAAGCCGACTCTCGGAGCTTGAGGTTTCATGAAACAAACGGGGCGATGTCGACACCTGACTGTTTCCAAATGTGTCGGGCGTCGCGTGCTTACTCCGCGATGTTTCACGGGTGGGTCAGCGAACCACGCCCGCCAGGCGCGCGGGCGCGGGCGCGGAGGGAGAGACGGCCACGGCCCTGCCGAGCGTCCCCGCGCTCTGGGGGAAGGGACCTCGCGCCAGCTCGTGCCCCGTGGGGTCCAGCACCTGCGCATAGACAGTCTTGAAGCCCTTCTTCAGGCCCACCGACTGATGGGGTTCGCCCTTGCTGTCGGCGACCATGAAGAGCGAGGAATCGAGTTCAGGGGGCGGCGACTCGCCGTGCCGCTCGAAGAGGTCTCGCATGAGCTCGAGCGACTCCGCGTGGCTCTTGCGAATCTCTCCCTTCGCCATGCCCTTGAAGAGACCCGGGACGTCACGCAGGTCCACGCGGACCACGACGATGGGCTTGACCGCTCGCACGTCGTACACGAACTTGTAGGCGTGCTCCTTCAGCTCATCCCGGGTGCCCTTGTTGGCATACAGCACCACGGTGGGGCGCCCCTTCCCGATGGGGACTTCCTTTCCGAACACGTCCTTCAGCTCAGCGGCATGCGCGGGCAGGACTCCCAGGACGCCCAGCAGACCTACGAGCGCGGCGAACTTCCTCATGTGAACGTGTCCTTTCAAAAGACGCTGTGATGGGTGCAACGGCTTTTACGAACACCACCGCCTCCGGCCCGAATCCCTGGCGACATCCACCGGTGGCTCCATGGGACACCCGCTCACCAGGCCACACGACTCCTGTGCGTCCGCTTGGTTGCTCGGCATCACCGCCTCTGCTATCGCCTTGCCCGCGCCTCGGGAGGCGCGCGGGGGATGTCCATGATTGAGCGGTTCCGGAAGTTGCCATTCATTGCCACGCTGCTGCTGGGGACGCTGCATTCATCCGCGTTCGCCGCCCAGCCTTTCGAACAGGGAATGGTCACCATCACGTTGGATGACGGGTGGGCCACGCAGTACACGAAGGCCCGGCCCGCGCTCAACTCACGGAACATCCCCGCCACCTATGCCCTCATCACCCAGGCGCTCGCGCAGGGCTGGGGTGGCTACATGAGCATCGCGCAAGCGCAGACGCTGGTCGCCGAGGGCAACGGCATCGCCAGCCACACACTGACCCATCCGGACCTGACCACGCTGTCCGCGCCCGCGCTGCAGTCGGAGCTCGGAGATTCGCGCGACTGGCTGGTGACGAACCTGGGGCTGACGTCGGTGCCTGACTTCGTCATCCCCTATGGGCTCTATGACGCCAACGTGCTCGCGGCCATCCGGCAGCACTACGGCAGCAGCCGCACGGTGAACGCCGGGCGCAACTTCCGCGACACCATCGTCTACGAGCTGCGGGGCAACGACGTGGCGCGCACCGTACCGGTGAGCACGGTGCGCGGCTGGATTGACCAGGCGCTCGCGGAGAAGAGCTGGCTCATCCTCGTGTTCCACGAGTTCGTGGACGGCACGCCCACGCGCGACACGCAGTACCGGACGTCGAACTTCACGGCCATCCTGAACCACCTCCAGACGCGCGGCGCGCGCACCGTGACGCTGTCCCAGGGCCTGGCGCTGATGGCGGGCCGCACGGAGCCGGAGCCGTCCTCGGGCCTGTCCGTCTACGGCGATGCGCTGGAGAGCGGGTTCGCGGATTGGAGCTGGGCGGAGCACTCGCTCGACGAGACGGGCATCGTCCACGCGGGCTCGGCCGCCATCCGCTTCGAGCCGGACACGTGGGCGGGGGTGCTCCTGCATCACTCGGGCGTGGAGGTGGCGGGGTATCAGTCCCTGGAGCTGTGGGTCCATGGCGGCACCACCGGGGGACAGGCGGTGCGCGTCGTCCTGCATGACGGCACCGATGTGCTCGGGACGATGCGGCTGGATGAGGCCCTGGGCGGACCGCTGGTCGCCGGCGAGTGGCGGAAGGTGACGCTGTCGCTCGATGCCATGGGTGCGACGTCGGGCACGCTGCGCGACCTGTACTTCCAGGACGACTCCGGGGATGACCAGGCGGCGGTGTACCTGGACGACATCTCGCTCATTCCCAGGTGAAGGGATTCGAGGCGTGGCGGAGAGGGATTCCGCCGCGCCGCGCCAGATTCCGGCTGAACACTCTCGGCCCCGGGTCAAGACCTGGCGGGCTTCTTGACGGGGCCCCCTTCTCAGAAACCTGTCACGTGGTGGAACATCCCGGTTCGTGTCCTGCTTCGATGAGAAGACCGCGCGGGCGCTGGCCACCGGAATGCTCTCCGCCGTGGAGGCACAGCGGTTTCGGCGCCACGCGGAGGGTTGCCGTCAATGCGCGGCGCTCCTGGCCCGTGTGACTCCACCCGGCACGGCCGCTCGTCGAGTCATGGTCGTGCAAGACGAGGCCATTCCCCGAGCCACGCTGCTGGGGGAGGCGTTGGACCTTGATTTGCCCACCGAGCCTGTCCGGACGGGCAAGGCCGCTCGGGCGGCCAATGACAGCTCAGCGTCGGCCAAGGCGCCTCCGCAGTCCTCGCACAAGCCTGGTGCTCCAGCGGTCCCCGTGGAGGCCGAGCAACAGACGGATGCCTTCGCGCGCCCGCTGACTTCGAATCCCAGGGCCCCTACCGTGTTGGACGCCGACCTCCATGAAGCATTGGAGGCGAGGCTGCGCGCGAGCACGAGTCACAAGGGCGGGCTGCAATCCCTCACGGTCGATGACGGTTCGAGCGAGTCGACGGAGGACGCGCCTCCGGATGCAGGGACACTGATTGCGCCTCTGCCACATCGTCCAGGTGAAGTGGGCGCGCAGCAACCCATGTCTGGCGCGGGAGCCTCAGCACCACGAACTCAACCGGACATCGGGGCACGTGCGCGCGCAGCGACGCCGCAACCCTCCGCGAGCGCGGCGAGCAAGTCGGGTGCACTGTCCCAGCCTTCGGCCAGCGCGAGCAGCCCGGCCTCGGCGCCTTCGCCCGGTGCAGCGGGCCCGCGCATCAGGACACCCGAGGCGCCCCCAAGCACGACGTCACCACCAGCTCAGCCTGCGTCATCCGGCGGGCCGAGTTCGCGCATACAGCCACCCGCGAGCGCGAGCGCGACCGCTCAGCCCGTGCCGCCACCTTCGCCATCCATCGGGGCGAGCGCACGCGGACAGTCGCCACAGGCCTCGCCGTCCTCCGCATCTGCCAGCGCGGCGGGCTCACGCGCGCCTCCCCCTGACGTGGGCACCCTGATTGCGCCTCCGCCACAACCACCCGCGGGCGAGGGCACCTGGGCGGCACCTCCTCCCGCCCCTCCGCTGGGCACCAGCGTGCGTGTCCCGCCTCCCGCGCAGGACGCGCAGGGGCGCTCTCGCCATCCCGACGATGGCGCCGCCCGCAAGGGCGAGGCGAGGGAGACGGCATCGCGCTCCACCGTGGGGCGCTACCACATCCTCGACAAGCTGGGCTCTGGCGGAATGGGCGTCGTCTACAGCGCCTATGACCCGGACCTCCATCGTCGCGTGGCCATCAAGCTGCTCCACCCGGACGCCAACACCGTGGTCCGCACCGACGGCGCCTCTCGCCTGCTGCGCGAAGCCCAGGCCATGGCCCGCCTGTCCCACCCCAACGTCGTCTCCGTCTACGACGCGGGCACCTTCGCCGGTCGCGTCTTCATCACCATGGAGCTCGTCGAGGGCCTGTCCCTCCGTCACTGGCTCCGCGCCGAACATCGCTCCTGGCGCGAGGTCCTCGACCTCTTCCGTCAGGCGGGACGTGGACTCGCCGCCGCCCACGCCGCCGGACTCGTCCACCGCGACTTCAAGCCCGCCAACGTGCTCGTCAACCGGGACGGCCGCGCCCAGGTCACGGACTTCGGCCTCGCACGCAACACCGCCGACCAGGACGCCATGGAGGAAGGGCGTCCCACCACTCCCTCACGATTCGCGCTGCGCAAGGAGGACCTGCTCGAATCGCCCCTCACCGAGGCCGGCCTCGTCATGGGCACCCCTGCGTACATGCCGCCCGAGCAACACGAGGACGGCCGCACCGACGCGCGCGGCGACCAGTTCAGCTTCTGCGCCTCGCTCTACGAGGCCCTCTACGGCCAGCTCCCTTTCGAAGGGAAACAAGCCACCGCCTACCTCCAGGAGTCCCTCGCCAACCGCGTGCGCCAACCCCCGCGCGGCAGCCGTGTCCCCGCCTGGCTGTTCCGTGCCGTCACCCGAGGCCTCTCTCCCACTCCCGACGCGCGCTATCCCTCCATGGAGGCCCTGCTGGCGGAGCTCGGCAAGGACCCATCCGTGGCGCGGCGACGCCGGAGCATCCTGGCCGCTGGCTTCCTCCTCATCTACGGCTTCATCGGCGTCACCTGGTGGATGGGCAACCGTCGCCACGCCCCGTGTCTGGCCCCCGAGGCGCGACTCGCCGGCATCTGGGATGCCTCTCGCAAGGACACCGTGAGCCGGGCCTTCGCCGCCACGAACAAACCTCAGGCCCCCGAGTTCTTCTCCCGCGTGGCGCAGAGCCTGGACGCCTTCGCCCAGGAGTGGGCCGGCATGCACCAGGAGGCCTGCGAGGCCACGCGGGTGCACGGCCATCAGTCGGACGCCGTGCTGTCGCTGCGCATGGCCTGCCTGGAGCGCCGTCGCTCCACGCTGGATGCCGTGGTGGGCGTGCTCGCGCAGACCGACGCGGAGTCCCTCACCACCTCGCTGGACGCGGCCCAGCGCCTGCCCTCCGTCGCCGACTGCGCGAACGTAGACGCCCTGCGCATGGGGCTCCCCGAGTCGCCCGAGCAGCGCCAGCGCGTGGAGAAGCTCCGCGCCAGCCTGGACCGCACCACCGCCCTGGTGGACGCCGGCCGCTATGAGCAGGCCAACGCGGAGCTGAAGGCGACACTGGAGCAGGCTCGCGCGCTCGACTACCGCCCGGTCCTCGCGGAGGCCCTGGAGCTGGAAGGCCGGCTTGGACTGGTGCTCGGTGACGAGGCTCGCGCGCAGAAGGCCCTGCGCGAGGCCCTGCTCACCGCGCAGGCCACGCGCCACGACGAGGTGGCCGCACGCGCCGCCGCGCGCCTGGTCACCACCCTGTCCCAGTCGCCCGCGCTGGAGGAGTGGAGCATCGCGCAGGCGAAGTCCTGCATCGAGCGCGCGGGTGGCACCCCGGACCTGGAGGCCCTGCTCCACACGAGCCTCGCGCGCAACGCCTTCCTCCGGGGACAGTACGCCCAGGCCGCCGAGGCCTTCGGCCGCTCCGCGACGCTGCGTGAGCAGGCCCACGGCGCCGTGCACCTGCTCACGCTCGAGTCCCTGCGCAATCAAGCCGCCTCCCTCTCCCGCACGCCCGAGACGGAGCACACCGCCCGCCTGCTGCGCCGCGTGCTGGAGACGACGAAGGAGGTCATGGGGCCCGACCATCCCCAGACCGCGATGGCCGCCAACGCGGTGGGCTACCACCTGACCGTCAGCCGTCGCTTCGAGGAGGCCATTCCCTTCCTCGAGCAGGCCGTCGCGCTGGAGGAGCGGGCGATGGGGGCGAACAGCGCCACGCTCAGCTATCCCCTCAACAATCTCGCCAGCGCATTGGAACCGCTGCGCCGCTACGCCGACGCGCGGAAGCTTCGCGAGCGCGCCCTGGCGCTGGACCTTCAGACGCATGGCCCCGCGCATCCGGAGACCGCGTCGGACTGGGCGCTGCTGGCGGAGCTGGCCCTGAGCGAGGGTCGCACCCGCGACGCGGTGGACCTGGCCCTGCGCAGCGCGACGGCCTACGAGACCTTCCAGAAGGGACATCCCGACCAGGCCACGCCGCTCACCACGCTCGGACTCGCCCAGCTCGCCCTGGGCAAGCCGCGCGAGGCTCGCGCCACCCTGGAGCGCGCGCTGGCCCTGCGCACCGCCACGCCCGGCCCGGGAGAGGGACTCGCGACCACCCGCTTCGCCCTGGCCCGCGCCCTGCCCTCCAACGAGGTCTCCCGCGCACGCGCCCTCGCCCAGCAGGCCCTGGGCTTCTATGGCGCGGAGCCCGCCGGCTGGTCCACCGAAGCCCAGCGCGTCAAGGCGTGGATGAGCGGGCGCACCACCCCGTCTCCTTGAGGCCTCCACCCAGGACGCTCCGCGTCATACCGCCCGTCCATCCGGGTCCTCCCCCTCACGTCTGGAGCGAAGCACCTTCTCGCCGCATCCGCCGATACTCCAGGTGCGGGCCTTTTCATGTCGGACCCGCGCCCGGGGGTGTCATGCGCATCGAGTCTCCGCCGAAGTCCGCCGCCAGAACCGGTTCGCGTCCAGCCTCGCCCGTATCCGAGGCGTCGGCCCGCACGGCGGCCCCCAAGCCAGGCGAACAACGGGACGTCCCGCAGGCCGACAAGTTCGACTCGCGCATGGCGAAGGGCGCGGGGTTGCCCATCCGCATCACCGGCCGGGGTCCCCCGCCGTCGCCATGGCTGCCCCTCAAGCCCTGGGTCCCCAAGACGAAGCTGGAGCCCTGGAACGGCACCCAGACCAAGCCCTGGCTCCACCGCCCGGACATCTTCCGGGGGCCCCACTGTCCTCGGGGAGCGTCCATGGGCTGCGGCCTGCCCATCCGCATCACCTAGCCAGTCCCCCCAACTTTCCAACGCGGATGACGGGGCGAGTCTTTAGACTCCCTCCAATGCTTCAAGTCATTCCCCTGGGCGGCCTGGGAGAAATCGGCCTCAACTCCCTGGTCATCGCCTGTCGCGGGGAGATGCTGCTCATCGACGCGGGCCTGATGTTCCCCTCGGAGGGGATGCCCGGGGTCGACATCATCATCCCCGACTTCACCCACCTGAAGCAGAACGCCGCCCAGCTCAAGGGCGTGGTGCTGACCCACGGCCACGAGGACCACCTGGGCGCGCTTCCCTACCTGCTCGGCGAGGTGAACGTCCCCGTCTACGGCACGCGCTTCACGCTGGCCATGGCGCGCCACCGGCTCAACGAGCTGGGCATCGAAGCGGACCTGCGCGAAATCGAGCCGCGCGAGCCCTTCGCCGTCGGCACCATGTTCAAGGTCGAGGCCAGCCGCGTGACGCACACCGTGCCGGACGCGGTGGGCTTCATCATCCGCACGCCCGAGGGCACCTTCATCCACACGGGTGACTTCAAGCTGGACCCCGACCCCATCGACGGGCTGCGCACGGACCTGGAGCGCTGGGGCGAGGCGGGCGAGGAAGGCGTGCTGTGCCTCCTGTCGGACTCCACCAACTCCGAGATTACGGAGGAGACGGGCAGCGAGCGCGTCGTCGAGCAGACCTTCGAGCGCCTCTTCAAGGACGCCACCGGCCGCATCGTCGTCGCCCTCTTCTCTTCCAATCTGCACCGCGTGCGGCACCTCCTGGCCATCGCCGAGCGGATGGGCCGCAAGGTCGCGCTCCAGGGCCGCAGCATGGTGCGCAACGTGGAGATGGCGCGCGAGCTGGGCTACCTGGACGTGCCCGACTCGCTCTTCGTGCACCTGGACACGGTGCCGCAGCTGCCGCAGCAGCGCGTGCTCGTCCTCACCACCGGAGCCCAGGGCGAGCCGCGCGCGGGCCTGTCCCAGCTCGCCGCCGGTGACGGCCCGTTCAAGCTGGGCCCGGGAGACCTGGTCGTCCTCAGCTCCCGCGCCATCCCCGGCAACGAGCGCGGCGTGGGCGCCCTCATCGACCAGCTCCAATGGCGCGGCGCGCGCGTCGCCTACGCGCAGGTGGAGCCCGGCGTCCACGTGTCCGGCCACGCCAGCCGCCCCCAGCAGCAGCGCGTGCTGGAGCTGGTGAAGCCGCGCCACTTCATCCCCGTCCATGGCGAGGGCCGCCACCTCCACCGACATTTGGCCACCGCCCGGGAGGCGGGGCTGGAGCCCGCGCAGTGCCTGCTGGCCCAGGACGGAGACATCGTCGGCTTCGAGGAGGGGCGCGGCCGCTTCACCGGCAGCGTGACCTCCGGGCGCATCTTCAAGGACCGCTGCGGAGGCGGGATGGTGACGGCGGACACACTCCATGAGCGGGTGCGCCTGTCGGAGACGGGCCTGGTGGCCGCCGTCATCGTGCTCCAGCGCGATACCCTGAAGCTGGTGGGTGGCCCGCAGCTGTCCGGCCAGGGCCTGTCGCTGGACGAACAGGTGATCCTCCCCCGGGTGGCCCAGGAGGCCCGGGCGCTCTTCGAGGAGCTGTCCATCCAGCTCCGGGGTGACGACGCCCTGGTGCGAGAGGAACTCACCCGGGTGGTCCGCCGTGCGTTCCGGCTGTACACCTCCAAGCGCCCCCTGGTGGTGCCCATGGTCGTCAGGGTGTAGGTATGTTAAGGGCCGCTGCTGCCCATGCCTTCGTTCGATGTCGTCTCGAAAATCGACCTCGCCGAGCTCGACAACGCGGTCAATCAGACCAAGAAGGAGCTCAGCACCCGCTATGACTTCCAGGGCGCCCAGGCGGACGTCCTCGTCGCTCCGGACCACACGGCCCTCACCGTGAAGGCCAACAGCGAGGAGCGCGTCCAGGCCGCCAAGGAGGTGCTTCTGGTGAAGCTGGCCAAGCGGAACATCAGCCTGCGCGCGCTCGAGTACGGCGACATCGAGAAGACGGGTCTGCACAACGTGAAGCAGGTCATCAAGCTCCAGCAGGGCATCCCCGTGGAGAAGTCCAAGGAGCTGGTGAAGCTGCTGAAGGAATCGAAGATGAAGGTGCAGGGCTCCATCCAGGCCGACCAGCTGCGTGTCACCGGCAAGAACCGGGATGACCTCCAGGCCGCCATGGCCCTGTTCCGTGGGGAGCAGGACCGACTGAAGCTGGACATGCAGTTCACCAACTTCCGCGATTGAAATAGCCCATGCGAGCCGCTGCTGCCCTGTCCCTCTGCTGGTTGTTCTGCGTTCCGGCCGTCGCCTCCGCCCAGGAAGAAGCGCCCCGTCCTTCACGGCCGGTGCCCAACATGACCAAGCCGCCGCGCTTCCAGGGAGGCCTCAAGGGCTTCACCTCGCCGCTGGCGCTCAAGTCCCTGGACACCGAGGGCGCCAGCGCGTCCTTCACCGCCAAGGTGGGCTTCCGCAAGGACACGCTCTACGTGGGCGTGGACGCCAAGGATGATCAGCTCCTCGCGGGCGACGTGCTCACGGTGTCCGTCTACTTCCCGGACACCGGGCCGCTGACGACGGGCTACACGTGGCGCTTCGGCTTCGACGGCAAGCGCGCGTCGGGCGCGGACAGCGGCACGCCGGAGTTCGCGCAGCAAAGGGTCAATGGCGCGGTGGAGCGCCGGGGCAACACGCTGTCGCTGGTGGCCGCGGTGCCGGTGCGCGCGCTGCCCCGCTTCCCGGCTCGGGACCCGATGGTGATGGACGTGTGCATCACCTACGAGGACCAGGACGGCGCGGGCACCAAGGCGGTGCCCGTCTCCAATTGCCAGAGCGGCACCATGGTGGGTGACGCGCTGAGGCTGCCGGACGAGCCGCGCAAGGCGCTCAAGCTGAAGCCGCCGGAGCACGTCACCGCGCTGGAGCCCGCGGCCACGGGCTGGCTGGGCTGGGATTTGCTCAGCTACCCTGCCTGGGCGCAGGGTGATGAGGACCTGACGCCGGAGTCACTGCGCAAGCTGGTGGTGTCGGACGCGCTGGAGGCCGCGTCGGTGAACGTGAACGTGCCCGACACGTTGAGCCTGCCGGACGGGCGACCGGTCGTTACGGTGCTCTCCGGGAAGAACCCCTATGCCGTCGCGGGTCAATGTGACGCCGAGAAGGAGCTTCGACTGGGGTTCTACATCGTGACGGGGAAGACGGCGGCTCGAGTGCTCGAGTGGCCGGCTGCTACGTGCGCCCTGGGGCGAGCCTCCTCGGTGGAGTTGGATGAAGAGGACGGGTTGACCATCCGTTACTCGAACGGCGCGACCATGAACTTTGCCTGGAGTGGTGACCACTTCACGCGAACCGAGCTTGGAAATAGGTAGACGCGGTGGAACCAACCAAGAACCTGTACATGATGACCCTCGGCTGCCCGAAGAACCGGGTGGACTCCGAGGTGATGCTCGGCACGCTGAAGCACCGCGGATACACGCTGGTGCAGGAAGCGTCCGAGGCCCAGGTCATCGTCGTCAATACCTGTGCCTTCATCGGTCCCGCCAAGCAGGAGTCGGTGGACTCCATCCTGGAGATGGCCGAGCTGAAGAAGTCGGGCAGCTGCAGCACCCTGGTGGTGACGGGGTGTCTGTCGCAGCGCTACGGCGAGGAGCTGGCGAAGGAGATGCCGGAGGTGGACCACTTCCTGGGCACCAGCGCCTACGCCCAGATTGGCGACCTGCTGGCGGCCGAGGCCTCTCCGCGTCAGGTGATTCCGGACCCCGACTACATCCACGACTCGAATACGCCGCGCATCAACTCGATGCCGAAGTACACCGCGTACCTCAAGGTGTCCGAGGGCTGCGACAACGCCTGCGCGTTCTGCATCATCCCCACGCTGCGCGGTGGACAGCGCTCGCGGCCCATCGACGACATCATGATCGAGGCCCGGCGGCTGGCGGACAGCGGCGTGCAGGAGCTGAACCTCGTCGCGCAGGACCTCACGGCGTACGGGCATGACCTGCCGGGCCGGCCGAAGCTGCACGACCTGCTCAAGGCGCTGGTGCAGGTGGACGTGAAGTGGATCCGGCTGCACTACGCCTACCCGCGCGTGTTCCCGGACGAGCTCATCGACGTGATGGCGTCGGAGCCCAAGATTGCCCGCTACCTGGACATGCCGGTGCAGCACGTCAGCGACAAGCTGCTGTTGTCGATGAAGCGTGGCCGCAACTCGGAGTTCCTCAAGGGGCTTCTGACGAAGCTGCGCGAGCGCGTGCCGGGGCTGGTGATGCGCACCTCGCTCATCGTCGGTCTGCCGGGCGAGACGGAAGAGGACTTCGAGATGTTGAAGGAGTTCGTGAAGACGCAGCGCTTCGAGCGCCTGGGCGTCTTCCAGTACTCCGACGAGGAAGGCACCGCGGCGTTCGATTTGCCGGACAAGGTGCCGCAGAAGACCATCGAGCGCCGGTGGCGCGAGGTGATGGCCATCCAGAAGCGCATCAACCGCGAGCAGAACAAGAAGCTCGTCGGCAAGCGGCTGGAGGTGCTGGTGGAAGGCCCCGCGCCGGAGACGGAGCATCTGCTCGTGGGTCGGCACCAGGGACAGGCGCCGGACATCGACGGGCTCGTCTACATCAACGACGGCCTGGCGTACCCGGGTGAGCTGGTCACCGTGGAGGTGACGGAGGCGCACGACTACGACCTGGTGGCTCGCGTGGTGGAGCGCCCGGACCCGAAGCAGCGTCAGCACACCGCGCGTGACGCGCACCCGGCGCCGATTTCGCTGGTGCCCGCGCCTCGGCCGGTGACTCGGCTGGAGTAGGGGTACTTCCCGGGCCGCCGCCCGTGTGTCTTGAGCGCGGCCCGGGAGTTCGTGCCTGTCGAGCGGAGCCCAGGCACATTCGCCGCGCGAAGCTCACGCGCCGTTCCCTCCGTATCCGGGAGAAGCGCCCGTGACACGCGACGAGATTCTGGGAGCCATGACGAGCTTCCTCTCCGTGATTGAGCGCTCCCTGCGCCCCGAGCACCGAGAGGTGGTGCTTCGAGAGGCGCTCGACCGGCTCGCACTGGCCTCGCACTTCGCTGAAGCGCCCCTCGACGAGAGGAGTGCATCGTGGAGCCCACCCCACCCCGCTGACGACAGCCTACGCGCGCGTATCGCGCCGCTCTTCCCGGGGCTCGGCTACTACAACGTCGCGAGTGAGCTTGCCGAGCGCGTGGGTGAATCACCGCTCGTGGTCGGTGATGCGCTCGATGACCTCGTCGATATCGTGAAGGACATCCAAGCCGTCGTCACCTGTTGGGAGACCGCCGGCGAAGCCGAAGCGCTCTGGCTCTTCCGCTTCGGGTTCACGTCGCACTGGGGAATGCACCTGCGCTCACTTCAACTGTACCTGCACGCGCGCGCCCACGGTTTGTCGTGACCAGACGGAGCGAGGCTCTCAACTCGGGTCGTCGGGCTCCAGTTCGCGCTCTTCACGCGGTGGCTCGCGAGACGGCGCCTTGCGGGATGGCGCGCCGACACCTTCGCCCAGGGGCGTGGGCTGGCACTCGCACACCGTGCGGCGCGAGGACGTCTCGGTGACGAAGGCGCATGCCGTGGGGCACTCGGGCTGACTGCCCTCCTCGAAGAGCGCGAGGGTGAAGCCTTGGGCCTGAACGAGCGCCGCGTGGCACACGGGCAGGGTTTGCGCGAGCGTCGGCCAGGGCAGGCGGTGCTGAGTCGTGAGGCCCCGACTGGTGGCAGGGAAGCTCAGGCCGATTCCGCACCCGGACTCCAGCCGCTGGCCGTCCGTGCCCACTGGCTCCAGGTGCAGGCGCCCGCCTTCGGGCAGGTCTCGGAACACCGCGCCCACCACGGAGATGCCGCCCTCGGGCTCCTTGCGCACGTGCAAGCCGTAGCAGGCCTCTTCGCTGAAGACGCCGTGTGCGTCGGTGCACTGCTGGCGCCTCGCGACGGGGCTCGAAGTCGCCGGGCGTGCCACCGACTCCGACGAGAGTCGAGGTGGAGTCGTGGTGTCACCCGAGGACTTCGCTGCGGAGTCTACCGTCGCCGTGAGCAGTGCTGGGGAGGCTGACTGAGGCGCGGCACCATCAGGCCTCACCGGTCCCTCGTGCAGTGGCGACTCCACCGTGCCCACCGCCGACTCCTCCACTGCACGGACTCGCGGACGACGCAGCACCAGCACCCCACCCTTCGCATCCAGCGTCGCGGTGAAGCGGCCCCACACGTCCGGCCCCAGCCGCCCCAGGCTGCTCGGCGAGTCCCAGCGTCCCGCGGCCTCCACCACGAGCGGACGCGCGCCCACGCCCTCCGCCACGTCCATCGAGTCCACCGCGAAGGTGCGCGGCGG
>Ga0126314_10000039_pt1 | contig 77704 bp, 83 predicted proteins | sample Plot105B_FD_92535 | JGI IMG/M metagenome (GOLD analysis project Ga0126314, IMG submission 92535) | Serpentine soil microbial communities from UC McLaughlin Reserve, CA, USA - Plot105B | ecosystem: Environmental > Terrestrial > Soil > Grasslands | place: USA: UC McLaughlin Reserve, Lake County... | reverse complement strand
GGAAACGCGCGGCCCACGCTGTCCACGCTGGGCGCCATCAGCCCCACCAGCGCCTGCTTCTGGCCCGGGGCGGTGAAGACGAAGTGCGCGGGCTCCGAGGGCAGGTCCATCCGTGCCTTGCGCGCGCGCTCCACGCCGGCCTCCATCCACGCGTAGAGGTGGAGGGCCAGCGGCGTGGAGGCGTTGAACCGGACGAACTCCGCCTGACGCGGCGTCTTTCCCAACAGGCCGATGCGAGGGGGTTGCTGCACCGCCATCAGGGGGCTCCGCCCGCGGCCACGGCCTCCGGCGCGCAGCCCCTGCCGCTGAGCGCGATTCCCATCGGGACCTTCATGCCCGAGTCCCGGAAGATGCCCATCAGCTTGGACGTGTTGCCCGCCAGCCCGAAGAAGGGATTGGTGGTGCGCTCCGGCCGGAAGTCGATGGAGACCTGCGCGCCGTTGATTTCATCGATGTCCCACGTCGCCGTGAAGTAGCGCCCGTCCGGACTGGGTTCGATCTTCTTCACGCGCTCGAGCAGCCGGAACAGGCCCCAGTCGCCCTCCTCGTCCAGCACGGACTCGGTGGCGCCATCCACGCTCTGCACGACGAGGCGCGCGCCGAGCTTGCCCGCCTGACCGGGCCAGATCATCGGCTTCCACAGCGTGTCGGGACCGTTGCGATACACCTCGTCGGTGCCGTCGAGCGTGAAGATGATGGAGGAGATCTGCGACGCGGCGCCATCCGGGGAGACGCCGGGACGGATGCGCACCTGGAAGCGCACCAACGGGTCCACCATGCCCGCGGATTCACCGCCCGGGAACAGGGTGGCCGAGAGCGCCTGCGTCTTCTCCAGGAAGGTGAGCAGCTCTGGCCGGTAGTGCGTGCTGGCGGAGGAGGTGAAGTCCCACTTGCGGCCCGTGGGGACGAGCTGCTCGACGAGCTGCTCCTTGATGAACTTGCGCAGCACCCCGTTGTCGGGCCGCAGGAACTCCGCGACCTCGAGCAGCGGCGCGTCCTTCTGCGAGCCGGGGCTGAACGGGTACATGTCCTTGAAGGCCCGGTTGAAGGGCACGGCCACCTGTTCGCACCACAGCTTGCTCTTGTCCTGCGCCTGGCCCTGGGCGATGACGATGATGGTGTCCTTGAAGGGCGGCATCAGCAGGCGCTCGAAGATGGCGATGTTGTCCGTCTGCTTGCGGATGAGCATCTCCACGTAGCTGCGCGCGGCGTTGCCCTTCTTGGTCAGCTCCGCGGCCTCTCCCGTCTTGTCCTTCGCCGCCAGCATCGCCGTGTGGACGGTGACGAGCTGCTCCTCGTACTCGACGAGCGCCGTCAGCGTCTCCTCGCCGTCGTCCGTCTTGTAGCGCTCCGTGGTGAACCGGATGATGGACGCGAAGTCGCGCGCCACATCCCGGGGAAGAAGCTCCTCTTCGCCGGACGCCGCGAGCGGGTTGAGCTTCTCCCGGTTCTTCTCGATGACCGCGTCGTCATCGCCGCCGAACATCTTCTTGACGGACGCCGTCAGCTTGTTCGTGCTCGTGGCTTCGACCTTGGGGGCGCGTCGCTCGAGCTGGACGTTGTTGACGATGGAGTTGAACAGCCGGCTGTAGGGCTTGGGCGTGCCGCGCGTCAGGTTGGTGAGCAGGTCCTCCAGCTCGGCGTTGTTCCCGGGCGCGGCCACCTTGATGGCGTTGAGGAAGTCCTTCCACTCCTGGATGTAGCTGGAGAAGTAGAGGGAGCGCAGCGCCCGCCGCGACGCCTCCACGTCCATGGTGACGTCGCGGTCCAGCACCCACGCGTCCTGGTCCGAGAACGCCGAGTCGAGCTGCTGCTTCACCTCGTTCTCGTAGGCGTTGCGCGTGAAGGCGCCTCGCACCGCCATGTCGGAGCTGAACTGCGGCACCGAGCCCATCAACTGCTCCAGCGTGACGTCTCCGTACTGCGCGCGCGTGGTCTCCACGATGCGCGCCAGCTCCAGCTTCTCCAGCGGCACCCGGATGAGCGCGCGGCGGGCACCCACGATGAGCGCGTTCTCCCGGGGGAAGGCGATGCGCTCCGCGCGCGCGGGCTTCTGCTCGTCGGGCATGGCCTGCTCGGCGCCCAGCATCTTGATGAAGGTGGTGGCGTGGGTGGCCACCGTGCTCTCGTCCAGCGCGCTGCCGCGCACGCCCGCCCAGTGGCCGACAATCTGGCGCACCAGCCACCGGCGCTGCGTCTCGTCCAGCTCCGGTTCCTTGGGGTCCCTGGGCGTCGTCACCAGCAGGTACATCTTCAGGTCATCGACATATTGCTTGAACTCGGCCGAGCGGCGCGCGTGCTCCCTCGGGTCCCTGAGCGCGAGCATGTCCGGGCTGCGCGCGAAGCCCTCCAGCCGTTGCTGGATGAGCTCGAACTGCTTGCCCAGCAGCACGCGGCGCAGGGCGGTGTTGTAGAACTGGCGCGCCTGCGGCAGCAGCTTGTAGCCCTGGTAGAGGCCGAAGCGCATCCATACCGGGGCGCCTTCCTCCTCGTGCCGGGTCAGCTCCTCCAGGCGCTTGCTGAGCGGCAGCAGGTCCTCCACGCGGCGCACGTCGTCGCGCGGGTCCAGGTTCACATCGGTGATGGCCTTGGTGACCGCTTCCGCCAGGAAGCGGTTCTGGAAATAGGAGACGGTGGGCATGGACAGCAGCAGCGCCGTGGCCGCGAGCGCCGCGCCCGCCAGCACCATGCTCTGCCGGCGCACCCGCGCTTCCTCCAGCGAGCTGCGCACCGCCATCTGCTGGTCCTGGAACATCACCTTCGTGAAGACGTCCCAGAGGAAGTAGCTGCGCCCCTCGGTGGACGCGCCGTCCGTCTGCGGCCGGCCGTTGGTGGTGCCGAACAGCTCGCCCGCGGACGGGGACACCTTGTCCACCGCGCGCACGTCCTGCGTGCCGCTGTTGAAGTACAGGCCGCGGAAGACGGGCGTGTCCTGGAACACGTTCTCCAGGAACAGCGGCTGGAGGAACTCGGCCAGGTTCTTGCGGAGCGCGTCGAAGCGCTGCGGGAAGCCGTAGATGTTCTCGCGCGTCTCCAGCCGGCGCTCCTGGCCCAGCCGCCTGAGCGAGCGCTGCTCCAGCACGGAGAGCATCTCGTCGAAGCGCTCGCGGAACAGGTCCGTGCTGGCGTCCTTCTGGTGCTCCAGCGGCACGGTGAAGCCCCAGACCTGTCCGCGCTCCACGCGAGTCAAGTCGGAGAACATCTCCACGAAGCCTGGCAGCAGGTCACACTTGGTGACCATCACGTAGACGGGCACCAGCATCTTCAGCCGGCCGGTGATTTCGTCCAGGCGCTCGCGGATGGTCTGACCCATCTCGCCCACCGCCTGCGGGTCCGCCGTCATCAGCTCGCTGACGCTGATGGCGACGATGAGGCCGTTGATGGGGCGGCTGGGGCGGTGCTTCACCACCGTGTCCAGGAAGGCCATCCACTCCGGACGGTCCTCCTCCGCGCTGGTGTAGCGGCCCGCCGTGTCGAGGATGACGGCCTCGTTGGTGAGCCACCAGTCGCAGTTGCGCGTGCCACCCACGCCGCGCACGCCGCCGCGCGCGGAGAGGTAGGGGAACTTCAGGCCGGAGTTGCGCAGCGCGGTGCTCTTGCCCGCGCCCGGAGGGCCGACGATGAGGTACCAGGGCAGCACCGCCAGCGCGTCCTTGCCGCCGCGCGCCAGCTTGGACGCCTTGAGCGCGCCCACCGCCTTGGTGAACTCGTCCTGCATCGCCTTGATTTCGGGCTGCAGGTCCGGCCGCACCGTGGCGGCCTGCTCTTCACCTTGGGCCGCGAGCGCCCCCTCCAGCTTCTTGGCGGCGCGCCGCGCGCGGATGCGTTTGACCACCCACACCACGCCCATGGCCAACAGGCCCGCGAGCGCGCCGACGATGGCGGCCTGCGGCGGAGAGAGGCCCAGGTAGCTCATCAGCGCGAACATGGGCGCGCCGATGCCCAGCAGCGGTAGCAGGTAGGCCATCATTGCGTGCCTCCCGGATTGGCGGTGGCACCCGCTTGGGGCGGAGCCAGCGTGCCGGCGACGTTCTTGGCGGCGTGCAGCTCGATGCGGCTCGACAGCTCGTCCACCTTGTCCTTCAGGAAGAACTGCAGCACGCCGTAGAAGAGGACGGCCACTGCCAGCGAGCCCGCGGACAGGGCCAGCACGGGTGTCTTCCTGCGCTTGGAGAGCAGCGAGTCGGTGGGGCGGTCACCGTGAGGAGACAGCACGTCGAAGTCGAAGGGCCGCGCGCGCTCCAGGTCCTTCTTCACCGTGTCGATGAGCGTCATCAGCTCCAGCTCGCCGCCGCGGATGCGGTAGCGCCCCTGGAAGCCGAAGAGCATGCACAGGTAGTAGACCTGGAGGACCTCGGCGCGGTGCGGGTCCTTGCGCACCAGGTCCAGCCTGGCGAAGAAGCCGTCGCCCGCGATGTTCTCGTTGAAGTAGTGCAGCTGCAGCGGGTTGGTCATCCAGAACTGCCGGTACTCCTCCGGCCGGCTGAGGACGACCTCGTCGATGAGCGCCACCATGGCGTAGGCCATGTCCTGGGAGTCCTGGTGACTGAAGCCAAGCACCGCGGCGCGCCGCAGGAGCTCGTCCACCACCCCGCGCAGGCGGTGGTAGAGCGTCTCGGGCGGAGGAATGGCCGCCGCCTCCGAGCCGCGCAGGTGGATGGCGGCGTCGAAACAGTCCTTCGTGGCTTCCGTCACTCGGTCCATGGAAAATCCCTGCGCGTCAGCGATTGGCGGTGGGGACCGCGAGCAGCTCCACGGTCGTTCGGGCCGCGTCGAACGGCTGCGGCAGATAGAGCGCGAGGTTGTGGTCGCGCATCACGTTCTTCCAATAGCCGTCATTCATCGAGAGGCTGAAGTACACGGTGCCCGGCTGCACCGGGACTTCCGGCGGCGGGCGGTACGTGACGGCCAGCGGCACCCCCGGCGCGGCGGCTCGGACCAGGCCCGGGATGTCGTCCCAGCAGGCCACCTTGGTGAGCTTGGGGAACTGCTCGGCGACGACGCGCTCGGGCAGGTCGCTCCTCACCGCCAGCAGGAAGGCGCCGCAGCGCTCCAGCCGCTCGTCCTCCAGCTTGCCGCGGAACATGCCGTCCGTTCCCGCGGAGAGGTCCACCGTGAGGCACTGCTCCAGCGCCACCGAGCGCATCAGCTCCGACAGGCGGCGGAACAGCTCCTCGAACGTCGCTCGCAGGTTGGTGAACTGGAAGGACGGCAGCGTGGTGGGGTCCGCGCTGGAGGAGAAGGTGCACAGCTGGCCGGCGCACTGCACCAGCGTCAGATACAAATCCCGGGGCCGCAGGTTGCCCGCGTCCAGTGCGTGCTGCAGGAAGGGGATGGTGCCGTTGAGGGCGTTGAGCTCCAGGAAGAGAGTCACGTCGCCCGCTGTGAACTCCAGCGCGGACGCGTCCCGGTGGCGGCGGCGCGAGGCGAGCTGGCGCTGCTTGGAGACCATCAGCCGCAACAGCGTGCGCAATTCGCCCATGACGTAGGGCGACGCGTCGATGCGCAAGGAGGGCGGGACGTAGGCCTCCACCACGGCCAGGCTGCCGGACTTGTCGCGCGTCAGCTCGAACAGCTTGATGGCCTCGAAGTCGTCGCGCGGCTCGGTGCCGAACAGCAGGCGCACGTTGCGCTGGCCGAAGCCCACCTGGGAGATGGACGTGGACGCGGTCAGGTCGCTGATGGGCCGCGTGACGGGCGTGTAGCGCGGGCTGCCGCCAATGCGCTCCCCGCTGCCGTAGCTCTCCACGCCGCTGCGCTCGCGCGGCACGCCCAGGTACACGTCCAGGGTGCGCTGCGCGGGAGGGAAGTAGCCCTCGGCGGGGCGCGCGGAGGGGGCCTCGGCGTCTCCGGACTCGAAGGACACCGTCAGCCCGTCTGGCAGCACCCCGACGAAGTTCGACAACTGCACCTGGCCGGCGCGCAGGCCCTCCAGGTCCAGCTCCATGGCCACCACACCCCAGGGATAGGGCTCCAGGGCCCCCAGCCGGTTCTCCAGGAGCTGCTCGTGATACAGGTCCTGTTGCTGGAGGTGGTGGGGGCTCATGAACATGCCCTCGGACCACACGACGCGCTGCGCGGACTTCATGCGCCTCTCCGGGGCGACTCTCGGTCGCCGGATTCGGGGTTGTTGTGCTGCTCCGGCGCCACGCTGAGGGGCCGGAACATCAAGTCGATCTGATAGCCCTGGAGCCGGTAGCGGAAGACCTCGTCGTCCTCCGTCGGCGGCCCCTGGTCTCCAGCGGGACGCTCCACGCAGCGCGACTCCGGCACCACGGGCAAGGTCGCCACCGCGCGCCAGGAGTAACCCAGGGGCTGTCGGAACAGGCCCATGGCGAGCACGAAGCGCGCCTTCGGGTCCCTCTGAATCCAGCGCTTCTCCTGCTTGCCGGGCGCCACGACGACTTCGGCCACCTGCAGCAAGTCTTCCTTCAGCAGCGCCTCGGGCTTGCCCCACAAGTCACGGAAGCCCGCGCGCTCCAGCTTCACGCTGTCCTTGAGCTGGACAATCTGGACCACGGTGGGCAACGAGCGGCCCTTGGAGTCCGGGTTGAGCTGCTCGGCCGCGTCCACCACCACCTGGAACGGAGGCGGTGTCTCGCAGGCGAAGGGCACGCGTTTCGCGCAGCCCGCTCCCACGCTCAAGGCCAGCGCCTGCGCGGCGACCACACCCCACCGAAGGCACCGGCCGGCCACCCCCGCCGCACCGGCGCCAGTGTGTCCTAGCGCCAAATTCCACATTCCTTTTTGAGTGCACGGGCCCGTCGTCGGTTCCGTGCGAAGCGTAAAGTGCCAGACACAGTGGACCGGTTTCAAGCCACCCCCCCGGGTCCGCCTGAAACGATTTAGTTTTCGGAGATTTTGGAGCCCTTGATGATGACGTCGCCGCTGCCGGTGACCTCAATCTTGGCGCCCTTGATGACGACGTCCCCGTTCTTCTTCACCTGCAACGTGGCGGAGCCGACCTTGAGGGTGAACTGCTCCTCGGCGACCAGGGAGATCTCCTTGGCCTGCAGGACGTAGGCGTCCTTGGTGGCGTGGTTGGATTTGCCGCCGACGCTGACGATGAGGTCCTTGCCCACCTTCAACATGCGGGACTTGCCAATCTCTTCCGACAGGTCTCCGCCCACCTGCGTGGAGCGGGCGCCCTTGACGGACTCGGACTTCTTGGCGCCGACGACCTCCACCTTGGCGCCGCCCACCTGCTCGGATTTGACGCCGCCCACCAGCTCGTTGAAGGCGGCGCCCACGCTGAGGGCGAGCGCTCCGCCCACGGTGAGCATCTTCCCCAGGCCCACCGTCTCCGCCGACGCCAGGCTGACCGCCAGGCTCTGGCTGCCGCTGACGCCAATGGACTGGTCACCCTTGATGGACTCGGTGTGGTTGCCAGCCACGGTGGTGGAGCGGTTGCCGGTGACGGCCAGCGACTGGTTGCCGCTGATGGTGCTGTCGTCGTCCTTCTTCACTTCCAGGGACTGATTTCCCTCGATGACGCGCGCGCGGTCCTTCTTCACCAGCAACGTCTCGTTGCCTCGGACCTCCTGCGTCTTGTCGTTCTCCACGACGACGTTGAAGTCCTTCTGCGCGTGCAGATACACGAGCTCCGAGCCGGCCGCGTCCTCGAAGCGCAGCTCGTTGGAGCCGTCGCCGCCGGGGCTGGAGCTGGAGCGCAGGGTGCTCTGCGTCTTGCTGCCGGGCAGGTCGATGGGCGGCGGATTCTGCCCGTTGTAGACGCTGCCGGTGACGAGGGGACGGTCCGGGTCTCCCTCCAGGAACTCCACCACCACTTCATGGCCGATGCGCGGCAGGTACAGCGCGCCCCAGCCCGGGCCGGCCCAGGCCTGGCTGACGCGAATCCAGCAGGAGCTCTTGTCGTTGGCCTTGCCCTCGCGGTCCCAGTGGAACTGGACCTTGATGCGGCCATGCTCGTCGGTGTGGATCTCCTCGCCCGCGGGCCCTACGACGCGCGCGGTCTGCGCGCCGGGGATGACGGGGCGGGGCGTCACGCGCGCGGGACGGTAGGGGATGTCCGCGGGCTGGCAGAGGAACTCGTTGCGGTAGCCCTCGCGCGAGCGCAGCGTGGACTGGTCGATGCTCACCGCCTCCGACTGGTGGCCGGTGTGTCGCACGGAGATGGGCAGGTACTTGCGATTGACCGTCGCATCGGGGTGCTCGGCCAGCTCGAAGACATGGCCGGGGCAGATGCGTCGGGAGTAGCTGGCGCCCGTCACCGTCTGGGTGCGCGCGCGCAATTCCTCCAGGCGGACCTGGGCCAGGTTGCGGCCGGGGCCCGGCTCCTCGTAGCGGCCGGGGTAGTCGTAGATCTCCAGCGCCGTCTCGCCGTCGTCGGACTCCGCCTCCGCGCCGAGCATCTGCGCAGGTCTCAGGAAGTTGTAGTCGCGCAGCGCGACGACGCCGGGCTGGACCTCCGTGCGCGCCACCAGCTCGTGCACGTACTCCTGCGAGGCGATCATGTGCGAGCGCTCGCGGAAGACGAGCTTGGACTCACCCTGCATGGAGGGGTTGGCCGACGCGCCGTCGCCCAGCACCATCATGTGTGAGCTCTCGGCGTGCTCGAAGAAGTAGAAGATGCCTTCCTCCTCGAGCAGCCGCGAGACGAAGTCCAGGTCCGACTCGCGGTACTGCACGCAGTAGTCGCGCACGGGATAGGTGCCAGTGAGGGCCAGGCGGTGCTCCACCTTGGCCTCGTCCAGGACCTTGTGGACGATCTGCGGAACGGTCAGCTCCTGGAAGATGCGGCTCTTGCGGCGGTGGCGCAGCGTCCACAGGCGCGGGACGACGGTGACGCGGTAGCGGCGGCGCTCGGGGCCGCTGCCTTCGTCCCAGCGGGTCATCCGCGAGACGACGCCCTGGAAGAAGCGGGCGGTGCCGTCACCGAGCATCACCGTCAGGCGCGCGTCCTTGCCGAGCAGCAGCTTCTCCTCCACCTCCAGGTCGGGCCGGACGGCGAGGGCGACCTCGACGGTGTAGGGCTGGGAGAGCGTCTCCTCGGCCTCGAAGCCGAGCACCGCCAGCTCCGCGGACGTGAAGGAACCTGCCTCGAACTCGAACTCGGCCTGGTTCGCGAGCAACGCGGCGTTCGCGATCATCAGAGTGCCCCCGGCGCCAGACCCCGCGCGAGCCGCGGGGAGGTGAGTGATGCGCCAGCATGCCACGAATTGACCGGGCGTGAATCCCTGGCCCGAGATTTCAGTGGCAGCGTTGTCACGGACCTCGCGAGCCGGACGACCTGGCGCGTGCGGGCTGGCGAGAGCGGGGGCGCATCTGGTGTAGAGTCAACGCGGGGGGCCGGCTTGATACGTGGGGCGGCTCCGGGATACCCACACGCCCATTCATCCGGGAGAATCATGAGACGAAGCAGGCTGCTGCGAGGCGTCCTCGCGTTCGCGTTCGCGCTGGCGTCCGCGAGCGCCGGGGCCCAGGACGACGCGCCCCCCGCTCCCAATGAGTCGCCCCTGCGAGGCTTCGACCTGGAGCGGCTGGAGCTGAATCCTGGCGCGGAGGGCTCGCTGCTCGTGGGCCTGGGTGAGCTGCTCCCGATGGGCGACTTCCGAGCGACGGTGGCGATGCAGTACGCCCACGAGCCGCTGGTCTACATGAACACCGGAAAGAAGCTCGCAGTCGTGGGCAGCCGCGCGACGGCGCACCTGGCCGCGGCCTATGCGCCCTTGAGCTGGTTGCAGGTGGGGCTTCAGGTGCCGCTGGTGGCGTTTCAGGGTGGCAACAGCACCGGGTTGGCGGGTGCGGGCATTCCGGAGCCGCGCGCGCAGACGCTCTCCACGCCGTCGCTGAGCGGCCGGGTGGGGCTCCTGACGCAGGAGTCCTCGGGCATCCTGGACCTCGCGGCGGAGCTGGGAGTGGGCGTGCCGCTGGGCAGCGCGGAGGGCTACTCGCGGGATGACGGCTCGGTGAGGTTGTCTCCGAAGCTGATGGTGGGGCGGCACTTCGGGCGCATCCGCGCGGGCCTGGAGGTCGGCTACGTGCAGCGGGACAAGATGCTGCTGACCGAGCGCTCGGGCGACCTGGAGGACGAGGTGGGGCAGGAGGTGCGCCTGGGCGCGGCGCTGTCCACGACGGGGAAGCGGCTGCGCTTCGAGCTGAACGTGCGCGCGATGCTGCCGCTGACGGACCAGCCCGGCGCGGTGGAGCTCTTGCCGGGCGCGCGCTACCTGGCGAGTCCGTCGCTGGAGCTCTTCGCCCTGGCGGGCATGGGCGTGGGCTCGGCCCCGGGGACGCCGTTGTTCCGGCTGATGGTGGGCGGCGCGTTCGGCAAGGTGGTGCCGACCCGCGGGCCTGGTGAGTCGTCGGTGCGGTGCGAGCCGGGCCTGGTGCGGACGCTGAAGGACCCCATCCAGGAGTGCCCCGACTCCGACGAGGACGGGGACGGCATCATCAACAGCGTGGACCGCTGTCCGCTGGTGCCGGGAGACGCGGCGCGCGGAGGCTGCTCCGCGAAGGACTCGGATGGCGATGGCATCGAGGACATGCTCGACGAGTGCCCGGACAAGAATGGCCCGCCCGCGCGCAATGGCTGCCCCATCGAGGACCGGGACAAGGACGAGGTCGAAGATAGCAAGGACAGCTGCCCGGACGACCCGGGGCCCGAGGACAACCGGGGCTGCCCGGTGCGTGACTTCGACAAGGACGGCATCGAGAACGACAACGACGAGTGCCCCAACGAGCCGGGCCCGGCGGACCGCAAGGGCTGCCCGGAGATGGACTCGGACAAGGACGGCGTGCCCAACCGGTTGGACAGCTGCGTGAAGGACGTGGGCGCGGCGAACAACCTGGGCTGCCCGGCGAATGTGCCGCCGCTGGTGGAGATCAAGGCGGGGCACCTGGAGCTGTTCGAGAAGATCTACTTCGAGGCCTCGGGCGTGGTCATCCAGAGCCGCTCGCTGGAGCAGCTCAACTGGGTGGCGCGCATCGTCAAGGAGCACCCGGAGCTGCCCATGGTGGTGGTGGGCGCGCACACGGACCTGCGCTCGCCGCTGGATGCCAGCCGGCGCTTGTCCCAGGCCCGCGCGGACGCGGTGCGCCAGTACCTCATCAGCAAGGGCGCTCCGGCGGACCGGCTGATGGCGGTGGGCTTCGGGAAGACCAAGCCGAAGGTGACCCCCGAGAACACGTATCAGGACCGCGAAGAGAACCGCCGCATCGAGTTCAAGTTCGTCGACCCGTTGGAGTCGCGAGGTGCGGCTCCAGCGGACGGAGCCGTGAAGCCAGGGGAGGTGCGGCCATGAGAACGCTGCTGACGAGAGCACTGCTGTGGGGCGTGCTGTTGGTGTGTGGAGCGGCGAGCGCGGAGCCGGACAGGTTCGGGCTGGGTGGGGCCACCGGCGCGGCGAATGACGTGACCTTCGCGACCTCGGGGACGTCGTATCTGCCCAACAACCACAAGGCGCTCAGCCAGGATGCGAACAAGGGGGGGACCGTCCTGCGGTTCACGGGGACCTTCACGGGGCTCGCCAACAACGGCCTCCTGATGATCATCCAGTCCACGGGTCTGGGCTCCCCGCCCGTGCGAGGGACGACGACTCCCGTCGACCTGTTTGGCAATGGGACGCCGACCGTGGGGCAGTGGGAGTTGGCGGAGATCCTGTCCTTCGACGCGAACTCGGTGACGCTCACGAGGCCGCTGGCGAACAGCTACAAGTCGCCTGGCGCGCAGATGCTCACGGTGCCCCGCTACCGGAATGTCGTCATCCAGTCTGGCGCCACCGTCAGCGCGGCCCCATGGGATGGGAGCGCGGGTGGTGTGCTGGCGTTCCTGGCCAGTGGAACCCTGACCAACAGCGGGACGATTCAGGCTTCGGGGTTGGGGCTGCGCGGGGGCGTCTATACGGCCGACTCGAGCCCGAATTGTGGAGGCTCGGGGGCAGGCAGTGTGGGGCGCAGTGGCGAGGATGTCGTGCCCGCGCAGGCGGACTCCGTGGACAACTCCGCGAATGGCGGAGGCGGCGGCTCATGCAACACAGGCGGAGGCGGCGGCGGAGGCAACGGTGGACCGGGAGGAGTGGGCGGTCGTGGACGGTCGGGGGGCAACGACATCCCCGGGGGTAAAGGGGGCGTTGCGCTGAGCGGTTCCTCCATGAGCTGGCTCACGTTCGGTGGCGGAGGCGGCAGCGGACACACGCGGGGCACCGCCACGGGTGGAGCAGGCGGACGAGGTGGCGGCATCGTCTTCATTCGTGCGGCTTCCCTCACGGGAAGCGGGTCCATCCTGGCGAACGGGCAGGACGGGGTGCCGACCGCGGCGACCCTGGTAGGGCATGGTGGTGGCGCCGGAGGAACCCTTCATCTGCGCTTCACGGGAAGCGGCACGTGCGGTGCGAACAAGGTGATGGCGGCAGGAGGTGAGGGGGCGGACAGCGACACGAACTCGGGGCCCGGTGGTGGTGGTGGTGGTGGCCGCGTGTTCTTCCAGGCGCAGGGGCTTGCTACCTGTTCTCCCGTCGCACCCGCCGCCCTCGGGGGACTGCAGCCCACCGTCCACAACGGCGCCCATCCTACCGCCACCAGCCTGGTGGATTACGCGGGCACCGTCACGGTCCTGGATTCGGGGTTCGTCGATGTGATTGCCCTGCCGACCTTCATGAGTCCTCCCGGCCTCGACGCCTGGACGAACAACCCATTGCTGAGGGGGAAGACGCAGCACGGGTTCTCGGAGGTCCTCTTCTACACGGTGAGCGGAGCGACAGCGCCGTTCACGTATACGCCCCTGAGCAACCGGACCGGTTCGGACAGCCTGAGGGAGTTTGTCTATCCGTATGCCCCCGCGAGCAGCAACAACACGCCGTTTCGCCTGGTGGCTCAAGCCGGATACATGGGGGCCTATAGCGACCTGACCCCCGAGCTGAGGTTCAACTTCGACAACGTCCCGCCGTCGACGACGCTCACTCCGGACAACGTCCCCCTGGTGTCTCGCTTTACGAGCGCCAAGTTCGACATGACCTCGTCGGAGCCCAACGGCACCTTCCAGTGCGCGTTGGACAATCTGGGGGTCGTGGGCGATGGCGCGTTCGAGTTGTGCACTGCCTCGAAGACCTTCAACAGCCTCACGACGGGTGACTACCGGGTGACGGCCTACGCGGTGGATCGCGCCGGCAATCAGGACCCGTACCCGAAGAGCTACACGTGGAGGGTGGACACCACCCAGCCCAACACGGTCATCACGGGGGGGCCCGTGGCGAGTCCCACCAACTCGAAGGTGGCTCTCTTCACGTTCTCTGGAGGTGTCACATACAAGTGCTTGCTGGACGCACTTCCGGAAGTTGCCTGCGGTCCGAGCCAGACATACACGGGGCTGGCCGAGGGCACACACACGCTGTCCGTGACGGCCTACAGCGAGTCGGGTGTCGCTGACCCGACTCCCGCGACCCGCACGTGGGTCGTCGACACCGTGGCGCCCGACACGTCGTTCTTCAACCCGCCCGAGTCTCCAAACAACGCGACCACGGTGACCATCGAGTACCGAAGTCCAGACAACACAGCGACCTTCCAGTGCTCCCTCAACGGTATTGATTTCACGTCGATACCTTGTGACGGAACAGGCACGGGCTCGCGCACCTTCAGCGGGTTGACCTCCGGAACGCGGCAGTTCCACGTCCGCGCCGTGGACCCGGCGGGGAACATCGACCCCTCGCCCGTCAGCCATACGTGGGTCGTGGACCTGGATGCTCCCGCGTCCATCGTCATCACCGCTCCCGGCGCGGGGTTTGTGAACACGTCCCGCCCCACGATTGTGGGAACGACGGAAGCGGGAGCTCGCGTGGCGGTCACCGTGACGCCTTCGGATCCGGGGCCGACCCAGACCTTGAACGCCGTGGCGGGACCCTCCGGGGCCTGGAGCGTGGTTCCCACCGTGCTCTCCGACGGGGGCTACACGCTGCGCGCGGTGGCCACCGATGCGGCGGAGAACACGCGACAGTCCTTGGACGTCATCATCACGGTGGACACGCTGCCGCCTTCGCGGCCCGTGCTCGCGCCCAGCATCCAGGGCAGGTACTTCACGTCGATGCCCATCAGCTTGAGTGGCACGCTGGAGTCAACGGTGGGGCTCGCGCCCGGCACCGAGGTCACTGTCTACGTGGATGACTCCGTGGTGTTGGGGCCCACCCCCGTGGATGCCCAGGGTGGGTGGAGCGTGTCGTTCACCCCGTCGCCCCTGCAGGATGGTTTCCACTGGGTCCGGGCCCTGTCGACGGACCCCGCGGACAACGTCAGCGCGTTCTCCGCCACGCTCACGTTCCATGTGGACCTGAGCGACCCGGCGGTGCCCACCATCGACAACCCGGGGGCCTACCTCACCACGCGCTATCCGACCCTGAGTGGCACCGCCGAGGTGGGGACGTCGCTGCAAGTCTATTTCGGACCGTCACCGGAACCCGTCACGGTGAGCGTGGGCCCGAACGGACGATGGACCTACCTGCGCACCACGCCGCTGAACGAGGGCCCCTACACCGGGGTGTTCGTCCGCTCGACGGATGCAGCGGCGCGCGTCACGGACTCCGCTTCGGTGTCGTTCATCGTGGATGTGACGAAGCCGGAGACGACCATCATCGAGGCTCCGCCGCTTCGTGACGGTGCCACGACGGTGCCCTTCCGGCTCGCGCGTCCGGAACCCCTCACCTACGAGTGCCGACACCTCTTCGAGACAGAAGAAGAAGAGCCGGGCCAGCCCGAGGACGACGAGCTGGAATTCACCCCGTGCGAGCTGCCTCCTCCGGGGCCAGGGGTGGATGCGAGCTACATCCAGAAGTCCAACCTGAGCGACGGCTCGCAGACGCTGTTGATTCGCGCCGTGGACCTGGCCGGCAACCGGGACGACTCGCCGGCGTCCCACACGTGGAGCATCAGCACCGGGCCCGTGGATACGGACATCCTCTCGGGGCCGGATGGCGTGGGTGGGCCCATCAGCACCAGGACAGCGGTCTTCCGGCTGTGGTCCAACAAGGGCCTGGTCCCGTTCGAGTGCAAGCTGGACTCAGCCGCCACGTTCACTCCGTGCCCCAAGAATCCAGAGGAGCCACCGGACACGGCTCGCTACGAGAACCTGGCGGAAGGCAATCACACGCTCTCGGTTCGCGCGGTCTTCGCGGGGGAGCCGGACACCACTCCGAAGAGTCGTTCGTGGACGGTGGATACCCTGAAGCCGCAGCCGCCGGTCGTCAGCGGGCCTCGCTCGGACCGACCCACCAGCCTGCGCAAGCCCACCATCCAGGGTGAGACGTTGGAGCCGGGGCTCGTCACCGTCTTCATCAACGACATCCAGGTGGGGACGGTGGAAATCGAAGGACTGACGTGGCTCTTCACGCCGACGGTGGAGCTGAGCAACGGCTCACACGACATCCGCGCCACGGTGTCCGACAGGGCAGGCAACGTCAGCGACTCCTCGCCGTCCTACACCATCACCGTGGATGCAGTGCCTCCCGTGGCGACCATCCTGACGGGGCCCGAGGGGTGGCTCACCACCGCCAGCTTCACCTTCACCTTCGAGGCCTCCGAACCGCTGGAGCGCTTCGAGTGCGCACTCGACGGCTTGCCGGAGTACGTGCCGTGCGCGTCGCCGCACACGGGGACGGTGGACAGCGCGAATGAGAATCACACGATGTTGATTCGCGCGAAGGACATCGCGGGCAACTTCTCCACGGTGCTGTCGTGGACGTGGAAGGTCGATACGACGACGCCGAACACCACCATCGAAACCGAGGTGGCCAATCTGACCAACTCCCCGGAAGCCGCCTTCACGTTCAGGTCGAATGAGAGCAACGTGACCTATTCCTGCAGCTTCAATGGGTCGCCCTTCGAGAGCTGCAATGCCACGGGCTATCGCAGGACGGGTTTGGGCAGCGCGGACAGGGAGGTCGAGGAGTACACGCTGGAGGTGAGGGCGAAGGATCAGGCGGGCAACGAGGACCCGACGCCTGAGAAGTTCACCTGGAAGGTGGACCTGAAGGCCCCCGTGGCGCCCGTGCTGTCGGTTCCCAGGGCGAACGACATCCTGTCGGTGCGGACGCCTACCTTCCAGGGTGACGCGGAGGAGGGGTCCACGGTCTCCATCCAGGTGGATGGGGTGGAGATCGGCACCGTGCAAGCGGACGCGAGCGGTGACTGGCGCTTCGTGCCGCGCAACGAGCTGGACTACGGCAGCCATACGGTGACGCTGGTCGCGAAGGATGTGGCGGGGAACTCGTCGGTGCAGTCCTCCCTCGTCAACTTCGTGTTGGACCCTTCGCTGGAGATTGACGCCCGAGGCGGAGGCTTGAGCTGTGCCTCGGCGGGCGGGGGAGGGAGCACGTCGCTCGTCCTCCTGGCCCTGGGGGGCGTGGCCCTGTGGGTGGGCAGGCGTCGTCGGGTGAGCTGAAGCGCCTGGGCGGGCGGGGGAGCCCCTGGGTGGGGTGTTCTCCCGTCAGCCCTGGGTGGAATGCGGGCTTGCGTCGGCCGGGGAGTTCGGCTACTTGTCCCCTCGTAGCAGCGCTTCTGCGCGATTAGCTCAGCTGGATAGAGCGTTGGCCTCCGGAGCCAAAGGCCACAGGTTCGAATCCTGTATCGCGCGTCCGGGAAAGTGCCCGGGATTCTTGGGGTTTTCCCCCGAGCATCCCGGGCGCTGACCTCCGCTCAGACACCCCCGCCCACCTATTGCCCACCTGAGCCGTACTCTGGCCGTGAATCCGGGCGGGGTAGGGCGCTGTCGTATGTCCCACATGCTGGGACGGGTGTGCGATGAGCCGCCCTTCATCAGGGCACGGCTCGGCTGACGCGCACTCTCGGGGCGAAGACTCCCCCGTTGGTGCCGTTCTCCAGCAGGCCACGCGGGCCGATCAGGGCGCTGGTGCTGCAGCGCTCCGTGCTCGAGTGCTGTGGCTCGAACAGCACCTCGCTGCCATCTCGACCGTTGCTGCGGCCCATTTCGATTCAGTGGGCTGCTTGCGAGTTGTCCCTGGAGCCGCGCACCAGGGCTTCGCACAGCAGGTCGAAGCGCTCGCGAACGCTGCCCTCGCTCAGTCATCCACGCCGATGGACACGGAGTCCGAGGAAGGGGGTGTGCCTTGAGCGCCGCCTTCGACCTGGTTCACACCCGGCCCGCGCCGCGCGTCGCGAAGGCTCCGCGCCGGGTCGCGGCGAGCCCTCCGCCCGGGGCGTTCGGCATCGTCGCGTGGGCTCACCTGACACCCCGGCAGCGCGAGGTGTTCGCCCGGCCGCGCACGTTGATGACGCTGGTGGACTTGGTGCGCGAGCGCCCCCGAGGCGCGTGCGTCGTGTGCTGGCGGGACATGGGCAACACCCTGGCCGGCGCTGACGAGCTGTCGTGCGCGCGCAAGGACAACCCCGACGCCACCACCACCTACTGTTCGGGCTTCGCGAGCGCCTGCCGGGAACAGGGCCGACGGCAGGCCGAGGTCGCCAAGGCGTCCACCATCGCTGAGCTGGAGGCGGGCCATGTCTGAGCGGCTCACCTTCGACGTTGGCGCCTACACCGAGCAGGGCCAGCGCCGGTACCAGGAGGACGCCGTCGGCCACGAGGTGGGGCCGTCCGTGGCTGTCTTCGCTGTTGCCGATGGCCTGGGTGGCCACCCCCACGGGGACCTGGCCAGCAAGGCCGCTGTGGAGGCCGTGGTGGGCCTCGCGCTCCTGCCGGCGGACCTGGACGGCGAGAGCGCGCCGGGGCTCGGCACCCTGGCCTCCAACATCGTCACGGCGGCGCACCGCAGCGCGGCCGACACCGGAGGCAGCACGACGCTGGCCATGGTGCTGGTGGCGGGCGCCCGCGCGGCGGTGGCGCACGTGGGCGACTCCCGCGTGTACCGGCTGCGCGGTGGGACAGTGGCGCAGCTCACCGAAGACCACCGCGTCGCGCGCCACTACCTGTCCCGCTGGCTGGGCGGCCGCCGCGACGACCCGGACTTCTCCACGCCCACGGTGAGCGAGCTGGGCACCCAGCCCGGCGACGTCTGGGTGCTCGCCACCGACGGCGTGAGCGACACGCTGTCGGAGGAGTGGATTCGGCAGATTCTGGAGCGCGAGCCCACCGCCCAGGCGGCGGCCGAGGCGCTGGTGCGCTTCGCCCTCAAGCTCGGCAGCGGAGACAACTGCACCGCCCTCGTCGTGCGCGTGGGAGGTGCCCTGTGAGCTGCTCCGCCCACTTCACCAGCATCAGCACGAGGAGCCCGCTCGGCCACGCCGTCACCTTGCGCGCCGCCGGCGCTGAGGTGGAGGCGCACGCGGCCACCCGCGGCGAGGCCATGGACGACGCGCGCGCCGCCCTCGCTCTGGAGCTGCGCCGCGCGCGGCCCGCCCGGAGCTTCAGCCTGGGCCGGCGCCCGGTGCGCAGGAGGGGGCGATGAGCGCGCTCCTCCAAATCGGGCTGGTCGGCTGCGGCAAGGCGAAGCTGCCCCAGGCCGCGCCCGCGCGTGAGCTCTACACAGGCAGCCTGTTTCGGGGTGCCCTCCAGGTGGCCACGGCGCGCTGCGGCCCCAACGTCATGGTGTTGAGCGCCAGGCACGGCCTGGTGCCGCTCGACGTGTGCCTGGAGCCCTACGAGCTGTCGCTGCTGCGCCTCTCCCGCGCTGAGCGGGAGGCGTGGGGCGAACTGGTGATGAACGAGCTGGAGTGGCGCTTCATGGTGCCCGAGGCGGAGCTGTTCATCTTCGCCGGGGCCCCGTATGTCGAGGCGCTGCGCCCGCGCCTCCCCGAGGGCTGGACGCTGGTGGAGCCTCTCGCGGGCCTCCAAATCGGCGAGCGGCTCGCGTGGCTGGCCCAGGAGCGCACCGCCCTCGCGGCAGGTGCGCGGGTGGACGAGGTGGCCCATGGGTGAGCCTTCCAAGAGGAATGGCCAGCGGCCACTCACCGCGACGGAGCAGCAGCTTGTCCTGACGGCGGAGCGGCTCGTCTGGTGGTCCGTCCACCGCTTCGTCCGGCGCAACCCGGCTGCGGCCGGCTTCGAGGCCGACCTCGCGAGCTACGCGTGGATGGGCGTGATGTACGCCGCGCAGCGGTGGCACCCGGAGGGAGGGGCGGCCTTCGTTACCTTCGCCAAGGTTCCCGTCCGACACTACGTGAGCCGCGGCTGGCTCATTCTCGCGGGGGTCGTGCGCGACGAGGACGGCACGTACGTCCCCCGGTGCGAGGTGGCGCTCGACGTCGACGAGATGCTCGACGTGGTGGTTCCGCCCCCGCAGGAGCGCACGGTGGAGGCGCACCGGCTCGCCGCGACGCTGGGCGAGCGGCTCTGCGCGCACATGCGTCCGGGAATGACGCAGCCCGTCCGCGAGAAGGCTGCGCGGGCGTACCTGCTTCACCTCAGAGGCGAGACGCTGGAGAGCATCGGCCAGAAGGTGGGGCACCCCCGCCAGCGTGCGCACCAGCTCCTCAACCAGGCCGAGGAAGCCGCGCTGCGGTGGGCTGCCTCCATGAAGCCCGCGTGGGAACGGAGGGTGGCATGACGGACTGCTACCCCCGTCCGCCTCCGGAGCGTGGCCCGGCCAAGGGGCCGACGCGCCTCCAGCTCGCGGTGCTCGCATTCGCCGTCGTCTTCATCGACGCCAACGGGGAGCCGCCCAGCGTCGAGGAGCTGCGCGCGCACTTCGGCTGGAAGTCGGCGAACGGCGGCGCCGATGTCCTCCGCCGTCTGGCCCGGCGCGGGCTCGTCGCGCTGAGGAAGGGCCGTCACCGCAGCCTGCGCGTGACGGACTCCGGGAGGGCGCTGGCCGCCGAGTACGTGCGCGCCCACCCTGCGGAGTTCCGCGCATTCACCCGAGTCATCCAGGAAGGAGCCGCAGCGTGAGCGAATTGAGTCAGGAGTTCGTCCCCCTCACCGAGCACGAGCTGGAGCGGAAGGGCGCGGAGCTGGCCGCCGCCCTCACGCAGCTCGACGAACTGGAGGAACAGAGGAAGGCCGCGGCGAAGGACTTCGCGGACCGGAAGCGGGACCTGTCCACCGAGGCCCGGAAGCTCGCCACCGTCATCCGGCAGAAGGGCGAGTACAGGGAGAATCAGGTCACCCTCTTCGAGCTGATGCCGCCCCGGAAGTCGAGGGACGACGCGTGACGCGGCCCTTCCTCCTCCCCGTCGTGTGCGCGTGGTTGCTCGTGTCGTCCGCCGCGCTCGTGTGGCTCGGCGCCGACCTGCGCGCGTACCACCCGGGCCATGCGTCGGCCTGCTGGTTGCTGGCCTCCGCCGGACTGCTGGTGCTCGCCGCCGTCGGCTGGCTGAGCACGTCTCCCGTCGAAGAGCTGTCTCTCCCTCCGGTGCGTCGCCCCAGCGGGCATGCGCGCCCCAACAACAACTCGAGGTCGCCGTGAACGTGAACACGAAGTCGTTGGTCAAGCAGGTGGGCAAGTACATCCAGCAGCAGCGCACCGAGCGGAAGCTGACGCAGGAGGCGCTGGCCGAGCGCGCCGACATCAGCGTCTCTTTCCTGTCGATGATTGAGCGTGGCGAGCGCGCGCCTCATCTCCAGACGCTGTTGTCCCTGTCGGAAGCGCTGGGGGTGACTGTGGCGACCCTTCTGACGCCCGTCGGTGAGCATCCGCGGGAGGACGTGAGCGCCGGGCTGCGCTCCTTCATCGAGTACCGCGAGCTCTCCGCCTCCGAGGTGTCTCGCCTGGAGGCGGTGGCGCGGCAGATGTTCCCTGCGCGGGGCGGGGGCGTGAATGGGTGAGGCGACTTCTATCGAGTGGTGCCACCACACGCTCAACCCCTGGAGAGGGTGCGCGAAGGTACACGTGGGCTGCACGCACTGCTACGCCGAGCGCAACGTCGGCGTGGCGATGCACGGCATCCGCTGGGGCGAGGTGTGGCAGGGCGGCCAGCGCGTCGTCGCGGCCGAGAGCGCGTGGCAGCACCCGCGCACCTGGGCACGCGCCGCGGCGAAGGCTGGCGAGCGCCGTCGCGTGTTCTGCGCCTCGTTGGCGGACGTGCTGGAAGTGCCCGGCGAGCCGTCGTCCTGGCCGTCCGGGTGGACGGAGTCACGGCGGTCTCTGGCGCGCGACAAGGTGTGGGCGGTACGGAAGGCGCTCGACGCCGCACGTTCGCGGCTCTGGGATGTCATCCGCGAGACGGCGGTGGTCGAGGGGGGAACCAGCCTCGGGATGCCGCACTGGACGAACTATCCCGGCCTCGACTGGCTGCTCCTCACGAAGCGCCCCGAGAACTGGGCCTTGGTGCCCGAGGACGTGCGCCCGCTGGTGTGGCTCGGCACGTCCGCGAGCGACCAGGCCACGTGGGAAGACGGCGTGGACAAGCTCGCCGAGGCAGAGGGATTCCGGCGGCTCTTCGTCTCCCTGGAGCCGCTTGTCAGCCCGGTGGACATGGGGCTTCAGCAGAACCGCAAGAGCGAGCGGATGCTCCGGTGGCACCGACCGCTCAAGAACATCATCGACTGGGTCATCGTCGGAGGCGAATCGCAGAGCAAGGCGCGGCCATGCCGGGTCGAGTGGGTGCGGGACGTCGTTCAACAGTGCCGCGCCGCCGCTGTGCCGTGCTTCGTGAAGCAGCTCGGCGCGCGTGCCATCGACGAAGTGAACGGCCTCGCGGGCGCGCTCCTCCAGGTCAATGCGGACGCCGTCGAGATGGTGTCGCAGCGCCTCAACGACAAGAAGGGCGGGGACATGGCCGAGTGGCCCGAGGACTTGCACGTCCGGGAGTTGCCCCATGAGTGATCACCGCTGCGAGAGCCTGAACCATCCGGTGGGCCTGCCCGATGCGGACCTCTTCCGGTGCTCGGCCTGCCTTCGCTGGGTGGATGCTCACTGCGAGGGCTGGTTCGCCATGGACGGGGACACCAGCCGTTGTGACGCGTGCGAGTTCAAGGCGAGCGGCAGGAAGTCGCCCGAACACGGGATGCCGCCGCCTCGCGGGAGCGTGGGCTACGAGGCGCGCCTCGCCGCTGTCCCCGTCGACGTCGTCCCTCGCGGCGTGACGCTCATCCGCCCGTGGGCGTGGGCTGTGGCCTGCGCCGGCAAGAACGTGGAGAACCGCACCTGGGAGGCGCCGCGCGCGGCCGTTGGTGGCTGGCTGGCCATTCACGCGGGCCAGAAGTGGGACGCCTCCGCCGTGCCCTGGATTCGCGGACGGGTGGACTCCCGGCACGTCGGAGTGCCCGCGAAGGACGAGGATCGCAGCGGCGTCATCGTCGCCGTCGCGCAGCTCGGCGCCGTCATCACGTCGTCCGACTCGCCCTGGTTTGTCGGCCCCTTCGGCTGGCGCCTCGACAACGTCGTGCGGCTGCCCAGCCCGGTGCCGTGCAAGGGCGCGCAGGGGCTCTGGCAGCTCCCCGCCGGCGTGCTCGACCAGGTGCGCGCCGGTGTGGCGCAACTCCGCGAGGTGCCCCGGTGAGCTGTCGCCTCATGGTGCTCGGCGCCATCGCCCTGGGTGGCTCTGGCCTGGCCGCGCGCGCCGCGCACAGCGAGCCGCACCTCTCGCACGCCATCGCCTTCGCCGCGGTGGCCTTCGTCCTCTTCCTGGGCGCCGGACTCCTCGGCGCCATCGCCTTCACGCGGAGCCGGTCATGAGCTGCAGCCAGGGCATCATTGTGGACCTGTTCGCGGGCGGTGGCGGCGCGTCCACCGGGGTTGCCGCTGCCGTCGGGCGGGACCCGGATGTGGCTCTCAACCACGACCCACTGGCCATGCGCGTCTACAAGGCCAACCACCCCAACACGCTGTGCCTCGCCGAGGACATCTGGAAGACGCCGCCTCGTGAGGTGGTGAAGCTGCTGCGAAAGCACCGCGCCAGGTCCGGACGCCCGTTGAGGTCCTGGAAGGTGTGGGCCCTTTGGGCGTCCCCGGACTGCACCCACTTCGCGAAGGCGCGCGGCTCGAAGCCCCGCCAGAAGAACATCCGCTCGCTGGCGCACGTCGTGGTGCGCTGGGCGCGCGACGTCGCGCCGGAAATCATCTTCCTGGAGAATGTGGAGGAGTTCGTCGGGTGGGGGCCGCTCTACGAGCTGGGCCACGTCATGCCGGATGGGCGCATCCTGAAGGCGGGGGACAAGCTCATCGACATGCCCATCCCGGAGCGGAAGGGCGAGTACTTCGATACGTGGCGCGGCCAGCTCGATCTGCTTGGCTACCACATCGAGTGGCGCCTGCTCACCGCGAGCAAGTACGGCGCACCGACGAATCGCAAGCGTCTCTTCCTCGTCGCGCGGCGCGACGGCCAGCCCATCGTCTGGCCCGAGCCCACGCACGGCCCCAGCCTCCTGCCTATGCACACCGCGGCGGAGTGCATTGACTGGAGCCTGCCGGTTCGCTCCATCTTCGGGCGCAAGAAGCCTCTCGTGAAGAAGACGCTGTGGCGGGTCGCGCAAGGCATCCGGAAGTACGTGTTCGAGAATCCGCGCCCGTTCATCATCAAGGTGAACCACGGCGGGCTGGTGGACAGGAGTGAATCCATCGACGCGCCGCTGTCCACGGTGACGGCGACGCGCAGAGGCCATGCCCTGGTGGCGCCCACGCTCATCCAGGCGGGGTACGGCGAGCGACCTGGGCAGGAGGCGCGGACGCTCAATCTGCACGCGCCGCTGGGCACCGTCGTCGCGCAGGGTCGCAAGCACGCCCTCGTCCAGACGTTCCTCCAGGAGCACCAGTTGGTGGCCCCGTTCATCGCCAAGGGGTACGGCGGGCATGTGACGCCCGGCATCCGGGCGGATGGGCCGTTGGACACCATCACCACCCAGGACCACCACGCCCTGGCTGCGGTGACGCTTGCGACGTTCCGCGGCACCGCAGCGAACCAGCCGGGCGCGCCTTCGGTGGAGGAGCCGCTCGGCACCATCACCGCGGGCGGCAACCACGTCGCGGAGGTCCGCGCCTTCCTCACCGCCTACTACGGGTCCGGGAGCGAGGGGCAGCGCCTGACGGCGCCGCTGCGGACCATCACCGCCGTCAGGCGCATGGGTTTGGTGCTCGTGGAGGGTGTCGAACACCAAATTGTCGACATCGGCCTTCGGATGCTGGAGCCCCACGAGTTGCTCCGCGCCCAGTTCGGGAAGTACGCCGAGGGCTACGACCTGAGTGCCGTCTCCAGCAAGGCAGGGAAGGTCAGACTCATCGGAAACAGCGTGTGCCCGGAGGCGGCCGAAGCAGTGGTGCGCGCGAACCTGGGCGACGCCTTCGCGGGCCGGAGGGCGGCGTGAGCCGGTGCCTGTACCCGACACGATACGAGCGCTGCCCGCGCTGCGGTGCCATGCGGATGGGCGGAGACGTCACGGACGCGGGGACGGTGTCCTTCCACGCGGCGACTGCCGGCGGCGCGTCCGCCCACAGGAAGTACCAGGCGCCCTGGCCGACGTGCCGCCACGGCGTGAACTGGCGGGCGGGCTGCAAGGACCAGCCGGTGCCGCCCGCGTGCTGCATCCACCCGCCCTGCGCGTGGACGCCACCGCCCCGCCTGAGCTTGCGCCTTCCGCTGCTCGCTGGCTCCGCCTGCCTCCACCTGCGCTCCGCGCCTCCGTCGCCCCTTCTTGAGGGCATGCCCGTCCACCCCGAGGAGCCGTAGCCCATGGCCGTCTGCAACCACCCCTCATCGCCCGAGGAAGAGGTGCCGCCCGGCATGGTGCGCCTGCTGGGGGGCCAGCTCGTCACCGAGGCCGAGGCGCACCAGGTGATTCCGCCCGTGGGGAGCGGCACCGCGAGCCGTGCTCGCGGCGAGGACCCGGGAGTGCCCGACAGCTTCTTCGCGGACGCATGCCCGTGCGCCCAGGCCCAGGTCGCGGAGCTGCGCGCGCAGTTGCTGGCGGAGCGCGAGGCGCGGCTGCGCGTGGAGAGCTACGCGGCCGGCGTGAGCCACGGGTGGGAGAGGGCCGTGGCGCTGCTGGCTCCGGCGGCCGGCCCGCGCACTGCACCAGCTCCTGCCGCCGTGACGCCCTCAACCACCGCAGCCAGCCCTGTCACGCAAGCCGCGCTCGGTGTCACGCAGGCCCAGCGTGACACCCCCCATTCCAGCGTGACAGTCAGCGTGACGCCGGAGGTGGAGGGGGGAGGGGGGGAGGTAAAAGCCTTGGAAAATCCGAAGCCTGCGACGCTGCGGAAGCGACTGGAGCGCGCGCGGAAAGCGCAGCGTGACAGCGTGACAACCAGCGTGACACCCCAGAAGTCACCCCCTCCTCCCCCTCCCTCTGCCTCGGAAACGAGGGGGGCGCTGGTGGCTGTCACGCAGGACGCGCGCAAGGTGCGTGACAGCCAGCGTGACGTCCGCGGGCTGGTACGGGAGCACCGCAAGCCGGACTCCCTCCCCGTGGACGTCCGAGAGCTGCGCGAGGCCTGGAATGCCATGGCGCTGGCCCACGGCTTCCCCGCGTGGGGGGAGCGCACGTCGCGGCGCATGCTGGAGGACGCCCTGGACGCACTGGGGCGCCATCCGCTGGAAGAGTGGCGCCGTGTATTCGCCCTCGTCCCGCGCTCACCGGCATGTCGCGGAGAGCTCTCCAACCGCCTGCGCGCCAACGTCGTCTGGGTGCTGGGCTGGACGCGCGCGGGCCTCGAGGTGGCGGAGCAGCTCCTCGGCGGCGCCTGGAGCCTGGACCCGGAGCGCACTCTGGCGCCACCCCATGAGGAGCCCGGGGCCGCCATGTGCCGGGAGGGCGTGCCCGAGGGCACCGAAGCGGCGCGTGCCTGGGCCCAGGTGCTGGGCGCCATGCGCGGGGACGGGAAGAGCTACACCGCCGACCAACTCCAGCGCTCCCGCGCGGTGGCCATCGAGGAGGAGCGCCTCGTGGTGGCGCTGCCGGACCGCTTCGCCCTGGACTGGGTGCAGGACACCTGCCGGGGGCTGCTGGACGGCTACACCCGACGCCTGGCCCTGGCGGGCGTCCGCTTCGTCGTCGAGGGCCAGGACGGCGACGAGCAACCCCCACAGGCCGCGCCCCCAGTCCCACTGGCCGCGCCGGGAGACACCCTGCCATTCGAGCTGCCGCCGCAGGGGCCGCACACCGAGTCCCTGCGCGACGGCGTGGAGCGCGTCTTCCGCGAGGTGAAGGGGTGCGAGTACTCGTGGGGGCACTTCGATGACAACGCCACCCGGACGCTGCTGTCGCTCGCTGGCGGCGGTGGAGTCCTGGAGGTGTTGCGCCGGTGGAGCCACGGCCTTCGGGCCAACTTCAAGCAGCGCTGCGACACCCTGGCCAACCTGGTGCGGAAATGGAACGACAACGCCACGCCCGAGGCGCGCCCCTCGTCCGCGCGCGCGCCAGGACGCCCGCTCAACGACGACGACTACCAGGAAGGGGTGGTGGACAGCCTATGAGCCGAGACGACACGAAGGCACCGCCCGCGCCCCAGCGGCAGGGGCCCCAACGGCTGGCGGACCTGATGCGAAAGGCCATGTCCCAGGCGCGTGAGCAGCCTCCGGCGGGGCTGGCCCAGCTTGAGGCCGACTGGAAGCAGCGAGAGGTGGAGCTGCAGCAGGCCGAGGCGGCGGAGCGGGCCCGGCACGAGGCTGCCCAGGCCGCCGCATGGCCGCTGCACCTGAAGCTGTGCCTCGCCCCTCCGGAGGCCGTGGAAGCCCTCACCGGGGACAAGCTGCTGGAGACGCCGGCCCTCCGCGCCGCGCGGCACGTCCTGCAGGAGGGGCTGCGCACGCTGCTCTTGTCCGGCGGCACCGGGGTGGGGAAGACGGCCGGAGCGTGCCACCTCTTCCGCTCCGCGGTGCGTTACGAGACGCGCACCGGCCAGCGGCTGTCCGAGTGGGACGCGTCCGCCGGGCTCTTCGTGCGCTGGTCGCAGGTGAAGCGCGTCAGCGACTACGAGGCGGAGGACAGGCAGCTTCTCCACCGGGCGCACCGAGCGCGCGTCCTGGTGCTGGACGACGTCGGTGGGCTGCCGGGCGAGGAGCTGGGCCCGCGCCACCGGGAACTCCTCGAGGAGCTGGTGGACCGGCGGGACAGTCCCGGCATGGTGACGGCGTACACCACCAACCTCTCCGTGCAGCGGAGGGACGGCGTGCCCTCTGATTTCGCCGTCCACGTGGGCGCCCGCGTCGTCTCGCGTATGAGCCGCCAGGGGACGTTCCACCTGGCCGACTGCGGGAAGGTGGACCTGCGGCGGGGAGGGAAGCCGTGAAGCAGTTCCTGCGCGCGGCTGGTGATGAGGATGGAGCCACCGCGATGACGCCGTGCCCCGAGCTCTACAGACCGCCGGACCTCCTCGCGGAGAACGAGACCTGGAAGGCGAACTGCGGCCCGTCCGCGCTCGCCGCGGTGCTCGGGGTTCCGCTGCGCGAGGTGCGCGCGTCCTTCCCCAGCTTCCCCGCGAAGCCCTGGACGACGCCCACCAGCATGGCGGCCGCGCTCGTCGCCCAGGGCGTCCGCCACCGCGTCCAGCAGGGCATGCCGCGCGGAAGTGTCCACGGCGTGGCCTTCGTCCAGCTCCGGGGCACGTGGGACTCCGCACCCGAGCGAGCGCAGTACCGGCACACGCACTGGGTGGGGCTCCACCGGACGGGTGGTGCGCTGTCCGTCTACGACTGCAACGCGGGAGCGGCGGGCGGGTGGTTGTCGGCGGACGCGTGGAAGGCCCAGGTGCTGGCGGAGCTGCTGGCTCGCCACCGGGGCGCGTCCGGGAAGTGGGCGGTGCGCGTGGTGCTGGAGGTCCTCCGGTGACGTGCTCGCGCATCGAGTTCGTGCTGCCCGTAGACACGAAGAACACCAGCAACGTCCGGGAGCACCACCAGGAGCGGGCGAAGCGGGCGAGGGGGCAGCGCCAGGCGACGGAGTTGCTCTGGCCTGGGTGGACGGGGCCGGCGCTGCTGGTGGTGCGGCTGACGCGGGTGTCGCCGCGGCTGCTGGACGAGGACGACAACCTGCCTATCGCACTGAAGAGCGTCCGCGACGAGGTGGCCCGGCAGCTTCGCGTCGACGACTCCTCACCCCTGGTGCGGTGGAGATACGCACAAGCGCAAGGCGAGGCCTCCGTGCTGGTGGAGCTGTCCTGGGGCGAGGACGCGCTCGCGGCGGCGGTCCGCGCACAGGACGCAGTGGCGCCCCCGCCACCACCCGTGGCACTGGCCCCTCGGGCGCGGCCGGAGCGCGCGCCCAGGAAGGCGAAGGTGCCGGCCCCGAAGGTGACGAAGGCCAGCCCCGCGAAGTCCTGGGCGGACCTGGTGACGCCGGCCTATCGGAAGGGAGGTGTGCGGTGACGTGCCTGGAGGAGCCCCGGAAGCGAGCGTGCGCCGACGAGCACTGCGCCACCGCCCTGGCCGACGACAATCCGGGGACCTACTGCGGGCCGAAGTGCCGGCGTCGGGCCAGTGCACGCCGCCGACGGCACGAGGCCAACCCGGGGCGGTCCATCAAAGTGAAGCCGCGGTTCATCCGCGAGCTACGGGCCGAAGTCCCGGAGGGGCTGTGCGTGTACTGCGAGTGCCAGCTCTCGGGCCTCCAGCGCTTCTTGTGTGCCGCGTCCCCCTGCCGAAATGCCTACATCGACGACTGGCACCTGGAGCGGGACGCGCTCCGTGCCGCCGATGGTGTGGACGACGAGGTGTCGGTGGCCGCCGAGGCGCGCGCGGACTTCGAGGCTGGTCGTCTGCGCCTCGCTATCCAGTTCGATTCGGCACGTGCGGCCATCCGTGAGTTGAGGGAGCGCATTCAGGCGCTCAACTTCGACAACCTGATCTTCGAGGAGGGCCCGAAGCCCCACGAGGGGAGGGCGACGTGACGCCGTGCCCCCCGGAGCAGTGCACGGTGGCCGATTGCACGCGGAACGCCGCGCCTGGACGGAAGCACTGCCATGCGCACCAAAAGCGAGCGACGCGGGGCCAGCCCTTGTCCACGCCGGTGGCGGAGACGTACGCCACCCCGTGGGAGAGGCTCGTCGCGGCCGCCCTGGCCTACGCGGACGCGGGAGACGACGAGGAGGAGTTCGCGAAGGCGAAGGACCGACTCCGGAAGGCCGCCCAGTCCTACGCCCGCGGACTTCTGCTCCAGCCCTCGCCCGCCCCCAGTATCCGGCTGAGGAGGGTGCGAGGGGGCGGGCAGCTTGAGCTGTGGCCGGAAATTCAGAAGTGAAACGCCGCGACTGTCCGCGCATCTCAGCGTCCCCCCGTTGGTACCGACGGTGTGGGTTTCTCTAGAAGCGCTAAGGACGGATACGGATGGCTAAGACGAAAGAGGAGTTGACGTGCACCAGCTGTTTGGAGCCGCGAGGTTTCCACCTCGCCGATGAGAAGTGCGTGTTTTCGCCCGGATACGCCACGCCCAGGCTAGACGAGCCTGTTTCTTGTGAAGGTGCGAAGCAGTGCCTGGATGAGTTGAAGGACCTGAGTGACTGCATCCAGAGCGACGACGATGCCTGGGTAGACGTGTTCGTCATTCAGGACGAGTACGAACGGTGGTTGGCATCCAACTGCGTTCATCCTCGATTGACGTCGGGGGGAGGTGCCTCTGGATGGGGGAGATGTACGTCCTGCGGGCTCGTTTTCCCGTTGAGCTGACGGTACGCGACGCGGGTCCTGTGCGATTGGCAGGGCCCGCGTCCGGGGTGGTGGTCACGTGAGCATGGAGACGTCGGTTCATCGGCCTGGATCGCTGGACCCGGATGGAGCGGACGCGGTCGTGGGCTGCTCGCGACCCGCCAGACGCCTCTCGCCTTTGTATCCACAGGTCGAACGCAACCAGTGTGCCTAGTGCGTGGCGCCCAGGCATCGGTGACTACATGCCCGGCTGCGTACAGCCGGGCTTCTCATCTCCAAATGGGACGGTCAGGGAGGTGGATGCCCCCGGCCCACGACGCTCACACCTCGGGAAGATTTTCGAGGTTATCGACGGGCGTTCCGTCGGCATGGCTGCGCAGGGTTACTTCGACCGCTGCACCGGCAATCCACTTCTTGAAAATCGGGCTCCACGTAGCGGTAGTGAACGTGATCCCGTTGAGAATCGCTCCTGCGACCTGCTCCTTGGTCCACAGCACGGCCGTGTCGCTCACCTTATTATTCGCGACTTCGCGCACTGCGTAATACGCGATCCCCTTCTTGGGGCTGATGCGTCGAACTCCAGTGATCAGATAATTCACGTCTTGCGCCTTCATCCAGACGTTCTGGATAGATTTGATGTCAGGTGTTTGCCGCATCGTCCACTGAAGCAGGACTTGTTTGCGGCAGGGGTGTCCGATTCTGCTGTGATTGCGCTGCCTGCGCACAGACAACCACTTCCTGACGACACAGCGCTTGACGGAGAAAGGATAGGTGATATCTATCCTCGCGGTCTGTCCATCACGACCAACCGCCAGCCTCTGTCGAGCATTGCTTGTCAGGATTTGCGGGAAATTCGGAGCCTTTATGGTTTGCAGACCGTAAGGGCTCTTTTTCCCCCGCTTGATAAGACTTTGTGTGCTCGCCTGTTGAGCCGCCTCCCTTCTGTAGTGGCCTCAGATAGCTGCCGTCTGGGGTCATGTCAAGGACTGCGAGTGGACGCACCGCTTGCCGTTCATCCCTAGCCGGCTTACAGCACCGTGTGGGTATGAAACTGCAAAAGTGCGAAGAAAATCAGCCGGTTGGCTGAATCTTTCCGGGTCATCCCGAGACGGCAACTGCTCCTTCGTGAGCCGGACCTACAGTCGCAGCGCGTACCCGCTCACACCCTTATTTGGCGTAGGACCCAGTGGGTTGGATCGGGGCCGCGATTACATGATTGTTGGGCGAGGTCCCGGCAACTCATTTCCTCAATGTCCCGGCTAGATGGGCTCAAAAATGCGCCCAAATTGGGGCCCTGCCCTGCGTTGTTGTTTTTGCTGTGTCGGTTGTAATTGATTCCTGGTTGCGGCCAAGACACGGCATTCACTTACTGCCGTGACAAGTAGGAAGTGACACAAGGGGACTGCCGGCGTCGTAGATGAGTGCTCGCGGATCCTGTCCGCAGCCGTTGCGAGGTATGGAGTGTTCCCGGGCGCTGTCCTCGCCCGCCCCGAGACTCGGGCGCGTGGCACGAAAACGCATCAGCGCGTCGAGCACGGCCGAGAGCACGTCTGCCCCGGCTGACACGTTGCGCGCGCTGACTGCGAAGCAGGAGGCCTTCGCCCGCGAGTAACATGGCGTATTCCCTTGCTCGACTCAGGGGAAGCCACCCAGGTTCCCGGACGCCGTCCCCGCTCACACCGACGCTCGGAGGCATGGCAGGCGTTGATGCCCGTGCCCGGGGCGAGTCGGGGGATGGTGGAGAAGGGGCTGCCCGCCCTCTAACGGTGGAGCAGCAGCACCTGTGTGAGCGGTGGCGCCCGCTGGCCCTGGGGCTGACGTTGAAGCGCCTGCACGGGGCTGGGCTCGGGCACCACGAGGACGAGGCCGCGGGGCTGGCGGCCGATGCGCTGGTGAGTGCCGCCCAGCGGTGGGTGCCCTCCGAGAGCCGGTTCCCCTGGTACCTCCGGATGCGTGTCCGCGCGGTGATGTCGCGCTTCATCTACCGACACCCCGAGACGACGAGCCTGGACGAATTGCTCCCCGGCAGCGACCTGGACACCTTCGCCAGCCGGCTCGCGGCCGAACTCGAGGAGGAGGGCGCCGCCAGCGATGCCCGGGAGCTGGCTCGGCGGGCGGAGGCGGAGATTGTCGCCCGGCTGGTCCAAGGGCGGGATGGGGATGTGGCCCGCCGTCAGGCACACGAGGCCTTCGAGACCTGGTGGGGGTGCGCGATGGAGGGCCGCAGCATGGCTACGATGGGGCGGGGGCGCGGGGTGTCGCGCCAGGCTGTGGCGCAGCGGGTGGCCCGGGTGGAGCGCGTCTTCGCTGCGTGGGTGAGGGCGGTGCGGGGCGAGTCAGCACTCGGTGTGTGGGCCGAGCGGACTCGCTGAAGGATGCGCTGGCACGGTCAACCCCTGGCGCCAGCACCTTGGTGGCCTTGCGCAGAGGGGAGTTGGCGAGGGCCGGGCTACTTCCGGCGCTTTGTGGTTGGCGCTGCCGGGGGCGGTTGTTTCACCTTGCGCCCCTTCCCCTCAAGGTCGGCGCGCTCCCTAGCATTGAGCTCGCTGAAGGGGACGACCAAATCATCTTCTTCGACCGCCTTCGCCTTGGGTAAGGCGCGCCAGATGACAGTCATTCCAAGGATTGAAGCGCCAATCGCGGCTTCAGGTCCTTTGAGGACGATCTCTGTCGCGAGGGGGCCGACGTCGTCGTAGCGCAGACACGCGAGGTCTCCCTCGATATCCTCGGTAGCGCGGAGGTAGAATTCCTCGCCCCCGTGCTTCCTGCGAGCCTTTGCCTTCAACTCGATCAACCGCTCGATGATCGACATGCAACTCGTCCGGGCAATGCGGCTTTGCCGCGTGGGTGACCCAACCGAGAAGACTGTAGCCCACTCCGGGTGGCTCCCGGTTGACAGCCCGTCGTTGGTCGGCGACCCGGACACCGTCCCCACCCGCGCCAACACTCGGCGCCGTGGCACGAAAGCCCCCCACCACCCCGCCTGACGCCCCGGAGCCGGACGACGGCACGGGCGATGCCTCGCGCGAGCTGACGCCCAAGCAGCGCGCCTTCGTCCGGGAGTACCTGAAGGACTCCTGCGCGGCCCAGGCCGCCATTCGCGCCGGCTACTCCGCGAAGACGGCGGAGTCGCAGGGCTCCCGCCTGTTGAGGAATGCCAAGGTTCTGGCGGCCGTGGAGGCTGGCCAAGCCGCGCTCGAGGAGGCGGTCCAGGACGAGGTCCGGGTCGAGGTGTCAGAGGTGCTGCGCGAGTTGCGGCGCCTGGCGTTCTCCGACATCGGGCAGGGGGTGGGCGAGCGCGGTGGGGTGCTCATGCTGAAGGACATGCCCGAGGACTTCCGCCGGGCCATCTCCAGCATCGAGGTGGAAGAGCTCTTCGCGGGGAAGGGGGAGGAGCGCGTCCAGGTCGGCACGGTGACGAAGCTGAAGCTCTGGCCGAAGGACAAGGCGCTGGAACTGCTGGGCAAGTACCTGAAGCTCTTCACCGACAAGGTGGAGCTGACGGAGGTGAAGAAGAGCCACGAGGAAGCGCTGGGGGAGTTGGAGTGAGCGCGGCCCGGCAGGCGCGGAAGAAGCCCTCCCTCCGGTCGCAGGTGGCTCGGCGCCGTCAGCCGCGCGAGCTGAGGGGGCGTGGTGGGCGGCCGGCGGCGCAGGAGGTGCAGAAGGAGCTGTCGCCGCGAGAGAAGGCCATCCGCCAGCGACTGAAGGACGACTTCCCCCACTACGCGGAGAAGTGCCTGCGGATTCGCCCGAAGGAGGTGTCTGGGGCGGAGCTGCCGCAGCTGAAGCTGAACAAGGCCCAGCTGTACCTGCACGAGAGGCTGGAGGCGCAGCTCCGGAAGACGGGGAGGGTGCGCGCCATCATCCTCAAGGGGCGGCAGCAGGGGTGCAGCACGTACGTGGAGGCGCGCTTCTACTGGCGGGTGACGCACCGGAAGGGCGTGAGCGCCTACATCCTGACGCACGAGGACCCGGCGACGGCGAACCTCTTCAAGATGGCGAAGACGTACCACGAGCACTGCCCGGCGCTCGTGAAGCCCACCACGAGCGCGTCCAACGCGAAGGAGCTGCTCTTCGACAAGCTCGCCTCTGGATACAAGGTGGGCACCGCAGGGAGCAAGGGGACGGGGCGCTCGTCGACGCTGCAGTATTTCCACGGCTCGGAAGTCGCCTTCTGGCCCAACGCCTCGGGCCACATGCGCGGCGTGCTGGAGGCCGTGGGCAACGTGCCGGGGACGGAAATCATCCTCGAGTCCACCAGCGACGGGCCGCAGGGACTCTTCTACCGGCTCTGCCTCGCGGCGCAGAAGGGGGAGAACGAGTACGAGCTCATCTTCATCCCGTGGTTCTGGCAGGACGAGTACCGCCTGGCGGTGCCCGCGGGCTTCGAGCGCACCTCGGAGGAGGTGCGGTACGCGGAGCTGTGCCACCAGGTGCACGGCTACGCCCTGGACGATGGGCAGCTGGCGTGGCGCCGCTCGAAGGTGTCCGGCTTCGAGAAGGGCGTGGCCGACTTCCGGCGCGAGTACCCGGCGACGGTGGAGGAGGCCTTCAAGGCGGCGGCGGTGGGCGCGCTGTGGACGCCGGAGACGCTGGAGAACACGCGCGCGCCGAAGCCTGTGGACGCCGAGGGCAAGCCGCTGCCCATGGTGCGCGTGGTGGTGGCAGTGGACCCGGCAGGCGGGGACGGCCCCAGCAACGATGAGGTGGGTATTGTCTGCGCCGGCAAGGCCTCCAACGGGCACGCCTACGTGTGGCTGGACGCCTCTGGGAAGCTCTCCGCCGAGGCGTGGGCCACGAAGGCGCTGGCGGCCTACGAGCGGGAGGTGGCCGACGCCGTGGTGGGCGAGAAGAACTTCGGCGGCGACATGGTGGAGACCACCATTCGCAGCAAGGCGAAGGAGATGCGCAAGCCCGTCAACGTGAAGGTGGTGACGGCCTCTCGCGGCAAGGCGAAGCGCGCCGAGCCCGTGGCCGCCCTGTACGAGCGCGGGAAGGTGCACCACGTGGGCCTGCTGCCTGCCCTCGAGGACGAGATGACGACCTGGGTGCCGGGAGAGTCCACCTGGAGCCCCAACCGCATGGACGCCGCGGTGTGGGCACTGACGGAGCTGATGCTGGGCAAGGATGCCGACACCTTCAAGGTGGGGAGCTACCGGTGAGCGTCGCGTGCGCCATGGCACCGGCACCAGGTGCCGCCCTGTACGTGTCCGGCCCGTACCGCGTCTGGGTGCGGAGTGCGGTGCTGGCGAAGGCCCAGCGCTTGGCCCGCGTGCGCGCCCCGCTGGAGACGGGCGGGCTGCTGCTGGGGCAGGTGGTGGACGGCGAGGCCCACGTGCTGGCGCTGACGGGCCCGGGAAGGCGCGCGCGTCGCAGCCGCCTGGGCTACGAGTCGGACGGGGCGCGGGACACCCAGCTGGTGGCGCGCATCCACCCCCGGCTGGGCTACCTGGGCGACTGGCACACCCACCCGGGCGGCCCCGCGGTGCTGTCCGCGACGGACGTGGCCTCCATTCAAGGGGCGCTGACGCCCTCCCGGCCCGAGGTGCTGCACCTGCTGCTGGCGGGCCCGGCCGACATGGGTGCCCCCATGGCCTCTCTCTTCACCCTGGTGCGCGGCGAGTCCGCTGTCCGCCGCATGGCGCAGGAGGTGACAACGTGACGTGCATTGCTGGCGTGGTGGCGAAGGGCCGCGTGTACCTGGGCGGGGACAGCGCTGGAGTCGGTGGGTACGAGCTCACCGTCCGCTCGGACGTGAAGGTGTTCTCCAACGGCCCTTTCCTCATTGGCTTCACCTCGTCCTACCGCATGGGGCAGTTGCTCCAGCATGCCTTCAGCCCGCCACCGCCGCCGAGGAAGCCCGGGGCGCTGGGCCGGTACATGGTGGTGGACTTCGTCGACGCCGTGCGCGCGGCGCTGAAGGACAAGGGCTGGGCGACGAAGCAGAGCGAGCAGGAGCTGGGCGGCACCTTTCTCGTCGGCGTGGCGGGACACCTCTTCCGCCTCGAGGCCGACTACCAGGTGGGCGAGGCCCGTGACGGCTACGACGCCGTGGGGTGTGGCAGCGAGGCTGCGCGTGGGGCCCTCTTCGCGTCCTGGCACCTCAAGCCCGAGTCCCGGGTGCGCATGGCGTTGCGCGCGGCTGAGCGACTCAGTGCGGGCGTGCGTGGCCCCTTCCGGGTGGTGTCCGGGTGAGCGCCACCTGCCGCGCACCCACGCCGCCGGTGGCCGGACGCCGCCGTGCCGCCTCCACCTGGCGCCTGCGCGGGCGAGGCCTGCCGCGCGCGGCCCGGCGCGACTCCACCGTGTTGGTGCTGCGCTTCTACGCCTACCTCGCGGACCGCACCTCCCGACGCCTGTCCCGGCTGTCCCTCCGGGCCTGGCAGTACGTCCACCTCCGCCGCCCCGGCCACGCAGAGAGGGCCCGCCCATGACGTCCGACGTGAGCAACAAGAGCAGCGCCTACAAGGCGATGGAGCCGCACTGGGCCATGGTGAAGGCCCTCCAGGGGGGCACGGAGGCCATGCGCGCCGCTGCGACGACGTACCTGCCTCGGCACGCGCGCGAGTCCGACGAGGCCTACAAGGAGCGCCTCCAGCGCAGCTTCCTCTTCAACTACTTCGAGACGTCCCTCTCCACGCTGGCGGAGATGCCCTTCACCAAGCCGGTGGTGCTGGCGGACTCCGCGCCCGAGGAGCTGCACAACCTCGTGGGCGACGTGGACAGGCAGGGCAACGACCTGACGTCCTGGGCCCGCAACGTCTTCACCGATGGGCTGGCCAACGGGCTGACGCACATCCTCGTCGACTTCCCCAAGGTGGACAGGGCCCGGGTGCAGACGCGGGCGGACGAGGTGGAGGCGGACATCCGCCCCTACTTCGTCCACGTGCCTGCTGACGCGCTCCTGGCTGCCTACGCCACCGTGGAGGGCGGCGCCCAGGTGCTGACGCAGGTCCGCATCCGCGAGGTGGTGACGAAGGTGTCTGGCTACGAGGAAGCCGCCGTGGAGCGGGTGCGCGTCATCGAGCGGGAGGCGTGGAAACTCTTCGAGCGGGAGGGGAAGGACACCTGGACGCTGGTGGATGGCGGGGAGAACACGCTGGGCTTCATCCCCCTCGTCACCTGGTACGCGGGCAAGCCGAAGGGCTTCATGCTCATCCGCCCGCCGTTGCTGTCCCTGGCGGAGAAGAACCTGGAGCACTGGCAGTCCGCCAGTGACCAGCGAAACATCCTCACCGTGGCGCGGTTCCCCATCCTGGCGGCCTCGGGCGTGACGGAGGAGTCGCCGCGAGAAGAGCGCACCAGCACGGAAGGGATGAGCGCCGAGGACGTGGAGTTCCTCGGGCGTCCCGGTGCGCGGTCCGGCATCACCATTGGCCCCCACTCGCTGCTCACCACCACCAACCCCCAGGGGAAGTTCTATTACGTCGAGCATGGCGGCGCGGCCATCGAGGCCGGTGCGAAGGACCTGGAGCGCCTGGAGGACCAGATGGCGGCGCTCAGCATCGAGCTGGTCGTCAGGCGGAAGGGCAACACCACGGCGACGGAGAAGGACATCAACACTGGCCAGAGCTACTCGAAGCTCCAGTCCATGGCCCGCCGCTTCGGCGATTCGCTGGCCCTGGCCTTCCACTTCGCGGCCCGGTGGGTGTCCCTGGAGGTACCGGACGACCAGCTGAAGGTGTCCGTCCACACGGACTTCGGCGTGGAGGAGGGGGACGCGCAGGGGCTGGAGGTGCTCTTCAAGACGCGCCAGGCGCAAGACCTCTCCCGCCCGAACTACCTGAAGGAGCTCAAGCGGCGGGGGACTCTCTCCGCGGACTTCGACGTGGGAGTGAATGAGGAGGAGCTGGCGGCCGAGGGGCCGAGGTTGGGCACGCTTCGCTCGGCGCCGAAGGACGAGCCCCGGCCTCCCGGCCGCACGACGTCCCCGCAGCCGCCCCCCGCTGGCGGCGGGCATGGTGTCGCTGCTGGAGGTGTCGCGTGAGGGCGCTGGAGTGGCACTTCGTTCACTACGAGCTGGGAGGCGGGGAACGCGTCTCGGAGCTGCCGTGCCTGGTGCCTTCGCGGGCCCGCGCGGCCTTCGACGTCCAGGGGAACCGGGGCGGGGTGAGGAAGATGCGCCGTGTCCTGCGGGAATGGACGCGGGACTCTCTGTCCCGACTCTTCCACCGGCAGTGCCGGGCTCTGGTGCTGGACGGCGACATGGTGCTGACGCGGGAAGTGTTCATCACAGCGCTCGTCACGCCGCAGGTGTTCGCCAGGGGCGGAGGTGCCACGTGTCGAGCGTAGAGGTGCGGGCAGTGGGCGCGGAGTCGGCACCTCCTGTAGGAGCGGCACCTCGGCGCAGCGTGTTGCGCGCCCTCGGTTGCGCTGTCGTGTGGTACGTTCTCAATCGCTACATCCAGCGCAGCGCTTGAGTCGCCTCTCTCTGTCATTCACGCCTGTAGCTGGCTTCAAACCAAGCAAGGCTGGCTTTTTGCTTGCATACTCCAATGGGGGCCCTTTCGTTAGCGCATCTGGACAAGCAATGCTTGCATTCAGTCCAGGCGGTATCCGGATTATTCCAGAGACGGCCCCAGCTTGAAAATCTAATCTTATCGACCTTGAAGTTTGCCCATCCAGAGAGGCCTTGGGCCACTGATGACGTGAGGCTGGCCTCTGCTGTGGTGAGCTTTCCCTCGCCTTGGCACTCGCACCAGAATTCAGCGAATGCGGTGGAGGGGGCGAGAACCTGCAGGGCGAGAATGATCAAGGCCGCTTGATGGATACGCATTGTCTGTAGCTCCAGGCGGAAAATGGACGGCGACGCGACCTTTGGCGTGGTGGTCTGCAGCCAGCCTTTGGTGAAGGAACGTCGGTCCGGGACTACAGCAAGCGAGATGCCAGGAGAATAGTCATTCGCTGCTCGTCTGGAGATACCGTTCAGAACTTCGAGCTGACGTGTCAGCGTGGGCATTGACACGTCCACACGCAAACCTGACGTGTCATCCCCGAACATCTATCAGGCGCACAACGCGGTGTACCGGGGGCGTGCGACGCCGCTCACCCTTCACTACTGCCCGACGGGACGGTGTTCAGCGCCCGCGCGGCCCAGAAGGTGAGGGCGCGGGAGCAGGGCTGGCGGTACGCCGTGGCGCAGCTCGTGGAGTCAGGTGCCCAGCAGCCCGCGCCCGGCGAGGAACTGCAGGGGCCGCCCGAGCAGTGAGCCAAGCGGGTGGACAGGCCGCGCTTCCATGGGGTGCGCGGTAGGTGACTGGGCCTTTTGGCTCTGGGATGCGTAAGCCCATCACCATGTCGCAGGTCGATGGGCGGCCGGGCCCGTCGGCGGCGCGCACCGCAGGCTACGTGGCCGAGTTGGCCCAGGAAGCGACGATACCCGTGTACGCTAGGGAAGAGAAAAGGTACCTGCCCGTGAGCTTCGCCGTCACGGTCTGTGCGTTGAAGTCGGTCGTGAAGGTGACATCGACCGTACCCACGATGGCCCCACCCTTACCAGGTATGACGGCCGCCGCTGCCAGTACGACTATTGGGACCTCAGTCGTGCTAGTCCCCTGCGTGTCGCCATCAAGCTGCAATGGGGAGAGCAGATTGATGGTCACCTTCGTCGTCCCCACGGCCAACCCACTCACCTGCACCCCGAAGAAAAAAAACTGGGTCGTCTGGCTTTGCGGGCAGGAAAAGAGGCCGGGGTTCTGGCCGAGCTCCGAAATGTCGATGATACGACGTGATTCAAGCGCTGAACCTGACATGTTCCCCCATTCATCAAACAATGTAAAAGACTGCGGATAGCGCAAGATACTGCCGGTGGGCGACCGAGTCAACGCAGTCAGCCCCTTGCACGAGAAGGCGACGAGCAGTTTGTCCTTGCAACTCTCGCAGCGCACCCGCGCGAAGCCGTGCGCCAGCACTCCGCATTCCAGGTACCTGCCGAAGTCCCGCTCCATATACGGGGGGCAGCTCTCGCTCAAGCTGCTGCGCCAGGCGCCGTCGCATTTCGGAATCCTCCCAGCTCGCGCCGGACCCGCATTGCTGCAACCTTTGGCGCATGGCCTCCGTCTGGCCCGGCTCCTCAACGAGCCGGGCCGCCATGGGCTCGATGCTCTTGCGCTCTCCGTCCAGCAGCAGGTCCGTGACGTAGCCGCCGAGGGCGCGACGTCCCTCGGTGCGGCCCAGTCCCACCGTCATTGAGTCCAGAAACTCGTTCAGTTCCCGGTCGAGCTTGCGTAACTTTGCGGGTGTCATGCCTCATCAACACGGGGCGCCAACGCTCGATTCATCTGACCGGGTAGTATTAGAAGCACCGGGGGGCGTCGCCCGAATTCGGTGCAAATGCACTCACCGATTTCCGAGTCATCCCTACAGCATGGAATAGTCTCGGCCTCGGAGCAGAGCAAGGTCTGCATGACAGCACAGCTCATCATCCATTGCGTGCATCCCGTGGGTGGGCAGGCAATTGCGACGCCGTCGCATGTCACGCCCACGTTGTTCGTCGCGGAACAGGTTTGAGTCGACGACGGGCAGCTGACCGTGCCCAGCGCACAGGTGGCGGTACATCCCGTCAGTTCTTGCGAGGAAACACTCATCTCCTTGCCCTCGCTGGCCATATCGGTCGGCGTGCCACCACAACCCATCGCGAGACTGACCGCACAGGCCAACAGCCACAGTTTCAAGCTCTTCATTGCCGATTTTCTCTCGTGGAGGTGTGCGAGAGGGGGGCGACCGGGCTGGCAGCATCCTCCGGGATTCGATTCCTGCGGGCAACCCGGGTCAGCCCAGCGGCGTGAGTCCCTAGTGCCCCGCCCGGACGGCGTCCTCGACGTAGGCCAGCCTCGGGCGCATGAGCTTCCGCGCGGCCGTTCAGCCCGAGGTTCCCGATGCTGGGCGCCTCCTGTCCGGTGTGTCTGTCCAGGTCTCTGCAGCAGTTGTTCCATCGGGCCGCATGGTCCGTTGGGGCGACACGCTCTTCGTCCGGCACATGAGCGAGTTCTTCATGGTGCTCGCCGGCGCCCGGTGGCACCCGGAGGAGACGGGGTGCCCCACCTGGACGGACTCCACCGAGTGCCAGTGCATGCGAGGGGGCGAGGCGTGAGGGCTCTCGGCCTGGATGCGTTGCTGAAGGCGACGGGGGCGGCTCTTCGCGCACTCTCCAACTCCCCGAAGACGCACGACTACACGGAGAGGTACTGGGGGCACGACTACGTCATTCAGGAGGTCCGCGACGATGGGCGGAACCTCACTGCCATGGGGTGGGGCTGCGGCATCGAGGAAGGCCACTTTCTGCTGCTCCGGAACGGGCCTGGCTCCACGCGCTACCTCGTCCGGCGCATTCGGTACATGGCCGACCCATCGGACATGTGGAGCGCGAGCCTGGAGTTCGCGCCGCGTCAGGGGACGGTGCCAGCGTCAGAGGACGGCGCCGGACGGTGAGCGGGCCCACCCTCATAGCCACGTCGAGTTCCGACACGGACGTCCGGGTGGAGACCGCCGTCGGGTCCTACGACTGCCTTCCCTGGGGCTGCTGGTGAGCGCCGGCCCGACGATGAACGAGGAGCTGCTGGAGCGCTCCATTGCTCATGGGGTGCAGGTCGAGCGCTACAAGGCGGGCCTCGTTCGGCGCGTGGTGGAGGTCCTCAACGAGTCCGAGGAGGACCTGGAAGCCGAGCTGACGAAGCGCCTGTCCCGCATCGAGGCGGCGGGCGGGTATGACGCCGGGCCCCAGGTTACGAAGCGCCTGGAGGAGATGCTGGCCAGGGTGGGCGGCGTGCGCGCCGAGGCGTACGGCACGGCGATGGGCCTCATGACGGAGGAGCTTGGCGCCTTCGCGCTGCACGAGGCCAGGTGGCAGGCGGCGGTGCTGCAGGAGACGCTCATCGTCGAGCTGTCCGTGGCCACGCCCTCCGCGGAGGTGCTGCGCGCGGCCGCCTTCTCCCGCCCCTTCGAGGGGCACGTGTTGAAGGACTGGGCGGACGCCCTCGCCCCCGCCGACGTGGACAGGCTGGGGCGTGTCGTGCGTCAGGGCGTGGTGGAGGGAAAGACGACGCAGCAGATGGTGCGCGAAGTCATGGGCACCCGAGCCGAGGGCTACTCCAACGGCATCCTGGAGACGAGCCGGCGCAACGCGGAGTCGGTGATTCGCACCGCCACCAGCCACGTCGCCACCCAGGCCCGGGAGGAGGTGTTCAAGGCGAACGCAGACATCGTCCAGTCCGTCCGCATGGTGGCCACCCTCGATGGCCGCACCACGCTGGGGTGCATGGCGCTGGACGGGAAGGTGTTCCCCGTGCGCGACGGACGCCGTCCTCCTTTCCACCGAGGCTGTCGCACAACCACGTCGCCAGTCATTGACGGCGTGAAAATGGTGGGAGACAGGCCCTCTGTCACGGACACACGCACAAGGCGTCAGCGGGACATCGACTTCCGCGCGGACGCGAAGGCCAAGGCCGGCGAGGCGCGCTGGGCGCGCATGTCGGAGGCGGAGCGGCGCGCGGCCATTGGCCGGCAGCGCGACAAGTGGACGCGGGAGAACGTCGGCCAGGTGCCCAAGGGCCTGTCCTACGAGGAGTGGCTCCGGAAGCAGCCCACGCCATTCCAGGACGTGGTGCTCGGGCCCACGCGCGCCCGGCTGTGGCGCGACGGCCGCTTGCCGTTGGGGCGCTTCACCGATGCCAGCGGGAAGACGCTGACGCTGGAGCAGCTGCACGCGGTGGAAGCCGCGGCTTTCAAGCGGGCGAAGTTGTAGCGGGCCCGCGCGCAGGACGAGAGGAGAAGACGCACATGCCGTTCGAGTGGCAGCCGGAGCTGGAGAAGCTGGACGAGGTGCCCGAGACGTACCGCGGGCTGTACGCGAAGAAGGACGGCGCGGAGGGCGAGGCCCCGAAGTTCACCCTCGACGGTGACTTGGCGAAGCGGCTGGACACCTCCGCCCTCGCCAACACGCTGAAGAAGGAGCGCGACATCGGCAAGGAGCTGAAGAATCAGCTCGCCGGATTCACGAAGCTGGGGAAGGCGCCGGAGGATGTCGAGAGGCAGTTGGCCGACTTGCGCGCCGAGCTGGCCGAGGCGCGAAAGGGGAAGGAGGGCGCGGAGGCGTGGGAGAAGCAGCGCACCACGCTGGAGTCGAACCACACCAAGACCCTGGGCGAGAAAGATGCCGAGGTGAAGCGGCTGACGTCCGTTCTCCACACCCGCATCGCCGAGTCCGCTGTCCGAGACGCGCTCGTGAAAAATGAAGGAGCTGTCGATCTTCTCTTACCAATCGTCGCGCCCAACGTGACTTTGGTGGAGGAAGACGGCGAGTTTTTGGTCCGAATTACTGACGAGAAGGGCAACCCTCGCGACAGCAAGTCGGGCAGCCCCATGACGGTTGAAGAGTACGTCCTGGAGCTCAAGAAGGATCCGCGCTTCGCTCGTGCCTTCAAGGGCACGGGTTCCTCGGGCGGCGGGACGCCGCCGGGGACGAACTCGGGAGGGATTCCCGGGAGTACGAAGCTGACCCCGCTGGATCGCATTTCCAAGGGGCTGAAGAAGTAGCACCCGTCGCAGGTGCGCGTGATGCGGCCCGCGACAAACCGGGAGGGATTCCCGGCAGCAGTCACTCTTCCTCAAAGCCAGACATGACCGAGGGCTTCTGACAGCCCCGCCCTTGGCGCACCCACCGCCTGTCTTTCTTTCCCTCGCTCCGAGGAGGAGCGCCTTCCTATGCCTTCAATCACCCTTGTCGAAGCCGCCAAGCTCAGCCAGGACGACCTGGTCGGTGGAATCATCGACAACATCGTCACCGTCGACGCCTTCTACCAGCGCCTCCGCTGGGAGTCCGTGGAAGGGCCGGCCATCGTCTACAACCGCGAGTCCTCGCTGGGCGACGTGCAGATGCTGGGCGTCGGCGGCACCATCACCGCCAAGTCGCCCACCACCTTCGTCCAGGTGACGAGCGCCCTGAAGCGCATCATCGGCGACGCCGAGGTGGACAACTTCATCGAGGCGACGCACTCGGACACCACCGACCAGAAGGCGCTCCAGGTGGCCGGCAAGGCCAAGGCGGTGGGCCGCAAGTACGCCAACCTGCTCGTCAACGGCACCGGGGCCAATGACGAGTTCGAGGGCCTGCTGGGGCTGGTGAGCCCGGGCCAGACGCTGGTGGCCGGGCCGAACGGCGCCGACCTCTCCTTCGACCTGCTGGACCAGCTCCGGCAGAAGGTCACCGCGAAGGACGGGAAGCTCGACTTCTACATGATGCCGGGCCGCACCATCCGCTCCTTCAAGACGCTGCTGCGCACGCAGGGTGGTGCCGGCATCATCGAGACGGTGCAACTCGCGGATGGTGTGGAGGAGGTCCTCGTGTACGAGGGCGTCCCCATCTTCCGGAACGACTGGATTCCCACCAACCAGACGCAGGGCACCAGCACCACCTGCACCAGCATCCTCGCCGGGTGCCTGGACGACGGCACCCGCAAGGTGGGCATCGCCGGCCTGCACGCGAAGAAGCAGATGGGCATCCACGTCGCGGACATCGGCGAGTCCGAGGACAAGGACGAGTCCATCACCCGCGTGAAGTTCTACTGCGGCCTGGCCGTGTTCAGCGACCTGGGGCTGGCGGTGCTCCAGGGCGTGAAGAACTGAGCGACGCGCTTCTCGGCAGGGCCTGCCCGCGGGGACTTCCTGCCTGGGCGGGCGCGGCCCTCAACCTCGCGCCCGGCATGTGCTGGGCGCATTCCCTGTGGAGCAGGACATGGCTGGAAACCGACTGACGGTGGACGTGGCGTTGGTGGGGCCGCGCGAGGAGGAGACATGCAGCCTCGCGGGCTTCGACTTCAAGGACGGGGTGGCTGCGGTGCCGAGAGGCGCGACGGTGGCCCTCCACATCCTCGGCAAGTACCACAACGCCTTCCAGGTGGACTCGCGCGAGTACGAGGAGGCCCAGGCGAAGTGGAGGAAGACGAAGGCGAGAGCGGAGGCTGTCCCGGTGGACCCGAAGCTGGTGTCCGCTCTGGAGGACGAGCGCTCGGAGCTGGAGAATCGGCTCGCAGCGGCGCGGTCCGTGCTCGAAGAAGAGCAGGCCGAGGCGGAGCGCCTGCGGGCGGAGCTGCGCACCGAGCGCGAGGCGAAGAAGGCGGCGGAGGCGAAGCTCGCCGAGGTGGCGAAGGCCTCCGCCCCGGTGCCCACCGAAGAGCCTCCCGCGCCGAAGGGCAAGGGCGCGAAGGGCAAGGCGGAGTAGCCCGTGCCTCTCGACGCGACGCCGGGCGGGCCTGCCGCCGACTCGTACTGCACCGTGGTGGAGGCGGACGCCTACCACTCCGCGCGCGCACACAACGCCGCGTGGGAGGCCGCCACGGTGGAGCAGAAGGAGCGCCACCTGAAGTGGGCCACGAGTCTCTTGGACACCCACTACCAGTACCTGGGCGCGCGCGTCAGCGAGGCCCAGGCGCTGGCGTGGCCCCGGCGTGGCGTGCGCCTGGACGGCGTGGACGTGTCGCCCCTCACGGTGCCGCTGCGCCTGCGCGGCGCGGTGGCGGAGTTCGCCTTCCGCCTCATGCCCGAGGACTGGACGGCGGGGCTGGGGCCCGTGGTGGACAGCGGCGTCCAGGTCGGCCCCCTGAAGACGACGGCGGAGACGCACGTGCCCATTCCGGCCCAGGTGGCTCAGATGCTGGCGCCGCTGGTGCGCTCGCGGCCAAGCGGCATTGGCTCCCTGCAGGTGGTGCGAGGGTGAGTGCCCAGGCGGACAGGCTGGTGCGCAAGTCCCTCGCCCTGCTGAAGAAGTACGGGGAGGAGGCGACGCTCACCCGGCGCACGACGGGCGCGTACGACGTGGCCACCTCGGCGCCGGCCGTGGTGGTGGACACCTACCCGGTGACGGTGCAGGTGCAGGCCGACAGCGGGCAGGACAAGGAGGGCGACTCGCTGGCCAAGGGCAGCACGGTGCGCGCTGCGCGCCGCAAGCTGCTGGTGGCGGCCGGCGGCCTGGCTGTGGTGCCGGCGCCAGGTGACGAGGTGGGCCCGCTGGAGGGCCGCGCCTGGACTGTCCTGGCGACGGACCCGCCCGTCCAGCTTGGTGGGACGCCCATCCTCTACACGCTGCGGGTGGCCTCGACATGAGCACCCTCAACCGTACGGACGCCAAGGTCCGCAAAGGCGCCAGCTTCTCCCGGCAGGTGGAGGCCTTCGTCGGCATGGCGAAGGAGAAGGCCAACGTCGTGGTGAGGAAGACGGCCCTCGGCCTGCTCGCCAACGTCGTCGAGGCGTCGCCGGTGGACACCGGGCGCTTCCGGGGCAACTGGCAGGTGGGCATCGGCGCGCGGCCCTCGGGCACCACGGAGGCCTCGGACAAGGACGGCAGCGGTGTCGTCACCGCCGCGGCGTCCCAGCTCGAAGCCGCGAAGCTGGGTGACTCGGTGTACGTCACCAACAACCTGCCGTACGCCCGCCGGCTGGAGTTCGGCCACTCGGCCCAGGCCCCTCGCGGCATGGTGCGCGTCACCGTCGCCCGCCTGCGAGAAATCCTCGAGGGCGCGGTGGACGCGGCGAAGCAGGGTGGGGACAACGGGGGCGGTGGCACGTGAGCACCGTCCTCTTGGACATCACCCAGGCACTGGAGGCGCGGGTGCTGGAGGTGCTGGAGCCCGTGCTGGGCCCGGCCCGCCTGGCCTTCCCCAACGTGCCCTTCACCCCGGTGGCGGGCACCCCGTGGGCGAAGGTGGACCACCTGCCGGCGCGCACCGGGCCGGGCAGCGCGGGCGTGGACGCGTACACGCGCCGCCCTGGCGTCCTCCAGGTGTCCCTCTTCTTTCCCCTGGGCGCGGGCGCCGCGCCGTCCCTCGCTGCCGCCCAGTCGGTGTGTGACGGCTTCAAGCGGGGCACCACGCTGACGCGCGGGGACACCACCGTCCGTGTCCAGTCCGCCTCCGTCGCCCCGGGCTTCCGGGACGAGCCGTGGTGGGCGGTGCCCGTCTCCGTCTGGTGGTTGGTGCACTCAATCGACTGAGCCGCCATGCGCGGCAGGAGGTACTCACATGGCTTCTTCGGCTTCAGGGCAGCGCACCGCGGTGCGCTTCGTCGCGGAGGGCGACTACGGCGTCCCCGCCAGCACCACGTACCAGGCGCTGCGCTTCACCGGCACCAGCCTCAACCTCGGCAAGGAGACGTTCCAGTCCAACGAGATTCGCGCGGACAGGCAGGTGGCGGACCTCCGTCACGGCATGCGCAGCGCGGCCGGCGACATCTCCTTCGAGCTCTCCCGGGGCACCTTCGACGAGATGCTCGCGGGGGCCCTCTCTGGCACCTGGGAGGCGGTGACGACGGGCGCGGTGTCGCTGGAGGCGGATGCGGATGACGAGTCCTTCGTCCGCACCACCGGCAGCTTCCTCGCGGACGGCTTCCTGCCGGGCGACGAGGTGGCCGCCACCGGCTTCGCGACGGCGGGCAACAACGGCCGCGCCAAGGTGGTGTCCGTCACCGCGCTGTCCCTCACCGTGGACAAGTTGCTCTTCGCGGACGCCGCCGCCGCGGGGCGCACCGTGGCGCTGGTGGGCCGGCGGCTGAAGAATGGGACGGAGCTGAAGACGTACAGCTTCGAGCGCGCCTTCACCGACATCTCCCAGTTCCTGCTGTACCGGGGGTGCGCGGTCAACGGGCTGAAGCTCTCCATCCAGCCCGGGGAAATCGTCACAGGCAGCGTCACCCTGCTGGGCAAGGACATGGTGCAGGCCACGGCCTCGCATGCCACCACCGTCACTCCTCCTGGCACCGGCAGCCCCTTCGACGCCTTCACCGGCACGTTGCTGGAGGGCGGGGTGGTGGTGGCCAACGTCACCGGCGTGGAGCTGGACATCAGCAACGGCCGCACCACCAAGGGCGTCGTCGGCCAGGCGTCGCCCACCGAGGTGCACGAGGGCGGCTTCGCTGTGTCCGGCACCCTCAGCGCCTACTTCCAGGACGGCACCCTCGTGAATCGCTTCATCAACGAGGAGGAGTCCTCCCTGGAGGTGCTGCTGAAGGACGTCAACGGCGTGGACTTCCACCGACTCTACCTGCCCCGCATCAAGTACACGGGCGGCGACTTGGACAATCCGAAGGAGGGCCCCGTCGTCCTCTCGATGCCATTCACCGCGCTCATCGACTCCGCGTCCGGCGCCACCCTCGTCTACCAGCGCAGCAACCCGTAGCCCTTCCTCGGCGCGACTGCACGTGCGCGCTCACCCCTGCTGTTCCTGAAGGAGCACCCCATGAATGGACTCACCGGTTTTGATCTCGCTTCCATCCAGCACCGTGACACCTCGGTGGTGGAAGTCCGCCACCCCGTCACCGCCAAGCCCCTCGGCGTCCAGGTGGAGGTGGCCAGCGCCGACTCCTCTCGCGGCCGCGAGGCGGAGCGGGAGCTGAGGGATCAGGCCATGGCGCGCTACCAGCTCAACCGTGGCGCCGCGCTGACGGCGAAGGAGGTGGAGTCCGAGGCCCTGGAGTTGCTGGTGCGCCGCACCGTGTCCTGGAGCGGTGTGCTGGAGGGTGGCAAGCCGCTGCCTCACACCCCGGACAACGCCCGGCGCCTGTACATCGCCCTCCCGTGGCTGCGCCGGCAGGTGGACGAGGCGTGCGCGGACCGCGCCCGTTTTTTCGAGGACTCGGTGAGCAGCTCCTCGGCTTCGCTCGCCACGAATTCCGACTGAGCAAGCCACCGGAGGGAGGTGACGTCTCCCTCCGGGCTCACCTGGAGCAGGTGCAAAAGGCGACGGGGCAGGTGCCGGCGGAGCTGGTGCGCGAGTACTCGTTGCCGCCCGCGCTCGCCCACGTCTGGGCCTGGTTCTGCGAGCTGAGCGGCGCGCGCGGGGCGGGGATGTACTCGCTGGCCCCCATCACCTTCCAGGACATCGAGGCCTGGGCCCGGCTCACCGGACACCGACCTTCACCCGCGGAGGTGGGGCTGCTCCGCCAGCTCGATGACGTTTTCCGCGAGGAGCTCAACCCGAAGTGAGGAGGTGCTCGTGGTGACGTGGCTGCTACTGCTTAGCGGGGACGGCTTTCTGCTGGCGCTCCTCCTCGGCTCGCTTTTTGGCTGCAAGGTCCGCCATGACGGCGTCGACCCCGCGAAGCTCGGACACTGGTTTGACCAACTCGATGCCGGTGTCTCGGTCGCGGAACCCGACGTGCGTCCAGCCCTCTTCCTCCATCAGCTCCTTCCCAGCGTCGTAGTTCGGCATCTCCTTCATCATCGCGGCTCGAATCTCGTTCGGGTCCGGCGAGCCAAACGGCTGGATGCGGAGGAAGGTCGTGTGGTGCTTTCCCTTGGTGGCCCAGCGAAGTTGAGGGGTGCCTTCGGTGTCGTTGCTCTGCTGGATCATCTGGAGCCGTTTGGCTTCGAGCTGTTTCGCCTCCTCAGTGCGGAGGTCACAAGCAGCCACGAGAAGAGTCACGGCCAGGAAGGCGTAGGGCGCACGCATGGGTCGGGAGGCGACCACAGCCGGGCCCAGGCGGTCCACTGGTCGCGCGTTCAGGCGGCCGGCTACAGCCCTTCGCTGATGGGAGGCGCCCATGTCTGAGGGGGTCGACCTGGCGGCGTTGTCGATTCGCATCGATACCTCTGAGACTGCCGCCGGAGTTCAGGGACTCAACGACCTGACGAAGGCCTCCGAGAAGGCGGAGACGGCCGCGAAGAAGACGGAGACAGCGTCCGAACAGTTCCAGAAGGAGCTGGCGCGGATGAACAAGGAGGTGGAGGCCAACGTTAGGGCCTTCGAGGAGATGCGGAGCAAGCTCAAGGACCTGGAGCGGCTGAGCTCAATCACGAAGCACATGAACCAGATGGCCGAGGCGGCCAAGCGCTTCCAGCAGTCTCTGGCAGATACAAAGGCAGTGGATGCCTTCCACGCCAAGGTGGCTGCGCTTGAGGGGGCGACCGGGCGGCTCTCCTCCGCACTCGGTGACACGGCCATCATCAGTCGGTTCATGACGGAGATGAACCGGGCCGCGTCCGCGCTGGCGCAAATGAGCGACAACACGCGTGCTGCGAAGACCATCCGAGAGGTGGCGACGGCGGCAGAGACGGCGCAGTCGCCATTGGACCAGTTCTCGAAGGGGATCGGAGGTGTCGCTAGCAGCCTCATGGGCATGGTTGCGGTGGGTGCGACGTTCCGCAGCGTCACCACGGAGGCGCTGGGGTTCTCCACAGCCATGGCGCAGGTGAGCACTCTGCTGGAGGACGACCAGCTCGGGATGATGGGGCAACTCGCCGACAGCGCGAAGCGTTTGGGGGCGGAGTTCGGCCGAGGGCCTACCGACCAGGCAAAGGCGTTGTACGAAATCATGAGCGCTGGCGCGGCCGACGCGGCGAAGGCCACGGAGATGCTCGCCGTCGCGAACAAGCTGGCCATAGGCGGCGTGACCGATGTGAGCGTCGCGGCGGACGGTCTCACCAGCATTATGGCCAGCTATGGCAACCAACTCCGAAGCGCCACCCAGGCCGCCGACGCCATGTTCATCTCCGCCGCTGACGGGAAGACGTCCATCGAGACCATCGCCCGGCACATCGGCAAGGTGGCTCCCATCGCGTCGCAGACGGGCGTGTCCCTTCAGGAGTTGCTCGCGGCGAACGCGGCGCTCACAAAGGCCGGCATCAAGACGGAGACGGCCATGGAGGGCGTCCGGAGCATCCTCGCCCAGGTGGCCAAGCCCTCCAGCGAGGCGGCGATCCTCGCGCAGGAGCTTGGCATCCAGTTCGACACCGCGGGGCTGAAGTCCAAGGGGCTTTCGGGTTTCCTCCAGGACATGAAGGACAAGACGGGTGGCAGCACCGAGTTGCTCGCCGCGCTCGTCGGTGGAGTCGAGGCGCTACTCCCCGCGATGACCCTCTCGGGGACTGCCTCGGCGGACTTCGCGGCGTCGCTCCAGCACATGGAGACGTCGGCGGGGAAGACGGAGTCCGCCTTTAGAAAGATGGCGGAAACGCCACAGATGAAGGTGGACCAGCTACGAGCGCGCTTCGCCGCGCTGCGCATCGCGGTGGGCGAGGACCTGCTCGACACCATCTCGCCCGCGATGGATGGGCTGCTGCGCAACTTCGACGATGTGACGACGGCAGCGCGCTATCTCGCCCAGGCGCTGGCTGTGCTCGGTGCCGCGCGCGGAGCGGCCTGGGGGCAGGAGTGGACGAAGGCGCTGCTGGACAAGGCCGCCGCAGCGAAGAAGGCGCGGGATGCCGTCTCCGATGCTGCGCTGGCCGAGGCCAGCTACAAGCGGGTCCAGGTGGAGAGCCGGGCCGAAGCGCTGAAGGCTGCCCTGGCCCAGCTAGAAAAGCGGCAGGCCATGCTCGAGGCCGCTGCCGCCATCGAAGGGCCGTTCACCGTGGCGCACACGCGGGCAGCCATCGCGTCCAACACGCTTGCCCAGGCGAAGGTGCGCGAGGCAATTGCAATTGAAGGCGCGACGTTCGCTACCCGGGCGGGCTCCGCCGCGCTCGCGGCCATGGGTGGTCCCATCGGCGTGGTGGTCATCGCGCTCGGCGCGGCGGTCACAGCGTTCGCCGAATTTGGGCGGGCTGCGGAGGAGGCCCGGGAAAAAGCGATGCAGCACGCACAGGAGTCCGCTGCTGCCGTGGGTCGTGGCACGCAGATCGTGGTGGACCTCATGAGCCAGACCAAGGCCACCAACGACCAGACTGAGGCGCTTCAGCGCCTCAAGATCGCGAAGGAAGAGATTGCTGCCCTCGGGGGGAAGTACCAAGACTTGCTGACGAGTGAAGTCGACACCGTGAAGGAGCTTTCGGCGGTCGTTCGGAACGTCGCAGCTGAAGATCTTCGGGTGGCAACCGCAGAGATCGAGAGGCTGACGGCGGCGGTCAAGGACAAGCAGAGCTACATCGTGGCAGTGAACTATAAGTGGATGGGCGCGGGGAAGCCGTTCTCAGAGAACCGAAAGGATCCCAAGTTCGCTGAACAGATCGAGGAGAAGCTTGTCCCGTTGGAGAAAGAACTCGCCGTCCATCAACAGCGTGCTGCCGAAATTCAGAAGGCACTCATTATCCTGGATCACGCCGCGAAGCAGGAGGCGGCGGTCGTGAACGGAGTGGCTGATGCCCACGCGCGTGCGGGCGCAGCCGCCACGCGCTCGGCTACCGAGATGATTGACGGGGCCAGGGCCAAGGCCGCGGAGGCGAAGAAGGCCACAGCGTGGCTGGAGAAGCTGGAGGAGGACGTTCGGGGTATCGGGAAGACGAAGGCGGGCGCCCTCAACCAGTCGGACGAGTACAAGGCGCTCACGGAGGAGCAGAAGAAGCTCGCCGACGTGGCCATTGCGAAGCTCCAGGACGCGGAGGCCACGAAGAAGCAGGCCCAGGCGCGGGAGGAGCTGGCGAGGAAGGCGAAGACGTGGCTTGAGCGCATCGAAGAAGAGACGCGCGCTGTTGGAAAGGCGAAGGCAGAGGCGCTCAACCTCACCGACGAGTACAAGGCGCTCTCCGCCGCGCAGAAGAAGCAGGCGGACGTGGCCATCGCGAAGCTGCGCGAGGCGGAGGTCGCGAAGGAACTCGCCAAGGCCGAGGAGAAGCGGGTCCAGGTGCTCCAGGAGCTGAACCGAGAGCTCGGGGACCCGGCCGGCATGAAGTACGCCGAGGCACAGAAGGCTCTCCGTGTGGAGGTGGACGCGGGCCGGATGGGGATGGCGCAGTACAACGCCCAGCTCGCCAAGGCGCGCAGTCTGTGGACGCCGGAGGGGCGCGCCGAGGCCCAGCTCGCGAAGGAGCTGGAGCAGCTCGAGCGGCAGCTCAACCCGCTGGCCGACGCGCAGAAGCGCATGGAGTCCGTGCAGAAGCTCTTCGACAACCAGCGCATCAGCGCTGCGGCGTACCGGAAGGAGGTGGCGAAGCTCCAGGAACAGCTCTCCGCGGGCTTCGCGCTCGCCCAGGACGCCGTCTCCAGCGCCGCGCAGAACATGGAGGACGCCTTCGTCACCTTCGCCACCACCGGGCAGTTCAGCTTCCGGAGCATGGTGGACGGCATGTTGAAGGACCTGGCGCGCCTGCTGGCCCACAAGGCCTTCGTCGCGCTGGTGGACACGGCCACCACTGCGCTCGTTGGTGCGACAGCGTCACCGGTTGGCGCCTCGGGTGGGGCTTCGCTGGGAGGGGCGGGGAAGCTGAGCCTGGGAAGCGGGGCGGCCCAGGTGCCGAAGCTCTACGTGCCCAGCAAGGCGGACATCCTCCCGCCGGCGGGGGAGGGCGGAGGAGCGGCACCCATCACCCTCCATATCCACGTCCACCAGGACGGCACTGTAAAGTCCGAGGTGCAGTCTCCTGGAGGAAAGGCCGAGTCAGAGAAGCTGGCGCGTGGCCTGGGCACGGTCGTTCTCAAGGTGCTGGTCGAGCAACTCCAGCCTGGTGGCGTCCTCTACAATGGCATCAGGAGGCAGCGGAGCTGACTGTAAAGTCTTGCAAGTCAGTCGGTCGCTTTTTTGATGTCAGGGCCGGGCGCGCCCTCCAGGACTACATGCTCGCTCAGTCGAGTCCGGAGTACGCGAACAGGCGGCGCGCCATGGTGGCCCAGCATGGAGATGCGACGCCATGAGGTCGGATCGCGTGGGCTGGCTGTGCTCAATTCAGCCCAACTAAAGAATGTCGGCCCGGATTGTCGAACAGTCGAGCGAGATGTCGACGTTCGGATCTGTCTTGAAAACGAACGGTTGGTTCACGTTCCGTGCCATGCCAACGCAGAGCGGAATCTCTGTGTCCACCGTCAGGCGGGTCTGGGTGAACGTCCACGAATTGTCCTCGGCCTTCTCGGCCACCATGGCCGTCACCGCATTGCACGCACCCACGGGCTTCGGCTCGTTGATCCATTTGTTCTTGCCGACACGCTTTAGCGTCGCCTCGAATTGAGTTGAAATTATTCGGCAGGCCTTCGCCGCGTCCTCCACCTCGGTAAGAAAGTAGTCAAGCCTGCATGCATCATCGGGACAGCCGCACATCTTGGCTATCCGTTGGATGGCAAGGGCACGAGTGCGCTGACGTGCGGCGCTCCATTCCTCTGTCCCCGTCAGATAGCCGTCACCGATGATGTTCCACTCAGAGCAGACCTCCTCAAGGAGTTTGTTAGGCTCATCGGGTTTCGACTGAAACTCGGCCTTCGCCGCCGCAACGGCCGCAGCGACCTCTTCCGGGCTCTTGCGATGAACGCGGATTTGAGTGAACCGACAGCGAACCGTCTGGAGGCTGCCAGTCCCCGTACAGTCCATCGTCAGCCACGCGTTCTCTGCCACCGCAGGGATGTTGACGAACAGGGGTGGCGCCTCCGGCTTGGGGGCGGCCGCATTCGACCGCGCCGCTAGCAGCGCGAGGACCAAGGCGATGAGATGTCGCATCCCACCAGACTCCCGCACTGTCCGTGTGGCGGTCAACGAGGTGTGACGTAGTCGTACATCCGGCAACCTAGCGGGTGTCCTAGGCATGTCAGACTTGACTGGTATGCGGGTACGGCCCGGAGGCACGCCCTCCGCTGGCCCCATCCCAGCCGCCCAGGAGCCCGCATGACGAACTGCATCGCCCCGCCCCTCAGAGCCACCCACTCCGGTGTTCTCCGCGTTGGCGGTGCTGAGCTGGCCTGCCACGTCCTGAGTGACGGGACTCGAGTGCTCTCGCAGGGCCAGGTGTTGACGGCGCTCGGAATGTCCTTCGGAAGTAGCGCGAAGGGGGGTGCGGATCGTTTGGGCCGTTTCGTCGGCCAGAAGCGGATAAAGCCCTTTGTTTCCGAGGCGTTGGCGGCGCGGATCGAAGTGCCGATTCCCTTCATCCCGAAGGACGGTGGGCCGGCAGGAAGTGGGTACGAGGCCACGGCCCTGGCCGCCATCTGCGGAGCCGTCGTGGTGGCGATGGCAGAAAGACGTCTCCAGAAGCAGCAGGAGCACATAGGCCAGCAGGCCGGACGCCTTCTGAGTGCCTTCGCCAACCTGGGCATCATCGCACTCGTCGACGAGGCGACTGGCTACCAGAAGGAGCGCGCCGCAGATGCCATGCAGCGCAAGCTCGACGCGTACATCTCCGGCGACATGCGCGAGTGGGACAAGATGTTCCCCGACGACTTCTGGGAGGAAATGGCGCGCCTGGAGGGACTCGACGAGGCACCGAAGGTGCGGCCACTGCGGTGGGGCAAGTACGTGATGGCCTTCATCTACGACGCGATGGACAAGGACGTGGGGAACAAGCTGCGCGAAATCAACCCCAACCCCCGCTTCCGCAAGAACCACCACCAGTGGCTGGCCGAGTACGGGAAGGACAGGCTCGTGAAGCACCTCTGGCAAGTCATCGGCGTCATGAAGACATGCCACAGCATGTGGGACTTCCGGGGCAGGTTCGCGCACGTCTTCAAGAACACGCCACTCCAACTGGACTGGACCGACCAGCTCCGTGGCACCGCTCCCGGCCAGCCCATGCGCGCGTGAGCCCGCGAAGGGTCTCAGTAATACTGAGACCCTTTGGTGCTCCGACCCTAAGTAGTGCTGAGGGTCGGGCCGGCCGACACCCCGCCGTGCGGCAAAGGCTACGTCGCCATCCGCAAGGCGTGCTGGGCGGAGTTGGCGGCGAAGGCGCCGGACTGCCCAGACGCGTCGGTGCAGCACGAGGGGAAGTGCCACCTGCCCGTCCGGGGCTTACATGTGCCGCGCGGGAACGGAGCCAGACACTAGAACGCGTAGTGAAGCCAACCGCGCTTAATGCTTGACAAGGCTGCGCGTTTGTGAAACGGTCCCTGATAGTATCTAGAGGAAGCCGTTCCACCGAGGTACCCCATGGTGTCTCACCACCATGGGGCCTCTTGGCGCAAACCATGCCCGCTTCTCAGCTAACAGGTTCATACGCGACACGCTAATCTGCGTAATAGAGCCGAACCTCTATTGCCGTCAAGCAACAGCCCGGATTTTTGAAGCGGGTTGTCCTATACGGCGCGGGGTTGAGAGCGGGCCTTCGCTGTCTGGAGGCCAGAATGAACGTGAGTACGTAGGCCACATCGTCGCCCTTCATGTGTGGTTCCGGTGTCCCGAATGGGGTGCCGGTGCCCTAAACCTGCGTCGTTCGCTGCGGCATGCCAGAGGCGGCCATCGCTTCCTGCCGCAGCTTGTTCTCACCTTGCGCCCTCAACGAGGGCATCGAGATCGCTGACATGTTGCGAAGGCTCTTTTCGCCGTCCGTCGTTCGTATGAAACCGTCGTTCGTCAACCAGAACCGTGCTGTTCAAGAGCTGGTGAGGCCGTGGGAAGTTCAACACCTCTTGCCCCGTCACGAGTCACCGTGGGCGGCCCCCCTTCCCGAGCGGGTCGCGCAATGGCTGGTTGAGCATTACAGATCCGGGAAGTTCGCCTACAGGCTCGATCCTGGTGGCAGTTGGGACTACTGGCGCTCCCCGGCTGAGACCCTGCGCGGTGGCGTCGGGGACTGCGAAGACTTCGCTCTTGTGGTGCTCTCGCTTCTGACTGCGCGTGGCGTCACCGCTGAACTCACAATTGGGCAGATGTGGACGGAGCGCGGGTGGGGGGAGCACGCATGGGTCGAGGGGCTCGACCACCTGGGGTGGTTCCTTATCGAGGCGACGTCGGGCGGCATCTTCCGTCACGGGCGGCCGTTCGACTACCAACGGCGCTGGGGGTATCTGCCGAACGAGAGCCGTAGGGCCGCGTGACAGCTTGATGTGACTCGGTTTCCGATGGCGCGCTTGCGGTGGAGGAGCGCGCCATCGGGGCACTTTGGACCTTCTCCTCGTTCACGCCGAGCTGGCCGCGCAGGTGCTCGCGGGTGGGCTCGCCGTCCACCGGTGTGTCACCTGTGCGGCGTGGCTGCCCGACGGCGCGGGCGAGGGACATCCTGTGCATGAGGTCCAGACATACTCGGTGCCCTTCGGCGGGACGCCGCCGCCAGCAGACTCTTGAATGCTCGTGTGCTAATGGCGTGCGCACCAAGATGTGCGCGATGATTGGGCACATGGGACTTGGCGATGAGTGGACGGAGTACCACCTGACTCCGCGTGGATGGGAGAAGGGAAGCTTCAGGCGTGATGGTCAGCCGAGCAGGTCGCAGCCTACTCCGGGGGATCGGGTGGCGACCTATCGGTATGAGGAGAGCGTAAACAAGTCTCTCTCGGGGCTCAACAAGAGCACCGAGAGAACGTGGGAGAGCGACGACAAGGCTCTCCTCGGCAAGCTGCTCGCATCGTTCGGTCCATGCCCTGAGAGGATGTAGCCGCTGCGACGCAATGCGTCGTCGTGGACGACGTCCTCCTGGGCTTTGACGATCAGGGCATGGAGACCTTCTACTTCACGCCGGACTACGGCGCCCAGCAACAAACCCAGCCGCGCGTCCTGAAGGCCCAGTTCGGTGATGGCTACGCCCAGCGCTCGGAGGATGGGATGCGGACCGTCCTCCCTCGATGGGCTCTTCAGTTCAACGCCCGCCGGAAGAAGGAGGCCGACGCCATCGAGGCCTTTCTCCTTGCGCGCAGGGGCGTGGAGTCCTTCGAGTTCGTCGTGCCGTCCAGCGCCTGGGACGTCACCGGCTTCCCGCTGGGCACCGGCGATGGCGCGCGTACGCAGTACCTCCTCGAGCGGCCCGTGGCGCCCGAAGTGCCCGGCGAGAGGGTGCCGGCGACTGGCTGGACGGCACCTCCGCAGGTGTACCGGAACGGGGTGCTCCTATCCGCGGGCGTGGACTACGTGCTTTCCAGTTCCGGACTCGTCACCTTCACCGCTGCCCCAGCGCCTAGCGCGGCGCTCTCCTTCACGGCCAACGGCGAGCGTGTGGCGCGCGTCGTCTGCGAGAGCTGGTCGTCCACTGTGAAGGGCTTCAACTCCCACGACGTCAGCGCGGAGTTCCAGGAAGTGGCGGGGTAGCGGTTGCGGACAGACACAGCGCCGCCGCTCTGCCCCAGGCCCGTCGCTCGTCCCAATGGAATACCTCGCGGGTGGTATGGCCTACCCGGGGGGGTGGTGGTTGCCTCGCTTACACGGCGCGCCTTGCTATGCGAGGGTGCGTCAGCCTGCGAGCGCAGCGCTCAACCCTTGGGGGAATGACATGCCTGTCCACTACGACCCGAACATCATCCAGACGCACGCCGAGGCCCTCTACGCGCAAGCGAAGGGACTTGTTGTGCGCGGTGGCCTCGCTGGCTTCGCTGTGGGAGCGCTCGTTGGATACGCTGTCGGTGGGAACAATGCGGGGCCCACCCTGGCCGTCGTTGGAGGGATTCTCCTGGCCATCATCGGCGTCGCCATGGCGAGAAGCCGCGCCTTCGCGCTCCAGCTCCAGGCGCAGTCGGCGCTGTGTAGCGTGGCCATCGAGGCCAACACGCGCCGGGCTGCCGATGCTGCGGTGGCTGCCTCTCGGTCGGCCGAGGGCGCGCAGCTCTCACAGGTGGGGTGAGCGGACGACGTCCACGCCGAGGGCGAAGACAGGGGACATGCACCGCCATGCCCCTGCTGCCGCCGCTCAGTCACGCGTTGACGTCCTGCCCACGGGGCCCAGTCCCGGGGACCACCCGTGAGCATCGCCGAGGACATCCAGAAGCTGGAGCCAGGTGCCCTGGTGGAGCTCTTCGTCCTGGACGCGTCGTCCATCCCCGGAGGCGGCATCAGCCACTTCCACGCGGGCACCAACGGCCTGGGCGGGCCCGTGGTGTGGCAGGGCGCCTCCTACCAGCCCTGGCCCGTGCAGGCCCGCGGCTTCGAGAAGTCGGGCACCGGGCGCTTCCCCCGGCCCACTCTCACCATGGCCAACCTGCAGGGCACGCTGGGCGCCCTCGCGCGGGACTGCAACGACCTGCTGGGCGCGCGCGTCATCCGCAAGCGCACCTTCGTCCGCTACCTGGACGCGGTGAACTTCCCCGGCGGCGTCAACCCCACCGCGAGCCCATCGGAGGGCTTCCCGGACGACGAGTTCGTCGTGGACGCGAAGACGACGGAGAACAAGCACCTCATCGAGTTCACCCTCGCGGCCCGGTGTGACCTGGAGGCTGTCCGGATTCCCCTGCGCGTCATCACCCAGATGTGCGGCTGGCAGTACCGGGGCGAGGGGTGCGGGTACGCGGGGCCACCCGCCGCGAAGGCGGACGACACGCCGACGTCGGACCCGGCCCAGGACAGGTGTGGCAAGCGCCTCTCAAGCTGCAAGGCGCGCTTCGGGCAGACGGCTGTTCTCCCCTTCGGAGGCTTTCCCGGTTGTGGACTTCTCAGGTGAGAGAGGGCGGACTCGATGCCGTGCAAGATTAACCTCACTGGGCGGACATTCGGTCGCTTCGTGGTGGTGGAGGAATCTCCGAAGACGGGAAGGACGGTGCGGCGGTGGTGCAGGTGTGCCTGTGGCTCGATGAAGGCGGTAGCCGCGGCCAATCTTCAGCGCGGGCACACCTCGTCATGCGGGTGTCTGCGGCGTGAGCAACTTGCGACGCGGAACCGTACCCATGGTCGGGCGGGCTCCCCCACCCACCGGACCTGGAAGTCGCTGCTCACGCGCTGTACGAACCCGAAGTACCCGGGCTATGTGAAGTATGGAGCGCGCGGCATCACCGTGTGCGAGCGGTGGCGCTCCTTCGAGAACTTCCTGGCGGACATGGGCGAGCGTCCGCCTGGTACAACGCTCGACCGCATCGACAACGACGGCCCCTACGCGCCGGAGAACTGCCGCTGGGCTAGCCTCCGAGAGCAGAGTCTAAACAAGCGCTCCAACAGGCGTGTCACTCTTGAAGGAGTGACGCTGACCGTCCTGGAGTGGTGTGAGCGTCTTGGTCGGAAGAGGGCAACCGTCTACGACCGGCTCAGGTTGGGGTGGCCCATCGAGCGGGCATTGTCGGAGCCGGTGAGGGACTCGCAGTCATGATGGATTGTTGGGGTACCTGGCCGTGATGCTTCAGGCCGGCAGGGAGACTCCCCGCCAAGCGGACTCGGGCGAGTGGCTCATCTGCATGATGCGAATGTAGCGCAGCGCGGACAGGACGGCGTACCTCCCGACAGGGACATTCAATCGGTGAGCTGTTTGGGAGGCCTGCTCGTATTCGGCGTTGCCGATGTCGACGTGCGGGGGCTTGGCCATCAGGTCGGGCGATTCATCACGCCCCGCAGTTCCATTGAGGTGCCGTCGACGGCGGCATGCTCGATGAAACGCTCCATTGGGAGCGAGCTGACCTTCGCCGCAGCGGTGATGGCGGCCAACTCTTGTGGTGTGGCCTGGAGTGCAACGGGGACGGGCACGGGATGCTCCGGGGCTGATGATGACGGAAGCCTCGTCCTCCGAGGACTCGTCGTCGAGAGCCCCGGACGTCCTCTCGGACTGCGGAAACTACTCGTCATCCCCCCAGCGAGACTCACTTGGGATGACCTCGGACCCAAATGTGTTGCTCCAGTCCTGAGGGGAAACCGGTGATGGGCCGAGTGCGTTTCTAAGGGCGGCGTCGGGGAGCCCGAGTGCTGCTCCCACGAGAACCGCCAGCGCCGAGCATCGCACTGGCGTGCCGTCCTTCTCGCCCAGTGGAGGGCCCTGCCACTGTCCGCTCCGATGATCCCAGGTAAGCCCCTCGACGGGGCTGTTCGTCTGGTCCCGCCGAACAATGAAGGCGCCCGCCATGTAAGAGAGCACCGCGTCGGCTCTTCGCTGTGGTGGCTGGGGAGTTGGATACGACATCCGGATTGCGGTGCTGTTCTCCGCATTGATGATGAAGCCATTTTTCCCGTTGAGTTCCAGCAGCGACTCCAACAACTTCAGCGCGCCGTTGTGTCTTGCTTTGCCATCTGGCGTGGCGCGCTCCTGCGCGTCGGCCATGAGCAGCAATGCTTCGCGTGGGTCATACGTCGACATGGCATTCTCCGTTGCTGGTGGATGCGCCCATAAGGCACATCGGGACCAATGCGGTCGTCAAGGGTATTCCTGTTCCGAAACACCTTGTGCAAGAGGGGCTGGGGCTACTGGACGGGTGGTGGGATAGGGGTGACCCAGGGGTAAGCCACGCTAGGCCATTCAGCCAGTGGCGCCTTACAGACTAAGCATGCAGGGCGTGGCCCCGATTCAGGTCCCAGGTGTCAGGGGGGGCGGACTGCTGCGGCAAGTGCGCTGGACATGGCGTTCTTGGTGGGTGCATGTGGCATGTGGAAAGGTGTGGACATGCAATTGGGTCGATCCTAGGTAGTAAGTCTAACAATGCGGAGTGGCGTAGTCGGATTGTGTGACCCTGCAGCGTGACTCCTTGCAGGTTGCGGAGGCCATCCAATGACTTCAAGTCTGCCAGAAGGTTCAGCGTCACTTCCTTTGTCGCCCGGTGACAACGCTCTGCTTGCGACAGCTAATCGATTGGCCGGTGAGGGTACCCATTCCAGGGTGGCCTATGAGCAGCGCGCTGCCCAGATTACTAGGTGGCAAAGGCGCGCGAACTTCGTGGGAATTGGCCTGGGGCCCGCTGTCTTCATGCTTGCTGGTACGGGGTTGGCGGACGCGGGTTCAGTAATGTTTAAAGCTGCGGTGGTGACGTCTGGTATTCTGGGTGTGCTGTCGTTTGCTTGGTCTATTTTTAGTTTGACTAATCAGTTGGACTCGCAGTTGGAGGCGAGTCAGACGGTTCAGATGCCGCTGCATACGGCGGAGAATGAGATGAAAACCGCGCTCGCTGAGGTGGTGAGCGCTACGACACCAGCGGAACGTGCGCCAGCCATCGAGAAGGTCCGTCTTATTGCGAAGGAATTTGAGCGCGTTTTGGGGTTGCTCCAGGCGAAGCAGGCACATGTTTCGGAAGAGATTGAGATCTATGCGGCGCAGCGAGCGCTCTCGTCTCATTTGTGGATGTCGTGCCCGTTCTGTAGCCAGAAGTGGGGCGCGGGCTCCGATATGTTTAGTCGCCTTGCGGAGGCGCGGAAGTTTAAGAAAAAATGGCAAGCAGGGAAGTTTTCTTCAAGATGTAAGCGGTGTGCGCAGGAGAGAGTAAAATGAAAGTCCAGGGGGTTGTGATGCTTGATGCTGCTGAGAAGGCGCGATTGGCTGCCGTTGCTGCGCAACTCAAGGGGGGACTCAGTCAAGAGCAGCTTCGTTTTTTGATTGCGCAGTTGAGCGAGGGCGTCAAGGGGATGCCTCAGTTGATGCAGAAATCTGCGAATGTCGCATCGGGTGGGTATTTTGCCTCGGCGCAGGCCTGTCCTGGATGTGGTCGTCCAATGTAGTTGCGAGCGAACGAGTGGTGTTTGTCATCGTGAAGCACCACTCGTTCCACCCTTCGCGCATCGAGGAAGGGGTGTGTCTATTGGTGTGGCTGTCGATGTCAGACCGATAGTTTGTTCTGAGCGGCTCGGAATTTGTCCCCTGGGCGGGTGAAGTTGGTGCGGTTCGCCGTGCGCCCGAAATGGGGATTATTGGTATGATATCCGGCTTCGCGTTGCCTTGTGCCCCAGTCATCGCCGCCCTGGAGCACGCCAGCGCGGAGGCTCCCCGCGAGTCCTGCGGCCTCGTAGTGCGCGCCGCAGGCGAGCTGGCGTATCGGCCCTGCCGCAATCTCGCCGAGGGCCAGGCCCACTTCCACCTGGCGCCCGAGGACTTCGCCAGCGCCGAGGCGGAGGGGGAGGTGGTGGCGGTGGTGCACTCGCACCCGAACGCCTCCCCGGAGCCGAGCGAGGCGGACCGCGTCATGTGCGAGCGCTGGGGCCTGCCCTGGCTCATCGTCAACGTGCCGGTGGGGCACTGGCAGGTGCTGTACCCCTCGGGCTACAGAGCACCCCTGGTGGGACGGGAGTTTTCCCACGGCGTCCTGGACTGCTTCAGCCTCATCCGCGACTACTACCGCGAGACGCTGGGGCTCGAGTTGCCCGACTTCGAGCGCCCCGACGACTGGTGGGCCAAGGGCGCCAACCTCTACCTGGAGGGCTACGAGAAGGCGGGCTTCGTCGACGTCACCGGCCAGTCGCTGCGTCAGCACGACGTCCTCCTCATGCAGCTGCGCGCGAAGGTCCCCAACCACGCAGGCGTGTACCTGGGCGCGGACGTCGTCCTCCACCACCTCCAGGCTTCGCTCTCCAAGAGGGAGACGTACAGCGGCTTCTGGGCACGGGTGACTCGGAAGGTTGTGCGGCATCGCACCCTATGCTGACGACGGTGGTGCTCGGCGGGCCCCTGGGCCAGCGCTTCGGGCGGGAGTGGACGCTGGAGCTGGGCGTGCCCACGCCCGCGGAGGCGGTGCGCGCCCTCTGCGCGGTCTGCGAGGGCTTCAGCCGCTACCTCGCGGAGAACAGCGCTCCCGGCTACCACGTCCTCGTCGGAGAGCGCGACGTCGGCGCCGAGGAGCTGGGCGTCACCACGGGGAAGCGCATCACGATTCTGCCGGCGCTGGCGGGCGCGAAGCAGGCGGGCGTCCTCCAGGTGGTGCTGGGGGCGGTGCTCATCGCTGGCGGTGCGGTGCTCTCCGTCTACGACTACGGCGCGGTGGGCGGGCAGCTCATCGCCCTGGGCAGCAGCCTCATGGTGGGAGGCGCCGCGCAGCTCCTCTTCAAACCGCCCCCGGCCACGGGGCCACTGGAGAAGCCTGACGCCCAGCCCAACTACGTCTTCAACGGGCCCGTGAATACGTTGGCCCAGGGCCACCCGGTGCCGCTCTGCTACGGGGAAATGGTGGTGGGGAGCTGCGTGGTGTCCGCCGGCATCTCCACTGAGTGGAGCGCGGGCGGCGGCTTCGGCGGAGGCGCGGGAGGGCAGCACGGCCCGGGAGGGCAGGGGCCCGTGGGCGGAGGGTGCCCGGCGCCGTGGGTACCCATTCTGCTTTCGGACGGCCGCGAGGTGCCCGCGGGTGACGTGCGCGTGGGCGCGTGGGTGCGCACCCAGGACGAGGTGACGCTGGAGTGGGGCGACTACCCCGTCTCCCACGCCTCCACGCTGGAGGCGGAGTGCTGGCGCCTGGTGCTGGAGGACGGCCGGGAGCTGGTGGGCACGTACAACCACCGCGTGCGCACTGAGGCCGCATGGGAGGAGCTGCGGCACCTGGATGCGGGCATGCGCCTCGTCGGCGAGCGCCCGGGCGTGGTGGCCTGCGCGGAGGCGGCCGGGCGGGGCCCGGTGGTGCGCATCACCGTGGCCGGCGCGCACACCTACCAGACGGTGGGCTTCCTCTCGCACAACACCAAGAACGAGGACCCGGAGCGGCCCCATGACGAAGCACCTTGAGCGGGGAGCGCTGCGAGGCGCGGGCGGAGGAAGCGGAGGGAAGGGCGGAGGCGACGCCCAGCGCTCGCCCGTGGAGTCCCCGGACACGCTGAAGTCCGCCGCGCACGCGCGCGTGCTGGACGTGCTGTGTGAGGGGGAAATCGAAGGACTCGTCGGCGGGCTGAAGGGCGTCTTCCTGGACGGCGTCCCGGTCCACACCATCAACGACACGCCCAACTTCCGCGACGTCACGGTGTACGACGTGCCGGGCACCCAGGGGCAGGAGTACATCCCCGGCTTCACCGCGGCCGAGGCGGAGTTCAGCGTCAACGCGGAGGTGAAGAAGAGCCTGCCGGCCGTCCGCACCATCTTCGATTCGGAGGTGGACGCGGTGCGCGTCACCTTGCAGGTACCGCAGCTGACGTACCAGCACCCGGAGACGGGGGACTTGCAGCCGTCCACCCTCAACATCGCCATCGACTTGCAGAGCAACGGCGGCGGCTGGGTGGAGCAGGACCTGCAGGGCGCTGGCGTCATCCGCGGGAAGTGCACCAGTCCCTACGAGAGGACGTACCGCGTGGAGCTCACCGGCAGCCCGCCGTGGGACATCCGCGTGCGGCGCCTCACTCCCGATTCGGAATACGTCGTCCTGCAGAACCGTACGTTCTGGAAGTCCTACGCCACGCTCATCGACGAGAAGCTGAGCTTCCCCAACACGGCCATTGTGGCCCTCGAGGTGTCGGCCCGGCAGTTCGGCAGCGTCCCCACGCGCAGCTACCGGATTCGCGGCCTCAAGGTGCGGGTGCCCAGCAACTACAACGCGGCCACGCGCGAGTACTCGGGCACGTGGGACGGCACCTTCCAGGTGGCGTGGACGGACAACCCTGCGTGGTGCCTGTACGACTTGCTGACGACGAAGCGGTACGGCCTGGGCCGCTACCTGGACGAGGCCCAGGTGGACAAGTGGGGCCTGTACACGGTGGCCCGCTACTGCGACGAGCTGGTGCCGGACGGCAAGGGCGGCATGGAGCCGCGCTTCACCTGCAACCTCTACCTCCAGACGCAGGCGGACGCGTACCAGGTGGTGGGCAACCTCGCCTCCGTCTTCCGAGGCCTCGTCTACTGGGCCAGCGGCGCGGTGTACGTCGCCCAGGACGCGCCCCGGGACGCCGAGTACCTCTTCACGCCCGCCAACGTGGTGGACGGCCTCTTCACCTACTCGGGCACCTCGCGGCGCGCGCGGCACACCGTCGCGCTCGTCACCTGGAACGACCCGGCCAACCAGTACAAGGCCGCGGTGGAGCACGTGCCGGACGAGGAGGGGATGCTCGACTACGGCTACAACCCCACGGACGTGGTGGCGCTGGGGTGCACCTCGCGCAGCCAGGCGCAGCGGGTGGGCCGGTGGCTGCTGCACACCGAGCGGCTGGAGACGGAGACCATTGTCTTCAGGACGGGCCTGGAGGGCGCGCTGCGCAACCCCGGGGCCGTTGTGAAGGTGGTGGACCCGACGCGCGCGGGCAGGCGCTGGGGCGGGCGGGTGGTGGAGGCCACCGCGTCGCGCGTGGAACTGGACGCGGACGTCACCCTCGAAGCCGGGCACACGTACACCCTCTCCGTGGTGTTGCCCGACGGCACGGTGGAAGAGCGGCCCGTGGCGGCCCTGCCGGCGGCGCCGTACCGCGCCCTCACGCTGGCGGCGCCATTCTCCGCCGCGCCCGTGCCCCAGGCCGTCTGGGTGCTGGCGGCCACGGACTTGGTGCCCACCCTCTGGCGCGTGCTGGCCGTCGCCGAGGTGGAGCCGCACGTCTACGAGGTGACGGCGCTGGCGCACCACCCAGGCAAGTACGCCGCGGTGGAGCAGGGCGTGAAGCTCCAGCCCCTGCCCACCTCCGTGCTGCCCTCGTCGTCTCCACCTGAGGGACTGGTGGTGGGCGAAGGCCTCTACAAGACGACCAACGGCGGCGTGAGGGTGCAGCTCAATGCGCGGTGGACGCAGCGGCCCGGCGCCGTCGCGTATGTGGTGCGCTGGCGCCTGTCCGAGGGCAACTGGAGCGCCGAGGAGCGCCTCCAGACGCACTTCTGGGAGCTGGCGGACGTGGCGCCGGGCCCGTACCGGGTGCAGGTGGCGGCCGAGCTGGGCGGCTTCACCACCGCCTTCGCCGAGGCGGCGTACACGGTGCTGGGCAAGGCGGCCCCGCCCTCGGACGTGGCCGGCTTCGTGTCCTCCCTCAACGGCGTCACCGCCACGCTGCGGTGGGCGGAAATCCCCGACCTGGACAGGGACATGTACGAGCTGCGGCACGGGGGCTCGAGCTGGGAGACGGCCTCCCTCATCGCCAAGGTGCGAGCCACCTCCTTCGAGTGGGCCCTGCCGGCGCTCGGCGTCAACCAGGTGGTGCGCATCAAGGCCATCGACACCTCGGGCAACTACTCCACCAACGCTCCCAGCCTCACCGTGGTGGTGGCGCCCACGGTGCCGTCCTCCATCACCATGACGGTGTCGTCCACGCCGCCAGTCTAGCGGGCCTCACCATGCGCTCACGCGAGCAGGAGATGCAGGGGGGCGTTGTCGAGGACGGGGAGCCGGGCTTCCCGCGCCCGCGCGTCATCAAACCGACGTACCTCGACATCCGCTGGACGCACGAGGAGACGCTTCCGCTGCACCTCCTGGAGGGCTTCCAGGTGGCCGTCTTCACGGGGGATGACCCGAACAACACGGACAACTACCTCGTGGCGCCCATTCGTTTGGGGCCCGCGGAGCGGCGCGTGGTGGTGACGCTGCGGGTGAAGGCCACCACCAGCGCGAAGTCGGCGGTACAGGCCCTCTACTCCAACGGCAACCAGGGAAGTTGGCGCGTCCTGGGCGGCGTCGTAGTGGCGGACCCGGACACCATCGGAATGGCAACCGAGACGCTCTCCAACGTGCCCGACGGCAGCGTCGACACCGCCCTCCTGAGCCCGGGGGCGGTGACGTCCAGCAAGGTGGCGCCGGCCGCCATCGCCACGCAGCACCTGCTCCTGCCGCCCTCGGACAACCTGGTGCCCAACGGGTACGGCGAGGCGGGTGCCGCCGCGCTGGGAATCTCTCCCGAGGGGGACTTCCTGGTGGAGGAGCCGGCCAACGCGCGCGAGGGCCGGTGGTGCCGCCGAGTGCCTCTCAACGCCGCCGGTTACCGCACCGTCGTCTGGACGAAGCGGATTTCGTGCGCGGCGGGCGACGAGTTCTTCGCGGAGGCGTGGTTGAAGTCCTCCGCGCCGCTGTCGGGCAACTTCGGAGGAGGACTCTACTTCTTCTGGTTGGACGCCTCCGGCAACTATGCGGGCGCCAACACCGTCACTCTGGTGTCCGGCCTCACCACCGCGTACCAGCCGTACAAGGTGAAGGGGGCGTGCCCGGCCGGGTGCACGGGACTCCTTCTCGTCTGGGAGCTCAACGCGGCCGCCGCGGACATCGGCAAGGCGGTGTACCTGGACGCCATCAGCTTGCGGAAGTCGGTGACGTTCGACTTGCTGAGCGCCAACACGTTGCAGACGTCCAACTACGCGGAGGACGGTAGCGGAGTGCCCGTAGCGGGCGCGAAGCTGGACAACGTGGGGGTGGCGTTGAAGGTGGCCAGCCAGAATCTCCAGGTGGGCCGCTACCCTCTGGAGGCGCTCTTCTACAAGGGGCTCGTCAGCCTCGACGGCCCCGGCCCCGGCAACCGCTGCTTCTACCGTGGCAACAACCAGGGCGCCGTGCGCGGGGGCGCGCCCAACATCGACCGCGTGCGCGTGGAGTGCGCGGACAACATCACCACCGCGTCCCTGTCCTGGGCGACGTGGCAGCTCTTCCTCCAGCCCCAGGCGCTGGACGACAACTTCGATGCCATGCGGTACGCGCGCGTGGAGTTGTGGGTGCGGCCGACGGCCGGAAGCGCCTTCCGCCACCAGGTGCTGCACGTCGCGCTGACGGACAGGGTGTACCGGGACGCCACCGAGTCCTCGGCGAACAACGAGGGCCGCGCGTCGTTCAACTACATGCTAGCGGGCTCGGTGTCCGGGCTCAGCACCACGACGACGTCCGTCTGGTATCTCCTGGTGTCCGTCGTCAACGCGTACGGGCCGAGCGCCTCGAAGTGGTTCATCCCCGTCGCCAGCCGCAACGCGGCATTCACCTCCCAGTACAACTCGCCGGTGGGCGGCGGTGCTCCAGACGGTGGCGGCGGTGGAGGCGGAGGAGACGACACGCGGCCGTGCCCGGCGCCATGGGAGCCCATCCTCATGGCGGACGGGACGGAGCTGCGCGCGGACGCGGTGCGGCCGGGCATGCAGGTGCTCACCCAGCACGACGAGACGTTGGTGTGGGACGTGCACTCGGTGATGGCGGCGCGGCCGGCACGGGCCGAGCGCCTGCGCCTGGTGCTGGAGGATGGGCGAGAGGTGGTGGCCTCTGAGGGGCACCGCTTCTACCTGGAGGAGCGGGGCTGGACACCGCTGTCCGCGCTGTGTCCGGGAGACGCCATCCAAGGGGTGCAGCCCGGCCGCGTGCAGCGGGTAGAGGAAGCAGGAGAGGGCGACGTCGTGCAGCTCACCGTCCACGGGGCACGCACGTACAACGTGCGGGGGCTCCTGTCCCACAACATCAAGGCCCGCGAGTAGCGCGCCCGGAGACGCCATGTCACTGACGTCCGAAGAGGTGTACCGGCGAAACGCTGTCGAGTCCCGCAAGCGCGACGTGTCGTGCACGCTGGCCCGTGTGCGCGGAGAGCTCGACGCCGCGGGCGCCTCCGCCCGGCACTTCGCCACCGTTGGCCAGGCGCTCCAGGTGCGCCGTGCGGAACTGGAGGGCGAGCTGCAGGCGCTGGCGGCCAGCGGCGTGGCCGGGCTGACCGACGACTGGGGCAAGTACAGCGCGCTCGAGCTGGCGGCCCAGGCGGAGCGCTACCCCGCGAAGGCCCTCGCCTACGACTGGCTGGTGGCGCACCCGACGGCCACCTTCCTGGAGACGGCGGGCGAGCTGGAGCGCCTCATGCTGGAGGCGCGAACTGCGGCGGGCCGGCCCTGGCTGCTGTGGCGCGCGGACGGGCTGCTGCGCGAGTGGCAGGCCAACGCCGTCGCGCGGGGGCACGTCGCCGGCAACACGTGGGAAGCGTTCCGGGACTACCTCCTCCTCATCGGCAAGGACGCTGCCCTCGGGGGCATGTTGTGAGAGGAGATGCCGGGTTGGAGCGCTGAGTCCCGGACAGCCCTACCTGAGGGGGCTTGTCTGGATTTGACGTTCTTTCAGGGTGTTTAATTTTCGCTCGGCTGGGAGTCTGCTGGTGCAATGCCTGTCGGTACGTGGGAGCGGACGCTTTCGGTCAAAACGTCGAAGGGGTGGCCCGAGCCGGCGAAGTGGCAGCCGTGCCGGTTCTGCGGGAAGCCAGCGCATGCAACGGCAGAAGCCCCTGGTTGGAGTGTGGGAGACCCCGAGAAGCTGGGCAGCAACATCCTCAGGGGCGCCGAGCCTGCGTCGCATCCCTGGTACACGGGCCGCCGCTCCATCGCGGCTCACCACCTCATCTGCTCTGAGGCCATGGCAGACGATGAGGACTGGACTCGGTACTGCTGGCTGTTCGGGTACGACATCAACAAAGCGGAAAATGGCGTCTTCCTTCCGATGAACATGGCGGTCGCGTGCGAGTTGCACGTGCCCGTCCATCGTGGTCCGCACTCCAACGGCTGGGCCTTCGACCTGAACATGGCCTACCCCTCTGCGGTGGTGGCCAAGCTGGAGAAGCTCGCTGAGTCCGTGGAGGCGGGCGCATACTGCGGGAAGCCCACTCGTCTGGTTGAAAAGCTGGACCGCACGAGCAAGGACATCCTCGACAAGTTGTCGAGCGGCTCATGGACGATCACTTCGGATGGCCTCGACTACCTACCCGGCGGGAAAGGATGCGGAGGCGTTCGGAGCATCTCGGACAAGCCAATTCGGGCATGCCCCAGCGGAAGGCGCCACGGAGTACGTCATGGGACGACGAAGAAGCCCCTCGTCCGCCGCCCACTTCAGGTGGGGACGTAGGCCATGCAGCGGGACTACTTCGTTCTCCTGCGGGCTCGCTCCCAGCAGCATCCGATATTGGCGTGGGACCAGTCCGCCTCGGCATTCCGCAAGGGACGACCGGTGGACGCATCGGTTCCCGTGAAGCTGCGCCTGGGGGAGCCGGTGCCGTCGTCGCCGGCAATGGTGGACCACCACAGCCTGCCTGCCCCGGTGGTGTCGCCACGGCTGAAGGAAGTGCTTGATGCGGCGGATCTGCGGGGCGTCCAGTTCGTTCCTGCAGATGTCCAGGTCGCTGACTCTGTGTTGCGCTACTGGCTGGTCCACATGTGGAGGCGCCTCGCCTGTGCGGACCGGCAGCGCTCTCGGCTCACCGTCGACCCGGATGACGGGGATGTGGTGGGCATCGACAGCCTCGTGCTCGACGAGGCGGTACTTCGAGAGGTGCCCCTCGAAGAGCGCCTTGCCTTCAGGCTGGAGGAGTCGGTGGTGCATCTCTTCCACCGCTCCGTGGTGGACCGGGTGCAGTCGATGACCCCGCAGCCGGAGGGGCTCCGGTTCATCCCGGTGGAAGAGTGGAGCGACTCCTCAGCGTTCCGCTGACGGACCTCGGTGGCCGGAGTCTGCCCTAATACTTCGCAGCGTGTTCGACGACGAGAGACCCCTTCGTCATCTTGACCTGGAGGTACTGGTCCTTGCGGTGCTCGAACGCGCCCTTCAGTCCTTGGTGGACCTGCTGCGCAACCTCGCGCGGGTCATAGTCGCCTTCGGGCTTCCCCTTGATGGTGAGAACGTGGTTGGCGTATTCGACGGCACCCTCCGGGAACTTCTTCTTGATGAAATCGCGCGTGAGCGCCTCGTCCTTCTGGAAGTCATCCTGGGTACGCACCCCATACTTCAGCGCCAGGTCGTCATCCGGAACGATGGGGCGGGCGAACCTGCTCTTGGTGTCGACCTCGAAGAAGAACCCACGCTCGCCATTGGTGGGGTGGGCCCATGTGAAGCTGACGACGTACAGGTCGCTCGCGACCTCTTTGGCAGTCCATCCCTTCGCCATAATCTCACCCCTCAGCTCGCCGAGCCGTGCTTGCACCATGCTGTCGAGTCGGGCCGCATCGGAGACGTTCATGTAGCGCGCGACGATGGTGGCGAAGTCCTCGACGCCGCTTTGGAGGCTCTGCTTTGCCAGCGCAATTGCGAGGTCCTCGCCCGTCGGCTGGGTGGGCCGAAGCGCCCGGTACCCGATAGCCAGGGCGGATAGCGCGACGAGGGCGACGACCACGGAATTGATGAACGTCTTGGCGGCGGACACACCGACTGACTTGATGCCTTCAGACATAGAATCCCCCCTGCGGTTGCGACGGCGACGACAGGCCGCCACCGTACCCAGAGGGTGGCAGAGTGTTGCATCCCTCGATGGGGCGGAACGTTCGGTTCTGGGCGCTCGGCTGGACGAGGCCCATCACGCATCTGCGGCGGGCGCGCTGGCGCCACCAGCCCTGAGTGCGTGGAGTCGCTCTACGCGGTCCAGCGCGCTCAGCACGCCGAGTGTGGCGACTGCGTCGTGCTCCGCCGCGCGGTAGCGCTCGCGCGCCCAGGCCACCATCGCCTCGGCCTCGGGACTGCCGTCCATGCTGGAGACGGCATCCTGGTACCGCGCCTCCGCTTCCTCCATGCGCTGTGCGAGCGCCTCCGCCTGCTTCGTATCCATGCAGGGGAGGGAGAGCACAGGGTGTGCCGTGCCCCGGACGGTGTCCGCATGGGCACGGACCATGCCGTCGCATGTCCCCCACGCCCCACCGCTCCCCCCTCCGCGAGGACGTCGTCAGGCTCGACGAGAAGCTGGAGGCCGTCGCCCTCCGCACCACGGAGAAGCTGGAGTCCGTTGGCCTCCGCTCCGACGAGGCGAAGCGAGCTGCTGAGCGGTACGCCGTCGACACGCACCGCCTCATCGAGGGCGTACGCGACGAGCTGCGTGCGCTCGCCGAGCGGGTGGCGACTGCCGAGCAGGTCCGACGCCTCGAGGAGCATGTGCGCCGGGTGGACGAGCGCGTGGACAGCGTCGATAGGCGCGTCACCGAGCAGAAGTCCGTCGTCGAGACTGTGCCCAAGCTCGTCGAGCGCATGGACGAGTTGGAGGAGCGGCTCGGCGCCCAGGACTCGCTGGTGAAGTCCATCCCCGACCTGTCCGTGCGCATGACAGGTGGCGAGCACCGCGCCTCGCGCATAGCGGGCGCCCTCTGGGTGGTGGGCGCTCTCGTCGCGGTGCTGGGGCTGGCGGGGCTGCGCGAGTTGGGGCGCTGGTTCGTCCAGGTCGCTCCGCCTGTCGTCCATGTCGAGGAGCCCGCCATCCCGCCCCGGCGCCGTCAGTGAGTTTCCCCGGTCCACTTTCGGAGTCCCCATGTCCGCCCAGCGCAACGCCTTCCTCGTCGCCGTCCTCTCGCAGATGCATGCGCCCTACCGGTGGAACGGCAAGGGCGAGCGCGACAGTGCCACCGGCCAGCGCGTCTTCGACTGCTCGGGGCTTGTCACCTGGGCCTTCCAGGAGGTGGGTGGGCCGGACTGGCGCGCACACGCCAACACGGACGTCCTGTGGACGCGGTGCGCCCCCGTGCCGAAGGCGGAGCTGCTCCCTGGAGACCTGGTGCTGTACCACCGCAAGGGCGACCCCACCGACGCGGAGCACGTCATGGTGCACGTGGGCGGAGGCGTGGTGGTGGGCGCCTCCGGAGGCGGGAGCACGACGCTCACCCTGGCCGACGCCGCCAAGGCCAGGGCGTACGTGAAGACGTTCTCCAGTCTCGACTACCGCGCTCGTCGCATGGGTATCCGACGCCTGCCGTTCTGGCCGTGAGCGCCATGACCTGTCGCGCGGCGCTCGCTTTCACCCCCGCAGTCCTCTCGCAGTCGCAAGGAGTCCCCCACATGAAGAAGCTGTTCACCTTCGCCACTCTCGCGGCGGCCGTCCTCACCGCGCCCGTGGCTCTCGCCGACGCCGGAAGCACGGCCGGCAGTGTCGCTGGCGGCATCCTCGTCGGCATTCTCACCAACCCCGACGTGCTGGTGCTGGTTGCCGGCTTCGCCGTCGCTGGCGTCATCGCGCTGGCGCGCACCATCTGGAAGGACAAGGCCGAGGAGCGCCTGCGTACCTTCGGCAACGCCGTCAATATCGCCTACTACACCATCAACGACCTGGCGCTCCGTACGGAGAACAAGGTGGACGACAAGGTGGCCGAGGCCCTGCGCGTCTTCCGCGAGCACCTCGCGACGAAAGGCTACGTGCCCACCAGCTCCGAGGAGGCCCAGGCGAAGGCGGCCTGGACGGCCATGCACGGCGCAGAGCTGACCGCCGAGAAGATTGCGTCGCAGGGGGCTGGAGCCCTTGCGAACCAGGCCATCAATGCCGCGCTCAGCATGGGCGCCATCGGCAGCAAGGCCGCGCTGGAGCAGGTGGTGGCGGCGGTCCCTCAGACGCCCCGCGGCTCGTAGTTGCCGCGGGGCTCGACCGCGTCCTCGCCGAGGTCCCGGTGGGGGCGGGCTACTTGGAGGCCCATGCGGGCGTCTCCTCTCTCACGGGCGCGTTCGCACGCGTGGAGGCAGGGGCCCGGGTCAGGGACAACTTGGTCCTGTTTGGGTTTGCCGAGGCGAACGTGCGCGAGCGGGTGGCCGGTATTGGTGCTCGGCTCACGTTTGGATGGTAGCTCGGATGGCCTGCTGTAAGTCATAAGCAGGCCATCTGTATGACGGAGTCGTTGGCTGCTTGGTTCACCCTTGCTGTATTCTATGGGATGGATTGGGCTCCCTTGAGGAGTGCTGCGGCTAGGTCAAAATTTCCTCCGAGCGAGAAATTGCCCGCCCACACAGTTCGCGGGTCTGGCGTTGTTGTCTCACTCTCCTTACGGGTGACTTCTCCAACCGTCACGCCAAGGAGCAGGGAGACATACGCATTGGGAGTGAAGGTAATTCCGAATGCGAGATGTGAATTGAAGTCACGTTTCTCGATTCCGATGCCCCGAACTTTGGCTCGAACTTCGTTTCCGAGGGGCATGCCAATGAATCCTCCAAATCTCGTCCACCAGCACTTCCCTCGAAGATTGGAGTTCCACTCGGTGTTTGCTAGAGAATTGATAATGCTGGCCTTCTTGACATCGCGGGCATCAGGGTCTTGTGGTGGCGTGGTTTGCCAGATCCGTGTTTCTGCAACAAGGATTGCCGTGGGATCTGGCGATTTTGTTTTGAGGTATATTTGGGCGGCATCTTGAAATGCTTCTTGTGAGGCTAGGTAGTCGGTGCGCGCATTGTTGAAGTCTTGCAAGGCGCTGAGGAGGGTCGGGTCGTTAGGTTTCTTGCTTTTTGATAGTGCCTGTAGGGTGAGGAGTTTTTTGGATAGAGTATTGTCGGACTTCTTGAGTTCGTCTGAAGCTGATTTGAAGGCGATCTCGGCACCTTCATATTCTTCCCAGGCTACCCTGACGTTAACGTCGTCCCAGGCGAGAATCTGTGAATCTGGTAGGCCAGCGTTGATTGAGTTGACGAAGGCTTCGAACTTGGTCAGGGCTTTCCGTCGAGCTACCTCCATCGCCGCTGACGTGGCTTCACTCTCGCCCCCTCCACCCCATGCGGTTGCGCAGTATTCGCGCCTTGCATCAGAGCCTCCCCAGTAGCCTGGCAAAATAAGTACATAGGGCATTCCGACAAACGCGGCTTGTTGGAGGCTTGTACCTTTCCTGGCGAAGAGTGGGAACTGAAGTCCAGCGCTAACGCCAATGGTAATGCCGCTCTTGAGGAGCTTGGCGTTTTCGGTTACTGCTTTGGCGCCTATTGCATCCTCGGCTTTTTGAGTTGCGATTTCTTCTTTTAGTTTAGAGACTGCGGCTTCAAGCTTGGCAGACGCAAGCTCTGCTCTTTCCTCGTCCTTGACGGCATCCAGACCTATCGCTGGGGCAGCCTGTTGTCGCTCGACGGGGGCGACTGGTGGTGCTGGAGGATTGGGTACACGTGTACGTGCCGCTGGCGGTGCGGTACGAGGGCTGCTAGGTGCCTCCTGCGATGGCTGAATAGTCTCCTGCGCCGATGGTACGAGAGGAGTGGTAGGGCTAGCCGCAGCGGCATTGGTTCCTCCGTCGCCTTGACTAGCCTCCTGTGAGTAAGTGGTCCTGCTAACCAGGATAGTTAGGGTACCCAGAGTTGCCAGGAGGAATCTGACTCGTTGTTGTGTAAGGCAATGCATGCGGCCCCCCATCCTTGGTGAGTGCATGATTGCATGAGCTGTTTAAAAAACAATATGTCATATGTGACCCGCTTGAGTGAGGCGGGGCATGGTTGACTACATCAGCAGTGCGGTGCTCTTCGCTGAGAGGCGCCTGCTGGGTTGATGGGAGAAGTGGTGAGTTGGAGACGCGCTGAGAGTCTACGTCGAGTCCATCGGGTGATTCTCGCAGCAAAGACTTGGACTTAGACCAGGCCAATTGGCGGACGGATCAGGTGTGGCACCGCCCTTACGGTCTGTGCACAACTCGTCCGTCCTGCCGAACACAGAAGTGCTCCCCACCTCGTCCCTCTGCCGACACCGCGATGGAGTAGGTGCGGCCTGCTTCCAACGGCAGGGCGGGCTGTGCCTCCTCGAAGCCGTCGGGCACCACCCCGTACACGAGGCGCGCGGGGCCGGTGCCTCCCAACGAGCCGCGAGCGCGGATGGCCCACATCGCAGTCCCGTCCATGCGGCTGATGCGGACGAGGTCGTACCTTGGAAGGCCCTCGGCCCGGGATGGCTCGCGAATGATGAACGCTGGGGAGGGCAGGGACTCCCCGGAGGATGCGAGCTGCACGTGGAGGGGCGGCTCGCAGGCGCCGGTGAGGGCCGCCACGAGCAGCACGGCGAGGAAGGGAAGTCGTAGGCGTAGAGCCATGGCTACGGTGCCCCCCGGCCCGCGCGAACCTCGCGGAGTGCCGCGTCGAGGTGAGCGGTGTAGTCCTCACCCTCCAGGATGAAGGGGAGGGACGCGTCTGCAATGTGTCCCGACTTGAAGCCCAGCTCGAGCAACTCCGCCTGCTGCTCCGGGTTCATCTCCTCCCAGGACTTCCCCTCCCTCAGCGCCTTGAGGACGTTGTACCCGTCGCCAAAGAACTGCGCGAAGAGCGCCTCGCTCATGTAGTCGGTGCCGCCATTCTGGTGCTGCCAGACGTGCGCCACCTCGTGGACGAGCAGGTCGAGCTGCAAGGGGAGGTGGCCGGAGGGGATGTAGATGGTGTCGCCGTGTGTGAACGGCCGCTTCGACAGGGTGAGGAGCCCCGCGTCGCCCTCCTTGATGCTGATGCGCGAGTAGTCGATGGAGTCCCCGTACACCGTGCGGAGCGCCGCGACTTCGTCGTCGGTGAGGCTTCTGCGCACGGGCTCGATGCCCAGGAGCGTCTGGACCGCGCTGACGGCCCGGCCGCCCATGATGAGGGTGGCGTCCAGCGGCGTCTGCACGGCCTTGACGAGCCCGGCCCCGAACTGGGTGAAGCCCTCGCGGAACCGGCCGGTGAAGATGTTCCCCAGGCCGCCGAGGACAGTCCTCACCGACTCCACGGTGTTGCGCAGCGTGCCGACCGTGGCCTCCACGGCGCCCGTCACGAGGCCGCCCACGCCGTCGGCAACGCGCCGGACAACCCCGCCGATGGCCGACCCGATGCGGCTGAAGAAGCCCTTCTGAGCCGCCTTGGGAGTGGCCTGCTCCTCAGTCGCCGAGGGCGGCTTGAGCGCTGCTTCGGGAGCTGCCTCCGGCGGCGCGAGGCTGGTGCGCGCGAGCGCCGTGCTGTTCTCCGTGGACGACCTGGTGGCCGTCGGCGAGCGCGTCGGGAAGGGTTCGATGCTGTTGCCGGTGCTGGTGGTGCTGCGTGGCGGCGGGGCCTTGCGCGACGGGCCGCCGTCTGGCTCTGGGGCAGCGCCCAGCAGCGAAAGGACTCGTGACTGGATGGATTGCATGGATGCTCCGGGTGGAAGGCTCGCTCCGACTGCAAGGGGCGTTCTCCATGCCGACGGAGTCGGGCCGCGCAGGACGGACGGGGAGGGCACGGCTGCGCAGCGGTCCCAGCGGGGAGACGTCAGAATCCGCAGGTGTGGACGTTGCCCGAGGGGTAGTACTGGCAGGCGTTGGGGTTGCTGCACAGCGTCCGGCACTGCCCGCCAGCGGGCATGGAGCAGGTGCCGCAGAAGCAGGACGTCACGTGTCCCGCAGACGTCACGAAGGTGGAGCACAGCGCCGTTGACGAGCCCGTGCTCGCCGCGCAGTTCTCGGCCATGAGGATGCCCAGGCTTGTCGCACAGGTGAAGTGCGTCCCGGGCCTGGCGGTGCTGGTGCCGTCCGCCGCCGCGCAGACGCCGTTGGCGTCGATGCTGCCGCACCTGCAGGCCCCGGTGCCCTGGGCGTCCACCGTCTTGCACTGCCCGGCGCCGCACGGCAGCGCGACGACACCGGCCTGGGCATCGCACCGCACCCAGGTGTCGCCCGCGCAGTGCCCATACTCGCTGACGCCCTGGCATGGGCCACCGATGCGGATGCAGGCTTCCCCGGCCGCGTCGGGCACGTAGCCCGGGTTGCACCCGCAGGCGTCCGCCGCAGCGGAGCAGGTGGAGTTGGACGGGCAGGTGCCGCACGTACCGCCACAGCCATCCGGCCCACACACCTTGCCCTGGCACTGGGGCACGCAGACGCAGGCCCCGCCAGCCGTGCAGGTGGTGCCGGAGCGGCAGGTGCCACAGCTCCCTCCGCACCCGTCTGGGCCGCACTGCCGCCCGTCGCAGCGGGGGACGCACACGCAGCGCCCGTCGGAGCACGCCTGGTCGGCGCCGCACGTGCCGCAGGTGCCACCACATCCGTCGGTGCCGCACTGCTTGCCGGAACAGCTCGGCGTGCACGGGCGTGGCGGAGGACCTCCATCGAGCGGCGGGCTGCCTCCTCCGCCATCCCGAGGAGGAGTGCCAGCATCCTCGCTGGAGGAGGTGCCACCGTCCGGCAGGGGTGTCCCGCCGTCTCGCGGCACGGACGGGCGGGGGCGCTCGTCGGGTTCGTCCTGAGTGGGGCCACAGGCCCCAAGGGCGAACACGAGAGCGAAGGCGAAGGGGAGACTCCGGCGGG
>Ga0126314_10000038_pt1 | contig 78089 bp, 53 predicted proteins | sample Plot105B_FD_92535 | JGI IMG/M metagenome (GOLD analysis project Ga0126314, IMG submission 92535) | Serpentine soil microbial communities from UC McLaughlin Reserve, CA, USA - Plot105B | ecosystem: Environmental > Terrestrial > Soil > Grasslands | place: USA: UC McLaughlin Reserve, Lake County... | reverse complement strand
CTGGCGCTGAAGTCGGACGGGACGGTGTGGGCCTGGGGCGTCAACACCCAGGGCCAGTTGGGAGATGGGAGCACCACGTCTCGCTCGGTGCCAGGCCAGGTGCCGGGGCTGGCGAACGCGGTGTCCATCGCCGCGGGCTTCAACCACTCGCTGGCGTTGAAGGCGGACGGGACGGTGTGGGCGTGGGGGCTCAACGCCGCGGGCCAACTCGGCGATGGGACGACGACGCGGCGCCTTGCTCCCGTCCAGGTGCAGGGGCTGACAGGCGTGGTGGCGATTGCCGCCGGCAACGTGCACTCGCTGGCGCTCACGGCGGACGGGAAGCTGTGGATGTGGGGCGGCAACGTGGACGGCCAGCTCGGCACCGGAGACACCGTGGGGCGGAGCCTGCCCGGCGCGTTGCAGGGCTTCACCGGCGTGGTGGGCCTGTCGGGCGGGGGCACCCATTCGGTGGCGGTGAAGCTGGACGGCACGGTCTGGACCTGGGGAAGGAACGACTTCGGGCAGCTGGGCCTGGGCAGCTCCACGTCCGTGCTCGTCCCCACGCAGGTCCCCGCGCTGGGCGGAGTCGTCGCGGTCATCGGCGGTGACAAGCACACGGTGGCGCTGAAGGCGGAGGGCACCGTGTGGACCTGGGGCCTCAACAACAACGGGCAGCTCGGAGACGGCACCCTGGTGAATCGTTTGTCTCCGGTAAAGGTGCCCGGACTGACGGACATCATGGGTGTGTCGGCGGGGTTCCTTCACTCGGTGGCGATGCGGGCGAGCGGAGAGATTCTGGCCTGGGGTTCCAGCTCGGCCGGGCAGGTGGGGGACGGCACCGTGGTGGCGAGGCATTCTCCGACGCGCGTGGCGGCGTGGTCGGAGCCCGCGCCCCTCTCGGGAGGTGGGGCGCACTCCCTGGCCTTGAAGAAGGACGCAGCGGGCAGCGGGCTGTGGTCCTGGGGCGCCAACACCGTCGGTCAGCTCGGGAGGAACTCCCTGCCCGGTTCATGGGCTCCGGAGCAGGCGCACCGACTCCTGGAGGTCGCGGGAGTCTCCGCGGGGGAGGCCCACTCCCTCGCACTCAAGTCGGACGGCACGGTGTGGTCCTGGGGCTTCAACCGCCGGGGCCAGGCGGGAGATGGCACCGTCTCGGACGAAAAGCGTCAGCCCGGGGCGGTGACGGGCCTGGCCGCTATCACCGCCGTCAGTGCCGGGGATGGCCATTCGCTGGCGCTCGGCGCCGACGGGACGGTGTGGTCCTGGGGCGACAACTTCATGGGCCAGCTGGGAGACGGCACCACCCTCCGGCGCACCACCCCGGTGCGGCTCTCGGGCATCGACGGAGTCGTCTCGCTGTCGGCGGGGCTGGCGCAGTCGGTCGCCGTGCGCTCGGATGGCACCGTCTGGGCCTGGGGCTCCCAGGGGACGGCCGACACGCCGACGACGGGACTGAAGCAGAAGTCACCCACGCAGGTGCAGGGCCTCGCTGACGTCGTCGCTGTCTCCGTCGGCGGCGTCCACGCCCTGGCGCTCAAGTCGGACGGCACCGTGTGGGCCTGGGGAAACAACGACAGGGGCCAGCTGGGGGATGACACCCGCGTCTCCCGCCTGACGCCCGCGCAGGTGCCAGGCGTGACGGGCGTCGTGGCGGTGGCGAGCGGCGGCCGGCACTCGCTGGCCTTGAAGTCCGACGGGACGGTGTGGGGCTGGGGGGACAACACGCACGGGCAGCTCGGTCCGTCCCAGGCCCTCACGCTGATGCGTCCCGAGCCCATCCCAGGCCTCGCGGCGGTGCGCTTCCTCGCCGCTGGCAAGCAGCACTCGCTGGCCCTCACCTCGGATGGGAAGGCGTGGGGCTGGGGACACGATGACGTCGGTCAGGTCGGCGACGGGGAGCGGGACAACCGCGCCACGAGCCCCGCTCCAGCCCTCTTCGACAGCGCGAAGTCGGTGGCGGCGTCGGGCTACTCCTCCTACGCCTGGACGGCGGATGGCTCGGTCTGGGCCTGTGGTGCCAATGAGGCGGGCCAGCTTGGAGAGGGCGACGCGCATCCACGTGGAACGCCCTCGCGGATGGCGGGACTGGACCAGGTGGTCGCCGTCGTCGGGGGCTACACGCACGCGGTGGCGCTGAGGAGGGATGGCAGTGTCTGGGCCTGGGGGAACAACCATCGCGCTCAACTGGGCGATGGAACCACCACGCCGCGCGTCGTCCCCGCGCCCGTCAAGGGACTGGCGAAGGTGACGGCCATCGAGGCCGGTTTCGCGCACACGCTCGCGATGACGGAGGATGGCGCGCTCTGGGGCTGGGGCACGGGCGTCAATGGCCAGTTGGGGTCCGGCACGCGCACCTACGAGCGGCTCCCCGTCCAGGTGTCGGGGCTGACGAACCCGCGAGACTTCGCGGCGGGCTTCAGCCACTCCCTGGCGGTGACGCAGAGCGGAGAGGTATGGGCCTGGGGCGACAACACCGCCGGCCAGCTCGGGGACGGGACGACCCGGGAGCGACTCGTGCCGGGAGTCGTTCCAGGGCTCCAGGACATGAAGGCCGTGGCGGCGGGCGGCTTGTCCTCGTTTGCCCTGAAGACAGACGGCACTGTGTGGGCCTGGGGCACCAACTCCAGGGGGCAGCTCGGGAAGGAGAGGCGGACGGACCACTTGACGCCCGTGAAGGTGGCCTCGCTCTCCCAGGTCACGGCGCTGGCCGCGGGCGGGGCCCATGTCCTGGCGCTCCTGGCGGATGGCACCGTGCGAGCCTTGGGGGAGGGGGCGATGGGGCAGTTGGGCCATGGACAGGAGTTCGCGAGCTTCGTCCCCGTGGCCTGGAATGCGCCGGCGGGAGTCGCCGCCGTCTCGATTTCCGCCGGAGTCGAGCACTCCATCGCCCTGCTCGCGAATGGCACCGTGATGTCCTGGGGCAGTGCCACCCAGGGGCAGCTGTGTCGGGGCGCGTCCGCCGTCCGGTCGACCCCCGTGGCGCTCTGGTAGTCGTCAGGGCTTTCGCGAGGAGTGCGCCGCCACCCGTGACAACGACGCTGGCGGCTTCTCAACCAGCGTCGAACACGGGTGGGGCGCGCGTCGTGCTCAGCCCGGCGTCGGAGCTTCCCGACGCCGTCGGTTCAGCACGAGCAACAGCAACGTCAGCAGCGCTCCGCCCGGAGCACCGGACTGCTGACAGCCGCAGCCCTTGCCGTCGTCCTCGGCCAGAGGCTTGGGGTTCACCTCCAGCGTCAATGGCGCCGCGTCGACTCCACCGAAGCGGGTGTCGCCGCTGTAGGTCGCGCTGAAGAGGTACCGGCCCGCTTCGGAAGGCACGAGCGTGTGTGTCGCCTCGCGTCCCTTCACTGTGACGACCTCCAGCACTTCGGTGCCTCGGAAGAAAGTCACCGTCCCCGTGGGCTCTCCCTGTCCACCGACGATGCGCGCGGTGAGGGACACGGCGTCTCCCGCATACGAGGGGTTGGCCGAGGCCTGGAGCTGAAGCGTGGCCTCCTGGAAGTCGGAGGAGCGAGCGATGGCCACGGTGTAGCTCCGGCTCGCCGAGCAGCGCCCCCCATCCGTCGCCGTCAGCGTGAAGGGGAAGCTGCCCGGCTGCGTGGGCATGCCCGTGAGGACTCCGTCGCGAAGCTGGAGCCCCCGGGGCAGGGCGCCGTCGATGACGAACGTCGTCGTGCCCTCGCCGCCTTCATGCACGAACGCTGTCTCCGCGAAGAGCTGTCCCGTGGTGCCCGCCGCGAGGGTGGTGGGGCCCAGCGACATGGGCGGGCAGGCGACGGAGAGCGTGAAGTCACGCGTGGCCGTGCAGCCGTTTCCATCCGTCGCCGTCACCGTGAAGGGATGGTCGCCGCCCTCCTCGGGAGTGCCCGAGAAGACGCCGCCCTCCAGCCGGAAGCCCCGAGGCAGCGTGCCTGAGACCGTCGAGGTGACGCTGCCCATCGCCCCCAGCACGCCAAGCTCCACCGGCGCGAAGACGCCGCCCCGAGCAAGCCCCGGCAACGTCGCGGCCTCCAGGGAGACGGCTCCCCCGGGACACGTCGACGAGGAGCCTCCCGCCATCCGGTTGTCGCCGAAGGACAGGACGGTGCCCGTGCCGATGAGCCGCGTGGTGGCGAGGACGTTGGAATCCACGGCGGTCCGCGACAACCGCAGCAACGTCTGACTCCCGCTCCCCACCGAGGCCGCATGCAGGCCCACGCCGTTGTGCGTGAGCCGCGCCCGCTCCACGTTGAGCGAGGCCTTGCCGCCATCGTCCGTCCGCGCCCAGATGCCGGCCTCGGTGTTGTCGGACGCCGTCAGGTGGGACACCGTCGCCGTGCCGCCCGCGCCGAGCCAGAGCCCCTGGCGGTTGCCGGAGAGCGTGCCACGCGAGATGAAGGCCGTCACGGCTCCGGCGGTGCCGCCCACCCGGATGCCCGCGCCTCCATTGCCCGAGGCCACGACGTCGTCGACGACGAGCTGGCCGCCCGCGACGGGCGCGAAGCGGATGCCGTCCTGTTGGAAGCCACGGACCTGCGAGCGCTCCACGTGCAGTGCGCGCCCGCTGTTGAACACGATGCCCGTCGTTCCAGGCAGGGTCGAGCCTCCACTCACCGAGAGCCGACGCAGCACCACCACGTCCTGGGGGCCCGCGTTGATGGTGATGCCAGGGGTGCCGGAGGCGAGCACCCTGCCTCCATCCAGTCCGCCATCAATCGTGATGGCCTTGGTGATGACCACCGTGCCGAAGGCGCCCGGGTCCAGCGCATCGATTTCTCCGCCCGAGGCCGTCTTGGAGATGGCCCCAGCGAAGGTCTTGCACGGCGAGGTGCGGGAACAGGGATTCGCGTCGTCGCCCACGCCCGACACCCAGGTGCGGGTGGCCTGGGCCCACGCGGGAGTGGAGGCGCAGAGCGCGACCACGAGGATGCTGCGCAAGGGGACTCCCATCGCGCGGCTCAATTCTGCGGCAGCGTGGTGGAGGGAGCGCCATCCGTGCCGTTGCCCGCGGCGACGCGATTGTTCCCGAACGAGCCGACCGGGCCGTCCAGCCCCAGGCCGGTGTTGTGGCCCACCATCGTGTCGGAGATGCGCACCTGCGCCGGAGCCTCCGCCTTGATGCCGACGCCGTTCTGCGCCACCACGGCCCGCTCCAGCGTCACTTGCGCACCGCCCACCGCCAGGATGCCCTGCTCGGAATGGCCGACCACCGTGGTGTCATTCACGGTGACGCGCGCGCCGTTCAGCACATGGAGTCCGATGAGGCCGGACGCAAGCTGGCTGTTTCCAATCACGGCCCCGCCGCTCGCCACCTGGATGCCGCCCGAGGTCTCACCGGCCGCCGTCGGCGCCTTGGCGACCGCGCCGTTGACCGTCGTGTTGCGCACGACGAGCTGCACGGCCCCCGCGCCAGGCAGGACGTTGATGCCCGAGCCGGTGAACCCCTGAATCGTGCAGTTCTCCACCAGCACCTTGTCCGCCCCAAGGATTCGGATGGCGTCCAGCCCCGTGGTGCCGCCATTGATTGCGACGTTCCTCAGGATGACGGTGGCACCGGGCGCATTCACGACCACGCCATGCGTCCCCGAAAAGAGGATGCCTCCGGCGTGAGGCCCGCCATCAATCGTGATGGCCTTGGTGATGGTCAGCGCGCCGTAGCCACCCGGGTCCATGGCGTCGACCTCTCCGCCCGCGGCCGTCTTGCTGAGCGCCCCGATGAACGTCTTGCACGGTGCGGTGCGGGAGCAGGGGTTCGCGTCATCCCCCACGCCAGAGACCCAGGTACGGGTCGCCTGGGCGGAGGCGGAAGAACCCAGCAGCAGACACAGCAGGGCGGGAAGCGCGAACAGGCCGCTCGCGCTCCCTCCTCGAACGACGCCCGCCCGCGACCCATCCCTGGACAGCCCGAGTCCGTCGGCCTTCAGCTTCTTCACGGTGTTTCAGCCTTTCGCATGAAGGCTGAACGCACCCCGAGGAGGTGTTTCAGCCCTTCCATGAGGCTGAACGCACCCGGGGGGAATGCTTCGCCACAAGGACGCTCGAAGGGCCGTGAGGCGCGAGCGTCCCCGTGTCCCCACCGAGGAACTACTTGGTCTTGTTGTACTCGCGGCTGGCGATGACGCCCTGCACTTCGGCCAGGGCGCGGGCGCCGGAGGCGGACTCGAGCGCCTTCTCCGCGATGGTCTGCACCTGGCGCTTGGCGTCCGTCAGCTCCGCCTGGAGGGACTGGATGGCCTGGGCCTGCTTGGTGCTCGTGTCCTTGAGCGAAGCAATCTCCATGCTGGCCACGCGCTGCGCCGTCTCCGCGTCCTTCGTGGCGAGCGTGAGCTTCAGGTCCCACTCCGCCTTCACGCGGTTGCCGACAATGGCCGCCGCCGTGTCCGCTTCCTTCTTCAGCACGGCCGGGAACTCGGACACCTGCTTGCGCAGGTCCTCCAGCTCCTTCTCGCGCAGCTTCAGCGCCTCCTCGCGCGCGGTCCACTCCTTCTCCAGCTTCTCCTTGCGGTCGCGCTCGGCCGCGGACTGCACGCGCAGGCCTTCCGCGAACGCATCCAGCTCCTTCTTGCGCTGGTTCTGGACGTCGTAGGCGTACTGCTCCTCGGCCCGCTGGCGCGCCACCTGGGCCGCCTCGCGCTCGGTGGCCAGCTCCGTGGCGGCCTTCGCGCGCGTGTCCTCGATGTCCTTGTTCAGTCGCTCCATCTCCTCCTGGAGCTCCGCCTTGCGCTTGTCATACTCCGCCACCAGCACGTCCACGGCGCTGGCCGCCACGTCCTTGCCGTGCAGCTCCGACAGCTCGTCCGTCTTGAGCTGGATGGCCTCGTCCAACTGCTTCATCTCCTCCACCAGCGCGATGACCTGCTCGTTGATGCCCGCGAGCGTCTTGTTGATGGTGAGGCCCGCCTCGGTGACCTTCTTCACCGCGGACTCGGCCGACAGGGTGGCCACGTCCGACAGCACGTTCTTGGCGTGGGTGTCCCGGGCCTCCTGCTCCTTGGCGGGGACGACGGGCTTGTTGCGGGCCTTGCGAGCCAGGTCCTCGAAGGCGGCCTTGGTGGACTCCGAGGAGCGGTTGCGGGCGGCGGACTTGCGGGAAGCGGACTTGCGGGTGGCCATGTGACTCTCCAGGTAGGGCACGGCCAGGCGGGCCGGAGCGGCTCGCGAATGACGTGCGGGTTTCGTGGGATTCGTGGTCCCCTTTCCGGGCGACCATGAGAGAAGAATACCCGTGGGGTCTGACACTGCCTGGCTGGGTTCCAGGCCTCCTGACAGGCCCGGAAACAGGCCTCCTGGGGGCCGGAAAGCCACACCGGGCTTGTCCTTCGGGCCGGCGCGCGGCTAACTCGCCCCCCGAATCCGCTCAAGGGAGAGCGTCAATGCAGGTCGTCAGTGTGAAGCAGGTCCTCGCCGGCGCGGTGGAGGCAGGGACGAGGGTGGAGGTCCGTGGCTGGGTGCGCACCCGGCGCGACTCGAAGGCGGGCATCAGCTTCGTCAATGTCAGCGATGGCTCGGTGTTCGACCCCCTCCAGGTGGTCGCCCCCAATTCGCTGCCCAACTACGAGAAGGAGATCCTCCACCTCACCGCGGGCTGCTCCGTCGTGTGCCGCGGCACGCTGGTGAAGTCCCAGGGCAAGGGGCAGGCCTTCGAGGTCCAGGCCGACGAGGTCCAGGTGCTGGGCTTCGTGGACGACCCGGACACGTACCCGATTCAGCCCAAGCAGCACACGCTGGAGTTCCTGCGCGACGTGGCGCACCTGCGCGTGCGCACCAACACGTTCAGCGCGATTACGCGCGTGCGTCACCGGGCGGCGCAGGCCGTCCACCGCTTCTTCGACCAGGAGGGGTTCTTCTGGGTCAACACGCCCATCATCACCGCGAGCGACGCGGAGGGCGCCGGGCAGATGTTCCGCGTGTCCACGCTGGACACCGTCAATCCGCCCCGCACGCCGGAAGGCAAGATTGACTGGCACAAGGACTTCTTCGGCAAGGAGGCGTACCTGACGGTCTCCGGCCAGCTCAACGTGGAGGCCTACGCCATGGCCATGTCGAAGGTGTACACCTTCGGCCCCACGTTCCGCGCGGAGAACTCCAACACCACGCGCCACCTGGCCGAGTTCTGGATGATTGAGCCGGAGATCGCCTTCGCGGATTTGAACGCGGACGCGGACCTGGCCGAGCGCTTCCTCAAGTCCGTCTTCAAGGCGGTGCTGGAGGACTGTGGCCCGGACTTCAAGTTCTTCGAGGAGCGCGTGCAGAAGGGCGTCACGGAGCGCCTGGAGAAGTTCATCCACTCCAGCTTCGAGCGCCTGACGTACACGGAGGCGATTGAAATCCTCAAGAAGGCGAAGAAGAAGTTCGAGTACGCGCCGGAGTGGGGCAAGGACCTCCAGACGGAGCACGAGCGCTACCTGTCCGAGGAGCACGTGGGGAGGCCCGTGGTGGTGATGAACTACCCGGAGGAGATCAAGGCCTTCTACATGCGCATCAACGAGGACGGGAAGACGGTGGCGGCCATGGACGTGCTGGCTCCCGGCATCGGCGAAATCATCGGCGGCAGCCAGCGCGAGGAGCGGCTGGACGTGCTGGACGCGCGCATGAAGCGCTTCGGCCTGGACCCGGCCCACTACGGCTGGTACCGCGACTTGCGCCGCTACGGCACGGTGCCGCACGCGGGCTTCGGGCTCGGCTTCGAGCGGCTCATCGTCTACATGTGCGGCCTGCAGAACATCCGCGACGCCATTCCCTACCCGCGCGTTCCGGGCTGGGCGCAGTTCTGATGAGGCGTGGGGCCCGCGGAGTCGACGCGGGCCCTTTCCGCGTCACGGAAGCTGGGACTGGAGCGCGGGCCAGCGGGTGCGGACCCACTGGCGCACGTACGCCAGCTCCTCCTCGTAGGTGAGGAAGTCCGTGCGCTGGTACCACGCGGGGAAGTTGCCCTCGCCCACGGTGCCTGGCGCGCCCATGGCGCGGTACTCGAGCTGCCACCGGGCCCAGTCGCGCCTGGCGACGGCGGACGTCTCCTTCTCGTAGGTGTCGATGAGGGCGAGCACTTCCTCCAGCTTCAGCTCGTTGCGCAGCAGCGTCCGGTAGCGCTCTCGCATGGGCCCCGCGAAGGTGGGGTCCGCGAGCAGCCGCGCGAAGATGCGGTTGTTGCCGGTGAAGTTGGAGCGCGTCGTCGGCGAGGTGCGCGTGGTGTCGAAGTTCTGGCCGAAGCTCGCGTCCAAATCCCACGGGATGAAGCGCCACGGGCCCTGCGTCTTCGGGTCATACGCGTGATAGGCGTTCTTCGAGTGGGAGTCCGTCCCGAGGATGAGCGAGTTGAAGATCCACCAGTCCTCGTAGTCCTGCTGACGGGCGCGCTGCGGGAAGCTTGTGCGGAACGTCGCGTCGTCGGAGTCCGCCACGAAGGCGATGAAGGCCTCCAGCGTGTCCCAGGCGTGGGGCTGGCCCGCCTCCGGCACGCCGACCTTCTTCTCGAAGCCCTCGCGCAGCGAAGCCTTGGGCTCGCCGCTCTTTCGGATGCGGGAGAAGTTGGCGTCGTTCTCCACGGCCTTGAACAGGTCGGAGTCCTTGTCCATGCCGTTCTCCGCCATCATCCGCTTGTGGGGCAGGTCCGCGGCCGTATAGAGGCCGAGGTAGCGGTTGTTGGCATAGAGCACCGCGCTGAAGGTGCGCACGCGGATGTGCTCGGGTGACATCTTGCTCCACAGGTCGAACGCGAGCCGCGTGCGCACATAGGAGTTGTCATTGAAGGTGGTGACGAGCGCCACGCGCTTCTTCTTGAGGAAGCCGTCGCCGTAGACGGGCTCGTTGAAGAGGTCCTCGTCCGGGAACTCCAACGTGAAGCTGCGCTTGGGGAAGGCCCCGGACGTGGCGCCCCGGTACTTGGCTTCGATGTTGTAGGTGCGGCCCCGGTAGATGAGCTGCGCGGGCTTGTCGCTGCCGGAGGTGAGGGGCGGCGTATAGATGAGGTGGAAGACGGGCAGCCCGTACTCTTCCGTGTACGTCTTCGGGTCGACGATTTTGACGTTGCCCGGGGCGCCGTCGTTCTCCGCCACGCCCACCTTGAGGGTGCCCGTCTCGTTGCTGGTGTGCTCGCGAAGGACGAGGGTCCACACGGCTGCCTGGTCCTTGCCGGGCGTCCAGCGCAGGGTGGCGGTGGCCTCGTCGAACACGGCGCCGGGCGGCAAATTGTCCACGCCGAAGCGCAGCCCCGGGGTGGTGTTCGCGAGGGAGCACGTCACGGTGGCCGTCACGAGCTGCCCCTCCGTGAGCCACCGCGTCTCGCCCGCCGTGGGCGCGCAGACGGTGGGCGCGGGGCCCGCGTCCGGAGGTCCGGCGTCCGGAGTGGGGCCAGTGGGCTCACCCGCATCGGGGACGCCCGCGTCTGGGAGCTCCTGGGGATTGGTGGGGTCCGGGTCGGGAGCGTTGCCCGAAGGCCCAGGTACCTCGTCCGGAGGCTCACCCCCAGGTCCGGTGGAGGTGCCACCCCCACAGGCCACCGTCAGACAAACGACACACGCCAGCACGCCTCGAGACAAGCTTCTTCCGGCCACCGTGTTGCTCCCCCGCGTCCACCCACCCATGTCGGAGGGGAAGAGATAGGCATCCGGGGAAGCGCTGACAGGCTCCCGCCCCCTCTCGGGTGTCGGCTCATGGACGCAAGGGGTGCCATGCCGTCCCGGAGGTGCTTCAGTTCCGTCGAGTCCATTCACCTGTGGGAGAGGACCGCACCGATGGCCACCCAGTTCCCGCACCTCGAGCCCATCCACCGCGACTTCATCCTGCGCCAGCGGATGTTCTTCACGGCCTCCGCCGCCAGCACCGGTCGGGTGAACCTCTCACCGAAGGGGCTCGACTCGCTCCGCGTGCTCGGCCCCAGCGAGGTCGTCTACCTGGACCTCACCGGCAGCGGGAATGAGACCGCCGCGCACCTGCGCGCCGATGGACGCCTCACCCTCATGTTCTGCGCCTTCGAGGGGCCGCCCATGATTCTGCGCCTCTATGGACGCGGCCAGGTGCTGCGCCGCGGCGGCACCGCGTACACCCGGCTGCTGGCCTCCGAGTTCGGCGGCGTGGAGCCGCTGGGGGCCCGGCAGATGGTGAAGCTCGACATCGACCTCGTGCAGAAGTCCTGCGGCTACAGCGTGCCCCTGTACGACTTCACCAACGACAGGCCCACGCTCACCCGCTGGGCCGAGAACAAGGGCGAGGAGGGACTGGTGGAGTACCGGCGGAAGAAGAACGTGCACAGCATCGACGGCCTGCCTACCGGCCTTTTCGACGAGGACGACACGCCTCCAGGCGAGCTGTAGGGCCCAGGCCCGTGGCTTCAGCCGAAGCCCACCTGGACCTCTTCGAAGCCCAGGAGCGCGGTCTCCTGCCGGGTGCTATCCCGCCCTGAGTCGCGCGGAGTCCTCGGCGTGCTTCTCCAGCGCCGCGGAGATCTGCGGCGCGGTCCACAACGGGTCCAGACAGGGGCAGAAGTAGCCGGGGCCGGCCTTCTCGCGCACGGCCCATTCGAAGAATCCGCGCGCCGTCGGGTGCAGCTCTTCCGGGAGGAAGAGGGCCGCGACGTCATACTCGGTGAAGCGCAGGAGGCCTGGCACTCGCCACTCCCGCTCCCAGTCGAAGCGGTAGCTGTAGGGCGCGTTGTGCTTGTCGCCCTGGATGTCCACGAAGGGCGTCATGGCCCAGAGCGGATGGGCGCGCGAGTCCGGTGCCGCCAGCGCCTGGTCCATCTGGTGCTTCAGGGAGAGGTGCGCGGGCGAGGCGTACTGGACGTACCAGACAGGGCCACCGCCCTGGGACAGGATGAAGCTCTTGCTGAAGCCGATGCCATACAGGCTGCGGCGCTGGACGAGCCTGCTGAGCTGATCGAGCGGAATCTCGCTGAAGCAGACCGCACGGTGCCGGTCCGCGACCTGGGGCTCCTTGCGCGCCAGCCCGAAGCCCTGGGCACCTGGGATGAGCGTGCGCGTGCCCAGGATGTTCATCATGTTCTGGTAGGCGTCATGGAATGGCGGTCCGGGCTTCGTGAAGTGCACCACGAAGTCAGACATGTCCCGCCACTGTGAATTCGCCTGATATCCCAGCATCGTCAGCCCTGGAGCAATGTCCCGGAGCGGGGAAGTCGATGCAACCCGAGTGCATTCGCACCTGTGTCGCCTGCCCGCCCTGCCGACGGAGGGCCCGGTGCTCGGTGGCGACTGGAGGCTGTCTGGGAGATGGCTGGCGAAGCCATTCGAGCGCTGGCCCCACCGGGCAGGTGGGGTGTTGGTCGGTGGGAGACATCGCAATCGTTCACGAGCGGAGCGGGCCTCCGCGCGGGGGAGCGAGCGATGCGCCACGATGGGCGGTTGTCACCGGTCGAGTTGATGCGGCGTCTCACCCTGTCGCTGGAGCGAATCGCGGCGCATGGGCTCACGAGCGGGGCCATCCAGGGCGCCTCGGAGGGGCTCCAGGCGGAGCTGCCAGGGCTCGATGGGCAGCTCCGTGAGCTCATCCAGGATGTCGTGGCCCTGCTTGCTCGCGAGGTCGAGGAGGCTTCCGAGCGACCTCCCGGCACGTGGTCCCGCTCGCTCGCGGAGAACGCGGTGAAGGGCGTGGTGGCGGAGCTGCGGCGCTCGATGCCGGGCGCGGATGCGCTGTCCCATGAGCTGCTGGAGCGGGTGAATGCGTGGTTGGACCGCTCCTCCCGGGTGGCGGAGCAACGTCAGCGAGAGCTGCGGCAGCCCGGCGCGCGGGCTCGGACGCTGGCCACGGGGGCGGTGAGAGGCGCGGTGCTGGAGCTGGAGCACGAGATGCCCGTGCTGGCGCCCATCGCCTCGGAGGTGGCGTCGCAGGCGGGGCGTGGGCTCGTGGAGGGATTGGGCACGGCCCTGGAGGCGCGGGCCGAGCGGTTCGACGAGGTGCTGGAGAGCGCGGGGCGACGGTTCATCCACGCCGTGGTGGAGCAGCTCGAAATGGAGGTGACGGCTCGTCGCGAGAGCTCCGACGTGGACGTGGGCCTCGTCGTGGCGACGATGGCCGAGCGTACGGCGTCGGCGACGGTGCGAGGTGCCTCCGAGGAGCTGCGACGTCAGCTCCGTGCGACGCGGGACGAGTTGGGAAGCCCTTCGCTGCGCGGTGCCAGCCGAGAGGTGGCGCTGGGCGTGTTCTCCGCGTTGTCGGAGCGACTGAAGGTGCCGCTCGCCATCGCGGCGGGCGCGGGCGGCGCGTTGATGCTCACCGCGTTCACCCTGGCCCGGCGACGCTGAGCTGAGCTGCGTCGCGCTGGGCTGCGTCGCGCTGAGCTGCGTTGGGCTGCGTCGCGTTGGGCTGCGCGTTGGGCTGCGTCGCGCTGAGCTGCGTCGCGCTGAGCTGAGCGGGGCCGAGCTGCTGAGCGGCATGGCTTGCGTGCGCGGCAAGGAGGCCCGGGGCCCGCGAGCCGCTGCGCATCGTCAGTGAATGGGGCTAGGCTGACCGGAAGACACAGGGTCATCCGGGGGTGGTCTCGCGCATGTGGCGAAGGCTTGGAATCGGCGTGGGACTTCTGCTCCTGACGACACTCGTCGTGGGCCACTTCCTGCGCGGTGAAGGCGCGGTGGACGGAAGTGCGCGTGGCGCGAGGTCCTCCGGTGGCGACACCGAAGGCAGGAGGTCCTCCTGGAGCGCGCTGCTCGCGGCCCCCATCGCTCCCCGAGGCGATGGAATGATGCGAGGCCGGGTGGTCGGTCCCGAAGGGCCTGTCGCCGGTGCGGTCGTGGTGGCCACCGAGGCGACGCCGGACGAGCCGCTGCGCGAACAGCCTTGCGACTGTGGTCGGCCCTGCGAGCTGAAGCTGCTGAGCATGTCCTGTCGGCCGGAAGGGCTGCTGGCCTGGTTGGAATCAGGCGCGGGAGAGCCGCCGCCTCAGGCTCGCACCACGACGGACGCGGAGGGGCGCTTCACGCTCGCGGGCCTGGCGGCGGGACAATACTCGGTGTGGGCCGAGGGACCGCGAGGCGTGGGGCTGGCCGAGGGCGTCGCCACGGGCAGCGAGGATGTCGAGGTGCGGTTGGGTGGAGGACCTTCGCTGTCGGGCAGGGTGTGGGACGAACTCGAGCAACCAGTGGCGGACGCCCGCGTCACCGCCATCCTCGTCGCGCATCACCGCTCCTTCGAGGTGTCCACGGCGAAGGATGGACGCTTCCAGTTCGAGTCGTTGCCCGTCGGAGACTACAGCGTCCTCGTCTCCAAGGAGGGGATGCTCCCGGAGCACGCGCAGCCCCGTGGAGCCGCCATGCGGCGGTTGTTGGACGTGAGGATGGTGCGCTCACGTCCGCTCTCGGGGCGCGTCGTCATGGGCGAGGCACCCGTCCCGGGTGCCCGCGTGAAGTGTGAGGGCCCTCAGTGGGTTCGGGAGACCGCCGCCGACAACGAGGGGCGCTTCACTTTCGAGGCCCTGAGGCCTGACCGGTACGCGTTCTCCGCCACCCACGGCGAGGCCTGGGCCGAGGAGCGCGTCGTCCTGGTGCCTGGGGGCGCCCCCCCCGAGGTCATACTGACTCTCGGCAATGCCCGGTTGCTGCCCGGCGAGGTGCGGGACTCCAGAGGGGCGCCCATCGTCGGAGCCAGTGTCTCCGCGTTCTTGACGACTCCGCCCCACGTTCCCCGGTGGAAGCAGGCGACCACCGACGCTCGTGGGACCTTCTCGTTGGGGCCGGCGGCTCTGGGCATCTACTCCATCCATGTCGAGGCGACGGGCTTCCTCGACCACAGGGAGGACGTGAGGCTGGCCGAGGACACCGCGCCGCTCGCCATCGTGTTGCGCGACGCCGTCACGGTGGAGGGCGTGGTGGTGGATGCGGAGGGGCATCCCGTGGCGGGAGCCAACCTCGCCCTGCTGTTCGCGAGCGACCTGCGCGGCCCGTTCGATGCGTCGGTCATCGCGAGGGATGACCTGGAGCGGGAGAGCACCGCGAAGAGTCAGGCGGACGGCTCGTTCGTCATCGCCGCCGAGGCCTCGGGGGAGCGTGGCCTGGTCGCCGAACATGACGGCTATCGGTCGACGTGGCTGCCCGTGACGTCACCTCAAAAGGGGCTTCGGGTGGTGCTCGAACAGGGCGCCACGGTGACTGGCGAGGTGCTGAGCGAGACGGGCGAGCCGGTGCTGTCCGCCCGCGTGGGCCTGGTGCCACGGCAGCCAGAGGTGAATCCCTCTGGCGTCAAGCGGGCGCTCACGGATGCGAAGGGCCGCTTCGTGCTCCAGGGCATCGAGGCGGGACATCATTCTCTCGTTGTCGCCCGGACTGACTCGGACACGGAGCGCCGGTTGGCCACGCGGCTCGAGGTGCGGGGGCGTGAGCCCGTGCATGCGCGCCTCCAGTTCGTCGCGGGGCTGTCTCTCTCCGGCATCGTCGAGGACGTGGAGGGCCATCCCCTCGAAGGCGTCCTGGTGCGTGCGACGCCGACCGGGAAGGCCGTGGTGGTGGGGGCTCGCGGCGATGATTCCGGCGCTCATGTCGTGTCGTATCCAGGAGAGGCTTCGGGCAAGACCGACGAGGAGGGGCGCTTCGAGCTGAGCCAGCTCGTTCCGGGGACGTACGCGCTGATGGCGCGACGGGCAGGCCATCAACTGGATGAGACCCGGAATCGAGGCGCCACGATGAGCCGGATCCGCCAGCTCTCCATGCCGGCCGAGGCGGGTGACTCCGAGGTGCGTCTGGTGATGCGCCGGGATGAGGGCGTCCGGGGGCGGTTGGTCCGTGAGGATGGCACTCCCATCACCCGGTTCCAGTTGTGGGACGCCACCATCACCCACCCCCAGGGCGAGTTCTTCCAGCGCACCTACGACGGCGAGGAGGTGACGCTCCGTTTCCACGCGACCGGCTTCGCGCGCCTGTCGCTGACGGTGAGCTTGACGAAGGGACAGTCCCTGGACCTGGGCGCCGTGGTCCTCCACCCGGGGCGACAGGTCCGGGGGCGCGTGACGGACGCGGCGACGGGACGGCCCGTGGCGGGGGCCCTGGTGGGCATGGGTGACGTCCCCGAGGATGCCGAGGGCTGGGTTCGCGAGACGCGGCTCGACGAGGAGATGGGGGCGGTGAGGACGCGGCAGGACGGCACCTTCATCCTCCCTCATGTGATGGAGCGGCCATATGCGCTCACCGTGACGCACGCTTCGTATTCGCAGAAGCGCCTGATGCTGGGCGCGGAGCAGGACGAGGTCGCCGTGGCGCTCGACGCGGGGGCCCTGATGCGCGGCACCGTGACGGGGTTGAAGAACGAGACCGCCACGGTGGTCCTCTCAGCCGAAGCGAGTGGTTTTCGGAGGGAGGTGCCGGTGCTCTCCGGCCGGTTCGAGCAAGGCGGACTTCCGCCGGGGGCCTATGTCGTGGCCGTCAGTGTCGATGTCGCCGAAGAGGAGGAAGCGTTGCCTCCGGTGTTCGTGGCACAGCGGGTCCAGGTCCCCGACACCGGCACGGTGACGGTGGACTTCGCATCGCGTCAGGATGGGGTGACGCTCCACCTGCGCGTCGCGGGTGCGGGAGAGGACTCCATGGCGGTCCTCGCGCAAGGAACAGTGCCTGTTCCGAGCACGAAGGGAGACATGGCGCAGCTCCTGTCCCTCTATCCTCGCGTGCTGACAAAGGAGGGCGGTGGCTGGACGTTCCGCTCGCAGCCAGAGGGGACCTATACGGTCTTCGTCTTTCGACGCGGTGAGCCGCATCCCTTCAGTTGCGTGCGAGAGGAGTTGATGCTGCCGGGTACAGGGGAGGTGACGCGGGAGCTGACGCCCTCGTGGACGCCGCTGCCGACGATGCTGTTGTTGAGCATGAACTGGTACTGACGGCGCCAGGCCCCTTCGCGGCGCGGTTCCTGGCGACTACGATTGCGCGCCATGTCCCGCCTCCGTCCGCTGTCTCTCGTGGCCCTGCTCTCGTTGGCCTTTGCTCCGCTGGCGCTCGCCGCTGCTGGCACCCCCCAGCTCCAGGCCTTCTTCCAGCCCGAGCTGACCCAGGCCAGCTATCAGCAGAAGGCCTACGCCCAGGTCGCCAGCAAGTGGAAGCAGCCGGCGCGCAAGGGATTGCCGGCCGTGGGCCGCAAGACGGTGGTCCAGGCTGTGATTGGCCGCGATGGCAAGCTCGTCACCGCGGTGGTCTCCCAGGAGTCGGGCTCCAAGGTCTGGGACGACGCCGCGCTGGCCGCCGTGAAGAAGGCCGCGCCATTCTCACCGCTGCCCAAGGACTACGCGCTGGCCACGCTCGACGCGCACTTCCATGTCGCGTGGGTCGCCGCTCCGTGAATTTCCTCGCGCGCTCGTCCGTCCCGGCCCCATCGATGAAATGCCCGCCCCGCTGCTTCGCGCCCCTGCTCCTGCTCGCGCTCGCCCTGGTGGCCTCGCCCGTCGAAGCGGCGCGCAAGCCCCGAAGCATCGAGAGCGCGACGAGCGTCGTCAAGGTCTGGTCCGAGTCCCAGCACGTCTATGTGAAGGGTGACGTCGGTGTCTCCGAGGAGCAGCTCGAGGAGCTGGAGGCCTGGCTCGCGACGAACGCGCCCCACTGGACGGTGGTGTTCCTCTGGAGCGCGGCGGGGGAGCGCTTCGTCGACTCGGAGGGGACGCGCTTCACGGGCATCGACGCCGCGCTGCATGCCCTGGGCAAGGGCTTGTCCAATCGCACCCGCTTCGGCGCGCTGAAGCACCCGAGGACGCAGGAGCCGGACGGCGCCGTGTTCCTGGTGTCCCTGGCGGAGAGGAACCTGTCGTACTTCGGCTCGGAGGCGCAGGACCGGCGCAAGGCGGGAGAGGCACAGTGGAAGGGCGACCTGGATGCTCGGGCCATCGAGGCCATGCGCAGTGGCGGTCGCATCATCGACGCGGCGAAGAACACCGTGACGCTCGTCGACTCGCGGGTGGCCACGGCCATCGACCAGGAGGTGGCCGAGCGCGCCCGACTCATCGACGCCCTTCGCGGCCGGCTCCTGGCGATGCAGACGGAGCTGCCGCGTCTCACGGAGCAACGGCTCGCGGCCTTCGGGACGGCGCTGCCTCCGGGCCTTCCGCGCGCGGCCGTGGACCTCGCAGGCACGGAGCGGCAGGTCGTCCAGGCACTGGCGTTGTTGACGCCTCCGGAGAAGGCCGACCTCGCGAAGGTGACGGCGGTGCATGACGGCCTGCGGGCGAGCCTCGACGGGCTGCGGGCGGCGATGGAGGAGCACCGGACCGCGTCCGAGCGACTGAAGGCGCTGGAGTCCGCGCAGGTGACGCTGGCCGCGGATCCGCTGGCCGCGTTCGCCTCCGAGCGGCTCGCGGAGCTGCGCGTCGCGACGGAGACGGCGAGCGGTGCGGTGCGCGACATGACGCCCGCTCACGGTGCCGCGCTCACCACGGCCGAGGCCGTGCGCGCGAAGGTCACCGAGACGCTGGAGGCGGCGGGGCGGGATGGCCAGCGGCTCAATGCACTGACGAAGCTGCTGGAGGACCTGGCGGCGAGGCCCGGAGTGGAAGAGTTCCGGGGGGCGCTCGACGAGGCCCGGCTGGCGTGGGGAAAGGCTCGCGACGCGTTCGTGGCGCGGACTGGCACCTACGGCGCGCTGCTTCGGGCGAGCGAGGAGACCTACCAGCGCGCCGTCGTGGCGGCGGACGAAGCGGAGCAGGCACGGCGGATGCGCACCGGTGGAGGGGCGGCGGGTGGCGCGGGCCTGCTCATCGCGGGCGTGCTGGCGCGTCGTCGGCGCAACGCGAGCCGGCTCAAGGCCACCGACCTGCATGCCCGCTGGCGCACGGCCATCGACGAGAAGACGCACGCGCTCTTCGGGCTCCTGGAGCGCACGCACCTGTGCGCCGGTCAGTCCCGCGACGACATCGCGAAGCGCTTCGAGGGCCTCACCCGGGAGCGGGGACAGCAGCTCGCCTCCGACGTGGACGAGCTGTTCCTCCTCGCCACCGCCGCCGCGCGCGTGCTGCATCGGGCCGAGGACCTGCTCGCCGGCTCCGGAATGACGAACGCGCTGGGCGCCCACCTGGGGACGGCTCGCTACGAGCAGGTCACCCGCCTGCTCCGCGACGAGCCCATCGTCTTCCACCCCGACGAGGGCGTGGAGGGTGTGCTGCGCGGGCCGCGCACCGAGGCGCAGCGACTCATCGGCGACCTGAAGAGCTATCAGCCCTTCTCGCTCTCCTTCGAGGCCTTGCTGGAGGCATTCAACACCCACGCCGAGCGGGCCCTGGTGCTGTTGGGCTCCCTGGAGACGGCTTCATTCACTTCGGTGGAGGCGCTGACCGCGCTGAAGGACTTCATCGCCGAGCTGCGGGAGGTCGCTCCCGGGGACGCGGTGCTGCGAGTGCGCGAGGTCACCGGTCAGGTCGTGTCGTGCCTGGATGCGCTCGTGAAGCAGGCCCGGCCCTTGTTGAAGGCAGACCCGCTCGCCGCGCTGGAGGGGCCGCTCGCGGAGGGTGGACGGCGGATGGCGGAGGCGCGGGCCCTCATGGCGGTGCTGACCATGGCGGAGCGCGAGGTGCTCCCGGTGGTTTCGCGAACGGGACGGGCGCTCAATGGGGCGGGTCTGTCGCGTCAGTGGTTGGATGACGCCATCGCCGCGTTGGGGCACGCGGCGGAGGAGACGGCCAAGGCGCTGGTGGACCGGCCGGCGATGGACGCCGTCGAGGCGCTGGAGAAGTCCTTCGCGGCCCTGGCCACGCGAGCGAGCGAAGCGGAGGAGCTGGTGGCGCTCGCGGCCCGGGCCCGTGATGCCCTGGAGAGCGTGGAGCTGGAGACGACCAGGGCCCGCAAGCAGTTGGGGACGTCGATGGACAAGCCCGCCTCGGCGATGCTGCGTGAGAAGGACGCCGACCCGTCGGACCGGCACGCCTTGGGGGTGGGCTCGCTGCACGAGGCACGTGAGGCGCTCGGGGATGGGAAGTTGGATGCCGCGCTCGCGGGACTCACGGCCGCGTTGACGCGCGTGGGCGAGGTGGAGGCGCTCCTCGCTGGCAGTCGCGAGGCCCTGAAGACCTTCGCCGCGCGTCGTGACGCATGTCGCGCGAACGCCCGGCGTCTGGAGGCTCGCGTGGCGGACGGCACCGTGCTGCTGGAGACCCTGACACGTCGCTATCGCCCCTCCGCGCTGCGCCTGCGGCCGGAGGACCCGGTGCATCCGGAGGCCAATGGCACGGTGCAGGACAACGCCTCCGAGGTCGCCACCCATCTCCGCGAGGCGGCGAAGCGCTTGACGGAGTCGGAGCTGGCCCATGCGGAGGCCCGGTTGCTGGCCTCCGCCGCGCTGCTGTCGGAGGTGGAGGCGCGGCACGCCCGGGCCCACGTCCGGCTCGACGAGGTCGACGAGAAGTCGCGACGGCTCCAGTCCGTGGAGGAGGGCAATGCCAGGACGCTCCTGCTCGCCCAGGGGCTGAGCGCGGCGTGTGACGCCGACGCGTCGGACGCGCGCACGATGCAGCCCACGCACAAGGCCCGGGAGACGGCCCGGCACGCACTCCTGGCGGCGGTGACGGCGGCGGAGTCACGGCCCGCGGACCCCTTCGACGCCGCCGAGCGGCTCGCCTCCGCTTGTCTGTCGATGGAGCAGGTGCGGCAGGCCGCCGCGTCTGACCGGGCCCACCATGCCCAGGCGGAGGAGAGTCTGGCCTCGGCCGACCGCGCCGTGTCCTCAGCGGACCGGTGGATTCGTCAGGCCGCCAACGACGGCATCGCCGACAGCCGCGCGACGACAGCGGCCATCAGCGGCCTGGCCACGCTGCGCCGCGAGCTTGATTCGACGAAGCAGGCCTTCGCGCAGCCCCATGGAGACTGGGTGTCCTTCGACAGGGTGGCGGACCGCATCGCCTCCGAGGCCGCGCGCAAGACGGCGGACCTGCGGGGCGAGCTTCGCGCCGCGGAGGAGGCCTCCGACGCCATCCGGTCCGCCGCCAGCCTGGTGCAGTCCGCCGCGACGTGGATGGGAAGGGCAGGGGGCTCCCAGCTCGACTCCGCGCGCCACGCGCTCGACAGGGGGCTCTACGAGGAGGCCCTGCGGTCCGCGGACGCGGCGACCCGCGAGGCTCGCGAGGCCATCGCCGAGGCCGAGCGCGAGGAGGAGCGTCGTCGCGACGAGGCCCGTGAGAGTGCTCGCGCGGCGTCGTCCTTCTCCAGCTCCTCTTCTTTCAGCTCCTCGTCTTCGAGCAGCGACTCCGGCTTCTCCAGCTCTTCCTACGGCAGCGGTTCTTCGGGGAGCGGCTCGGGCTTCGGCAGTTCGAGTTGGTAATCGCGGGCAGGCGCACGGACGGTTATGGTGCGCCCCCATGGCAACTCCTCATATCTCCGCGGCACCCGGCGACTTCGCCGACGTGGTGCTGATGCCCGGTGACCCCCTCCGGGCTCGCTATATCTCCGAGCGCTTCCTGACGGACGCCCAGGGCGTCACCTCGGTGCGCAACATGTTCGGCTTCACCGGCACCTATCAGGGCCGCCGCGTCTCGGTGATGGGACACGGCATGGGGGTGCCTTCCATCTCCATCTACGCCACCGAACTGGTCAAGGTGTACGGCGCCCGCGTGCTCATCCGCGTGGGGAGCTGCGGCGCGCTCCGTCCCGACGTGAAGCTGCGGGACGTCATCGTCGCCACCGGGGCGGGCACCGACTCGAAGGTGAACCGGATGCGGCTCATGGACCACGACTTCGCGGCCGTGCCGGACTTCCAGCTCGCGCGGTGGGCGATGGAGGCGGCGGAGCGGCGGAACAAGGCCGTGCGCGCGGGCACCGTCTTCACCTCGGACTTGTTCTACCACCCGCAAGAGCAGCTCAACGCCGCGCTGGTGCGGATGGGCGTGCTCGCCATCGAGATGGAGGTCGCTGGCCTGTATGGCGTGGCAGCCGAGTTCGGGGCGCGCGCCCTGGCGCTGCTCACCGTGTCGGACCATCTCCAGACGGGCGAGTCCCTCTCTCCCCAGGACCGGCAGACCTCGTTCGACGAGATGATTGAGCTGGCGCTCGACGTGGCCCTCAAGGTGCCGGCTCCGACGCCCTGACGCGGACAGTCGCACGCGGGAAGTGTGGCCTCGGCCACGCCCGGAGCGCCCCCCGGGGCAGGGGGGGCTCCAAAAAATCTGGGAGGGGCTTTGTGCTCGAACGATTCTCGGGCCATCCTTCGGCCCGGTGCGTTACCCCCTCTGGCTCCTCTTGGTCTGCGCCGGCTGTGCCGCGCGCGTGGTTCCCCCCTCTGGCGGCGAGTCCGCCCTGGCGTCCGTGCGTTCGGAAGGACTGACGCCCGCGCGAGAACAGGTGCCTCCGGCACCGCTCTCCGCCGTGCCAGGAGTTCCGGCAGCGGGAGCGACCGCCGAGGCCGCGGCCGTCGTGGCCGAGGCCTCCGACGAGAGCTGCGCGCTGTCGGCGGAGGACCTGGAGGACGAGGCCGCGGAAGCCGGCGAGGGTGAGGGCGACGACGGCGAGGGCGAGACGCCTACGGTGGGTGGTGAGGTGCCCACCGGGCCGGTGTACTCGGCGGAGATCTCCGATGAGGACCTGACGCGGCGCTGGAAGGAAGACATCGCGTCGCTCGGCTCCATGGCGGTGGGCTTCGCGCACAGCGGGCGGCTGGTGAACTCGGTGCAGTTCCCCAAGGGCGACGACTGGATTGTCGTCTCGCCGGAGATTGCGTGGGGCACGCAGGAGAGCATCGACTATCTGGTGACGGCCATTCGCGAGGTGCGCGCGAAGTACCCGGAGGCGCCGCCCATCCGCGTCAATGGCATCAGCAACAAGGAGGGGGGCTACAAGCGTCCTCACAAGAGCCACCAGAATGGCCGGGATGTGGACGTCGGCTTCTACTACCCGACGGTGGACCCCATCCGGGAGCGCGAGCGCGAGCGGTACATCAACGTGCCGCTCAACTGGGCGTTCATCCGGGCGGTCGTGACGAAGACGGACATCCAGCTCATCCTCGTGGACAAGCGCGTGCAGAAGGTCCTGTACGAGCATGCGCTGGCGGTGGGTGAGGACAAGGCGTGGTTGGACTCGTTGTTCAGCCCGGTGGGCATCATCCGGCACGCGCGTCGGCATCGGGACCACTTCCACCTGCGGTTCCACAACCCGAGGGCGCAGGAGCTGGGGCGCCGCGTGCAGCCGCTCCTGTCGTTGCAGCCCGAGCACAACGTGATGCTGCACCGCGTGCGCTCTGGCGACACGCTGGGTGGCATCGCGCTGAAGTACGGGTCGACGGTGTCGATGATTCGCAAGTCGAACCGCATGAAGAACAACTTCCTGCGCGCTGGCCAGCGGTTGTCGGTGCCGCTGCGAGGACCGTGCACGAACTGCCCGGTGCCTCCGCCCTTCGTGCTGCCGCCCCGGCAACTGCCGCCCGAGACGCAGGCTCCCGCCGTGGCCGCCGCTCCCAGCGCCACGCCCGTCGTGGAGACGGCGCTGGCGACGAACTGCGCGAAGCCCACGCCGGTGGTCGAGGTCGCGAAGCCCGCGGGCGCCGCGCCTGTCGCCGAGACGGTGAAGCCCACTGCCGCGCCTGTCGCTGAGACGGTGAAGCCCGCCGCCGCGTCTGTCGCCGAGACAGTGAAGCCCGCTGCCGCTCCTGTCGCCGAAACGGCAAAGGTCACTCCCGCGCCCGTTGCCGAGACGGTGAAGCCCGCCGCCGCGCCCGTTGCCGAAGCTCGCAATCCCGGTATCGACTCGGCGGTGCACACCACGGTTCCTGTCGCCGCGTCGGCGCAGGCCGCCGGCATGCCCGTGTCCGAGTCGGCGCCGTCGGCCGCGGCCACGGTGAATCCCCCGTCCGTGGCCGCTCCGCACGGTGCCTCGGAAGGTTCGTCCGCGGGCATCTCCCACGGACGCTGACCTTCGGGCACTTCGTCAGAAGCGCGTCTTCACGCCCAGCTCCAGGCTGGGCAGGAACTTCACCTCGGAGAAGTCGTTCACGCGCAGGACGGCCAGGGGCAGTCGCCCTCCGAGGCTCAGCGCCAGCTCCGGCAGGAGGTACATGGAGATGGACGCCATGGGCGCGACAGCGGGCCCCATCGTCCACCCCGTGTTGCCGGACTTGGACTGCACGACGAGCTGCAAGCTCGCCTCGACACCTCCGGCGAACTCCACGATGCGCGACCGCTTCCGCCACGCGTAGCCCACGCCGAACCCGGTGATGAACTCCCGGTTCTCTTCCTGAGGGCCCTGGCCCATCTGGAGCGAGAACGTCATTCCGCTCGCCTCGGCCCGGGTGGTCTCCAGCCGGAACGCCAGCACGGCTCCACCCGGCTCGAGCGCCGAGTGGCGCACGCCCACCGCCATGCTCACCTCACGGGGGCCGGAAGAATTCTGCGGGCGAGGCATGGGCAGCGGCGGCGGCGGCAGGGCCTGCTCCAGCACCGGCGACTCGGCGGCGAGCGTCGCGGCCGGCTCCGGAGGCGAAGCAGGCGTCACCAAGGCCATCGCAGCCGCCTCCTCCATGGCCCGACGCAAGGTGGCCGTCTCCCAGGGCCGGGGCTCCTCCGGCGGCACCTTCTTGTCCGACTGCGCCCCCGACGTCTTCCTGGGTTTCACCGGCGCCTCCGGCGTTGACTCCGGCCAGTTCCACTCCTCGGGCGAGGCCGACACGGCCGTCCGGGGCGCGGGGTCCTGGCCCCCCTTCGCGCCACCCACGCTGGACGCGGGTGCCACGGGCTGCAGGTCCTCCCACCGCACCTTCAGCACCTGACCCGCCGGCGCGCGCAAGGTGGCCTGGTGCTGCTTGCCCGCGCGCCACGCCCGCAGCTCGTAGTCGCCAGGAGGCACCGCGAGCCGAGGCACCGCGCCCGGCCCCAGCTCCGCGAGCACCTGTCCCCGGCCGGGGCGCAGCAGCAACGCGCGCTCGAAGTCGTTGGGCAGCTCCAGCGCCGTGCCCGGGCTGGGTAGCTGCGTGAGGATGAGCTCGCCCTTGCCCGTCAGCCGGTAGTCATACGCGGGATGCTGTGCGCCCGTCAGCACGTCCGCCGTGGCGGAGACGGTATGCGCATACGCGTACTGATACGCCTCCGCCAGCGTCACCAGCCCATCGCCCGACGCATCCGCCGCCCCGCGCAACCCGGACACCAGATGGTGCGTGAAGAGCGAGCCGCCCACCTCGCGAGACTCCAGCGCCAGCTCGTCCTCCGCGCTGGAGGTGAGCAGCGCATGGCCGGTGCTGTGCACCTCGTCCGTCAAGCGCAGCTCGAAGGAAGGGCCCGGACGTCCCCCCTTGAAGCGCAGCAGCGCGCCGCTGCGGCAACTGTCGACGATGGCGAGCCGCACATCCGCGTGCGTCGCGTCCAGCCACCGCCGCAGGTCCGCATACAACAAGCGCTCCGTGCCCAGCTCCAGGGCCACGCCATCCGAGTGCCCCGAGAAGTAGAAGAGCAACACCACCCGCGTGTCCGGCAGGCCGCGCAGCGAGTCCACCTTCTTCGTCGCGGCGTCCAACGCGGCGCGCACCGTGGTCAGGTCCTGGCCCTGCAGGACGATGAGGTCCGAGGTCGGCACGTCTCCCAGCTCGGAGAGCACGCCAGCGAGCTTGACGGCGTCGGCCTCGGCGTACCGCAGAGGAGGTCGCTCCCCGCTGCCCACGTTGTGGCCCACCAGCACCGCGATGCGCCGCGTCCCCGCCTCGGCGGGAGAGGTGGCGAAGACAAGGAGGGCGAGGAGGAAGCAGCGGATGGAGGTCATCACGGCTGGGTCTTCTCGAAGAGGAAGGAGGCCTGTGCCCCCGCGGGAACCGGCAACCGCGCGCGGTCCCGGATGACGTCAGCCCCTCCGGACGACAGCTCACGCAAAGCGGGAGCCACGGACTCGAACGACAAGGGCTTGCGAGAGAACAGGGCGAACACTCGCTCGGGGCCCGGTGCGTTGTCGAGCACCACGCTCCCCGGAATCTCCAGCGGCATCCCGCGCGAGGGCAAGAGGCCGCTCTCGTTGCCACCAAAGGGGAAGTAGGTGCTCACCTGTCCCGCGCCATCCACCGACACCACGAGCACATAGGGCAGCCCCAGCCCCTCGACGACGAAGCGCACCTGGTCGCCGGGAGCCAGCGCCTCGCCTTCCTCCACCTTCCAGGTGCGCTCGCCCCGGTGCGCGAAGAGCTGGAGCGCCGCGCCTCCCTTGAGGGCGTACTGGGGCTCCTCGGGCGGCCTGGGCACCGCGACGAGCACGAGCAGCAGCACCACGGCCGAGGACAGGGCGAGGGCGGGGGCCCACCACCGCCAACGAGGCCCCCAGGGAGACACGCGCGTGGGGAGCCGGTCGGCGCGCGGAAGGACATACGCCGTGAAGTGCCGACGGTGCGACGCCAGCTCCTCCGCGCGGGTGCGACAGGTGAGACAGGCGTCCAGGTGGGCCTGGGTGGCATCGCGCTCCTGGGGGGAGAGCGCATCCATCGCGAGGGCGTCCAGCTTGAGGCTGGAGACATGGGAGGGGGCGGCGTTCATCATGAGGGGGGCCTCCCGGCGAGCGCGTGCGCGTGCCGGTGGAAGTCTGCGAGCCGGTTGACGACGGTGCGACGGGAGATACCGAGCACCTGGGCCACCTCGTCCTGGGTCATCCCATCGGCGAGGTGCAGCCAGGCGACCTCGGCCACCTTGGGGGGCGCGGTGGAGATGAGGCGGCGAGCGAGGTCCCGGCTCTCCAGGAGGCGCTCGGCGTCGACGCCCGGAGTCTCGGGCAGGTCCCCGACGGGCACGGCGCGGCGGCGCCTGTCACGGGCCTGGTTGAGGCAGTAGTTGGTGGCGACGCGGTATATCCATGCGAGGGCATGGTGGGCGTCGGGGGCGCGGTCCAACTGGCGGTGCAGGCGAAGGAAGGTCTCCTGGGCCGCATCCGCCGCGGCGGCGTCGTCGCCCAGAATCTGCCGACAACGGGCATACAGGGCGGGCCCATAGGTGCGGTACAGCGAGTGGAGGCGGTCTTCGGACATGGTGGTTTCTGAAATTCCGGCCTCCCTACCAACACCCGGGTTGTCCGGATTGCGCAACAGGCGCTGCGGACCCAAGCGGGTGTGGTAGCACGGGGCCGCCCATGGCCCTTCCCCCCCGCCGTGGCCCCTCGCTGGCCCACAAGGCCCGCCAGCGCACTCCGGGTCACCACTACAACGCGAGCTTCCTGTCCGCCGTGGACCGGACGGACATCCTGAGCTGGCTCGGGGGCCTCCACCCGCTGTGGGAGGAGCGCTACTCCAAGCACTTCCCACCCCCGCCGGGGCAGCAGCAGCGGCGCCTCCTGCGGCCGGTGTACTGGTTGGGGAACTGGCAGTTCGCGTGCCTGGACTACTACCGCCCTCCGAAGGGCCTCTTGAACCGGTGCGTGAAGGCGGAGCCCTTCCCGTCAGTCCTCCAGCGCCAGGTGGACAAAATCGAGGCGCTGGCGCGGCGCATGTTCCGGGGCCCGGACATGCCCAGGGACTGGCACCTCAACACCTGCCTGGTGAACTTCTACGGCAGCCGGTTGGAAGAGGACCGCTGGGTGGACACGGCGCGGGTGGGTGAGCACAAGGACTTCGAGCCGGGGCCGGTGGCCTCGCTGTCCTTCGGCGAGCGGGCGCTCATCCAGTTCGTCACATCCTCGCGGCCCGGCGAGCGCGACGCGGTGGTGCTGGAGCAGTGGTTGGATGACGGCTCGCTGGAGCTGTTCGGCGGGACGCGGTGGAAGGAGGAGACGTTCCACCGGGTGCAGCGCGTGGACACGCGCGACGGGCATGACCTGGCGCCCAAGCTGCCGGACTTCCGCACGCGGCGCATCAACCTGACGTTCCGCTACGTGCCGGACCTGCACGTGATTCCCTTCGCGAAGCTGTCCGACGAGGCGCGCGAGGACGTGCGCGGCTACATGGAGCAACTCGCGAAGGGCAGTGCCTTCTTCCGCGCGGAGCTGGCCCGGGAGCGCCCCGCATCCCCTTGAAGGGGCGAGGCGCGGCTCGGGCCCGCTGCCCGGTCAGCGCTGCTTGCGATGCGTCCGGGCGTGGCGTCCCGCGGGCTGTCGCTGCTCGCGCTGGGGCGGCGCCTCCGAGTCCTGCTGAGGCGGGCCCGGGTCCTTCTGCGAGGCGACGAACTGGTTCCACGCCTCCCGGAACACGGGCGAGTCGCGAGGCACCTGCACGCGGGGAATCTGCCCGCGCATGATGCGCTCGATTTGCGCGACGACGGCCTTGTCCTTGGGGATGGCGAACGTGGAGGCCACGCCGCTGGCCTGCGCGCGCGCGGTGCGACCGATGCGGTGCACGTAGTCCTCGGGTGAATGGGGCAGGTCATAGTTGATGACCTGTCCCACGTCCTCCACGTCCAGGCCGCGCGCGGCGATGTCCGTGGCGACGAGGCACCGGTACGTCCCCTTGCGGAAGCCCTCCATCGCCTGGCGCCGCTGGTTCTGGGTCCGGTCCGCGTGCAGCACCGCGCTCTTGTGGCCCGCGCGCTGGAGGATGCGCATCACCTTGTCCGCGCGCTCCTTCGTCTTCGTGAAGACGAGCGCGGTGGCCTCGTCCTCCGCCAGCAGCGTCAGCAGCAGCGCGGACTTCTCCTCCGGCTTGACGACGTAGAGCCGCTGCTCGGCCCGCTCGGCGGGGGTGCCGCTGCGAGTCACCTCCACGCGCACGGGACGGTACAGCCGCTCGCGGGCGAACTCGGTGACGTCCGGCCCCAGCGTCGCGGAGAACAGCAGCGTCTGCCGACGGCGGGGCAGGGCCTCGAAGATGCGCTCGAGCTGCGGGAAGAAGCCCATGTCGAGCATCCGGTCCGCCTCGTCGAGGACGAGGGCCTCCAGCTTGCTGAAGTCCACCATCCCGTTCTCCAGCAGGTCCACCAGGCGGCCAGGCGTGGCGAGCACGAAGGTGGGCTGGGCCTTGAGCGCCTCCACCTGGGCGCCCATGTCCTCGCCGCCGATGACCACGGCGTGCGTCAGGCCACGGGCCTCGGCGAAGACCTGCACGGGCTCGGCGATCTGCTGGATGAGCTCGCGGGTGGGGGCGAGCACCAGGCCGAGCGTGCCCTTCTTGCTGTGGAAGCGCTCCACGAGGGGCAGCACATAGGCGGCCGTCTTGCCCGTGCCGGTGGCCGCGCAGCCGATGATGTCCTTGCCCGAGAGGGCCGGGGGAATCGCCTGGGATTGGATGGGAGTGGGCTGCGTGAAGCGCACCCGGCGCAGGGCGCCGAGGGTGGCTTTGGACAGTCCGAGCCGGTCGAAGGATTCACTCACGGCTTCGGGGTATCACGGCGCGAGGCTCCGTGGGAAAGAGCCTCGGCCGGCACTGTCCATCCTACTGCGTGGCCCGAAGCTTCTGGGCCCAGGGCTCCAGGGCCCGGAGGATGCCCTTCACCCGCTCGGGGGACTTGCCTCCGTCCCGCAGCCGCTTCGCGACGGCGTCGAGGTGGGGGACGGCGCGCTCGGTGAGGGCCACCAGGGCGGCGGCCACGTCGCAGGTGTCCACGGCGTCGTCCATGCAGATGACCCTGTCCCCCATGACGTTGCGCCAGTAGGCCTCGCAGTAGCCCCGACGCCGCTGGTCAGGGATGAGGAAGAACGGGTGGAACGTGCGCTCCAGCCGTTGGACGGCCTGGGCGATGGGCATGTCCTTGTCGAGGGAGTCGCCGATGAGGCCTTTCGCCTGGGCCATGGACACCTTGTCCAGGGCAGGCTCGTCACCCGTCATGAAGAAGTAGCCCTTCTTCCCGCGCTTCTCGAAGCAGTCCATCGAGGTGTGCTCGGCGGCGAAGTACAGGCCCAGCTCGTACGACTCGCCGGGGTTCGAGCCACCGCCGCGCTCCAGGAACATCCAGGTGAGCCACTGGTCCAACTGGTTCTCGGAGGACTCGAACTGGCCGACCTGGAGCGGGGCGCGGTCGAAGAACGCGTCACCCACGGCCATGAAGAGCACCTGCGGGTCGGGGATGCCCGCCTCCATCAGGTCCTTCATGAAGGAGGGGAACGTCTGGCGCGCGAGGATTTCGGGGATGTTGCCCATGGAGCCCGTCACGTCGAGCGCCATGACGACGGCGAGCGAGTTCGGATGCGCCTCGCTGTCACGGCTCTCGCGGAACTTCACCCCCAGGGGGTCCATCTGGGGATGGCAGGCGCGCTGCTTGAACACTTCCTGAGGCGGAAGCTCGCTGCGAGCCCGCGTCATCGCCTCATGTGCCTTGTGGCTGTAACTCCCGTAACCCATGGTTGCTCGACCCCCTCGGTGGTGACACCGCGAAGGTACGTCGCGGCGCCCCGAAACTAGCCCGGACGGAGCGCCCTCGTCAGCCCCGGGAGCGCTTGTCCCGGGCCCGGGGCCCTTGGGACGTCACCGAGACGCGCACGCCCAGGTTCTCCTCCACCCAGGTGACGAAGCGCTGCGTCCGTGTGTCGGCGGGGTCTCCCAGCGCCAGCGTCGTCCGCTCGGGAGCACAGCGGGCGAGCGTCCCGGTGAGGCGTGCCTGCCAGGCGAGGTCCTGGGCCGCGCCGGGACGCAGCGTGGTGATGCGACCGGCCGCGTCGCGCAGCACGAGCGCCTCGTCTTCCGGAGAGCCCGGAGGTGCGTGGTACGCGGAGCACACGGACCAGTGCGGGGTGAGCCTGTCCACATGCGTCACGGCGAGCGAGTCCACGCCGCCGCAGACCTGGAGCGCATAGCGTCCGAGGACCGCATCGAACGCGCCCACGCGGAAGCCGCCCTGCCAGCCCTCGGCGGTGTTGTGAGGTTCGGGTACAGAGGGTGCGAGCGAAGGCTCCTCGGTGGGGAAGGGCCCTTCTCCGTGACGTGTGGCGTAGGCGCGAAGCACGCCGAGGCGATGCACGTCACCGTCGAAGCCCTGCTCGCGAAGCAGCGCCAGGGCCGGCTCGAAGGTGCAGGTGCTCCAGGTGGTGTGAGGATGGAAGCCGCGCCACTCATCCAGGAGGACGCCTTGAGCGCCCTCGAAGACGGTGTGGCCCTGGCGCAGTTGTGCACCGAGCCAGTCGTCGCCCACCACGCGCTGCTCGGGATGGATGACGCGCACGGCCTCCACCCAGCGCGCTGGGATATCGGAGTCCTCCAGCAACTCCAGTTCTTGCGCGGCGTCGGGATGGACCCGCGCGGAGCGCCGCACATCGGCGGCCTCGGAGTGGAGTCGCTCCCGCGCTGCATCGGGACTACCCAGGAGGGAGCGCCGCACATCGGCGGCCTCGGAGTGGAGTCGCTCCTGCGCGGCGTCGGGACGGCCCATGGCGGACCGCCGCAAGTCGGCAACCTCCGCGCGGAGTCGCTCCTGCGCGGCGCGAGCTTTTCTCAACAGGACCGCCGGCCGACACAGGTCTCCAGCGAGGACGGTGGCCTCTGGATGCGCGAGCGCGTCGCGCACCGTCTCGCCCACGCCCACGCCGCAGGTGCCATGTCGATTCGCGCCTCGGCTCAGTTCGCGCAGCCGACCGACGGCTTGATGGAACGGGGTGATGACCCGGGCCCGTTCGCTCACCGTCACGCGCGACAGACCATCTGGCACACCGCTGTCCGCGAGGTACTGGGCTTCCACATGAAGGGCCAGCGGATGGAAGACGGTGGAGTGCGCCAGGTGCGTGGCGACGCCGGGGACGAAGGTGCCCGCGCCGAGCTGCGAGAAGGTGTGGTGCCGGCCGTCATCGGTGACGACGTTATGGCCCGCCTGGGCGCCTCCGTTGAAGCGCACGACGAGGCGCGCCTCGTGCCGTCGCACCAGCCAGTCCGTGAGCGTGCCCTTGCCCGCGTCACCAAAGCCGAGGTCGACGACGACGTGGGCCGCGCGGAGCGCCTTCATCGCTCGTCGAGAGGGCTTCGCCGGGGGCCAGGGATGCGCCGGTGGCCGGAGTTGTAGTCATTCGTCGGCACCGGCTCATCCTCCAGCCGAGGCTGCGGCGTGCCGTCTCTCCCCAGCGTCGCGGCGAAGGAGGTGAGCGCGCGGATGACGGCGCCGCGACGGGCGCGCTCCAGTCCACCCTTCTCCAGATGTCGGGCTAGCGCGTCCAGGTCGGGGATGGCGCCCTCGCACAGACCCACGAGGCTGGACGCGACATCCACCGTGTCGCTGGGGTCCTCCATGCAGATGACGCGGTCCCCGAGCAGCTCCCGCCAGTCTCGCTCGCAGTTGCGACGGCGGGCGAGGTCGGGGATGAGGAAGAACGGCTCGAAGCCGACCTGGAGCTCCTCCACCACCTGTCTCACGGGCAGGTCCTCGTCCAGTGTGTCTCCGATGAGGGACGCCACCTGCTTGCGGGACACGTACCCGTAGGGGCGCTCGTCGCCCGTCATGAAGAAGTAGCCCCGGTGCTTGCGCTTGCGCCAGCAGTCCAGGTCCGTGTGCCGCGCGGCGAAGTACATGCCCAGCTCGTAGGACTCGGTGCCGGGAGTGCCGCCACCGCCTTCCAGGTAGCTGGACGTCAGCCACTGGTCCATCTGTCGCTCGGAGGACTCGAACTGGCCCACCTGGAGCGGAGCGTGGTCGCTGTTCGCGTCGCCCACCGCCATGAAGAGCACCTGCGGGTCGGGGATGCCCACGTCCATCAGCGACTTCATGAAGTCGGGCAGCCGGCGACGGGCGAGCAGCTCGGGGATTGAGCCCATGGAGCCCGTGACGTCGAGGGCGAAGACGATGCCCAGCGACTTGGAATGCGCTTCGCTGTCGCGACTCTCCCGCCACTTCACGCCGTGCGGGTCCATCAGCGGATGACAGCGCTCCTGCTTGAAGACGCGCTGGCGGGGGACTTCCTCACGCGCCCGGGTGAAGGCCGCATGTGCCGCGTGGCTGTAGCTCCCATAACCCATGGCTCGACTCTCCTTCCACGCGCGGCCAGGCCGCGCTCAACGCCACCCAGGCAGGGTGAAGGGAACGTAACTCGGCGGCCCGAAGGCCTCTTGCGCGGCGGCGGACACCTGCTCCTTCACGCTCCATGCATCGACTTCCAGACCGCTCCCCCCGGAGGTCGTGTGCTGCGCGCGCAGCAGCTCCGCCAGGGGTGCCGGCACATGCGACGGCACCGAGCCCGTCGCCGGGTCTCCACCGAGCACCCAGGCGATGGAGCGCGCGCACATCGCCACGTCCGACGCCGGAGTGGGCACGCCTTTCCCGTCCCATATCGCATCGAAATAGAAGTCCCGGTGCGACGCGCTGGTGGCGACAAGGGACTGGAGATTGCGAATCTTCCCGGCGCTGGACCAGCCAACCAGCATCAACCCGTGGTCCCTGGGGTGGACGAGCAGGTGGGGCGGCAGCACCGCGCCGTGGACGTAGCCCGCGCGATGCACGAAGCCCAACAACTCCAGCGCGCGCTTCCACATCCACACCGCGGCGCGCGGGTCGACACCGTCGGGGTACACCTCGCGCACGTCAGAGAATGTGTGCTGGAAGCCGCTCGTCCAGCGGTACACCAGCGCCGCGCGGGCGATGCCCTCCGGGTCCTTCACGGTGCCTCGCGCGACGGGCTGGGGGAGCAGGCGCGTGAAGTACTCGGCGCCCTGGGCGTTGGTGCGCTGCAGGTCCTCCAGCACCTCGAACTCGTGGGCGAGCAGGTCCTTGTCGACGAGGGCGCGGGCCACCTTGAGCACCACCAGCTCGGTGATGCGCGAGTCGCGGCGCGCGAGGAACACGTCACTGCCGTCACCCCGGCCCAGGCGTCCGAGCAGCACGTAGCGCGTGTTCGCCACGGTGACGCGGGGCCGGTCCGGAGCGAAGGGCGGGTCGTCCGCGGGGCGAGCGGGCTTGGGCCAGATGGCCGCGCCCTTCGCGGACACCATGGCGCCGCAGTAGTCACACGTGAGGATGCCATTCGGCGAGGACGGGGGCGGCAGCTTCGCGCCGCAGCCAGGACACTTCAAAAGCTGTAGTTCCATCACCCCTCACTCAGTGCCGGACGAGCATACCTCGGCCTCCAGGAACCTGAATGTCCCCATTGGCCCCTCCGCTTCCCGTGGTGCTCGACACCAACGTCGTCCTCGACCTGTACGTCTTCGAGGACCCCGCCCTGCGCGTGCTCCACAGAGCGTTGGAGGCGGGCACCCTGGTGGCGTGGGCGGAGGACTCGACGCTGGCGGAGCTGGGCTTCGTGCTGGCGTCGCGCCACTTCCTGCCAGGGCGATACCTGGAGGCTCGGAGCACGGCCCTGGAGCGCTACCGGGCGAGCGTGAAGGTGCTCCCTCCGGAGGTGTCAGGGCCTTCTCTGGAGCTGCCTCGATGCAAGGACCGCGACGACCAGAAGTTCCTCCTCCTGGCCGCCCGTGCGGGGGCTGCGTGGCTGGTGAGCAAGGACAAGCGCGTGCTGTCGATGGCGGACCGCCGGGAGCTGCCCTTCGTCATCCTCACCCCCCGTCAGACCGTGGCGCGGCTGGAGGCTCAGGCGTTGGTGACGGGCCGATAGCGCAGCACGCGCACCGACTCGAGCCCGACGATGAAGGTGGTGATGGAGGTCAACTTCGCCTTGCCCCCGGCCTCGCTCCAGTCGAGCACGTGCACGTAGACGGGCTCGCCGCCGTCCTCCGCGTCCTTGTTGCCGAAGACGAGCACCGTGTCGGCCTTCTCGCCCGAGTAGGTGACGAGCGTCTGGCGGAAGGAGATCCACGACTCACGGGCGCCGTTCTCCTCGCTGAGGCCGCGAAGGAACGCGGTGGGCCGGGCGAGCGGGCCCTGGATGTACTCGCCGCCGGTGAGCTGGTGCTTGAGCTGCTCGCTCCGGGGGCTCAAGTTCCCGGCCTCCATGCCCATGCACATGTCATCGCAGGTGAAGTCCGAATCGTCCTCGGCGAGCGTCTTGCCGTGGTCCGCATCGCACTGCTTGACGCAGGCGGCGAAGGCGCGGGCCTCGGCCTTGCGGGAGCTGGCGATCTTCGCGCGCATCTGGGCCTGGGTGGCGTCGGCCTCGAAGAAGGACGCGTCCGCCAGGTGCAGCAGGCCCGCGACGCGCACGAGCCCCGGGTCCTCCATGGACGACAGCGCCGAACTGGCGGCGGCCTTCTGCGGACGCTGCAGCGCGGGCCTCACGCGGCTCCACTTCGCGCGGGCCTCGGACTTGTCGCCCTCCAGGTTGAGGCTGGCGCGGTCGAACAGCGCCGCCACCTCCTTCGCGCGGGCCAGCTCCGCCTTGTAGATGTCCTTCGCCGGCACCAGGGCCAGCCACTTCGTGGGGGTGCGCTCCGTCTGGTACAGGACCGTCTGCTGCTTGTCGTTGTTCTTCTGGATGAAGAGGTCCTCGGTCTTGTAGCGAGGCGCCCACTCCAGCTTCGCCTGCGTGTCGTTGCGCGCGGCGGCCAGCTTCCGCTCGTATGCGTAGGAGCGCACCTGCTCGAAGGCGGCCGTCTCCAGCTCCGCCTTGTAGGGGTCCTCGCCTTCCACGTACACGCGCAGGTCGCTCAGGCAGGTGTCGTCGTACGACGTGCCGGGATAGGTGGACACGAGCGTGAGCCGCACGCCGTGGACCTTGCCGGGCACGGGCAGCGGGACTTCCTGCCAGCCGAGCACGTCCTTCAGCTCCACCTCCACGGCTGCGCCCGTCGTCTGCGGCCCCGTCTCGCCCTGGACGAGCGGCTCCAGCTTCACTTTCTTGGGGCGCGCGTTGGCCCGGTAGAGCTTGTCCGACTTCTGGAAGCCGTTGCGAAGGAAGACGCGGAAGGACTTCGCGCGCGTCAGCTCCGGGCCCCACCACTCAATCGCCTCGCCCACGCCGGTTCCCTTGGCGCCCTCGACCCAGGCGGTCGCCGGGTCATCATCGGCGACATAGAGGGGGAGATAGTTCTGGGCGTGCTTGTTCCAGCCATTCTCCAGGAAGGAGGACGCCGTCACGCGGCGCGGATGCAGGCGGTGGGCGGTGCCCGCGTCGGGCTCCAGGAGGATTGGCGGCGCGGCGGCGAGGATGAGCGACAGGAGAATCATGGCTTGCGCTCCAGGGGTGTACGAGAAGGCGGAAGGGGCGCGGCCCACAGCACCAGCCGTGAGAGGCCCGGGGGATAGAGTCCCGAGTCTTCCTGCTCGCGGGACACCAGGTGGTAGACGACGCGGGCATAGCGCGCGCCAGCAGGCAGTCGGATGCGGCGAGGCGAGCCCGGAAGCAGCCGCGTGTCCTCGACGGCGCCCAGGTGCGGCAGTGTCTCGGGAGGCCAGGGGCGCGTTTCCAGACGGCGGCCCAGCGTGGCCACGGTGCGCGAGGACTCGAAGAGGGGATGGTCGGAGACCTCCACGCTGACCCAGCGCATGACGTCACCGGAGGGAAAGGCGTGCCCCACGTCGCGCGTGGAGAGCAGGAGCGCGCCGTCCACGGCCTCCACGACGAGCGCGGCTTTCAGCGACTCCGTGCGACGGGTGCCTCCCAGTCCATGGTCGCCGCCCGCCATGTGACAGCTCGCGCAGTGGCGTGTGTCGCCTGTCTGTTTTCTCCACCGGCTCCATTCGCCCACGGTGTCCTGTTGCCACTGGGTATCGGAAAGCCGGACCCGCTGGCCATCGGCCTGGAGCACGGGGAAGCCGAACTGGTGGCAGCCCGCGCAGGGCATCGCGGGCGCGGCCTTCGCGTCGCCGAGGGGCGCGTGGCAGCCCGCGCAGGTGACGCCGTGTTCCTCGGGCGGACTGTCGGCGGGGAGCGCGCCTCGCTCCAGGTTGCGTGCGAGCGGTGCGTGACATTGGACGCACCAGGCGGGGCGGTCCTCGGTGATGGCGACCTGGAAGACATCGTCCGTGCGCGCGGTGGCGTGGCCGCTGCGCTTCCAGGCCTCCACCTGGGGCGCGTGGCACTCCGCGCAGCGCTGGACGCTCCAATCGGGGAGCTCATGCGGTGCGGGGCCGACCTCCATGCGCGCGGTGCCCTGGGGGAAGCGAGGGCCGGGCGCGGAGGCCAGCAGCGAGCAGATGAGGAGGAGGGCGTGCACGGTGAGGCGGGGAGTGTAGGCGTCCTCCCCGTGCGAGCGCGACTCCCACTCCGGGACGTGGGCGCGGTAGAACGCGACCCATGCGGGCCTACGAGATTCGAGACGGATTCGGGTTGGACAAGCTGGTGCTGGGCGAGCGGCCGGACCCCACGCCGGGCCCGTTCCAGGTGCGGGTGAAGGTGAAGGCGACGAGCCTCAACTACCGCGACCTGATGATGGTGGAGGGGCGCTACAACCCGAGGCAGAAGCTGCCGCTGATTCCCAACTCCGACGGCGCGGGGGTGGTGGACGCGGTGGGGCAGGGTGTCACGCGCGTGAAGCCGGGGGACCGGGTGGTGGGTCTCTTCTCGCAGGCGTGGCCCTCGGGTGAGCCCACGCGCACGGCGCAGCAGAACACCTTGGGAGGGCCGCTGGACGGAGCGCTCGCCGACACGATGGTGCTTCACGAGGACGGCGTGGTGCCGACGCCCGGGTATCTGTCGGATGAGGAGGCGGCCACGTTGCCCTGCGCGGCGCTGACGGCCTGGAGCGCGCTGGTGACCCATGGCGCGTTGAAGGCAGGGGACGTGGTGCTGCTGCAGGGGACGGGTGGGGTCTCCACCTTCGCGTTGCAGATCTCGAAGTTGATGGGCGCGCGCGTCATCATCACCTCCAGTCGAGACGACAAGCTGGAGCGGGCCCGGGCACTGGGGGCGCACGACGTCATCAACTACGTGAAGACGCCGGATTGGGACAAGGCGGCGCGGGCGCTCACGGGGAACGCGGGCGTGGACCACGTGGTGGAGGTAGGCGGAGCGGGGACGTTCGAGAAGTCACTGCGCGCGGTGCGGCCCGGAGGCACGGTGTCCGTCATCGGCGTGCTGAGCGGCGGCGCGGGCGCGGTGCCGCTGACGTCCATCCTGATGCAGAACCTGCGGGTGCAGGGAATCCTGGTGGGGCATCGCCAGGGCTTCGAGGCGCTGCTGCGCGCCTTCTCGCAGCACACGGTGCGCCCCGTGGTGGACCGCGTCTTCGCCTTCGACGAGGCGGTGGAGGCGTTCCATCACCTCAAGAGCGGCGCGCACTTCGGCAAGGTCGTCGTTCGCGTGGGGTGAGCCGGGGCCGACCGCCAGTGTTCGCGAGGGCCCGGTGAGGTGAACTGCTCACCGGGCCTGGGTGTCGACGGGTGCTCAGGAGCCCGTTTCGGTCGGGCCCGAGTCCGAGGGGTTGTTGGAGCGGGCGACGTAGCTCACCTGGGGACCCCCGCGAGGCCCACGGGGGCCACCTCCCCGATTCTGGGGGGAGCGGGGCTGGCGGGGAGCGTTCTGCCGAGGCTCGCGCGGCGTGTCGCCACCGGAGCTGGCGTCAGGTGCGTTGTTCGCGGAGCGGGTCTCCACGAAGGGCTGGGAGCCCCTGCGGTTGCCGCCGCGCTGTTCCTTCTCAGGGAAGGGGCTCTCGCCACCGGCCCGGACCTCGTTGCCATGACGTCCATTCGGCGCGGAGGGCTGGTCGTACGGAGGACGAGAGGCGCCGTTGCGCGGCTCACCCTGCGAAGCGCGAGGGCCGTTGCGCGGCTCACCCTGGGCGCCGCGAGGTCCTCCATTGCGTGGCTCGCCCTGCGCGATGCGGGGATTGCCTCGGCGCTGCTCTCCCGCGACAGGGCGCGAAGAGTCCTCACCGGGCTGTTCACGTGCTGGGCCGCGAGCAGTCCTGTTGTTCTGCGGACCCGGGGTCGACGGAGAGGCGTCGGCAGGCTGCTCGGCGAGAGCGCCGCGCGGCCCTCCGTTGCGTGAGTTCCCCGAGGTGCGCGGGCCACTGTTGCGCGAATCCTCCGAAGCACGAGGGCCGTTGCGCGAATCGTCCGAGAAGCGCGTGCCGTTGCGCGAATCGTCCGAAGCACGAGGGCCGTTGCGCGAATCGTCCGAAGCACGAGGGCCGTTGCGCGAATCGTCAGAAGCACGCGTGCCGTTGCGCGAATCGTCAGAAGCGCGTGGAGCGCCGCTGCGCGAATCGTCAGAGGTACGTGGAGCGCCGCTGCGCGAATCGTCCGAGAAGCGCGGGCTCCCATTGCGCGGCTCACCACGGGTACGTGGATTGCCGTTGCGCGAATCATCCGAGGCACGAGGGCCGTTGCCGCGTGAATCCTCCGCGAGGTACGGGCTGCCGTTGCGCTGCTCAGCGCCACGAGCGCGCGGGTTGCCGCTGCGCGAATCCTCCGCGAGGCGGGCATCGCTGTTACGCTGCTCTCCGCCATTCGCACGCGGGCCGCCGTTGCGCGAATCATCCGAGACGCGAGGGCGACCGTTGCGAGGGGAGTCCCCGTTGCGCTGACCGCCACTGAGGCTCTGCTCCTCCCCCTGGGCACGCGGACCGCCATTGCGCGAATCATCCACGGCACGTGGGTATCCGCCGCGAGAGTCTCCCGCGGTACGAGCTGTCGCTCCGTTACGGGGCTCGCCCTGCGCGGCACGTGGGCTCGCATTGCGAGAATCACTCGAGGCGCGCGGATCCCCACGCTGCTCGAACTGAGGCGAGCTTGGACTTCCACGCTGCTCGACCTGGAGCGAACGTGGACCACCGCGCTGCTCGACTTGAGGCGAGCGAGGACCTCCACGCTGCTCGACCGGCGGCGAACGAGAATCTCCACGCTGCTCGACCGGCGGCGAACGCGGACCTCCACGCTGCTCGACTTGAGGCGAACGCGGACCCCCACGCTGCTCGACTTGAGGCGAACGCGGACCTCCACGCTGCTCGACTTGAGGCGAACGCGGACCTCCACGCTGCTCGACCTGCGGCGAACGCGGGCTTCCGTTGCGCTGCTCAGCCGGACCGGTGCGCGGTCCACCTGCCTGTGCTCCACCCTGGGGCGGGCGCGCGGCACCCGCACCACCGCTCCGCGGCGCGGAGGCCGGAGCACTGGGGCGGTTGTTGCCCGAGCGCGGCGGTGAACGACCCGGTCCGCGACGTCCTCCTCGCTGCGGCGGAGACGCCGGAGGCCTGCTCCGCTCACCACCTCCCTGGCGAAGCACCAGGGCCTCCAGTTCGCGCAGCTCGGCCTCTTCGGCCTCCTCGGGCGTCATGGGGGCCTTGGGCGGCTCGGGCAGCACTTCCACCGGCTGCGGCTGGAAGTCGCGACGTCTGCCATCCATGCGTGCGTCCGGACGTCCGGCACCCGGGCCCGCGCGACGCTTCGAGTCACGGAAGTTCCCGGACGGGACGAAGTCCGGCGTCAGCTCCCGCTTGTTGTACGCCGCCCAGATCTCCCCCGTGTCACCCGACGCACCGTGCAACCAGGGCGCGATGCCCGCGAGGAACTCGCGCAGGTTGTCCAGGTCGCGCCGGAAGTAGAACTCCGCGCGGTTGTTGCGCGCGGCGGCGATGGTCTGCGGAAAGTCGATGATGGTCGGCCCCGCGTAGCTCATCAGGACGTTGTAGGGCGACAGGTCCCCATGGATGAGGTCGGCGCACAGCATGCTGACCACCTGGGCCCGAAGGTCCTCGTACATCGCCTGCGCTTCCTCGGGCGTCGCTGGGGGCGCCTCCACCAGCCGGGGCGCGGGTTGGCCCTGCGCGTCGAGCACCAGCTCCATCAGCAGGATGCCCTCGTAGAACATCACCGGCGTCGGTACGCGCACGCCCCCTTGGCCGTGCAGTTTGTAGAGCGAGTCCGCCTCGGCGCTCTTCCACGCCTCCTCGGAGGCAGCCTGGCCGAAGCGACTGCCCTTCTCCATGGCGCGACGCGTCCGGGAGTTGCGCACCTCGCGCCCTTCCCGATAGCCCACGTTGTTGCGGAAGTTCCGCTCGTGGCGCTGCTTGTACAATTTGGCTGCGACTACCTGCCCGGCGTGCTGGACCAGCCACACCTCCGCTTCCTTACCGGTCTTCAACTGGCCGATGACGGCCTCGATGATTCCGTCGGCGAGGAGGGTCTCTAGCGAGTCATTCATTCAGAGGCGGAAGTCCTTCTGGGGCTCGGGCGGGTGTCACGGGATGCACGCGGTGCGGCCCTGCTCGCAGCGCGCGGTGGCATGTGAACATCTGGCGGGGCCCTCTTGCTACCGCGATATCCCCGGCAGCAGTCAGGGGGGCCGACGCTCGGCCTGCTAACAGTTTGTCCGCCAGGGTTCCAGGGTATCAAGGGGACGCCGGAGCAGGTGAGTCATTCTAGACCTTGTCCCAGAGGCCAAGGCCTTGAACTCGGGGCTGTCAAAAGGGGCCGGGTGCCAGGCGACCTGGTGGCGGACCGGCAGGCGGGCAAGCGTCGGCAAGCCACCTCGTCGGGCCTCCAAGGAGGTCGGGTGCGGGCCCCCTCGTCGCTGTCCGGGCACCCGGGCGCGAGTCGGAGGGCTCGCAAGCACCAGCACGCAGGGGGCTGCCGACCCGCACCGGGAGAGCGCTACGATGCGCGCCGCCCAGGAGGAGTCACCCATGGCGACGAAGAAACGCAAGTCCAGTGCTGCGAAGAAGTCATCCCGGCGCGCCTCCACCCCGAAGAAGACCGCGACGAAGAAGGGCGCGGCACGGAAGGCGACCGCGAAGAAGAGCGCGACTCGAAAGAGCGCCGCGAAGAAGAGCGCGACTCGCAAGAGCGCCGCGAAGAAGGGCGCGGCTCGCAAGGCCCCGGCGAAGAAGAGCGCGACTCGCAAGAGCGCCACGAAGAAGGTGGCGACCCGCAAGAGCGCCGCGAAGACGACCTCCGCGCGTGCGAGCGCCGCGAAGACGACCTCCGCGCGTGCGAGCGCCGCGAAGACGATGTCCGCGCCTGCGAGCGCCGCGAAGGCCACACCCACGCGTGCGAGCGCCGCGAAGACGACCTCCGCGCCCGCGAGCGTCGCGAAGAAGCCCGCGAGGAAGGCGACGACGCCTCGTTCCCCTCCGAGCGAGGACTCCCGGAAGACGCCCGAGGCGCCGAGCTCCGCGGAGGTCATCGCCGTCGCCTGGGATGAGCGCCCGGCCACGGGCTCGCCCTTCATCGAAGAGGTGGAGACCTCGTCCGCGGGCATCCAGCCCCTGGCGCCCGCGCACGCGGCGGTGGATGAGCTGACCAGCTCCGGCAACGAACTGCTCGACATCTTCCAGCGCTATGACCGCAACCGCACCGGCACCATCGAGCGCGCCGAGTTCGCGCGGCTGCTGGAGGCGCTCGGCCAGAACGTCACCGACGAGGAGCTGGAGATCGCCGTCGACATCGTCGACACGGACCGCACGGGGAAGATCTCCTGGAGCAAGTTCAAGGCGTGGTGGACCAGCCGCTGACGGGAGCGGCAAGGGGCCAGGCAGAGGCCGGGCCGCGAAGGCGGCGACGTCGCGACCGGCCGGGCTCGGTTCACCCAGGGAGGACCCAGAACACGCAGGGGGAAGAGGCCGGCCCACGAGCCCTCTGCTGTTCGAGTGCCCCTAAATAGTGACGGGGGGCCGGGCTGACCTACACTCGCGGCGGGAAGGGGGAACTGTGTCCGACCTGGCGTCCAGAGCACATTCCACCGTCTTCGAGCACGCGCGCGACGCGGTGCTCGTGCTCGACGCCGCGCAGCTCATCCAAGAGGTCAACCGCGCCGCGGAGCGCATCTTCGGACCTCGCGCGGAGCTGGTGGGCATGGCGGTGACGCGGCTGTTGTCGGGCTGGCGTCCCCCGGACACGCGAGGCTCGCCCGACGCGCCGTATGAGACGGAGCTGGCGGGGCAGCGTCCGGGAGGCTCGGGGCCGGCGTACTACCTGCGCGTGCAGACGCTGACGCAGGTGGATGCGCAGGGCACGCCGCTGGGCTGGGTGCTCCTGCTCCAGGACATGCGCGGCAGCCTGGAGGTGGAGGCCTCCATCCGCCAGCAGAAGGAGTTCTTCGAGGCGGTGGTGCGCAACAGCCCGGTGGCCATCGTCACCATCACCCGCCAGTTCATCGTCCTGTCGTGGAACCCCGCCGCCGAGCGGCTCTTCGGCTACACGCCGCAAGAAGCGCTGGGCAAGCACATCTTCGACCTGGTCGCCACGGAGGAGACCGTCCTCCCCGAGGCGAAGAAGGCGCAGCGGGACGTGACGCAGCGAGGCCGCGTGCACTCCGTCACCCGGCGGCTGCGCAAGGACCACACCATCGTCGACGTGGAGCTGCTGGCGCTGCCCGTGTCGGTGGGAGGCCGGCAGCTGGGCTTCATCGCCATCTACCACGACATCACCGACCTCCAGCGCGCGCGCCAGGCGGCGGAGTCCGCCAACCAGGCCAAGAGCCTGTTCCTGGCGACGATGAGCCACGAGATTCGCACGCCGATGAACGCCATCATCGGCATGACGGGGCTGATGCTGGACACGCACCTGACAGGGGAGCAGCGGGAGTTCATCTCCACCATCCGTCAGAGCAGCGAGGCGTTGCTCACCCTGCTCAACGACGTGCTGGACTTCTCCAAGATTGAAGCGGGCCGGTTCGAGACGGACCTGCGCCCGTTCGACCTGCGGCAGTGCGTGGAGTCGGTGCTGGACCTGCTCGCGGTGCGCGCCAGCGAGAAGGGGTTGGACCTGGGCGCGGACATCTCGCCGAAGGTGCCGCAGGTGGTGATGGGGGATGCCTCGCGGCTGCGGCAGGTGCTGCTCAACCTGGTGGGCAACGCGCTCAAGTTCACCGAGTCCGGAGGCGCCGTCGTCTCCGTGGACGGCGCACGCCGCGCCGAGGCGCCCGACTCTCCCTGGGAGCTCACCTTCTCCGTGCAGGACACGGGGCCCGGCATCTCCGCGGAGATGCAGAAGGGACTCTTCCAGCCCTTCAACCAGTTGGACGTCTCGGTGACGCGCAAGTTCGGTGGGACGGGCCTGGGGCTCGCCATCTCCAAGCGCCTGGTGGAGGCGATGGGCGGGCGCATCTGGGTGGAGAGCGAGGGCGTGGCGGGACGGGGCGCCACGTTCCACTTCGCGCTCACGGTGCAGGCCGCGCCGCAGACGACGGCGGGGTATCTGCGCGCGGACCAGCCGCTGCTGCAAGGCCGCCGCGTGCTCATCGTCGACGACAACGCCATCAACCGGCGGCTCCTGGGACGGCAGCTCCAGTCCTGGGGCGCGGAGCCGGTGGAGGCGGGCTCGGGGATGGAGGCGCTGGCGAAGCTCCAGCCGGGCGCGGGCTTCGACGTCGTACTCATCGACCACCAGATGCCGGGGCTGGACGGGCCCTCGCTCGCGGCGCGCATCCGTGAGCGGGACGACCTCCGCTCGCTGCCTTTGTTGCTGCTCACCTCGCCCGGTCGTCGCGCGGTGCCACCGCCGGGCCTCTTCTCAGGGGTGTTGTCCCGCCCGATGAAGGCCTCTCAGCTCCACGACACTTTGATGTCCTGCTTCTCGCGGGACGTGGCCCGCGTCCGCGCGGAGTCCGCTCCCTCCGGAGCGCCCGCTCCCAGGGACCGTCCGGGAGACCGGGTGCCGTTGCGCATCCTGCTGGTGGAGGACAACCCCACCAATCAGCGGCTGGCCAGCCTGATGTTGGACCGGCTGGGCTACCCGGTGCAGGCGGCGTCCAACGGACGGGAGGCCGTCCAGTGGGCCATGCGCCAGCGCTTCGACGTGGTGCTCATGGACCTCCAGATGCCGGAGATGGATGGGCTGGAGGCCACGCGTCGGCTGCGTCTGGAGCTGCCGCCCAACGTGCAGCCGTGGGTCATCGCGATGACGGCCAACGCGATGGACTCGGACCGGGAGCAGTGCTTCGAAGCGGGGATGGATGACTTCCTCGCCAAGCCCATCCGCGTGGAGGCGCTGACGGCCGCGCTGGTGCGCTGCCAGACGCCGCGTCCGCAGGGAGGCACGCGCGCGCGGGCGGAGCGTGGCACGCTCGTGGAGGCGCCGCTCGACGAGGATATCGTCCCGGTGGCGGCGCGCATCCCAGGCCTTCAGTCCGCCGCGCTGGCGCGACTGTGGCGGGAGCTGGGCACCCAGGCGGTGAACATCCTCCCGGAGCTCATCGACACCGCGCTGCACAGCATGCCGGCGCTGCTCGACGACGCGTACACGGCCCTGCGGCACGGGCTGCTGGATGACCTCAGCCGGGCCGCGCACACCCTCAAGTCCAACGCCGCGTGGTTCGGCGCGGCGGCGCTGGAGATGCAGTGCCGGGACATCGAGCTGCGCGCGGACGCGGGCGACGTCGCGGACATGGCGGAGCGCCTGGACCGCTGTCGGGCGGAGCTGGACGTGGCCCGGAGGCTCTTGTCCCGCCTGCGTGAGAGCATCGGAACTCCCGCGTCCCGGAGCTGAGCCGACGGGGTGGTCAGCCCCTCGGGGCTGGCGCCGTCCCTGGCGACCGCGACCTTCCCCTTCGAGGTGAACCCCATGAGCAACTCTCCAACGGACCCTCCTCGCTCGGGAACCTCCCGCATCCGAGGGCTGGAGCAGGTGGACCGGCTGTCGGTGCCCCTGCCGCACGGCACGGAGGTGACGACGCGCGTGGAGCGCCTGGCCTCGGGCGGGCGGCGGATTCCGCAGGGCGTGGTGGGGCGCGTGGTGCGGGCCCGGGATGGCGGGCTCGACATCCAGATTGTCGGCGTGGGCGAGGTGTGGTTCGCGCGCGAGGAGCTGGTGCCCCGGCGTCCGGGACAGGTCCAATTCGCGAGGCGCCGCGAGGCGGCGTGGCAGTCCCTGGTGCCCTGCGTGGTGCTGGAGACGCGCGTGGGCAGTCACGCATGGGGCCTGGCGAACGCGCAGTCCGACGTGGACGTGCGCGGCATCTTCGCGCTGCCGCTCTCGTGGACCTTCGGTCTGGTGGAGGCGCCCATGGACCTGGTGAGCGCCGATGGCAGCAGCACCTACTGGGAGACGCGCAAGACGGTGGAGCAGGCGCTGCGGGCGGACCCGAACACGCTGGAGACGCTGTTCGTCCCGGGGGCTCGGGCCATGGACGAGTTGGGCGAGTGGTTCCTCGCGGAGCGCGAGGCGTTCGTCTCGCAGGCCATCTTCGGCAGCTTCGGGCGCTACGCCATGAGCCAGTTGGACAAGCTCACGCGCAGCCAGCGGTTGGCCGAGCATCGAGACCTGCTGCTGGAGTGGCTGTGCGAGGAGCCGGCGCCGAACCTGGACGAGGTGGCGCGGCGCCTGTCGGAGGTGTCTCCGCGCGAGGCGCCCACGCCGCAGGATGCGCTGCTGGCGGCGAAGACGTACGTGAAGCAGCTCTACCGCTCGCTGTGGGACCAGGGGCTGCTCGCGGCGAACGACTTCGCGGCGCTGACGGCCTATGCGCGGGGTGGGGGGCAGCGGCCGCCGTCCGCGCGGGAGCTGCGGCCGAAGAACGCGTACAACCTGCTGCGGTTGATTGCCACCGCCACGGGTTGGCTGCGCCAGGGTGAGCCCGTCTTCGAGGCGACGGGAGCGCTGAAGGCGCGGCTGCTGGCCATCAAGGAAGGCAGCGTGCCGCTCGACGACGTGCTGCGGGACGCGGAGGCGATGGCGCCGGAGCTGGAGGCGGCACGTCAGGAGAGCCGCCTGCCGGAGCATCCCGACTACGCGCGAGCGGACCGGCTGTTGCGGCGGGTGGGGGACGAGGTGGCGCGGCGTTGGGTGATGAAGACCCCCGGACCGATGGGGCGCGACGCGCCCGAGGCCCCGGTGACGGAGTGGAGGGATTCGGAATGAAGGGCACGATGACGGAGCAGGAGCGGACGGTGGCGGACCGTGTGCTCGATGAGGAGTCCGCGAAGCGAGAGCACCTGGTGGTGTCGCTGTCGGGCGCGCATGCCTATGGCTTTCCCTCGCCGGACAGTGATTTGGACCTGAAGTCCATCCACATCGCGCCCACGGCCCTGCTGCTGGGCCTGCAGCCCCGCCACCTCAACGCCGAGCGCCTCCAGGTGGTGGACGGCGTGGAGGTGGACTACTCGTCCAACGAACTCCAGCCCGTGCTCCAGGGACTGTTGCAGGGCAATGGCAACTACCTGGAGCGCCTGGTGGGCGCCATTCCGGTGCGGGTGTCCCCGGAGCTGGAGGCCCTTCAGCCGCTGGTGCGCGGCGTGTTGTCGCGTCGCGTGCACCGTCACTACCGGGGCTTTGCCCACGGCCAGCTCCGCGAGTGGGAGAAGAGCGGCTTTCGCTCCGCGAAGAAGCTCCTCTACGTCCTGCGCACCACGCTTACCGGGACGCACGCGCTGCGCACCGGAGAGGTGGAGACGGACGTCACCGAGCTGCTGGATGCCCATGGCTTCGCGGAGGCTCATGAGCTGGTGGAGCAGAAGCGGCGCGGAGAGAAGACGGAGCTTCCCGAGTCGCTGAGCGCGAAGTGGCGCGCGGAGGTGGCCCGCTCGTTCGAGGTGCTCGACGCCGCGCTGGAGGCCTCCGTGTTGCCCGAGGAGCCTCCCCAGGCGGCCGTGGATGCGCTGGAGGCGTGGATGCTGGACCTGCGGCGCAGGCGGTTCGTCGCCGCCTGAGACAACTCCACCTGATAGGTTCTCGGTCACTCGCACCGAGGACCCTTCATGCGCTTGTCGCTCCCACTGTCGCTGCTGGCCTGGTTGTTCCTCGGATTCGGAGGGCTGGCGTGTGGCGGTGACGACCCGCTCCCCAGCAACAAGCCTCCGACGTTGACGGGGCCGACCGCGCAGCCCACCGCGGTGAGTTCCGGGAGTCCCGTGTCGCTGACGCTGGAGGCCTCGGACCCGGATGGGGATGTGCTCACCTTTGCCTGGACGCAGGTTCCTGCTTCTCCGGCGGGGACATTCACCAACATCTCCGCGCCCGCCCCCAGTTGGACGGCGCCAGTGGTGAGCGCCAGCCAGCGCTTCGCCCTGAGGGTGAGCGTGAGCGACGGCCGAGGTGGCACCGAGCAGGGTTCGGTGGACGTGGACGTCGCCCCGCCCGTTCCCCAGAACACTCCGCCGACGCTGTCGACGCCCACGGCGACGGCCACCACCATCGACGAACAGCAGGCCCTCACCCTGGCCGTCAGTGGCTCCGACGTGGATGGGGATCCGCTGACGTACTCCTGGGAGCAGGCGGCCCCCGCCACACCCAGGGGGACCTTCGACAACGCCGCTTCCACCAGTCCCGTGTGGACGGCTCCGGATGTCACCTCCAGCGGAACGTACACGCTGCGCGTCACCGTCACCGATGGGCGGGGCGGCAGCGCACAGTCCACCATCGACATCGCCGTCCAGAAGGTCAACCGCCCGCCCGTCGTCGCCGCCACCATCTCCGGGCCCACGACGCTGGTCGCGGGAGTGACGGGGACGTTCTCCATCACCGCGAGCGACGCGGATGGGGACCCGCTGACCTACTCGTGGACGCAGACCGCCCCGGCCTCCTCTGGAACCTGGGTGGGCGCTCGCACCGGGAGCAGCGCGCAGTGGTATTCGCCAGTCGTCGCGACGCAGACCTCGTTCACCTTCTCCGTGAGTGTCACCGATGGAGAGAGCACGTCCGTGGTGCGCACCGTCACCCTTCCAGTCTCCGTGCCCCGATACTCCGCGAATGTGCAGGGCATCTGGACCTCCGTCCCATGCACGGGCTGCCATGGCTCGAACGGAGGCCTCAACCTCGGCTCGGGCTCCAGCTACAGCAACCTGGTCAATGTGACCGCCAATGCCTGCGGCCCGGCCAAGCGCGTCGCTCCAGGCGACCCTGGCAACTCGGCGCTCATCCGGAAGCTGGAGGGCACGACGTGCGGGTCCCGCATGCCCCGGAACAATCCGACCTATTTCGACCAGCAGCCGGGGCTGTTCGTCCTCATTCGTTCATGGATATTGGCGGGCGCGGCCAACGACTGACGCGTGGGCGAACCGGGAGAGTGCGGCTCAGGGCGCGGTGGGTGACAGCCGCGACAGCGAGCGGTCCTTGACCTTGAGCCACGCCTGTTGCCGGAACAGGTAGGTGGAGCAGAGCCTGCGCCACGTCCACACGTCCGGCAGCGTCCACCAGTTGGCGGGAGGTTGGATGCCGAGGGTCCTCAGGTTGCCGATGCCCCGGTAGCCGACGCCGTCGAGCCCGTTGGCGGAGTTGGACTCCAGCACCAGCACCTTGTCCGTCGCGGGGTGGTGGTCCACCACGAGGAAGGTGTGGCCGGAGCGCCACTGGTTTCGCCAGCCCTGGATGAGCGTCCACGGGTGTGGAGGCACGTCCGGAGAGGGTGCGGGGATGGCCATGCCGCTCTCGATGGCGGCGGTGACGGGGGAGAAAAAGTCCTCCGTAGAGGCAATCATCATCTGCCGGTGCCGACGGGAGTCCCAGGTGAAGCTGTCGCCATGCGCGTCGGCGAAGGCCTTCACCGTGAGGGCCTCCACGAAGGTGCAGCAGTTGTTGAACTGGGGAGGTCCAAGGGGGACCTTGATGCCCGGCAGGGGCCACGGGTAGTAGGCCTTGTCCAGGTCATACCGGAAGCCCCGCAGGCCGCCGAGGAGCGTCACGAGTCGCTCCTCGCGGATGGCCAGCGGCTCATCGTCGAAGGACAGCCTCACGGACGGAGGAGGCTTCTCCTGGTTGAGGAGCGTCGCGTAGCGCTGGGTGCGCCAGCGCACGCAAATCCAGGTGTCCAGCGCGCCGAGCGTCGGGACTTCCAGGCGCGCGTAGTCGGTGTCAGGCGTCGGGTAGCCGGGGCGCTCTTCCACGACGAAGTACGTGCCCGGCTCGACGTAGCCCTCGAACTGCGCGGCTGTGTCTGGCTCCACGTAGCCGCGCAGTCGAATGGGAAGCTTCGCGACTCGATAGGTTTCCGCCAAGACATGACCCCCGGAGTTGATGACTTGCCGTGAAGGCTAACTCACTCCGGGAGTTGTTGGGCAGGGCGTGCCACGGATGGGGCACGGCGGGTGCCCCTCGTGGTCTGGGTTAGCCGCAGCAGTCCGAGGGGCAGTTCGTTGGGTTCTCGTAGGGGGCGCAAAACTGATCGCCGCAAGCGCTGCCTCCGCAGTCCGAGGGACAGGTGACGGGCTCATTCCCATCGCACCTGTCATCGCCACACGGGTAATAGAAGCCCGCCTTCGTGGACTGCTGGCGGCTGCCAATGGCTTCGGAACCGTCGGACTCCGACATGATTCCGCCGCACGCCAGCAGGACCAGTGAGGCCACGACGGTGGCCATCGCACCACTCCAACGCTTGCCCATACAGCCTCCTTGAAGGGAGGCGTGAACACTAATCGTTGTCTTTGTGGAAAAGCTCAGGCCTTGCCAAATCCTGACAAGGTCAAGCCTGGGGGGCCATGCCGCCCCTGTGGTTTCCCCGCAGCCACTCCACCTGGAGCGACGTGCCTTCGGGACGGTGTGGCCACTCCAGATAGGACGTGCGGAAGGACTCCACCGCCTCGACCAGCGGGCTGCCTGGCTTCCAGGTCAGCGCGCTCGCGTCCTGGGCCTCCCGGGTGCTCAGGCCGATGAAGACGGGACCCTTGCCGGGTGTGGCCTGCAGTGGGCGCACGGCGAGCCGTCGGTCACCTTCCAGTCGGTAGACCAGGGCTGTGAGATGGCCGAGGACCCAACCCATGGCGGCTTCGTGGGCTTCCATGGAGGAGGCTTCGACGGACAGCCGCAGCCGGGTGGGCAGCTCCTCGGTGGAGTCGAGCGGCTGGAACAGCGCCTCCCACGCCTGCGTCGAGCCCGACGCACGGGCCTCGGCCACGAGCTTTCCGGCGCGAGCCCACTCGTCCCGCAGGACGCGGAACGTGGAGCGAGACACGTTCCGCGCGGTGTTGCGCAGAGGGACCGCTGGGGCGATGACGGGCAGCAGGTCCCGCTTGCCATCCGGACGGTAGCGCGCGGTCTCCGAAGTGAGGGTCACGGGCTGCGGCCAGGGCCAGGAAGCGAATGTCCCGAAGAAGTGGGCGAGCAACTCCGCGTCACCCCGCACGGTGCCAGGAGCCACCCGTGTACAGGCCCACGCCGCGAGCACCGTCCACGACAGCCCGCCAATGTAACCGAGCGCATGCGAGTAGACGCCCCGCGCCTTGGCCCACGCCTTCACCGCGCGAAGCAGGGTCCGGAAGCGCTCGCGCTGTCCTGCGTCGTCGCCGAGTGCATCCAGCACCCCTTGCGTGTCCGCGAGCCCCAGGACGGAGCGGAGCCCCGCGGAATCAAGCGCCTCGCCATGGAGCGCCAGCAACGTCGAAGGCTCGCAAGCCGCCACGCCTTCGGGACGGCTGGCATACGAGACATCGAAGCTCACGCCGTCCAGTACCAGCTTCACCAGGGGAATGGCCGCGTCGGCCACGAAGCGCGCGGCGCCGGGGGGCTCCGACTTCGCCAGCTCGCGAAGCAGCGCGTGCGCGAAGTCCTCACGGGACAGGGACGCAGGGCCAATGGCCACCGCGTCCACATCGCTGTCCGGTCCATCCGTGCCGAGCAGTGAGGAACCATAGGGGTGCAGCGTGGTCCCCACGCGCTCGCAGAGCCCGCTCAGTCGTTCCACGGCCTGGACCCTGGTCGCCCTGGCGGAGTCGGACGCTCCCGCGCCAATGGACGCGAGCACCGCGTGCAGCGTGGCGTCTTCCTGACCTCTCACGGGCTTGCCCAGGGGGATGCGGCGGACGACCTCGAACGGCGTGTCCCCCTTCCGCCGGATGATGCAGACCTCGCTGACCTCGAAGCGCAGGGGACGCCAGCCTCGCGCCCACGTGGCGAGCGTCCGCTCCTGCTCCCCGTCGTCCGAGCGGGGAAGCTGTCCCACGGAGAGGTGCGGGGTGAAGCCATGGCCCGGAGGTGCGCACTCGGGCACGGCCGCCACGAGCTTCGCGTGCAGCGCGGCCAATGCGCCTCGGGGCTCGTCGTCCGGTCGAAGCCAGGCCGTCGAGTTGACGCGGTGCTCGAAGTGGTCGAACGCGGAGAGCGTCACCTCGAAGGGCTCGAGGTCGCGCAGGCTCTCCGCGAGCACGGCCTCGGCGGCGTCGAAGTCCTCTTCCGGGAGGAAGGGGTAGAGCAGGGTGACATGCGGCATCCACCGCTCGAACTTCGCGTCGTGCTTCTTGCGCAGGGCCTGGATGGGAGGCCAGGAGGACTCCGGTGGAATGAGCACCACGGCCGTGTGGTGGACCCGCCGCTCCGCTCCCTTGGCGACGTCAGGCCGCGAGGAGACCGCTCGATGCAGGACGCAGCGGATGCCGAAGTGGTCCGATGCGAAGAGGGCGCCACCCGCGGGCCCGGGAGCCCCGGCCAGCGGGGCCTCGCCGAAGAGCGAGATGGCGTCGGGCGCGAACCGACCCGAAGGGGACTTCACCAGCACGCGGTCCAGTCGTTGAAGTCGTCCGGACGTGGTGGTGAGCGCGGCCAGCGTGTTGAGCAGGGGGTTGTAGGTCTCCCCCGTCTCGGACGGCCGCAAGGTGGGCCATGCATCCACGAAGCCCGCCTGGGTGAAGGCCGCTGCTTCATCCTCACCCGCGCCGAAGTTGAAGTCACCGGCGAGCACGATGTCCGGTGCCCCGACCTCATCCGTGGCGCCCAGCGAGCCAGCCCAATCGAGCAGCGCCTGCACCTGCACGACGCGCGCGGCGGCACCGGAGGCCTCCCGGTTGCTCGTCAGGTGCGGCGTGGCCACCCACAGCGAGCTGCCCGCCAGCCTCAGCTCTGCCGCGATGATGCGCTTGTCCCGGGAGAAGACGCGCTGCCACACCGACGCGAAAGGCAGGCGCGACAGAAGCACCTGTCCGTAGGTCTCCACCGTGCTCGCCACCGGGCCGTCCGACAGCCAGTAGTGCTCACGCACCCACGACTCGGCGAGCAGGGCTTGCAGGAAGGGGGTGGTGACTTCCTGGAGGGCGATGACGTCCGCGTCCGTCTCTCGCAGCAGCTTCAGCGTCGCTGGAGTCCTGCGCTCGGTGTCCAGCTTCTCCGCGTCATACAAATCGAAGAGGACGTTGAACGTGGCGACGGTGAGCACGTCCGGTGTCGCCAGCACCTCGCTCGGGGCGGGAGCGGCCTTCGTCCACGCCGCCGCGCGTGCGTCGTACCGATACGAAGGCAGGGGCGTGAAGCCAGGAGCCGCGCTCGTCCGACGCGGGGCGGGCGCGGGCTCCTCATTGGGGGACGCGGAGTGACTGAGCCGGTCGATGCGCTCCTTGCGGTCCCACACCACCTCGCGTCCGCGCTTGAAGTACCAGACGCGGTGCCACGGAATCTCCCCGTCCGGGACGAAGGCCTCGAAGGGCATCTCCTCCAGGACCTCGCCGTGCGCGTCGTAGCCGATGACGAACTCGCGAGCCTCCAGGCGGGGGTCCCACCGGATGCGGTGGTACACCTCGCGGCTCGTCGTGAAGCGTTCCTGGGACATGGCGAGCACTCACAAGAGAAGGGGAACTTCGCTGACGACACCAGACCTTGGGCACCACGGCCAGCGGAGGCGTCGCACCTGACGCCACGCCGCCAGCCCGGCTGACAGTCTGCTTCAGGACGGGTTCACTCCCGCCACGAGATAGAAACGGAACTCGCCCGAGTTGACGCCGTAGGCCGCGTCCACTCCCACCAGGGGCAGCACCAGGTTGCGCAGATAGAGCCGCAGCCCCGCGCCCACGCCCTGCGCCAGGGTGGCGCCCTTCAGGCCGCTCCGGCTGTCGGGCAGGTAGCCGCGCACCACGCGTCCATTCACATCCCGCAGCTCGCGGTCCTCGGGCAGCTCGCGCCACACCATCAACCCGGTGTCGGAGAAGCCCACGCCCCGGAAGGACAGGGAGCGGATGGTGAAGAGGGGGAAGTGGTACTCGGCGATGAAGGACAGCCGGGTGTCGCCTCGGAACTGCCGGTGGACGAAGCCCCGCAGGCCGTTGCCTCCCATCACCAGCTCCTGGTGGAAGGGCAGGTCCACGCCCGCGGCCGCTTCGCCCCGCAGCACCAGGTTGTGCTCCTCGAAGAGGCGCAGGCCATGGCGGTACAGCAGCCCGAAGCGCTCGTAGCGGAACTCGCTCCACACGCCCGGGTTCGACACCTCGTAGGACGCCTCCAGGTTGATGCCCTCCATCACCGCGTGGAGGTTCTGCCGCGTGTCGATTCCCACCATCAGGCGCAAGGAGGCATCGCGCTGCGACGGTCCGGTGGAGAACGCGGGCGTGGTGACCTCCTTCTCCGGGTCCGGGGACTTCGCGTCGATGCTCATCAGCCGGTACTTCACCGCAGCACGCACGCGCTCGAAGAGCATCACCCCCACCTCGCTGGAGATGGACGCCGAGTTGATGCGCGTCCGGCGCACGACTGTCGGGTCCTCCTGGCCCGCTCCAGGCTGGTACTCGTCCATGCGGTCGCTGCGAAGCTGGCCCTCCAGGCTGAAGCGCAGCTGCGGCAGGCCGAAGAGGTTCGGGTCCAGGTAGCCGGCGAAGACGCCGCTCTCCGCGGTGCTCACCTGCGCGGCCGTCGCGAACTTCTTGGCCCGGCCCCAGAGGTTGTTCTCCGCGTACAAGAGGCCGCCGCCGACGTTGTCCGAGGACAGCGCGAACGTGGGGGCCACCACCCAGGACGCCTTGTCCTCCACCTCCAGGATGAGGCGCACGCGGTTGGGGCCCGTGGGCTCGACTCGCGCCTTCACCTCCTGGAACAGGCCGGTGGCCACCAGCCGCCGCTCGACCTTGTCCAGCTCCTCGAAGGTGATTTCGTCGCCAGCGTCGATGCGCGAATACGCGCGCACCGTCTCCGGGAGTGTCTTCTCGGGGCCTCGCACCACGACTTCGTCCACCACCTGCCCCGGCCCCTGCGCGCCCGCCTGCCCCGACACCAGGGCGACTGCCAGCGCCACACACCACTTCGCCACACGTCTGCTCATGACTCGTCGCACGTCCCGTGACTGCCTCGGGGCCGCCGGCCTGGACCCACGGGACCCACCCTACCGCCCCCGGCGCCCGGTGGGGCCACGGACTGTGGACAAGGAACTTCCGCGGAACATTTGGTATGCCTGTCCGCAGGAAGCCCTGGGAGTCCCCGGGGCGCCGACCGAATGACCGGCCTCTTCAGCCAGCTCCGGCGCCGACGTCTCATGCGTCGACCCTTTCCTCCCGACTGGCTCGGTCATCTCGACGCGCGAGTTCCCTTCTTCGCCACGCTGTCGCCCGCGCTGCGCGAGGACTTCCTCGCCAAGCTGAAGGTCTTCGCCTGGGAGAAGGAGTTCATCGGCGCCGGCGGGCTGGAAATCACCGACGAGATTCGCGTCGTCGTGTCCGCCACCGCCGTGCAGCTCGTGGTGCACCTGGACCTGTCCTATTACGACCGGCTGCGCGAAGTCATCGTCTACCCCGACGCCTTCCTCCTTCCGGACCGCACCGGCGTGGTGCTCGGCGAGGCGAAGAACTGGGGCTCCGTCATCCTCTCCTGGGCGGCGGTGCTCGGCGGCCTGCGCAATCCGGACGACGGCCACGACACGGCCACGCATGAGTTCGCCCATGTCCTGGACCGCGCGGACGGCGCCTTCGACGGGACACCGAAGTTGCGCAGCTATTCGCACTATCGGACCTGGGCCGCGGTGATGAGCGAGCACTACCACGGCCTCCAGGAGGGGCGCCCCCGGGAGCGCCAGGTGCTGGATGACTACGGCGCCGTCAACGAGGCGGAGTTCTTCGCGGTGGCCACCGAGAACTTCTTCGAGCGCCCCGTGAAGATGCGCGAGAAGACGCCCGATTTGTATGAAGAGCTGAAGCGTTTCTACGGTTGGGACCCGGCCTCGGGCACCTGAGTCCGCGCGCGGACCGCGGCGCTGTGGTAGGCGCGGTATCAAGCATCCGGAGGAGAGACACTCAATGTCCGCACCCGCCGCGCCCTCGGTGTCCATGTTCGTCGAGCTGGAGCGCGAAGCCTGGCGGGCGCTGCGCGAGTCCACCCCGCTGACGCTCACGACGGAGGACCTGGACGGTCTGCGCGGGCTGGGAGAGCGCCTGGACCTGGAAGAGGTCTCGGATGTCTACCTGCCCCTGTCGCGGTTGCTGAACCTCCAGGTGGCCGCGGCGCAGCGGCTGTGGATGGAGCAGCAGGCGTTCCTGGGCGGCTCCACGAGCAAGGTGCCGTTCATCATCGCCATCGCCGGCAGCGTGGCGGTGGGCAAGAGCACCACGGCCCGCATCCTCCAGGCCCTGCTCGCCCGGTGGCCGGACCACCCGCGCGTGGAGCTGGTGACGACGGACGGCTTCCTCTTCCCCAACCGCATCCTCACCGAGCGCGGGCTGATGAAGCGCAAGGGCTTCCCGGAGAGCTATGACCGGCGCGCGCTGGTGCGCCTGCTCGCGGAGCTGAAGGCGGGGCGGGCGGAGGTGACGGCACCCGTCTACTCCCACCTCGTCTATGACGTGGTGCCCGACGAGGCGAAGGTCATCCGCCAGCCCGACATCCTCATCCTGGAAGGGCTCAACGTCCTCCAGTCCGGAGCCACCGGGCAGCGGGTGCCGCATACTTTCCTGTCGGACTTCTTCGACTTCTCCATCTACGTGGACGCGAGCGAGCAGGACATCCGCCGCTGGTACGTGGACCGCTTCCTGCGGCTCCAGCAGACGGCGTTTCGCGACGAGCGCAGCTACTTCCGCCGCTACTCGGACCTGACGAAGGAGGAGGCCGTGGCCATGGCCGAGTCCGTGTGGGGCGACATCAACGGCCCCAACCTGGCGCAGAACATCGCGCCCACGCGCTCGCGCGCCCGGCTCATCCTGCTCAAGGGCCCGGACCACAAGGTGAAGCGCGTGCGGCTGCGCAAGCTGTAGTCACGGTGTCGGAGCGGAAGCCCCGCACAAGGAGCCGTCCTCCAGGCCCGCGAGGCGCGCGCGCAGCCGCGTCTTCAGCGTCGAGTCCTCCTGCTCCTGGGCCAGTCCCATGGCTCGTTGCTCCAACTGGAGCGCCTCCGCGCAGCGGCCCTGTCCGGCGAGCGTCATCGCGAGCGTGTCCAGGGCGGGCGTGCTCCAGGGCGCGAGCGCGACGGCCCACTGCGCCAGGGGCAGGGCTTCCTCGAAGCGGCCCTGGGTGACGTACAGCCACGCCAGTCCGCTCGCCGCGTAGCTGCTCCTAGGCGCCAGCTCGAGGGCCTTCTTGAGTGCGGTCTCGCGCTCCTCGGCGGAGGCCCTGTCGGGCTCCAGCGCCGCCGCCAATAGCAGCCACGCCTCGCTCTCGTCGGGGTGGGCGCTCACGGCGGTCCTCGCGAGCGCGAGTCGCTCCTCGGGCGAAGCCTCCTGCTGCTTCACGGAGAGGGCTGGCAGTCCCGTCGGGTCCAGCCGCAGCGCCTCCTTCAGCTCCTGTCGAGACAGCTTGCGACGGTTGCGCACCAGTGACTCCTGCTGCGCCATGTGCGCGCCGAGCGCGGCCAGCTTCGCGCGGGACGCGTGGACCTCCGCGTCGTCCAACACGCGCTCGATGAAGGCCGTGCTCGTTGTCGGTACCTCCACCTGGTGCCGTGACGCGGCGCGGATGTCTCGCACGTAGTCCAGCAGCGTCTGGTCCAGGGCGTCGCTCTCCAGCTCGGGCAGGGCCTGGCGCTGCGCCACCCGCGGGTCGACGCCTCGGCCGAGCAGCGTCTGGTACTCCGTGAAGCGCTCGGGGCGGGTGTGTCGCAGCCAGTGCACCATCAGCCAGCTGCCGGCGTACATGATGCCGATCTCCCGCTCCTGCGCCTCCGCGTCCAGGCCGGGTTGCCAGTCGAGCACCCTGCGCATCATCACCGCGGGATGAACGCTGTCCACCGAGCGCTTCAGTATCGACCGCATCATGTAGGCCGCGCCCCAGTTGGGCGTGCCGAGCACCGCGCGCTTGCCGCCGTCCGACAGGCGCAGCGTCTCCAGATATTCGGACAGTCCTTCGGACAACCACAGCGGCTGGCGCTGCATGACATACGTGCTGAGGTAGTGGGCGAGCTCGTGGTTGAGCCGGGAGGAGGAGTCCTCCGACAGCCCGGAGTATTGCTGGGACCACTTCGCGGGCGGGCCGGACAGGACGATGAGGGCCTCGGTGTCCGACTTGTAGAAGAACGCGCGCACTCGGCGGGGGTACAGGCCCTCGAATTCCTGGGGGTCCGCCAGGACGTAGACGAGCACCTTCGCCATCTCCTGGCGGAGCGCACCGGGCCACATGCCGGCGAGCAGCGCGACGCGCGTGTGCTCCAGGACGCTCATGGCCTCGCGGGCCTGCTCGGGCGGCAGGTCCGTGCGCAGCGTGTAGTGGTCGCTGTCCAGCTCCACCCACGCACGTCCGCCCTCACCCGGGCAGCGGGTGAAGCGGGGACCCACGACACAGCCCCAGGGGCCCAACGTCAGGCTCATCAGCAGGACCGCCATCACCACGCTGGGGCGCACGACGCACACGCTCCTCGTCAGCCCCGCGAGACGTCGCGAGGACCTCCCGAGTGTAACCCGTGTGGCCACGTGTCCAGCGTGAGCGCCATTGCGTGAAGGGGCCCGCGCCGTGCGTCGATATGCGGTGAGACTGCCCGCGTTCCGACGTGGTCGCCGACGCGATGGCCCGCTGTGTCCTCCAGCCCCCAAAGCCGCACGCTTCGGAGGACCTGGCCGTCGGGACGCTCAACGGCGAGGACGGCGGACCATCTCGATGTGCGGGATGCCGTCCTCGTCGTAGATGTCACCCTCCACGACGAAGCCGAGGCTTGTGTAGAAGGCCCGCAGGTACTCCTGCGCGGAGATGCGGATGTCCGAGCCAGGGTAGAGCGCTTCGAGCCGGGCGATACCTCGCTCCGTCAGCTCGCGGCCCAGGCCCCGGCCTCTTGCCTTGGGCGACGTCACCACGCGGCCCAGGCTGGTGGCTCCCGGGAACTTCACGTCGGGCGGGAGGATGCGCAGGTAGGCGGCCAGGAGGGGGCCCTCATGGGCGAGGAGGTGGTCCGCGCTCCTGTCCAGTCCGTCCACGTCCAGGTAGAGCGACTTCTGCTCCACCACGAACACCTCCTGCCGCAGGGCGAGCACGTCATACAACTCGTCCAGCGTCAGCTCCGAGAACGCCTTCCATTGCCAGTTCGGCATGCGCAAGGCGTCTACCACGGATGCACGTTCCGCGCGGCGGCTCAGCCCCGTCCCAGGAACAGCGCCATCGCGAGTGGAATCCCCACGATGAGGCGCCACCGGTGCTGCTCCTCGACGAGGAGGAATCCCCACGCGGACATGCGCTTCCTCGGACTGGCCCCTGAGCGCCAGCCTGGCACGGGCATCGAGCAGTGGCCCGGCCGCTGGCCTGCCCCGCGGGGTGGGAGGCATGGTCGACGCCTGGACGGGCCCGAAAAGGGGAGTCTGGGCAAGGCGCCAGGGAGGCCATTATACGTAGGCCGCCATGACCTCTCCGTCGCAGACGTCGCTTGTTCCCGGGGCCAGCCAGGATGTGGATGCGCTGGTCTCGCTGCTGCGAGGACGACGCACCGTGGTGCTCACCGGCGCCGGGTGCAGCACCGAGTCAGGCATCCCGGACTACCGGGGGCCAGGAACGCGAGCCCGCGCGCGCAATCCCATCCAGCACCGGGAGTTCCTCCAGCGCCCCGAGGTGCGGGCTCGCTACTGGGCTCGGAGTCTGCTCGGCTGGCCCCGATTCGCCTCCGCCCACCCCAATCCCGCGCATCAGGCGCTGGCGACCCTGGAGCGGAATGGGCATGTGCCAGGGCTCATCACCCAGAACGTGGACCGGCTCCACCACGCCGCGGGCAGCGCGCGCGTCATCGAGTTGCACGGTGCGCTGGCGCGGGTGCGCTGTCTGGACTGTGGAACGCAGGAGGCGCGAGGAGAGCTCCAGGCGCGTCTGGTGGCGCTCAACCCGGACTTCGCCCACGAGGTGCTGGAGCTGCGGCCGGACGGTGACGCGGAGCTGTCCTCGGAGGCGCTCCAGTCCTTCCAGGTGCCCGCGTGCGTGCGCTGCGGCGGGACGCTGAAGCCGGACGTGGTGTTCTTCGGTGACAACGTGCCCGCGCCCACGGTGGCGGACGCCTTCTCCTTGCTGGAAGAAGGAGACGCGCTGCTGGTGGTGGGCTCATCGCTCGCCATCTACTCCGGCTATCGCTTCCTGGTGCGCGCCGCCGAACGCCACGTGCCCATCGCCATCGTCAACATTGGCGAGTGCCGTGGCGTGGAACTGGCGGACCTGTGCGTGGAGGCGAGCGCAGGTGACGTGCTGCCGCGACTGGCCCAGGCGCTGGCGCGAAGCTGAAGACTTCGCCGTTCCTCAGGGCAGGCGCACGTGCGTGGTGAGGTAATCCACGAAGGCCCGCACGCGCGCGGGCAGGTGTCCGCCCTGGCTCAAGAAGAGGGCGTGGATGGCCTCCGTGTCGCCGGGGTTGTGTTCCTCCAGCACGGCGACGAGGTGGCCCGCGTCCAGGTCGTCCTTCACCTGGAAGCGCGCCAGCCGCGCCAGTCCCACTCCCGCCAGCACGAGCTGTCTCAGCGCTTCCCCGTCGCTCGCCTGGACATTGCCGACCGGGGCGAGGGAGAGCTGCGAGGAGGCCTCCATCAGCGGCCAGCCCTCGATGGCTCGCGCGTAGCTGAAGCCCAGGCGGTTGTGTGACGCCAGCTCTCCCGGTGTCTTCGGCACGCCCTGGCGCTTCAAGTAGTCCGGCGCGCCGACGATGACCATCCGCGTCTCACCCAGCCGGCGCGCGGTGAGCTGGGAGTCCTTGAGCTGCCCGTTGCGAATCGCCACGTCCGTGCGCTCATCGAGCAGGTCGATGAGCTTGTCCGTCAGCGTGAGGTCCACCGTCACCGAGGGATATCGCGCGAGGAAGCCGGGCAGCAGGGGGATGAGGATGCAGCGCCCGAAGGCCGGGTTGGTGTTGATGCGCAGCCGTCCACTCGGCTCGTCGCTCGCGGCGGCCCCGCGCTCGGCTTCGTCGAGCTCGCCGAGGATTCGCACGCTGCGCTCATAGAAGCCGCAGCCCTCCGGGGTGAGCTGGAGCGAGCGTGTGGAGCGGTTGACCAGCCGGGCGCCCAGCCGCTGCTCCAACCGGGCCACCAGCTTGCTCACCGCCGAGGGCGTCATCCGGAAGGCCCTCGCCGCGGCGGAGAAGCCTCCCAGCTCCACCACCTTCACGAAGACTTCCATCTCTCCGAAGCGATTGACGTCCAGACGAGCCATGGTGAGCCGAACTCACAAGTCCTATTCCGCACGTCGCTCTACCGCAGCGAATTCGTGCCGTCCATACAAGGGCCCATCCAACTTCTTCACGGGAGGGCCGCGAATCATGCCGCTGGCCTTGTTCGCATTGACCGCGGGCGCCTTTGGAATCGGCGTCACGGAGTTCGTCATCATGGGCTTGTTGCTGGAGGTGGGCACCGACCTGGGAGTCTCCATCTCCACGGCCGGCCTGCTCATCTCCGGCTACGCACTGGGCGTCGTGGCCGGAGCCCCCGTCCTCACCGTGCTGACAAGCCGCTGGTCCCGCAAGCACGTGCTGCTGGGGCTGATGGTCATCTTCACGCTGGGCAACGTCTTCTGCGCCCTGGCGCCCACCTACGGCACGCTGATGGCCGCGCGCGTGCTGACCGCGCTCTCGCACGGGACGTTCTTCGGCGTGGGCTCCGTGGTGGCCACGGGCCTGGTGCCAGCGGACAAGCGCGCGTCGGCCATCGCCATCATGTTCACCGGCCTGACGGTGGCCAACATCCTCGGCGTGCCGCTGGGCACGTGGCTGGGGCAGTCGCTCGGGTGGCGCTCGACGTTCTGGGCCGTGGCGCTGATTGGCGTGCTCGCCGTGGCGGTCATCGCGCTGTTCGTCCCGCGTGACGAGGTGGCACCCGAGGCGAGCGACTGGCGCGCCGACCTGCGCGCCCTGGGCCGACGGCCCGTGTTGCTGGGGCTCTTGACGACGGTGCTCGGCTTCGCGGGGGTGTTCACCGTGTTCACCTTCATCGCGCCCCTCCTGACGCGGCTCAGCGGCTTCTCGCCGTCGGCCGTGTCGCCCATCCTGCTCGTGTTCGGCGGTGGGCTGGTGGTGGGGAACCTGGTGGGCGGAAAGCTCGCGGACCGGAGACTGGTGCCCGCCATCCTCGGCACCCTCGCGGTGCTGGCGCTGGTGCTGTTCGGAATGACCTTCGTCCTGCATGACCGTGTCCTCACCGTCATCGCGGTGGGCCTGTTCGGCGCGGCGGCCTTCGCCACCGTGCCACCGCTCCAGATGTGGGTATTGGAGAAGGCAGAAGGGGCCGGCCAGAGCCTGGCGTCGAGCCTCAACATCGGCGCCTTCAACCTGGGCAATGCGCTGGGGGCCTGGTTCGGCGGCGTCATCATCGACCGAGGCCCTGGACTGGGCGCCGTCACCTGGGTGTCCGCGCTGGTGCCCGTGTCCGCCATCCTCGTCGTGCTGGTGGCGCTGCGACTGGAGTCGCGTGAGCGACGCCTGGATGCTCCAGGGGCCCGAGTGCTGCAAGGAGGTGTGTCATGAGCATCCCCGACAAGGTGGCCCTCGTGGTGGGCGCGCAAGGTGTCATCGGCCGCAACCTCATCGAGCACCTCGCGTCACTGGGGGACTGGGAAGTCATCGGCCTGTCTCGACGAGGCGGCCCTGCTTCCGAGCGCGTGCGGCACGTGCAGGTGGATCTGCTCGACGCGGAGGACACCCGGGCGAAGCTGGCGGCCCTGGGGCACGTGACGCATGTCTTCTACGCCGCGTATCAGGAGCGGCCGACGTGGGCGGAGCTGGTTGCCCCCAACCTCGCGATGCTCGTCAACGTGGTGGAGGCCATCGAACCGGTGGCGAAGGGCCTGCGCCACGTCAGCCTCATGCAGGGCTACAAGGTCTACGGCGCGCATCTGGGGCCCTTCAAGACGCCAGCGCGGGAGACGGACCCGGACCACATGCCGCCCGAGTTCAACGTGGACCAGCAGCGCTTCCTCGAACAGCGGCAGAAGGGCAAGGCGTGGACGTGGACCGTGCTGCGTCCCTCGGTGGTGGGCGGCGTCGCGCTCGGCAACCCGATGAACCTGGCCCTGGTGATCGCCGTCTACGCGTCCATCTCCAAGGAGTTGGGGTTGCCGCTGCGCTTCCCTGGCAAGCCTGGGGCATACCACTCGCTGCTGGAGATGACCGACGCGGGATTGCTCGCGAAGGCGACGGTGTGGGCGGCGACGGAGGCGCGCTGTGCGAACCAGGCCTTCAACATCAACAACGGGGACCTGTTCCGCTGGAGCGAGCTGTGGCCGAAAATCGCGCGCTACTTCGAGCTGGAGGTCGCGCCTCCGCTGCCGATGTCGCTCGACGTCGTCATGGCCGACAAGGAGCCGCTGTGGAAGACCATGACGGCGAAGCACGGGCTGGCGCAGCACTCCTACCAGGACGTGTCCTCGTGGCGCTTCGGCGACTTCGTCTTCTCGTGGGACTACGACATGTTCGCCGATGGCACGAAGGCGCGGCGCTTCGGCTTCCACGAGTTCGTCGACACCGAGGCCATGTTCCTGCGGCTCTTCGACGACTTCCGTCGCGCGAAGGTCATCCCCTGAACCTTGGGGGTTGAGCCCGCCTGGGGTGTGGGGAACACTCCTCGCATGGCTCAGGGCGACGGAATGCAGCAGGTCATCGGCTTCATCCTGGAGTTGGACAAGCTCAAGGGTGTGACTCGCAAGGTGAAGCCGCTGGGGCTTGCTCGCTACGAGAACTCCGCGGAGCACAGCTGGCAATTGGCGATGCTGGCCCTCTCCTTGTCCCAGCATGCGCCGGCGGGCATCGACCTGGACCGCGTGGTCCGGATGCTCCTGGTGCACGACGTGGGAGAAATCGACACCGGCGACACGCTGGCCTTCGTCGAGGGCGGCTGGAAGGAGCGCAAGGCGGCGGAGCTGGCGGCGGTGGAGCGCATCTTCGGCCTGCTGCCGCCACCTCACGGGCCCGCCTTCCTGGCGTCGTGGAAGGAGTTCGAGGCCGGAGAGACCGCCGAGGCTCGCTATGCCAATGCGGTGGACCGCGCGATGCCGGTGCTGCTGAACCTGGCCAACGAGGGGCAGAGCTGGCGGGAGAACGGCATCAGCCACGCGCGAGTGGTGGCGCGCGTCGCTCCTCCCATCCAGGCGGGTTGCCCCGCCTTGTGGGAGTACCTGGAGGGCCGACTCGAAGAGGCCCGCCAGCGCGGCTTGTTCGGCGCGTGAGCGGAGGCGTCGCTCAGGCGGCTTGCGGCGTGCGTGCGGGTGGCGCGGGAACGTGCCCTGCCCTCACCAGATAGTCGCCGAAGCCCTCACCCTGCTGTCGCTCGCGCGCATACCCCGCGAACAGCGGCTCCAGCACCTCGAGGATGGTCGCCTCGTCGATGTTCTCCCGCACGAGCCGGTTGAGTCGCTGGCCGCGCGCATCTCCGCCCAGGTGCAGGTTGTAGCGACCCGGGGCCTTGCCCACGAGGCCAATCTCCGCGAGGTAGGGCCGCGCGCAGCCATTGGGGCAGCCTGTGATTCGCAGCAGGATGTTGGCGTCCTGGAGGCCATGGGCCTGGAGTCGCGTCTCCACGCGCTCCACGAAGGTCGGCAGGTAGCGCTCGGCCTCGGCCATGGCCAGGGCGCACGTGGGCAGGGCCACACACGCGAGCGCGTTGCGCCGCAGCGGGCTGGCGGTCCGGAAGCTCTCCAGTCCGTGTGCCCGCACAATCGCGTCGATGTGCTCCTTGGACTCGGGAGGAACGCCCGCGATGACGAGGTTCTGGTTGGGGGTCAGCCGGAAGTCGCCCCCATGAATCTGTGCAATCTCGCGCAGCCCCGTGAGGTGCGGCGCACCGGGGCGGTCCGCGATACGGCCGCTGTCCAGGTGCAGCGTCAGGTGCCAGCGCCCGTCATGGCCCTCCCGCCAGCCGAAGCGGTCTCCGTTGTGCTGGAAGGCGAAGGGCCGCGTGGGCTCCAGCGCGAAGCCGAGCCGGCGCTCCAACTCCTCCTTGAACCAGGCGACGCCCCGGTCCTCCAGCACGTACTTCAGGCGCGCGCGCTTGCGGTTGCCCCGGTCTCCGAAGTCGCGGTGGATTTTCAGCACCTCCTCGGCCACCCCGAGCATCCGCTCGGGAACCACGAAGCCCAGGACATCCGCCAGCCGGGGGAAGGTGTTGGCGTCACCGTGCGTCGCGCCCAGGCCGCCGCCCACCGCGACGTTGAAGCCCCGGAGGACTCCGTCCTCGATGATGGCGATGTAGCCCAGGTCCTGCGCGAACAGGTCCACGTCGTTCTCGGGCGGCACCGCGACGGCGGCCTTGAACTTCCGGGGCAGGTAGGTGGCGCCATACAGCGGCTCCTCCTCTCCACCCGCCACCTTCTCCTCGTCCAACCACAGCTCGTAGTACGCGCGAGTCTTGGGCAGCAGGTGCTCGGACAGGCGCACCGCCCAGCCGTACACCACCTCATGGACGCGGGTGTCCACGGGGTTGGGGTTGCACAGCACGTTGCGATTGACGTCGCCGCAGGCGGCCAGCGTGTCGATGAGGGACGCGTTGATGCGGGCAATCGTCGGTTTGAGGTCTCCCTTGAGGATGCCGTGCAACTGGAACGCCTGTCGCGTGGTGATGCGCAGGGTGCCGTTGGCGTGCTCTCGCGCGAGCCCGTCCATGACGAGCCACTGCGCCGCGGTGCACACGCCTCCGGGCAGCCGGGTGCGCAGCATGAAGCTGTAGTCCGGCTCCAGCTTCTGCTGTCGACGCTCCTCGCGGATGTCGCGGTCGTCCTGCTGATAGCTGCCGTGGAACTTGATGAGGCTGGTGTCCGGCGTGGCGATGGCGCCCGTCACGGGGTCCGCCAGGCTCTCCGCCAGCGTCCCCCGCAGCAGTCGACTGTTCGCCTTGATGTGCTCCACTTCGGAGAGGGGCTTGGGCTGGGTGCTCATGTCTTTGCTCACAGTCAGGGGGATTCAGTAGACGTCACGCAGGTAGCGCCGCTCGTCGCGCAGCGTCTTGAGCCAGTCCTCGGCGTCCTCCCGGCTCCGGCCACCGTGCTCGGCGATGACGTCCACCAGGGCGGCGTGGACATCCGGGGCCATGCGCTGGGCATCGCCGCAGACGTAGAGGTGGGCGCCGCCTTCCAGCCAGGAGTAGAGCTCCTTGCCGGACTCACGCAGGCGGTGCTGCACGTAGACCTTCGCCGCCGTGTCGCGGGAGAAGGCGAGCGAGAGCTTGTGGAGCGTCTTCTTCTTCAGCGCGTCCTGCCACTCTGACTGGTAGAGGAACTGGCTGCGGAAGTGCTGCTCTCCGAAGAACAGCCAGTTGCGTCCGCGCGCGCCGACCTCCGCGCGCTCCTGCACGAAGGCCCGGAAGGGCGCCACGCCCGTGCCGGGGCCAATCATCACCACGTCCCGGTCTGGGTTCTCCGGCAGCCGGAAGCGCTCGTTGCGCTCCACGAAGACGCGCACGGATTCCGCGTCCGCCCCGCGCGTGGCCAGATGGGACGACGCGGCCCCGAGATGACGCTCACCAAAGGCCGTGTAGTCGACCACCGCCACCGTGAGATGCGCCTCCTCGCCGACTCGCTTGGGGCTGGAGGCAATCGAGTACAGCCGGGGAGTCTGCTTGCGCAGCGCGAGCACCAGGTCCTTCGCGCTCCAGGGCGCGGGGTGCTGGCGAAGCACGTCGATGACCTGATGGCTCTTGAGGAGCGCGCGGAACGAGTCCGCTCCCGTGGGCGCCAACAGGGACTGGAGCGCCGTGCTCGCGCCGAGCGTCGCGTGGCGCTCCAGGAAGGGCCGGCTCAGGCGCGTCAGCTCCAGGCCCTCCGAGAGCCAGACCGCCAAGGGCTGCGTCTTTCCGTCGCGCGTCACGGGCTCGGCGCCATCCAGCCGCTGCTGCCTCAGGACGGCGTCCACCAACTCCGGCGGATTGGGCGCCCACACGCCCAGGGCGTCGCCCGGCGCGTACTCCAGGCCGGAACCTTCGAGGGAGAGCTCGACGTGGCGGACGTCCTTGAGCGCGCCCCTTCCGGTGATGCGCTGGTTGACGAGCACCGTCGCGGAGAAGGGGGCTTCCTTGCTGATGGTGGGCGCGGTGGCGGCGCCTCGCAGCGGGACGACGGTGGCGACGGCGGGCGTGCGGGGCTCGAGGGCTTCGCGAGCCCGCGCGAGCGTCTGGTCCAGCCATCCCGCGGCGATGGGCTCGAAGTCCAGGTCGCAGTCGGCGCGGTCCACCAGCCGTGTGGCGCCCAGCTCCGACAGCCGCGCATCGAGCGCTCGTCCCACCTCGCAGAACTTCGGATAGCTGGAGTCTCCGAGTCCGAGCACCGCGTAGCGCAGGCCCTCCAGTCGAGGCGCGCGCTTGCCCAGCAGGTGCTCGCAGAACCCGCGCGCGTCGTCGGGCGGGTCCCCATCTCCCTGCGTGCTGATGACCACGGCCAGCAGCTTCTCGCGCGCCAGCTCTCGCACCGGGTACTCACTGGCCCGGATGATGCGCACGGGAAGGCCGGTGCTCTCCGTCTGGTGCTTGAGGCGCTCCGCGACCAGCCGGCTGTTTCCCGTCTGGGTGCCGTAGACGATGGTGAGCGGCGCGGCGGGAGTCGCCGTGGGTGCCACGCTGACGGCGCTTGTCGTGGCCGCCATGCCCGGTCGCGCCGCGAGGCCCGCGGCATAGCCGCTCAGCCAGTGCAGCGCCGCCGGGTCCAGCCCCGCCACCAGCTCGAGCAGCCGCGCGCTCTTCTCCGCGCCCAGCAGCGCGTCGATGAAGGGCGGCGGGGACAGGCTGAGATTGCCGGAAGAGGAGGCGCTCATGTTCCGCTCTCCGGTGTCGCGGTGAGGCGCCGCACCCACTGCTCCGGGGCCTCGGCGTCCTCCAGCTCCCACCAGCCCGTGCCCGCGTCGTGGGCCTCCTCACGCAGCGCACGCCGGACCTGCGGCGCCTCCGCGTACACCAGGGCGAACAGGCCCACGCGAGCCAGGGCCAGGGCCACCTCCACGTCACCGGAGACGGTGGCCACGTGGCGACCCAGGTTGAACAGCTCGCGCTCCAGCGCGAAGGCGCGGCTGGCCGCATCGGGTGTGGCGGGGAGCAGCACCACGGCGCCCGCCTGGCCCAGACGCCCATGCCGCTCGGCGGTCGTGACGAGCGACACCCCGGCACGCGACGTGGACTCCGCGGGGCCCAGCACCATGCCCGCGCCCACCGTGTCGTGGGTGAGCGCATCGATGACGATGAAGGCTCCCGTGCGCCGGTTCTCCTGGTACGGGTCGCACAGCAGGGGACGACGGCACACCAGCCGGACGCGGCCGATGTCGTTGAGCGCCAGCGACTCCGAGGGCACCTCCGCCAGCTCCTCCAGGTCCTTGCGCCACAGCACGCGCTCGAACTGCGCGGGAGCGGTGCGCGTGGTCTGCTTCACCAGGTAGCGGCGCGTGACGTCCAGCGGCTGCTCGCCGAACCACACCAGCATCGCGTCCAGGTGCTGCAACGACAGGGGCGGCTGGTCCACATGGGACAGCAAGTCACCTCGGCTGGCGTCCACCTCGTCCGTGAGCCGCAGCGTGACGGAGTCCGTCGCGGAGGCCTCCTCCCTGGGGCCGTCGAAGGTGTCGATGGCCTGCACGCGGGTCCTGCGCCCCGAGGGCAACACCTGCACCTCGTCACCCACGCGCACCGTGCCGGACGCCACCTGTCCCGCGAGCCCCCGGTAGTCCTGGTGGGGCCGCAGCACGTACTGCACGGGGAAGCGGAAGGGCGCGCCATCCAGCCGGCGCTGGTGCGGCAGTGACTCCAGCCAGCCCAGCAGCGTGCCTCCCTCGTGCCAGGGCGTGCGAGGACTGGCGCGGGTGATGTTGTCGCCCCGGCTCGCACTGACGGGGAACAGCCGCACGCCCTCGAAGCCCAGCGTGTGCGCGAAGTCCGCCAGCTCGGAGCCGATGCGCTCGAACGTCGCGCGCTCGTAGCCCACCAGGTCCATCTTGTTCACCACCACCGCGAGGTAGGGGATGCCCAGCAGCGAGGCGATGTACGCATGGCGGCGCGTCTGCGGCAGCACGCCCAGCCGCGCATCCACCAGGATGACGCCCGCGTCCGCCGTGGAGGCGCCCGTGGCCATGTTGCGCGTGTACTGGAGGTGCCCCGGGGTGTCCGCGATGATGATCTTCCGGCGCGACGTGGACAGGTACCGGTACGCCACGTCGATGGTGATGCCCTGCTCGCGCTCGGCGCGCAGGCCGTCCGTGAAGAGGGAGAAGTCCAGCTCCTCCTCGTCACCGGCGCCCGCGGCGGCCTTGAGGCCCTGGGCCAGCAGCTCCGGAGGAATCTCCGGGCGAGCCGCCGCCCGCTTCGCGCTGGCCCGTCTCACGGCGGAGATCTGATCCTCGAAGAGGCCGTCGCACTCATAGAGCAGCCGACCGATGAGCGTGGACTTGCCGTCGTCCACCGAGCCCACCACCGCGAGCCGCAGCAGGGCGCGGTGGGAGTGCTCGTCGAGGAGTCGCTGGATGTCGGGTTGCGGGACGGCCTGGAGTGCGGTGTCCATCAGAAGTACCCCTCGCGCTTCTTCAGCTCCATGGAGCCTTCTTCGTCGTGGTCGATGAGTCGGCCCTGGCGCTCGGACTGTCGCGCGTGGACCATTTCGTGGATGACGGCCTCCACCGTGGTGGCGGAGGACTCGATGGCGCCGCTGAGCGGGTAGCAGCCGAGCGTCCTGAACCGCACCCTCCGGAGCGTGGGCTTCTCTCCGGGGCGCAGGCGCATGCGCTCGTCATCCACCATCAGCAGCGTGCCGCCCCGGTCGATGACGGGCCTCTCGGCGGCGAAGTAGAGCGGCACCACCGGGATTTTCTCGCGCAGGACGTAGTGCCACACGTCCAGCTCCGTCCAGTTGGACAGGGGGAAGACGCGCATGCTCTCGCCCGCGTCCACGCGGCCGTTGAACAGGTTCCACAGCTCCGGTCGCTGCCGACGCGGGTCCCACTGGCCATGCTTGTCGCGGAAGGAGAACACGCGCTCCTTGGCGCGGGACTTCTCCTCGTCGCGGCGGGCTCCGCCGAAGGCCGCGTCGAAGCCATGCTGTGCGAGCGCCTCCAGCAGGGCCTGCGTCTTCATCGCGTGCGTGTACTTCTGGCTGCCGTGGTCGAAGGGGTTGATGCCCTCGGCGAGCGCCTTCTTGTTTTGATGCACGAGCAGCCGCAGGCCGTGGCGCGCGATGAAGGAGTCTCGGAACGCGTACATGTCCCGGAACTTCCACGTCGTGTCCACGTGGAGCAGCGGGAAGGGCAGGGGCGCGGGGTGGAAGGCCTTGCGCGCCAGGTGCAGCAGCACCTGGGAGTCCTTGCCGATGCTGTAGAGCATCACCGGGTTGGCGAACTCCGCCACCGTCTCGCGGAGGATGTGGATGCTCTCCGCCTCCAGCTCCTCCAGGTGGGTGGAGCGTGCATGCGTCACGTCAGTCATGTCCCGCCTCCGCGAATCGGGGGAGCACTTCCCCCGCCGTCGTGTGATTCCCCGCCGCGAGCGTGGGCAGCCGCGCTCGCAGCGCGACGACCTCGCCAATCACCAGCAGGGCGGGAGAGCCCAGCCCGGCCTTGCGCGCCTCCTGGGCGATATCTCCCAGGGTGGCCTCCACCACGCGCTGGTGTTCCCACGTGCCTGCCTCCACGAAGGCGGCGGGAGTGGAGGCGGCTCGTCCGGCGGAGACCAGCGCCGCCGTGGCCTCCTCCAGGCGATTTCCCGCCATGAACAGCACCAGCGTCTGGGTGCGCGCGAGGAAGTCCCAATCAGGCGCGCCGCCTGCTCGGAACGCGGTGGCGAACGTCACCTCACCGGAGACGTCCCGATGGGTGACGGGGATGCCCACCGAGGCGGGCACCGCGATGCCCGAGGAGATGCCGGGCACCACCTCGTAGGGAATGCGCGCGGCCTCCAGGGCCAGGGCCTCTTCTCCTCCGCGACCGAAGACGAACGGGTCTCCTCCCTTGAGTCGCACCACGGTGCGGCCAAGTCGTGCCTGGGCGATGAGCACGGTGTGGATGTCTTCCTGCTGTACGGACTCGCCCCCGCCTTCCTTGCCCACGTAGATGAGGCGCGCATGGGGACGCGCGTGCTCCAGGACTCCAGGATGGATGAGCCGGTCATGCACCACCGTATCCGCCTCGCGCAGCAGGCGTGCCGCGCGCAGCGTGAGCAGCTCCGGGTCTCCGGGGCCTGCTCCCACCAGGTACACGCGACCTCTCGACGACTCCTTCATGTGAACTCTCCAGACGACTTGAAGGTCTTCAATTCCGAACGGAGCCGAGCCACGGCGGCTCCACGCTCACCGCGCGCGAGCAGCGCGCCGAGCTCTCCCTCCACCAATCGCTTCAGCAGACGCTGTCGCCCCGGGCCGCGAGGCAGTCGTCGGCGCAGCCAGCCGCTCAGCCTCGCCAGCCAGACATGGTGTGGCGCGACGTGGGCGCCCAGCTCGCGCCTCAGGCGGCGCGCCAGCGCGGGGGCCTGCCCTGCGGTGGAGACCGCCACGGTGATGGGACCGCGTCGCTCCACGGAGGGCAGGGTGAAGTCACACAGCTCCGGCTCGTCCGCCGTGTTCACCCACAGGCCCAGCTCCCGGGCCTCGGCCGTGACACGTTGATTCACCTGGAGGTCATCCGTCGCGGCCAGCACCAGCGAGTGGCCGCATACATCGCCCGGCGCATACGTCCGGGGCGCCCACTCCAGTCGGCCCTCGGCGGCCAGGCATCGGAGCGTGTCGGTGACTTCGGGGGACACCAGGTGGAGTCGTGCGCCCGCCTCGAGCAGGGCCAGCGCGCGGCCCTCGGCGATGGTGCCGCCGCCCACCAGCAGGACGCGACGGCCTTCCAGCCGGAGGCAGATGGGATAGTCGATGGGAGTGACGGTGGGCATGTTCGTGGTCCACGTCACCGAACGGGATGCAGGCCGCATTCGCTGTGCTCGCGCGACTCCCACCACCAGCGGCCCGCGCGCTCGTCCTCGTACGGCTTCACCGCGCGGGTGCATGGCGCGCAGCCGATGGACGGGTAGCCCCGGTCGTGCAGGGTGTTGTACGGGACGGAGTTCGTCTGGATGTACGTCCACACCTGCTGCCGGCTCCAGGCCGCCAGCGGGTTGAGCTTGATGAGTCCGCCGTGCTCACGGTCGTGCTCGACGACGGCGACGTCCGTGCGGTTGATGGACTGCTCACGGCGCAGCCCCGTCACCCAGCCGTCGCGGCCGTGCAGCGCGCGTCGCAAGGGCTCCACCTTGCGGATGGCGCAACATTCCTTGCGCGCTTCGAGGCTCCGACGAAACGAGAAGTAGCCTTGTGCCGACTCCAGCGCCTCGACGCGGCCTCGCTCCGGGAAGTAGGTCTCCACCGGGATGCCGTAGCGATTGCGGACGACCTCGATGAGCTCGTACGTCTCCGGCGGCAGGCGACCGGTGTCTAGGGTGAAGACGCGCAGGCTGGGCGCGTGCTTGCGTGCCAGGTCGATGAGGACCATGTCCTCCACACCGAAGCTGGAGGCGATGGCGGCGCGCGCGCCGAGCCGCTGCTCCACCCAGACGAGAATCTCCTCGGCGGAGGCGGCTTCGAGCGAGGCGGCGTCCGCGAGCAGCGCCGCGGGCCCGTGGGCGATTTCGAGTGGAGGGGGGGACGACGAGGCGGACACGGTGGACTCCAGGGGATGAAAAACAAGAAGGCCCGCGCCTCTTTCGAGGGCGGGCCGCGCGAGCAGGGGAGGTGGGGTGGTGCTGCTATCCACTCCTCGAGGCTCGGGGCCCGCCTTCAGGCGGACACACCGCACACGCACACGCCAGACAGCACGCACAGCGGGCCCCGTGGGGCGCCTGCCGCATCGACTGCTGCTGGGTGGAGGAGAGGTGCATGGAGGAGCGTCGGGAAGCGGTGTGCGGGAAACGGCGGAACAGACCCAGGCCTCGGGAGGGAGGTGGGGCCGGGCGAGGCGCGGAGGGAGTCAGGAAGCTTCCGGCGCGCGCTTCAACAGCCCAGGCCCGACAGGGCACAACAGGCACACGACCGACAGCAGCGGCGGAACAGCGCGGCCATCGGGGTGGAAGGCATCAGCACGGAATCGCAAGCTAACGGCTGTCTCGGCACGCCGTCAACCCGACCTCTCCGCCACCCAGGGGTACTCAGGTGTCGAGTGTCCCACCCACGCGCAGCGTGACGGTGGATGTTTCCCGGCGGGCGGAGGACCTGGCGGGTTCCAGGGAGGCTGGGGCATCGACGCGCAGCGCGGTGCGGTCCAGCTCCGCGAGCCGAGGACGGCCCAGCAGCGCGAGCGTGCGGTCCAGCTCCGCGCAGAGGATGTCCAGCGCCAGCTCCACGCCAGCCTGGCCGTTGGCGGCGAGGCCATAGAGGAACGGCCGCCCCACCATGCAGGCGCGCGCGCCCATGGCGATGGCCTTCACCACGTCGGAGCCTCGGCGGATGCCTCCGTCCAGGATGACCTCCGCGCGACCTTCCACCGCGTCCACCACCTCCGGCAGCACGTCGATGGCGCCTGGGAGGAAGTCGAGCTGTCGGCCTCCGTGGTTCGAGACGACGAGGGCCTCGACGCCCAGGGAGACGGCCTGCCGCGCATCCTCCGCGCAGGTGATGCCCTTGAGCACGAGCGGCCCGGCCCAGATGGAGCGCAGCCACTCCACGTCCTTCCACGTCACCGACGCGTCGAACTGGCTGTTGGTGAAGCGGGCGATGCCCACCGCATCCGTGCGCGTCAGCGACGGGTGGTCCACGAAGTTGCCGAAGGTGGCTCGCGGGCTCGACGCCATGCGCAGCACCCAGCCCAGGTGGCGCAGCACGTCCATCACGTTGGAGAAGTGGATGCGGGGAGGCAGGGTGAAGCCATTGCGTCGGTCCTGCTCCCGGTTGCCCATGACGGGCACATCCACCGTGAGGCACAGCGCGCGGTAGCCCGCCGCCTTCGCGCGCTCCACCAGCGCACGGGTGACGTCCCGGTCCTTCCACACATAGAGCTGGAACCAGAGGGGCGCGGGCGCCGCGGCGGCCACCTCCTCGATGGTTCCGATGGACATGGTGCTGAGCGTGAAGATGGCGCCGCGACTCGCCGCGGCCTTCGCGGCCAGCTCTTCGCCACGAGGCGCGAGCAGCCCCGCGAGCCCCGTGGGCCCGAGGATGATGGGGGTGGCCAGCCGCTCTCCCAGCAGCGAGGTGGAGTGGTCCACCTTGCTCACGTCCACCAGGGCGCGGGCCCGGAAGAGATAGCGGTCGAAGCCCCGTCGGTTGGCGTCGACGGTGTAGCCGTCATCCGCGGCGCCCTCCACGTAGTCGAAGACGGTCCGGGGCAGCCTCCGCCGTGCGCGCTGGCGCAGGTCATCGATGCTGACAATCACGATGCGTGCTCCCTCGGGGCACTGGCCTCCGGAGCGGCTGCTCCGGGGGCGGACTCGGCGACGATAGTGGGAGCGCGGCGCGCGTGCATCAGGCCGCGTCTCGCTTCAGCGCGGCGAGGAGGCGCGAGAACAGGTCGGCCAGCGTCGTGACGTGGGGCGCACGCAGCATCGTGTAGTGGTCGCCCGGTGCCTCGTGCACCGTCGGCGCGGAGGCGAGCCACGCGCCCCAGCCCAGGTCCTCCGTCACGGTGAGTCCGGGCGGAGGCGTCGCGGCCTTGATGAGCACGGTAGGCCCTTCGTACCGCGCGTCCGTGGGGACGTAGTTGCGCTGGGCCTCGCTCAGTCGCTGGTAGAGGGCGAAGAGTCGCTCCGCCGCGTCGACGTCCAGGTCGACGGCCTGAGGGGAGGCGCGGCGTGTCAGCTCCAGCAGGTAGCGGAGCCGCTCGCGGCCTTCGAGTCGGGCCATCCGCTCCGGGTCCACCGGGAGTTCGCGCCACGGCAGTCCGAGCACCTGTCCGAAGCCCGCGAGCTGCGTCAGCGCATCCGGAGTCGGTCGCGGCTCCGGCTTGGGTGCATGGCTGTCGAGCAGGGCGAGCAACTCCACCTGTTCGCCCGAGGCCTGGAGGCGACGCGCCATCTCGTAGGCGACGAGTCCGCCGAAGGACCAGCCCGCGAGCAGGTAGGGCCCATGGGGCTGCACGGCGCGAAGCTGGGAGAGGTAGTCGCGCGCGAGAATCTCGACGGACGCGGGAGGCAGCTCGCCTCCGTCGAGGCCGCTCGCGGAGAGGCCGTGAATGGGGCGGCTTGGGGCGAGCTGACGCACCAGCTCCGTGTAGCCCAGCGCGCTGCCGCCGCCTCCGTGGACGAGGAACAGCGGGCGCTCGGTGGAGGCGCCCGAGTCGAGACGGACGAGGTTCGGCGTGGCGCGCGTGCCGTCCCGCTGCTGCTCCAGGAACGGCGCCAGTCGCTCGATGCTGGAGCCCTGGAACAGCGCGGTGACGGGGAGCGAGACACCGGTGCGCTCGCGAATCCGAGCCATCAGCTTGATGGCGAGCAGCGAGTGTCCACCGAGCTCGAAGAAGTCGTCCGTGACGCCGACCTGGGGCACGCGCAGGACCTGCGCCCAGATGGAGGCGAGCAGCTCCTCGGTGGGAGTGCGAGGCGCGACGTGGGCGGCCGAAGAAGCGGAGAGGACGGCCTCGGGAGGAGGCAGTGCCTTGCGGTCAATCTTGTCGTTGGAGGTGAGCGGGAGCGCGTCCAGGCGGAGCAGGAACGAGGGCACCATGTACTCGGGGAGCCGAGCCTTGAGGAACGCGCGCAGGGAGACGGCGTCCAGGTCGTCACCGACGAAGTAGCCGACGAGGCGCTTGTCTCCGGGGACGTCTTCACGCGCGATGGCGACAGCTTCGCGGATGGACGGGTGCGCGAGCATCGCGGCTTCGATTTCAGGCAGCTCGATGCGGAAGCCGCGCACCTTCACCTGTGCGTCGGCGCGACCGATGAAGGCGAGCGTTCCGTCATGGCTCCAGCGGACGAGGTCTCCGGAGCGGTAGAGGCGAGCACCGGGAACGGAGGAGAAGGGGTCCGGGACGAAGCGCTCGGCGGTGAGCCCGGGCTGGCCGACATAGCCGCGAGCGAGGCCGTCACCACCGATGAAGAGCTCCCCGACGATGCCGATGGGGACGGGCTGGAGCGAGGCGTCGAGGACGAGCAGGCGGGTGCCGTTGGTCGCTCTGCCGATGGGGAGGGAGGCCCCGATGTCGTCAGCGCGGGAGACGGAGAAGGTGGTGGCGACGACGGTGGTTTCGGTGGGGCCGTAGCAGTTGGTGACCGGGACGCCCCAGTCCTGCACCGCGCGGCGGACATGGAGCGGCGAGACGACGTCACCGCCGGTCAGGAGGCGCTGAAGGGAAGGAGGCGCGGGGAGGCGGCTCTCGACGAGCTGGGAGAACAGGCCGCTGGTGACCCAGAGGGAAGTGACGGCGTCGCGGGCCGCTGTCTGGAGGAGCTCTTCCAGTGAGGGGGTCTCGGGAGGAAGAACGACCAGGCGAGCCCCATGGAGCAGGGCGCCCCAGATCTCGAAGGTGGAGGCGTCGAAGGAGACGGGGGCGAGGAGGAGGTGGGTCTGCTCGGGCCCGAAGGGGATGTGGTCGATGCCGATGAGGGTGTGGATGACGTTGCGGTGTGTGCAGCCGACACCTTTGGGCTTGCCGGTGGAGCCGGAGGTGAAGTCGATATAGGCGAGCGACGCGGGGAGCGCGGAAGGAGGCAGGGCCTGGGTGGAGCAGGTGGCCAGGGAGACCTCATCCAAGAGGACACTCGTCAGTCCGTCGGCGGGCAGCTTGTCGAGGAAGGCACGGGTGGTGACGAGGACCTGGGGCTGAGCGTCCGCGAGCATGGAGGCGAGGCGCTCGCGGGGGTACTTGGTGTCGAGGGGGACGTAGGCGGCGCCGGCCTTGAGGATGGCGACGAGGGAGATGATGAGCTCGGCGGAGCGGTCGACGGCGATGGCGACGCGGGAGTCGGTGGTGACGCCGAGGGAGCGCAGGTGCCAGGCGAGCTGGTTGGAGCGCTCGTCGAGCTGACGGTAGGTGAGGGAGGCGTCACCGAAGAGGACGGCGACGGAGTCGGGAGCGCGAGCGACGACGTCGGCGAAGACAGCGGGCATGGTGGAGTCGGGCGAGACGTGCGCGGGAGCCGAGGCCCAGTCCACGAGGACGCTCTGCCGCTCCTCGTGGGTCAGCATGGCGTGAGCGGAGAGCGGGGCCTCGGGCCGAGCCACGAGGGACTCGACGAGCAGCTCGAAGTGCCGCGCCATGCGCTCGATGGTGGAGCGCTCGAAGAGGTCGGAGTTGTAGCCGAGTCCTCCGAAGACGCCTTCAGACATCTCCGTCAGGTTCAACTGAAGCTCGAACTTGGCGGTGACCGCCACGCTGCCCAGGTCCACCGGGCTGAGCGTCAGCTCCGTCTTCTGGATGGCGGACTCGGGCGTGTTCTGAAGCGCGAAGAGCGCCTGGAACAGCGGGCTGCGGCTCATGTCGCGCGCGGGCTGGAGCTCCTCGACGAGCCGCTCGAAGGGAATGTCCTGATGGGCATACGCCCCCAGCGCGGACTCCTTCACCTGTCGCAGCAGTTGGAGGAATGACGCGCGTGAGTCGACATGGGAGCGAAGCACGAGCGTGTTGATGAAGAAGCCGATGAGTCCTTCGAGCTCCGAACGGTGACGACCGGCGATGGGCGAGCCGACGGCGATGTCTTCCTGTCCCGAGTAGCGAGAGAGCAGGAGTTGCCATGCCGCGAGCAGCAGCATGAAAGGCGTAGCGCCTTCACGGTGGCTCAGTGCCTTGAGCTGCTCCGACACGGGCTTCGAGAGGAAGACCGGCAGCGTGGACCCTCGGAAGGTCTGGAGCGGAGGCCGAGCCTTGTCGATGGGCAGCGCGAGCGGGAGAACGCCCGTGAGCTGCTTGCGCCAGTAGGCAATCTGGGCGTCGAGGACGGGGCCCTTGAGCCAGCCGCGCTGCCAGACAGAGAAGTCAGCGTACTGGATGGGGAGGGGCGCGAGCGGAGACGGCCTGCCGTGGGAGAAGGCGTCGTAGAGGGCCGCGACCTCCTGGATGAGCACGCCCAGGGACCAACCGTCGGAGACGATGTGGTGCATGTTGAGCGCGAGCACGTGCTCGGTGTCGCTCAGCTCCAGGATTTGAGCGCGGATGAGCGGACCCGTGGAGAGGTCGAAGGGCCGCTGGTACTCCTCCCGCAGTCTGCGCTGCACCTCATGGTGCGCGGTCTCCGCGTCGAGATCTCTGAGACTCACACGCACCAGCGGGAGGTCCCCCTCGGGCGTGATGCGTTGGAACGGCTGTCCATCCAGCTCGAAGAACGTCGTGCGGAGCGCCTCGTGGCGACGGACGAGTTCATCGAAGCTGAGCTGGAGCGCGTGGATGTCGAGGTGCCCGTCCAGCCGGACGAAGGTGGGCATGTTGTAGGTGGAGGAGCCGGGCTGGAGCTGGTCGATGAACCAGAGGCGCTGCTGAGCGAAGGAGAGAGGCAGCGGGCCCGTGCGAGGCACCGGGAGGATGGGAGGCGGCTGAGCGCTGGAGCCCTCGTGAGAGGCCGCGAGGATGCGGGCGGCGAGAGAGGCGACGGTGGGGGCCTCGAAGAGAGCGCGAAGGGGAAGCTCGACGCCGAAGGAAGAGCGGATGCGGGAGATGACCTGGGTGGCGAGGAGGGAGTGGCCACCGAGGGCGAAGAAGTTGTCG